>Ga0129333_10000687_pt1 | contig 29036 bp, 38 predicted proteins | sample CPB6_08_DNA_FD_94474 | JGI IMG/M metagenome (GOLD analysis project Ga0129333, IMG submission 94474) | Freshwater to marine salinity gradient microbial communities from Chesapeake Bay, USA - CPBay_Sum_0.6_0.8_DNA | ecosystem: Environmental > Aquatic > Marine > Coastal | place: USA: Chesapeake... | reverse complement strand
CCCCGCCGCTCGGTGACCCCGCCGCTCGGTGACCCCGCCGCTCGGTGACCCCGCCGCTCGGTGACCCCACAACCCCGCCGGAAATATCCCAGGCGACGCGGGATACTTTACCCCCTCCCTCGTAGGATCAAAAAAACAAAAAACAATGTTCTACCTTTTTCCTAATCGTGTTATGATAGGTTTGGAGTGTATTTGATGACTTTTTTTGTGAGAGGGAGGGTGAGGCGATGGTAGAGCGGGTGTGTGAGAATTGCAGGTGGTGGGACGCAGGCCCAACGGGCAACGGCTATTGCCAGAGGCGAGCGCCGATTTCGGTCGAGGATTTGTGGCCGATCACAGGGAAGGGGTCAAGTTGCGGGGACTGGCAGGACAAAGACGTCACCCCAGAACAGGAGGACCGGCAGGAACTGACACGGCGGTTTGCCGTGGCGATTATGGGCACGGGATGGGCTGCGAATTGTCCTGAGGGTCAGGTGTGGGCAGTCGCGGCGAGTTTGGCAGCAGCAGAACCACAGATTCAGAGGGAGAATGAGCAGTGAAACGGTGGACAATAACCCGGCTGCGATTTGAGTGGAAGCTGGAGGATTTGTGGGTTGGGGTATTTTGGCGGCATGGTTACGCTAAGTTCGACTATGAGAATCGGCCTATGTGGACGGACGTGTGGATCTGTCTGTTGCCGTGCTGTCCGCTGCATGTGACGATTTTTTATTTCCCTGACGGACTATTTCGGGAGGACGGCAAGTGAACAACGAACAGCAAACACAGCAGGCAGACGACCCGAGCGGGCCGGGGTGGCGGGATGTGACAACCGGCGGCGTTACGCAGGACGGCGACATGGTTCGCGCGGGCGACAACTTTCCCCTTGGACCATGGGTATTGGCCGAGCCGGGTGAGACAGTGACCGACGACGACGTTGTGCGCCGACGCATCGAGCCACAGCAGCCGAGCGACAGCGAGCCGGAGACGATGGAGCAGTTGCGGCAACGGCTGGATGCGGCTGTGCGGCAAAATGTCGAGTTGGCGGATAGGCTGGCGAATGAGCGACGAAGCAAGACTGCGCACCAGAGGATTGCCAAGGCAAGCGTATCGCGAGCACAGGAGGCCGAGGCACTGGTGGCTGAGGCCGAGCGTGGCGGCCAGCAGGTTCAATCTGAGATGCAGCAGTTGCGGGAGCAGTTGACGACGTTGACGCGGGAACGCGACCGGTATCGCAACCAGCTTGAGGGAGCGTGGGAGCATGCGCCGAAGGGTCCGCGTAATTTTCGTGAGCGGATGGTATTGGAGAAATTTCGAGCGTTTGTGGAGGCGAAGGACGACGATCCGTTGACGTTTGGGTATGTGCAGTTGCGTGCCACGGACCCTAAGATTTTGGGATGTTCGGAGTTCGTTGTAGAGTCTTGGCATCAGGATGTCGGTGGTGGCCGTTTGTCTGAGTCTGTGCGTGTATTTCTGAGGCACTATGCGTCGGAGGAGGACCAGGAGTCTCGTAAGGAGAGCAGTGCTCGGACGCATTTTCATGTGAGGACGGTGGGCGACTACGAGCGACTGCTGTCGTTTCTGGAGATTGGGGGACAGACGGAGTGACCTTACAGATCAGCCAGAAGCAGTATGAGTTGCTGAGCAGCCCTGCGGACTGGGTGCTGTTCGGTGGCGCTGCTGGTGGGGGCAAGTCGTATGCGTTGATGCTGGACATGCTCAGGCATTGTCAGGGGCCTCACGGGCAGTCGTTGTTCCGTGGGGCGATTTATCGCCAGACGTTCCCGCAGTTGAGTCAGAGTGGTGGTTTGATTGACCAGACGAAGCTGATCTATGGTGGTCTGGGTGCGGTTTACAACCACACGGCGAACGAGCATCGGTTCCCGGTGGGTGCGAAGGTAAGTTTGAACACTTTGGACCAGCCCAAGAAGCTGCAGGGGTATCTGGGCGCTCAGTTTGACTCATTGGCGATTGATGAAGCGAACCAGTTTGAACAAAAAGCGGTGCTTTTTCTGTGGGCGAGGTGTCGAAGTCAGTGCGGGATACGGCCTACGCTGCGGATGACGTCGAATCCGGACCACGACAGTTGGTTGTTTCCGCTGGTATCGTGGTATTTGGACGATGAGGGGTACCCGAGACGCGAGTTGAGCGGGAAAATCCGTCATTTTATGGTCAAAGAGGAGCGTTTTCAGTGGTTTGACGAGCCTCAGTACGAGGTAAACCCGGAAACGGGGCTGGTGGAGCAGGTGACGAACACGTTTGCGTTCATCCCGGCCAAATTGAGCGACAATCATGCGTTGCAGAGGAGCGACCCGACGTATCGGAAGCGTCTGATGCAGTTGTCGGAGCAGGAGCGGGAGCGGTATTTGGAGGGATGCTGGCTGGCGAGCAGTCGGACGGGTCAGGAGTGGCCGAGGGAGTGTTTTCAGGACGTGACAGTGACGCGGGATCAGTGGCCTCAGGAGGAGCATGCTGGGGACAGTGTGCGGATGTTCGCGGTGGACCCGAGCAAGGGGAAGAATGAGAAGTCGGGAGACTATTCGGCGATTGTGTGTCTGACGCAGACGCGGGAGTTGAAGTACGTGGATGCGGATCTGGCGCGGCGGCCGCCGGGTCAGATTGTGGAGGATTTGTTTCGGTTTTGTGAGGATCCGTTGCATCGGGTGCGGAGTGGGGATCTGGTGGGGATCGAAGCGACGGCGTTTCAGGAGGTGATGCGGGATCTGGTGTACCAGTATGCTGCGGATCACAGTCAGATGGCGTTGAGTCAGTATTTGTTGAGCGGGAATCCGCTGATACCGGTGAAGGACATGCTGAAGAAGGAGATGCGGATCCGGAGGCTGGACGGTCCGATCCGGCGGCGGGAGTTGCGGTTTTTGGACACGCCCGGGACGCTGTTGCTGTTGAGTCAGTTGCGGAATTTTGACGGGATACCGGCGAGGGGTAAGCACGACGACGGTCCGGATGCGTTGGATCAGTGTCAGCAGTTGCCGTTGGCGCTGCAGCGGTACTGGGAAGAGATGCGGAAACAGTGAGACACAGGCAGAGGGAGTGAGTGATGCCAAGGGGCGGTTGTGCGGGCTGTGGGATACCGAGCCCTGTCGAGGATGCGTTGACGGTGCTGACGTGGGTGTGTGCGGCGGGGTGGTCGCTGGTGCCTCAGGCGGGGCAGGTGAGTCCTGTGGCTCCGGGGAGCATGACAAGCCGGGCGCGTCGGGTTGTGCCATTTGCTGTGTTTCGTGATATGCTGCGTGGCTGGGAGACTGGACACGAGAGCATGGGGAGCCTGACAGATGGGTCGTCGCAGGGGTCGGAGAGAGCCTGAGGAGCAGGGTGGCGGGTACGTGGACGCCAGCGAGGGGGCGCGTGGCGCTCGCAGGCAGCGTCCTGAGATCTCGCTGATGGGTGCGTTGGAGCTGCTGGAGCATCAGAAGGCGATGTTCGCGCGTCAGATTCTGGAGGAGTTGGGGACGGGGTGCGGGCTGTCGGGGGATACGGACGACCGGGACATCCCGGGGAGCGAGGACCCGTTCGAGAACGCGACGATCGACGACATCCGGGACCTGCTGGACCGTGGGGAGCAGGCGGCCGCGACTCCGTGGGGGAAGAATGCGTGGCGGAACCGGGCGTGTTACATCGCGGGGCCTCAGGGGCACCGGTATGTCGTGAAGCCTGCATCGGAGACGGGATCGTCGGCTGGTGAGTCTGTGGTGCGGGTGCAGGAGTATTTGAAGCAGTGGATGGCCAGTTCGGCTTCGGGGTACTGGTCGAGCCGGCAGCAGGAAGTTTGCCGGCGGTTGGACGAGCACGGTGAGTGTCTGGACCTGCTGTATTACGAGCCGGGGAAGCCGTTGCGGCTGAGTTTCGTGGAGCCGAGCGACCTGGACGAGGATCCGAGGAGTCGGTATCAGCCGGACACGGGCGACGAGCCGTTCGTGGATATTCTGGGGATCCGGCGGACGAACGACGTGCTGTATCGGCCGGTGGCGTACTACGTGTCGACGGTGAGCGACTCGGTGAGTGGGCAGTGGCTGGGTGATCTGGAGTACCACAAGGCGGAGAAACTGGAGCCGGCGGATTTCACGGCGTTCAGTCCGGCGACTCGGTGTGTGGTGCAGTACCGTCGCAGGAACGTGGTGAGCGTTAAGCCGAGGGGTCTGTCGCTGTTCTGGGACGTGCGTGAGGAGTTGCGGTGGGCGAAGGTGCTGCTGGGCAACCTGATGCGGGTGAGTGCGTTTCAGGCGGCGTTTGGAGCGATCCGGACGATCAACACGTCGGCAGGGGCCGATGCGGTAAAGGCGCATTTGCAGAGCCAGAACAGTGGGGCGGCGGGTCAGCCTGCGGAGCGGATGGAGTTTCCGAGTCCGAGCGTGGTGACGGTGCCATCGAGCGTGAAGTACGAGTTCCCGGAGACGGGGGCTGGTGTGACGAACCACGCGGAGGTGGAGTTGCTGTTGTTGCGTGCGGTGGCTGCGGGGCTGCAGTTGCCGGAGTTCATGCTGACGGCGAACGTCAGCGAGGGGAATTTCGCGAGTACGCTGGTGAGCGAGGGCCCGTTTCACAAGGTCATTGTGGCGGATCAGGGTCAGATGGTGATTGAGGACCTTCGTCTGGTGTGGGAGGCGTTGGTTTGGGGTGCGTTGGAGGATCCGGAGAGTGGGATTACGGTGGCGGACCTGCAGGCGGTGACGATCGAGGCGAAGCCTCCGAGCGTGCAGACGAGGAACCGGAAGGAGGACTGGGATATTCATTTTGAGGCCTGGAAAGCAGGCCGGATCAGCGCGAAGACGCTGAATGCGAGTCAGGGGTGGGAGTACGACGAGGAGCAGGAGCAGCGTCGTGCGGAGGATGGTGAGTTGGAGCCTCCGATGACGGAGCATCCGCAGACACCGGGCGTGACGGGCCCTGATGCGCAGCGGCAATCAGATCCGTTGAAGGAGCGGGGTGTGATGGCTGGCGACCCGGGGCGACAGGTTCCGGGACAGTCTTGAGAAGATTTTTTGTCGAAAATCAATGGGCTTTGGTTTTGGCAATCGTGATTGATTAGATTGTGAGGGACAGATGTGCCTGTGTCATAGACGGAGATCAGCGGCTGCTCGTGCGGCTGAGGCTGCTCGTGCGGCGGCCCAGGCTCAGGAACAGCAGCAGGCTGCGGTGGTGCCTGAGTCTGTTGAGTCGGTGGTTGCGGTATCGGAATCTGAGGTTACTGATGTCGAAAAGTCAGAAACAGTCTGAGTCGGTGCTGGAGAGCGATGCGTTCGAGCATGATGATTTCGAGCAGGTATCGACTGCGGAAGGCGTGACTGAGAGCATTGTGGTCAAAGGCGTGAAGTTGTTGGGGTTGCGGAGCAAGAACCGGCGGAATTACGACACGGACGGTGTGCGGAGGTCGGCGAGCGATAAGTTGGTTGGTGCTCCGATCTTCATCAATCACCCAGCGGACCCGAGTCAGCCTCGCAGTTACAAGGATCAGTTTGGTGTTGTGGAATCTCATGAGTACCGGCCCGGGAAGGGGCATTTTGGTACGATCAAGGTGAATCCGCATCACTCTGAGGCGAAGCGATTTCTGTGGGATGTGAAAAACAACCCGCGAGCGATGGGGATGAGCATCAACGCTGTGATTCGACCGGGTAAGGCGGATCGGAGCGGCGATGTGGTGGTTGAAGAGTTGCTGGATGTGCGGTCGGTCGACGTGGTGACACGTCCAGGCACTGCGAGTGGTATTTTCGAACAAGAGGAGAAGACTGTGTCTGAACTGACTGCTCAGGAAGCTGCGGATCTGCGTAAGGCGTTGGATGAGGCTCAGGCTCAGGCGAAGGCGGCTGTTGCTGCTCTGGAGCAGGAGCGTGCGATTCGTGAGAAGGCCGAGAAGAAGGCTAAGCTCACGGCGTCTGTTGCCAAGGCTGTCGAGGGGACTCCGCTGTCTGATCTGCAGGAGCGGATTGTCGAGTGTGCCTGCCAGATGGCGGATCCGGCTGAGTTTGAGAAGCTGGTCGGTGATGTGGGTGCGTTGTTCGTCGATGACGGCAAGGACATCACGGCTGCGAAGGAACAGGATGAGAGTGACGCTGGGAAGCGTGCTCCACAAGTCGGCAATCGTGGGCAGAAGGGCAATTACGGCGGCCTGCGGTCGACGTTGGGATTGAAGGCTCGCTGAGTTTTCGTGCTGGTCGTTTCTGTGTGATTTGATGGAGAGAAGAGATGCCTCAGTGTTTGGATTGTATGCACCAGCAGGGGAACTTCGGCAACGGCGTGATCGACACGGAGTCGATGGCTGCCCCGTCGCCTGCTGTTGATATTTGCGAGGGTGATTTTCTGGTGGCTGACACCAGCGCGACGGGCGTGACGGAAGCGAAGTTGCTGTCTGCATTCACGTGGACAACTGACCTTGCGACCACGCGAACGAACGCGAAGGCGGCGTTCCGTGGCGTGAGTGCTCAGGAGTACGGGACGGAAGAGTGCATCACGCAGGAAGATTGCCTGCCGTTCTGGCGGTACAACAAAGGCAACGGCTTCCGTCGGTCGTATCTGATTGCGGGTGCCACTGGTGCTTTGGAGCCGACGACGTTCCAGCAGGGCCAGTTGTTCACGTTCGCGAAGAACCCGAGCAGCAATGCTCTGGTGAACAGCAAGATCGTGAAGACCAGTGATACTTCTGTTGCGGTGTTCCGTGCGGTAAGTGACAGCGGTCCGGACAACGTGAGCCGGGCGACCGTCGAGTTTTACTGAGTTTCTGGTTTGGTCTCTGATTGGATTGTTTTGGGAGAGTGACGATGTCGAAAAAAGGGCCGAACCGCGCGGTGACTCAGCAGATTCTGCGAGACCACAAGAAGCACGGTGATGCGGTGTTCGAGGAGCTGGATCAGATTCTGGAGGCTGGCGAGATCCAGGCGACGGAACTGGACCTCGTGTCGTGCCTTGAGCATGACTTCGGTGTGGGTTACCGGCGCGACGTGATGACGATGGGTGACGACGCGATGGAAGCGATCATCACCAGCGGTACCTTCAACAAAATGGTGCCGAAGATCATCCGGACGGCGTTGGCGGAGCAGCCGAAGGAACAGTATTTCCTGCTGAACCGAGTGACGATCGAGACCCGTGGCGAGTGCGAGGACGGGTACGAGGATCACGGAGTGTTCTCGGATCCCCAGGCTGACGAGATCTGCGAACTGCAGAAGCCTCCGATGTTCGGCGTTGCGACCGACTTCATGACGCATCCGAAGGGCAAGCAGTACGGATTGGGGTTTGCGTTCACTCGTGAGGCGGTGTGCCGCGATCCGAACAACTTCATCCAGCAGCAGATCCCGAAGATTGGTGATGCTCACAACGAGAAGTTCGAGAACCAGTTGCTCGACCTTTTTGTTGGCTACACCAACACGTACAACCGGAGCGGGACGGATTACGACACCTACTATGCTGCCGACGGCACGTCGACTCCGTTCGGCGACGGCAGTGGCGGCCCGTGGGTGAATGCGCAGGCGAACGACCTGACCTGTCCTGCGGATTTTCAGTCAGCGCGTAACCTGTTCTACGACTTCCGCGACATGGTTCACGGTCGTCCGATCCCGGTTCCGATGACCGGGTTGAGCGTGGTGACGAGCCCGCAGAAGGCCGATGCTGTCCGTCCGAAGTTGCTGGCGACTGCGATTGAAGACGACGTGACGTGCAACGGTGGCGACACCGTGAAATACGTCATGACGGCAGCCGTTGCGAACCAGATGACCTTTGACCTGCTGTCCTATCAGCGACTGGTCGACCGGATTGCACTGCGGTGGGGCGTGACGGCCGATGAAGCGCGGAACTGGTGGTGGTTGGGGAACATCCCCGAGTTCATGTCGTGGGTGTACAACATCCGGCCGACAGTGACTCGGTGCCCGCAGGATGCGGAGTCGTGTCAGCGACGGATTGTGGCTCAATACACCAGCCTGTCGAAGGGATACGGGTACATTCGCAGCCCGTATCGCGGGATGTGGTTCACACCGGTGGAAGAGAGCGGTAGCTGAGATTTGCGAGAGATCGCAGATTGAGAGAGAATGAAACCGTCCGGATTGACCCGGACGGTTTTATTTTTTGTGGCTGCTGGAGGATAATATGGCAGGCAAGAGTTCGATTTGGGCGATTCGGATGCCGGGTGGTCCAACAAAGATCGTGATGAGTGATGTGGCGATTACTGAGGCGAAGGCGAAGGCCGAATACCGTGCGTCGTTGCCGACGACGGTGGCATCGACGTCTGACCGGGACAAGAGTGTTGAGTGGCCGCTGGTCGAGGCGATCGACGAGCAGACACTGACGAACAAGTACAGCAATTTTCTGCATCCGCATTCTTCGACTGGGCGGTCGCAGTTTGTGGTGGATTTGCGTAAGCCGAAGTGAGGTTGCCATGTCCTGTCTGAGTTGCGCTGAGCTGGAATCGAAGATTTGTGAGCTGGCAGAGAGTCTCACGAGCGGCGAGGCCTGCGGTGGCATCACCAGTCAAGGCGGAGTGACCGTCGACACCCGTGAGCAGATTATCCAGAAGCAGCGAGTGCTGGAGACATACCGGCAGATGTGGACGGACAAGCGGTGTGGCGAGCAGAACGATGCGGGGCTGTATGAGTTCATTCATACGGCCTGTGTGACTCCAGCGACCTGCACAGGGCGGTCCTGTCGTGGTTCGAGGGCCAGTCAGCGATCGACGCGGAGATACCGGCGATGAGTGAGGGGTGCTGTCCGGAGGTGCCGTGCGGTTGCCAGCAGTGGCTGGAGTCGTTCTGCGACTTCGAGACTGTCACGCACACGTACTGCGGCACTGAGACGACGTTCGAGAAGTGCAAGAGTTATCCGATGCAGACGGAACTGGTGCGTCCGGATGCGGGGATACACCAGCAGGACCGGATGTTTTTCGTAAGCCGGCAGGAGCAGGACGTTGGGAGTGCTCCGGGGGCTGTGATCGAGACGGCGGACGGGGAGCACTGGCAGGTGTACGCTGCGGAGTACCTGCAGGCGTTCTGTGTGTGGAAGCTGTGGGGCAGAAACGTGGCGACGTGTTTCAGCCTCACGCATCGTCTGGACATCTGGGACGCGACTGGGTGTGAGTCTGACTGTCAGTCGGTGAAAATGCAGCGAGTCGGGACGGTTCGAGGGAAGATCCTGCCAGTTGCTGGTCAGCGGTCTGGGACGCGGAATTCTGACGATATGCGGGTGCGGTGGCAGTGTTCGGTGGAGCGGTGGACAGTTGGTCCGTATCCGCTGGCGCATCACAGAATATCGAGCAGTCAGGGGATGTTCCGGGTGGTGAGCTTCCAGGACGGCGGCCCGTATGTGCCGTTCACGATGGTTCTGGAGTTGATGGATGTTTAGTCTGCGGGTGGCTGATGCTGATGCGGATTACGAGGCTCCGTTCAGGGAGGCGGCTGGGGATGTCTGCTCCAGCCTTGCGTTTTCGCTTGCGCAAAAGTATCGCGAGTATTTGCTGAAGCCGGACGCTCCTCCGCATAGCACTCCGTTTACGATCCCGCATGCTTACAACGGCTGGAAACCCGGGGGATTTTATTGGGCAGGAGATGCTGACAGTTTGTCTGATGGCGGTGATCTGAGCGATGAGGCGTGGTTATTCGGGGACGTGTCTGGCGTGGCTCCTCGACAGCCACCGCCGATGCTGGAAAGCCACAGGAACAATACTGTTGCCGGCGGCAACAGCATGGGCGTGCCGTTTGCCGAGGATCAAACGGTCAGTTTGGCGAATTACATTGAGTCAGAGTATTCTGGTGACTGGGAGAAGGGCTATTATGTGGGGATGTCTCCGAGTCACGTCTCTGGGCGTGACAACAACTATCTGGTTCTGTTGGATCAGGGTCAGATTCCGGGGATTGCTCCGCGACCGTGGATTGAAGTGATTTTTGATTTCGAGCGTCGCGAATTGCTGGCGGCTGCATTGCAGCCACAGGACGCTTCGCCTTTTGGAGGCTGACAGGAATGCACCGGTACAAAATCTATGGCGTTGGCAGTGTGATGGAGTTCGACGCGGTGAGCCCGGAGGTGGCTGAGGCGATGCTGATCGAAGAGATCCCGCAGTTGCGTGTCGAGCAGATGGTGACCCGGAGGGTCCGATGACCTGTTGCGTCGAGGATGCGTGGATTACTGCGCTGCGGGCTCTGGACTGCACTCCGGTGAAGTCTGAGGGCCACTTCGTGCTGCAGCGATCGGGCTCCGAGATCGTGCCGTATGTGGTGGTCAGCAGTGCGATTTCGAGTGGCCTGCGGACGACGGACACGGTGCAGCGGATCCAGAGTGTGAGCCTGCGCGGGTATTTCAGCGTCGACCGGATTCAGGATGCCAGGGAGTGGCAGGGGCTGGTTGAGGCGTTGCTGACGTGCCGACGTTGTGTGCCTCTTGGAGACTGTGGCTGTTTTTGTGTACGATCCGTCGGTCCATCGCAGATGACCCCGGTGGGGACGCTGCTGAGCGTGTTTGTGACTGTCACAGGGAGTTTCATGCCAGCCGAGGAGACGTCCGGGTCTGGCACATGAGGAGATATTGAGATGCCGTTTTCTGCTGGTGAGTTGTGCTGCTCGAATACTGCGTGCGTGTTGCTGGACGTGGCTACGGGGACCACGACAACATGGGAACGCATTCCGCATGTGACACAGATTTCATTCAATCGCACGGCAAACACGCCGAAACTTGTGACCAGTTCGACGAAGGGTGAGGAAACCTCCCTTTGCGGGACGATCACGCAGAATGGGAATCTGGCGATCGCATGCCATGGTGGTACGGCCCCAGGATATCTGGAGGTGAACGATATTTATCACATTCGATGGGCCGCAGATTGCGCCGACATCTGGAACGAGGAGGATTGCCCTTCGCAAGGGAGCGCGACTTCTGCGTTTGCGGCGACTTACTTTGAAGCGTACATTCGAATCACATCATTCCCGGTTGACATGAACATCTCCGGAAATGCTGCTTTGGTTTACAACTACGGATTTGACATTGTCTCTTGGGTAAATCGTGGCGTTGCTCAGTCCGCTGGTGTGGAGTCTGGTGTAACGGCCGGTTTTGCCTGCTGATAGTGGAGGTGTGGCATGCAGAGAGTTCGAGTGGGCGACCTCGAACTTTCCATCAGTCCTCGCAGGTTGATCAACTACATCGAGAAGGTGCAGTTCATCAAGAGTCGGCGGCCGGCTCCGTGGGATCTGATGAGAGGGGTCCCGAAGAATCTTTCGGTGACGGACTACACGGCATACGTGGAGACGGCGATGAAAACCGTCTACACGCATGCCAGTGCCGTCGGGATACAGGAAGAGATGGATTTTGACACGTCTGCAGAGGGCTTTTTCTGGTCCTTGTGGAAGTGCATGGTTCCAGACAGGCCTTCGGTCAAACGCAGGGTCACAATGGCCGAGGCTGGAGCACAGCAGGAGCCATGGGAAGCAGGCGTGCTGAGGGCGAAGGCGTTGTGGGAGGCAGCGACTGACGACGAGAAGCGTCAGATTCGTATGGCGATGGATGCCTCTGACCAGATGCGGCAAGTAAAAAACTCCGATGGCCCGCCCGAGACGAGCAGTCCGGAGCCGGGCCTAAAGGAGTGAAGATGGAAATCCTGCCTGAGGATCCGGGTTTTCTGGTTCCTCGGTGCAGGTATCGACATTTGGCTGAGGCTCTGTGTCGTGAGCTGCACATTTCGCTAGACTCTGCGCTGCAGTACACCCCCTTTGAGGCGTATCAGGCACTGGGAGCAGAGATCTATGTCTGAAGGTCAGCGGTTACTCGACGTTTTCGTGAGCGTGCGCCCGGATCCAGAGATGCTGGAGGCTGTGAAGGCTGCGCATGAGACCCTGATCAGTGACCTGCAGAAACGCCTAGCAGAGGTCAGCCAGGCGATTAGTGCGACGACTCGGACGCATGTGACCGAGGTTTCCAATGCAGTCCAGACGCTGACAAGTCGCCTGAATGCTCTGCAGCAGGCGAGCCAAGCCTTGCAATCGCAGAACAGACTCACCGGTGGTGGCGGTGCCAGCGGCGGTGGTGGTGCGGTTACTTCTGGGTCGTCAGCACCTCCGCCACAGTCTCCTCCGCCCAAAACTCAGGCGGAACTTGAGCTTGATCGGATCAGCGAGAGAAGAGCAGGGATAGAAGAGAACATCAGGCTGCTGCGTGAGGCGAACTCGCTGGAAATTTCGAGGCTGCGTGCTCTTGGCCAAAAGGAATTTGCATCTCCGTATGAACAACAGAATCGCGAGTTAAGAGCAATTGTGTTGCAAATGCGAGCGATGGATGCAGAAGAAGTCAACCTGCTGACCAATGATGCAAGACGTAAAGAGTATTTGGATTTCTACACTCAAATCGGGCGCCGTGTAGATAATGCAAGAGAATCTGTCGAACGATTTGCAGACAGAGCACGGCAGGTGTCTGCATTTGCTGTTCCTCAGCCCGGCGTACTAAGTGGTTCAAAATTTCAGGAGGACATCGCGAAGCTATTCAGGGCTCAGAATATCAGGGCTGGAATAGCGCTCGGTGCCCCACAGGAACGGCCAACTGGTCTACCTTCATCGGGTGCATTGGCCGATGACTTGCGTGCGCAGGAACAGGTCGTCAGAGAGAATGCTGCGAACGTCAAGAGGCTGCGGTCTGAGTACGATGGCACAAAATACTCTGTTGATAATTTGAGAGATGCAATTGACGAACTGGCGAACAGCCAGAAGCGACTCAGTGTTCTGCAACTGGCCGCCAAGGATCAGGGGAATCTGTATCGTGGCATCGCCGAAGGGGCAAGAGACGCCTCGATAGCTGCAGGACGTTTGTCCATTTCGCTGAAAGATATCGGTGACGTGGGCCTGCGTGATGACATCGTGCAGTTGCGGCGTGACTTCCAAGACTTCGAGCGAGAACTCACACGCCTGCAGAGCAAGGGTGAATTCAATTTCGTTGTGCAGTCGTCTGGTCTGGATGATCTGTTGCAAAGACTTCAGAGCGTGACTGCACGATCCGGAACAGCGACTACAAGCAAAGAGAAAATAGTTGAAACGAACGAGAACCTGCGAGCTTCAATTCGCTTAGACGAAATCAAAGTCCAAGAACTGAACGAGCAGTACATCAGCAGGACGACAGCCAAAGAGCGAGCGGCTATTGTGTCGCAGCGAGCAGAGCTGGCGCGTAATCAGGCGCTGATTCAAGAGGCAAATAGAGACCGTGACAACTCTTTAATAAAAGAACAGGAATTGAACGCCCTTCTGATACAGCGAAAGGCTCTGCTTGGCACACTGAGTGCGGACTTGCAAGATTTGGCATCGAGGACAAATGCGTCGTTTAACAGACTGCAGAACACGGCATTTCAGGTTGGCCAGGCATTTGAAGACTTTGCCGTCGGCTTCCAGCTAAACGGATTTGCTGGCGGCATCCGTGGTGCTGCCAACAACATTTCGTTCATCGCACAAGACATCGCCAGCATTTACGTCAGCAGCGACAAAATCAGCCAGAAATGGAAACTGATTGCTGGTGTCGGCACTGGCATCGGTGCTGCGCTGGCTGTGACGATCCTTCCTCCAACGATTGCGTGGCTGGAAAGCCTGAATGACATCTCGATCGAGATCGAAGACATCTCTCGAAAGATGCAGGACATGACTGATGAGTCACGCCGTGTCGCTGAGGCAAATCAGAAGACCAGAGAGACGCTTCGTGGCATTGGCGATCAGGATTCTTTTGAAGGTGTTCTGCAGCAACTCAGAGACCTTCGAACTGAAACGGAAGACACGGCCAAGCAGGTTGAAGATCAACTGCAAAGCATTTTTTCTTCTCAACTGGTGAACGGACTTCAGCAATCGTTCTCTGCTATTTCACGCGGAATCAAACAGCAACTACTGCAACTCGCAGACGATGCAAGAAGTCTGCAGGCTGATATTTTGCGCAGAAATCAGACGAGATTGTCTGGGGAGCAGGACAGGCCTCTGTCGTTTGATGAGGCGTTGAAGGCAGTCACAGGAGAGTCTGATAGGCAGGCACAACAGCTTATCGACACCTATCAGAAACTTCAGCGCGAACTGGACTCCGTTAGAGCGAAATCTGAAAGAGGAATTTTTGAGAGCGATCAACTGATCAATGTTCGAAATCTCTTCGAAAGTGTGACGAAACAGGTCGAAGATTTCAGCGAAACAGCGGACGTCGGGACCAAGAATTTTGCTGAGGATTTGAAGGGCAACATCACCCCGCTGCAGAAGGCCTTCGAGGATTTGATCAAACCTCTGAAGGAGGTCGAGGAGGTCCTGCAGCGGAGGTTCAGTGCGGCCGTCGATGCTGCACAGCGGAAGACAGAACAACTGGCGGAGCGTCAGCAGCTTCTGCGGCTGCAACTGCAGGGCCAGGCGAGCGAGCAGTCGACAGCGTTGCTGGACATCCGGGAGTTCAGCGCACAGTATCAGGACATGATCGACAAGACGCTGGAGTTTTACGCCAAGTCGCAGGGAGTGACGTCGGCTCAGGTCGAGGGCCTGAGAGAGGTGCTGCGCGGCCAGGCGAACATGGAGATCGGCAACAAGAATCTGACTGAACAGAAGTCAGTGCTGGATCGCATTCAGTCCGTCGAGGAGCGGATTGCTGGGTTGCGGGAACAATCTGCTGCTGCAAGATCGCAGATGGTGTCACCGGAGGATTTCGCTCAGCAACTGCAGCAGAATGTTCTGTCCATTGAGCCGGTTGACAAAAACACGGATGCTCTGCAGAAGGCGACCAACGAGCTGATCGAGTTACGTCTGGAACTGGTCAAGCTGCAGCAGTTGGAGGAGATCCGGGTTCAGCGTGGCGAGATTGCGGAGTTCAACAGGAACGCGGCGAACCTCGGCCCACAGATCCCGAGAATTCCATCGAGCGTGGACCGGGCATTGCTGGAGGCTGAGCGTGCGTTACCATTCCTGCGGGCCCCGACGGTGTCTGACCTGATGCGGATGACTCCGATCGTGGCTCCGATGGGAGGTATCGGAGGAGCGGCAGGGATGCTGGATGTGATGAAGGGAATACCCGGTCAGGGCTCAATTTCCGATTTGGTGAGTGTTGGCGTAGAATCCGGCATTCGCAAGGCGTTGGAAGGTATCGCACCTGCTCTGTTCAATCGGATTGAAGGGGTGAGTGAGGCCGTGAAAACCAAAGACATGTCGCCGAGGGCACAATGAGTATGTATGTTGTGGACCCTGATGAATTCCCGATCAAAGCGGTCCATGAATCCGGGATCGTCCAGTATAAGGCTGGGCAGGCGACATCGACACGGTCTTTTTCTGTCCGGTGTCATCAGGCTCAGGAGTTGGGGCTGAGGTTTCTCGGCAAGTTTTACAAGCTGGGCGAGTTTGAGACACCCAATCTTCCTGCGGAGTTTCCTACAGAAATAGATGAAACTGTTGGGTATGTGCCACAGCAAATGCAGTTAGTGGCGAGCGGGTTTGAAATCATTCCGCTGTCGACATGCTGTTTCAACAACTACAAGGTCGATGGCGAAGGCACGGGAGAGGATCCGTTTGTCCTGAAAGATCAGTGCATTGAAAATCTGATCTCCCCCACGACTCTCGAAAGGTACTATGTTCGCGAAGTTGACCCGGAGGAGGGCGACCCAGGCATTGACACTTCCAAAGAGTGCATGTGTCGAGTCAACATCGCCTACACCGAAAAGCCGTGGGATTGCACGTATCTTGATTTGGGGGATAACGATCCAACTTCAGGTGATCCGGGATTTCTGATTCTTGAGCATACGGCTCTTGCGACTGAACGAAGCAGCGGTTACGAAATGTACACGCTGCCAAACAGGAACCTTGTTTGGGCGGATGTTGCAGAAGGCCCAGACAAGATGCTCAAGGGTGACACCTATGCGACAGTCATGGTGCCAACTGCGGACATTACGGTAACATGGTTCAATGTGCCGGTGAAACATCTGTGCGCCATTGAAACCCATCTTGCGAAGTTCCGAGGCACAGTGAACAAAGAGCCGTTTGATCTGCTGACACGGTGCATCTGTGCGGATCCGTATTCCTGCGAGGAAGGGACTGGAGGCAGCACACCGCCGGCCGGAGTTGCCTCAGAAGACTGCAGCTATGAGCCAGAGACTATGATGTTTCTGGATTGGCAGGAAGAGCGATCTCAGAGGACCAGAGCCTTCGCTCCGATGGATACCACGACGCTGACGCTGCGATTCAAGCAGAAGCGAATCGCTGTTGATACCAATGAGGACGGGGAAGTTGACCTGATTTGCGGCTGGAATCATCTGCTCTGCGACCGCGAAACGAACACAAACTCCGGCAGTCCATGGCAGCGAGTCAAGGTGAAGCTGCCGACAGAAAAAGATCTGTTCCTGCAGACGGACTGGAAGTATTTGCTGAGACCAACTGTCTGAGGATTTCCCGTGAGCCTACAACCGAGACCATTCAGACCCGGGCAGGTGATTAGCGCTGACAGGCTGAATCATCTACGCCGCGAAAGCATACGTGACCAGCAGTTCCGAGTGAGCGGCCCGGGCGTCAGCGTGGTCGATGATTACCTGTCTGGCGGCCAGTCTTCGCATCACGCGAAGCCCGGCACATTGCTTTGCAGAGCCACTGAAGACTTCGAGGCTGGAAAATACACGGACGCATATTCATGGCCGGATCCTGTGCCGTCTGGGTTGTGTCGTCTGGTCCGAATGCGACCAGACAATGGCCAGTATGAAGTCGAAAGTGAGGATACGCCTGCATTCCGAGTTTGGGATCCGATGGCTCTGATCTCCGGGACAACCAGCAAACAGGAAGGCGACAGTTTCTATGCGGCACAAAACAAGGATACCGGGCGGGTTGAGATTATTGGATCTGCAGCATCTGTGGAGGTTCGCCACGGGCTGGTTTCCGAGTGCCTCGGGATGGGGTGGTATGTCGTTGAGCTGATGGACTGTCTTCAGTATGAGCCACCGGACTGCGAGAAGTACGACCCGTGGAGCGGATCGTCTTCTCCGTCATCATCAAAGTCGTCTTCAGGATCCACTTCTCAATCATCGTCAGACAGTTGCGGCGCTCCTGAGCCCTGCGACGACTGTGACTTTCGTGCGCCGTGTGGCTGTGAGTCTGACAGCAGTGACGTGAACCTGAGTGAGCAGTGCGGAGATGGTGATATCATTGTTCCGCTGCGGCCCAGAAGGGACAGCAAATGCTACCCACTGGTGGGGAACGGGACGTTTGTGTACGCACTGGACAAGCGGGCTGTGCCGTTGCGAATCGAGGGCATGGTGACAATTGTCTGGCTGGGTGACAGGTGTCTTGGAAAAACTGGGTGGGAGTCGAACTGTGCCGGCTGCCCGGACACTGGCGATGATTCTGGCTATGTTCTTGGATCTGCGGGATCTGAATGCACCGATGATGGTGCAAAGCTGTACGTGGTTGTGAACGGTGAATACCAGATGGTCACGATCCCGATTAAAGAGTATGAGTGTTGTGATGATGGCGTCCAGCAGGTTTCCTGTGTGACGTATATCGTCGAGGGTTCAGTCTGCAGGGCTCCTGAAACGCCATGCGGCGAAGGGACGACGTGATGTCCGAACGAGCAACAAGTCGAGGGCTTCTGGAATGCTGCTGCAGTCGCCCATGCGAAGGGCTATGCTGTTTTTGGGTGAAGCGGTTTGCCCGTGCTGTTGGTCCGATCGAACCAGAAATTACGGGGCCGGATGCAGAAAACTGCAGTTGGAGTTTTGGGCCATGGATAAGAAGCTATGTTCCATATAACAACGCCGGCCAAACATATTATTTCTGGACAAATTTTTTATGGTACAACGCGATTGAACCGGCTAATGCCAACGATGACTCATACCTTGGGAGTGGGTATTATTTGACTGTTGATTTGAATTCTGCTCCCGATGTTGTTGGCACTGGAACGCCGGGGCAGGGGGCGTGGACGTGGAGTCGATGGAACTGGAGGCCGCCTGCGATACGTTTCCGTGCTGATTCCTACTCCGATGGGAATGCTGGAGGCTACGACAGCCAAATTGGCTATGGCACGTACCCCAACTGGGTTCGCCCTCAGTCAATGTACAATAACAGTCCATCTGGATGGCTTGGCTACTCTTTTGCGGATGTCGGAATCAGCAGCAAAACAGTGGGAACTGGGAACTGGCTCCACCCAATGACATTGGATTCCGTCAAAGTTCCTTACTCTGGAGTTTGCTGGACTTCAGGGTTAAACAGTAGAGAGCTTGGTTATCCACCTCCAGTCCCCGATATCGGAAGACGTATCTTTTTTGGGGTACGCGCCTACGTCAACTATGTGCGAGTTTTGATTGACGGTCAGGACCAGACCGGACGTGTATTTGTTGGCAGCATGCAGCAAGACACCTTTGTTGGAAGCTCTTGGTTACGAGGAACGCTAAGGCCACTCAACGGCTTTTTGAGTGATGAGATTTATGTTCCATCAAAAAGGCACAATGGGAAAAAAATTGAATTTGATGTTTGGATGAGGTTTGAAATGGAGTTCCAGGGGGCTCCTTTTCAGTGGAATGACACGTGGAGATATCAGCCAATCTCAATTATTAAACACGATTGCTGCGGAGTGCCGATCCACCTTTCATATGGTGATGCTTGCAAAAAAACGACGATAGACGCCAAGTACAGATTGGATTTTGTTGGCACAGCTCCTGGAGGAGCAGGTTCCTTGACTAATGAGACCACTGCCGGATGGACTCTTGGCCAGTCGACATGTGCGTTCTCGCTTGAAAAGGACGACAGGCTTGCGTCAGTTCGCATGGATTACCTACGTGAAGTTCCGATGATCAGTGTCAGAAATGATCCATCGTTGTTTGTCTCAGAGCTGGTTGGACTGTATTTCCCCGATGATGACCAAGTGCTCGACAATTTACTTTTTGGTGATGGCAGTTACTGGGCTCCGGGTCTGTGGAATCCTTCCGGAGTGACGACTTTTCGCCTAATAGCAGCGAAATCCGTTTATTCTACCGTTGGAGAATGGCAGACAGAGTGGCTTGCACCGATTTCTCTTTGGCCACTTTCACCGGGCTCGTTGAATCATTTGCCCGAAACAATCACAGTGACAAGGATTTGATATGTTCGCTTCCTCCTATACCCTGGATTCTGACTGGTGGACAGCCTCTGACTGGGCTGATCCAGAGACACCGGCATTCACTATTGAGGGCTCCGGGGTAGTCGAGTACATCTGGTCGTCAGCGATCCCACTGGCATCATCGCAAGGCTTGCCACTGGCGGCCGGCGTTTACAAGTTTTCTGCGATCATGCCCGGGCAACTGTTCTGGTTGCGAGTTGTTAGTGGATCTGCAGACATCTATTACCTGCAGGATTTTGGTGTGCAATTTGATCTTTTGTCTTGTGGTGTTGCGTGGCTGGGGGATGGCGGAGCAGACACTGGATTCATTGGACCGCAGCAGTCAGTGACTATCGGCTTCAATGACGACATTCAGGCACCAGCGACAGGACCATACGAACACGCGGCGTTTCTCTGCACGAATCCAGCCGGCATTGAGGCGTCTGATGCAATCGACAACTCATGGCTGACAGTGCCGCTTCTTGCCCAGCGCCCCGGCCGTGTCCTGAGGTTTTACGGGCTGGAGTACAGCAGCAGCCAGTATTCGTCAATCACCGATCTGGCTTCACTGCAGGCTCTGACAAAGACAGTTTCATACGCTGATTTTGAGACAGGGCCTGAAAGCATTCTCCGGATCGACGTGACATCCATTGTTGTTGAGTTGCAGTTTGTTTCTGGCTGGTCTTCCAGTAGCCCGCTGCAGTTTTACGTTGAGGACATTGGAGCGGAGGAAACTGGACTCAACGTGTTCTCCAATTTGTGGCTTAACTCAAAGTCCGGTAGAGTTGTGACTGTTGTTGACGGGGCTGGTAGCAGTTCCAGCGGAACAGGATCTGCGGGAACATCAACGGCTGGACCATAACTGGAGCTTCAAAAGTGAAATGGGCTTGTGGAATTATTGCTGCCCCCAGGCCGTCGCCAGACTCCCTGTCTAAGTGTCTCGCAAGCGTTCATTCCAATGGGATTGGAGAGTGCCTGGTATTCGCAGAGCCAGAGACCGAAGTTTCCTGTGTCCCAAAGTCTCAGTTGATAATCAGGCCAAACAGGATTGCGGATCCCGTTGGGAATCTGCAGTGCAGTCCAGAGGGTCGTTTGGGCAACTTCCAGAACTGGCTGCAGTGCGCTGCGGACCTGCTGACTCAGGATGCGGATGCGTTTCTGATTGTCGAAGATGATGCTGTGTTTTGTCCGGGTGCTGTGAGTTTCGTCGATAGCCTTCTGTGGCCGGATTCTCGGTGTGGTGCAATCAACTTTTATGCTGCAAACGTGAGCGTGTTGAGGCAAAAGGCTGTTCCAGCGTTTGTTCCGTGGCCTCGCTCTGGACTGATGGGTTCGCTCGCTGTCGTTTTCCGCCGTGAGTGTCTGCAGGAGCTTGTGTCAGACACGGACATTTTCGAGTACCAGAAAGACCTGATACTTTCCGGAAGGCTGAAACCATGGGATCGCCGGGCCATTGATACGTGGGTCGGCGTTCGTATGCGAGCGATGAGATGGCTGTGCTGGACGTTTACGCGAAGTCTGGTCAATCACCACGTGCCGCCAAAGATGAAAGAGAACAGCAGTCTTGGGCACGGGCCGAGTATTGGTAAGCGAGCCACGTTGAGATACGTTGGCGACAACCCGCAGGATCTCAGAAAATTCTTCAGAATGAAATAACGTGAGATACCTGACAAGCCTCAATCCGAAAGACAGAATCACGCACCAGCAAACATGCGTGCAGACTTGGTTTGACAGTGGAGCGACTGATGTTTGCGCAGTTCAGACTGCGTCAGACGATATGGATTTGCTTCGCAGTTGTTTCCCGTCGGTTCGCTTTGAGGTAACCGACAAGACCGGAGTGCTGTTCGACCGCCCATACCTGCCAACAATTCGTGGCATCGTTGATTTTGCGGATTTCAGTGCTGGTGGCGTGTTGCTGATAAACTCAGACATCGAGGTCAGGCTCTCGAAAGATCTGATCCAAAAAGAGTTTGTCGCGCCGTCTGATGTTGTCAGATGCTTCATCCGGTGGGACTACAACCAAAGGAAAGCCAGTCGGCCGATCAAGTGGGGCATTGATGCGTTCATGCTGACAGAAAGCATTGCCGGTGTGTTGCCTGAGGACGGGATGACGATTGGTTGCCCGGTGTGGGACTGGTGGCTCCCATGGCTCTCTTGCCGGCTGCTCGACGCGAGGGTCTCAGCATGGACATCGAAGGGATTCATGCACGCAATACATCCTCAGAACTGGCCAATGGAACAAATGCAGGTCGGGTTTACTGTGATGCAGGATAAGTACAACATTCAACAACGGGAGCTTGCAAGGTGGATTCTGCAGCAGACGAAGAGAGCAGCGTATTCGAGCATCGCCCTGCGACCTTAGACGACTTGCCGGTTTCGATCTTTATCAAAACCTGCTCGAAGGACTACGCATGGCTGCGATACTGCCTTCTCAGTGTCAGAAAGTTCTGCTCTGGCTTTCAGTCTGTTGTCATTGTGTGTGATGACGTGGACAGGAATATCAGCGGGTGGATTGGCGACATGATGGCCGGCTGTGCGTGTTCGGTGCAGTACGCGGAGACTCGTAGCAGTTGCACTGGGTATTTACAGCAGCAAGCTGTGAAACTACGAGCACTGGAATACTGCCCAACTGAAACTCAGGCAGTGCTGTTTCTGGATTCAGACACAATCTTTACCCGCCCGGTTACTCCGCACTGTTTTTTGGCGGCCGGAGCCCCGATACTCGCAAAGGCCAGTTACGAATATCTTTCGCAAACCGAAACGGGAAAACCTGCTGTTGCATGGAAGGCTATTACAGAGGCTGCGGTTGGGCGACCTGTCAGTTTTGAGTACATGCGGCAAATGCCGATAGTGATTCATCGGCAAACACTGCTTGAGTGCCAATCGCAGTACCCGCATTGGTATGAGGCAATAATGTCCGGTCGTGTGACTGAGTTCTCGGAGTTCAATGCAATGGGCAGCGTTGCGGAGCATACGCATCCGTGGCTCTATAAAATCCGAGATGTTGGCACCGAATGCAGCGGTGACGTGTACAGCATTCAGTATTGGTCATGGGGGGGGATCACGCCAGAAATAAGGCGGTCCATCGAGGAGGTTCTGAGATGATCATCACAGAGTTTGACGTGGCGATATGCGATTCTGACACGCACATTTCAAGATGGGTTCTGGAGAACAGATCTCTCCGGATTGCCACATGGCTCTGCAGTTTCGCTAAGCCGTTTCTCCGAACGGGATCTGTCGTTGTTGATGCTGGGGCGAACATCGGCGACCACACTGTGGAATACGCAATGATGGTCGGGGAGTCCGGGACGGTTGTTGCCTTTGAGCCGAACTCGGAGCCGGCAGACTGCCTAGCCTACAACACAAAGTCATTTCCTCAGGTGCAGATTTTTCGCAATGGATTATCTGACGTTCCACGTACCGCGAAAATGTTCGCAGAAAACAATGTGGGTGCGTCTTACGTGAGCGATTCTGGCTCTGTGCCAATAGAGCTTGTACGACTTGATGACGTATGGAACTTTGATCGTCTCGATTTCATCAAGATGGATATCGAGGGTTACGAAACAAAAGCCATCACTGGAGGCATTGAGACTATCAGACTTTTCCGTCCAGTGATGCTGCTTGAGGTGAATGTTGGAGCATTGCAACGTGCTGGTTCTTCCGAAGGCGAGCTTCTGAGCCTTCTCAGAAGCCTGAATTATCGTGTCGAAGTGATAGGGCGAAAGGGAATCCAGTACGACATTTTGTGCGTTTCAGGTGACGGTCATGTTTGTGCCCGATAACACGGTGATGATCTGTGTGGATTTCGCCGACATCCTGGCGCAGACGTTGCCGAGGAACCGGCACCACTTCTCACGTGCCGTCGTGGTCACGCATCCGGACGACCTTGCGACGATCGTGGTGTGTCAGCGGAACAGCGTCGAGTGTTTGCTGACTGAGGTGTTTTATGAGCGGGGCGCGGAGTTCAACAAGTGGGCAGCTCTGGAGATGGGGCTGGACTATCTCGGGCGGAATGGCTGGACGCTGATCATGGACTGCGACATCGTGTTGCCGGACCGGATCCCGGAAGTGTTTGCACCGCAGGCGGGGTGTCTGTACACGCCGAGAAGGAGAGATCTCAGGGCGTGGCAAAACGGGATTTTGCCGGATCACCTGTGGAAACGATATCGGCATGTGAACGCGAGGGAGGAGTTCGCCGGGTATTTTCAGTTGTTCCATGCGGACGATCCGGTTCTTAAGTCGAGGCCGTGGTTTGGTCGTGACTGGCGATGGGCTGGGACGGCCGATGCCCTCTTTCAGCGGCGGTGGCCGGCCAACAAACAGATCCGGCCGCCGTTCGAGGTTCTGCATCTGGGAATCCCGTATGCGAACTGGGCTGGGCGAGTGCAACCGTATGGGGACGGGCGGATCCCGGAGCGGGCCGAAGAGCGGAAGCAGAAGTACGACACATTCTTGAGGCAGCGAACACAGATTGCCGGGCATGATGACCGGTATCAGGGAGAGAAGATTTGGACTGGGCTTGCCGAAGATGCCTGCAGTGTGCGCCGGATTGATTGAATGAGACTGCTGATCGACGTGCAGAGTGTGTACTGGACTGAGGAGTGCAGTCGGTACCGTCTGGCGATGTCTGAGGCGACGTTGGTTGAGAGCCTCAAACATCTGGACATGACCGGGATCGAGGCATGCTGCGGGCTGTGGCAGTGCCCGATGGATCCGTGGTGGAAGCGTCGGCGCGGGATGCTGCAGATTCCCGGGTGGCAGGTCAACCGGTACAACGGGTGCAGCAAACGGCCGATAGGTCACCAGTGTGTGCTGTACGTGACCGATGACGTGGTGCTGCATCCTGACAGCCTGCAGGTCTGTCGTGAGATCTGGGAGCGACAGAGGCGGCGGGATGCGAACGGGTCAATTCTGTGGCATTTCCGCCATGGTCTGGAGATTGGAGCGGACGTGCAGAGGGTGTGTCTGAAGGATGCTCCCGTGCGGTTCGACTGCAACGTGGCGGCCGGACCGGTGGCGTCGCAGGTGGATTTGCGGTGCGATCCGTTGTGGGCTGTGGCGCGGCATGGAATGCGAGAGCATGAGGTTGAGTCGTTCGAGGGGCCCGGGGTTTTGTGGAAATCGTGTGCTGTGAATATGATCAGGAGATACTCGAAGACGCGGATGATTACGGGAACGTGGAGTGGTGCGAGGGCGTTCTGGCACAAATCCAAATCCTGCTTCCGTCGTGCGGGGTACAGGAACTGTCGGCGATGACTGAGATGCTGTGGTACTGTCTGGTGGTGGCCGGTGTGAGTGTGACGATGGGTCAGATGCACGGACCGTTTGGTCTGTGCTATGACTTCCGCCGATGGGTTGAGAAAAAGATCCAGTTCGGCGGTTCCGACAATGCTCTTGAGAGAGCGAATCGCCTCCGGCAGTATGAGTGGATTCTGGTGGGCGTGAAGTGTCCGATCTGCTGGTCGTTCTGGGTGTCTCTGGTGGCTGCTGTGATTTGGGCCCCGACTCTGGAATGGCGAGTGTTGTTACAATACTGGCTCGGTGGCATGGGGTTCGTTGCAGTAGTGATGCTGCTGAGTCCCCCTTCGCACGAGTGACCTGGCCCGGGATGCCAGCCGGATGCCACAGCGGCTGGACGCCCCATCCCGGGCTTTTTTAAGGCTTTGCCATGAGTTATGCCTACGAGCATGTGGAAGTGCTTCGGGTTCTGGACGGGGACACTGTCGAGTTGCGTATCGACATGGGTAACTCCATCCACTGGACCGGGAAGTTTCGGCTTTACGGCGTGGATACGCCAGAAGTGCATGGAGACACTCAGGCTGCAGGGCAGACGGCTGCCGATTATCTGCGGACGTTGATTGCTGCCTTTGGCATACTGGAGGTTCAGACGTTCAAGCCGGACAAGTTCGGGCGGTGGTTGGCAAAGATTCAGCTCCGGGATGGGCGTGACGTCTCTGAGTGTTTGGTTAATGCCGGTCATGCTGTGGGTTACTGGGGAGGCAAGAAGGCATGACTCCACAGATCACAGATGGAAGCGATCTTCCGGTTTGCCTGCTGGGTGACCGGCTGGTCTTCTATTCCACTGTTGACTGTGTTGCCTATTGCCCGCTACGTGTTGTGTTGGAGTGTCCCGAGGGTGCGAGCTGGGATGGTGCGACGATACCGAGATACTGCTGGTCGCTGATTGGCCATCCGCTGCAGAAAGAGTTTCGCTTTGCGAGTCTGTTTCACGACAGGTCATGCGAGCGGGCGGAGACTCTGGAGCAGCGGGCGATCGGTGATGCGATATTCCGAGACCTGTTGAGACAGGCCGGTGTGTGTTGGTGGAGACGGACTGCGATGTGGCTGGCCGTCAGATTTTATGGTGTGTACCTGATGAGAAAGAGGGCGTTATGAATGCGTCAAAGTTTTGTGGTCTGGTTGCCACCAGTCTTGGTGGCGGGAATGTCAAGATGGTTGCCAGCAGTCCGGACGCGACTCCGCAGACTGTCGGCAATCCGGTGATTTTGCTGATCCTCCAGGGACTGCTGCCGCTGATCCCGAGTTTCATCGAAGGCTGCAAGAAGCGACGTGGCGGCATCGACAACACTCAGCCTGTTCAGCCTCAGGTGGCTGCTCGGCACATGGACGAGAATTCTCGCCGTGAGCAGATCATGGCATTGGCTGTACAGTTGAAGAAGCAGGCGCAGCAGAACATCCGGGAAGAAAAGCGTCGTGCTGGCCGCAACGGGGCTCCGGACATCGGGCGGTGGCAGTTGACGGACGATTCGTTTCTCGCGATGGCGTCGCACACCGTCAGCACATACTGCAAACTGAAGCCGGTGGAAGCGGCTGCACTGGTACCGATGGCTCTGTGAGCGTGTGGTAATTCTGTCTCTGTGGCAAGGGAGTTTGGGCGATGTTCATGTCATTACTGTTGTTGTTTGCGCTACTGCAGGACGGCGGTAGTGGCTTCGAGTTTCCGATGGGGCAGGTGATGCAGGAGGCTGCGCCTGCCCCTCGGCCGATTGATACGCTGTTTCTGGATGAGTTCTATCTGATCCAGAGCGATGTGCCGTTGCTGATTCTGTCCAGCCCTGTCGGGGTTGTGGATGTGACGGCATCGAAGAAGGGAACGATCGTCAACTCGAAGTTCGCCGGCGGATCCGGAAAGAACGAGGTTCGGACGGTTGAGCGGGAGTGGGGATATCTGGTCAATGGGATGGCCGGCGGTGCGGTCGAGCTGATCGTGATCCCGGCCGGGACGACTGACCTGAGTGCGATGCGGCGTGCTTTGCTGCAGGTGCAGGCTCGGAAGGGCCAAACGATCAACCCGGATCCGCAGGATGAAGTCGATGTGGCGTTCCTGCAGTACGAGCGGGAATGGAGGCAGATTCAGGAGCGGCTGATCGAGAAGCTCGACAACGGCGAGATCAGCAGTCAGGAAGATGCGGCGAAATGGTTTGGTGCTGAGCATGTGCAGGCGAGGATGCGGGCGTTCGAGCCATTGCTGCAGAAGGAACAGCAGGCCTTCGGCCAGGCTTGGACGGCTGCAGGTCATGCGGAGTACATCCGGAGGTATGTCAGGCCATGACTGAGAATATCAATGGACTGGTCGTGCCTCAGGAGCACGAGATCAAATGGTTGACCGGGGTTCGCACTGTCAGGTCGTGGGCGAAGTCTGACTTCCCAAACTGGGATCAGGTCCTGATGGATCCGAAACTCAGTCCCGTCGGTGTGATGGAGATTGAGAATCAGGAGCGGTCCGACTGCAACGGAAACACCTGTGCGAACAATCTCGAATGGCAGGATTATGTCCTGTCTGGCCGGACGAAGATGCAGAAGGCATCTGAGATCGCAGCGTACACGCTGTGTGAGTTTCTGATGGACCCGTCAGGCCGTGGAGTGGGTCTGGACCGTGGTACGAGCATCCACAGCGCGACGCGGCTTCTGATTGGCGGTGTGCCGCAGTTCGGGCTGGAGCCGGGGGTTCCGTATGAGGCTCAGTGGCCATATTCACGGTATTGCCGTTCGCTGCGCGAGCTGAGATCCTTCGCCCCGGGTAAGCCGGTCATGCCGTCTACGGTGGCTCAGGTGGACGACATGCCACCATGGGACGATCTGTTGCCGAGTCTGGCTGCAGGCTGTGTGTGCCAGATTGGCACGAAGTGGCCGCCGAGGTTCAAGACGCCGGGCGGTCAGTTTGGCAGGTTCCGTCTGATGGATGACGCTCCGACGGGTGCCGGCGGGCATGCGACTGCGATCCTATGGGGTGTCAAGATCGCCGGAAGCTGGTACCTGATCGTGTGGAACAGTCACGGGTACGGTGCCTACCTGATGTCTCGACGGTGTTATGAGTCTCTGCAGCGGTCTCAGTTTGCTCCGTTCGGGGCGTATCTTCTGAGCCCGAAGGATCCGGTGTCTGTTTACAACCGAGTTTTGAGTGGTGGAGGGTACTATGACTGAAGAACGTGCAAGAGGAATGATGATCGGTTGGTGTCTGGGCATTGTGCTGTGTGCGGTGGTGGCAGGAGTGTTGCATACCGGGCAGATGCAGAAACTGCAGGCAGACGAGCAGCAGAGGCCCATAGGCGTCGCTGGTGACATTGCCCTGCTGTCTGATCGGGTGGCGAGGCTGGAGGCCCGTGTCGAGGCTCTGGAGGGCGGCTCACGTGCCGAGGAGGCCTCGGCATCTGCGGCCGAGGAGGCCTTCGTCGAGGAACTGCCGGTGCTGGAAGTGCAGAGCGAGAGCTGGTGTGCTGCCTGCAAGGTGTTCGAGGCCGATGTGGCGGCGAACGGGCAGGAGGGGAAAAAGTGGCGACTGAAGCGGGTGAATCTGAAATCCTCTTCTATACCTGCCTTCAGATTCACCGGCAAAGGTGGAACACCGCAGACCACTGTAGGGTATACCCGTGGTCGATTGTCGCAATGGCTTGGTGAGATGGGAGTGCGGTAGGTACCATCCTGCGTCATTACGCGAAAACGACGACACCTGTTGGTGGACAGTGGGATGACACGGGATGATAACGACGATCGGGAACAGGAAGGGCTGTCTGTTGATACACCGACTGTCAGGGTTGGTGCGAGTCAGCAGACAGTCCGTCGTTTTCTGGATCTGGCTGCGAAGCATTCTGGGGCGGCTTGGCCGTGGCTGGTGTATGCGATCGCATTTGCCTTGGTACTGATATCTGCTGGAGCTGCGTGGAGGCTTGCGACACGATGAGCGCGATGACAAACAATGAGATCTGCGGATGGCTGCTCATGGCGTGGGCTCAGATCGTCATGGCGTGGTACGTGATGCGGTTGGCCTTGCAGCAGAAGGGCCACTGTCGGCATATCGGCCGGTGGCTGGGGATTGTGTTGTTCCTGAATTCTCCGGTATTGCTGACCAGTTTGACGGGCCGGCTGTGGCTGGTGTGTTGTGAGCAGCAGCAGGAGTTGATGGAGTTGGAGATTTTGGCGAGTGGTCGTGCGATCCCAGTGAAGGAGCAGAGAGATGTCCTTGAAGTTGTTTACACCACCCGAGGACAATTCGGGGAGTACAGCATCGCCCGAACAGTCTCCGGACAGGTGCGCGGAGCTGCGGAACGCACTGGACTCGACGGTCTACGAGATGGATCGTCTGTTGCTGCAGATGGCCGATCGCTTGCAGAGATTGCACGACTGCGAGCAGCAGGTGCAGCGTACTGATGGGTTTGGCAGTGTTGACATCGCTCCGATTGCCGAGTTGCTGACAGCGATGGCTCGGTTCAAAGAACGGATTGCACCCACACAACAGGCAGTCACAGATGGGCGTTGAAGCGTTACTCAGCACACAGATCATCGACACCACAACCGTGGGGCGGTCGGTGATGACGGCCATAGATGCAGCAGCGGCACGGACTGCAATTGGACTCGGTACACTCGCCACCCAAAACGGCACGATCACCGACTATCTGACGACCGCTGCAGCAGCCACCACGTATCAACCACTGGACGGCGATTTGACGGCACTGGCGGCGTTGACCGGCACCGACAATCTCTACTATCGGTCAGGTGCGGCAACGTGGAGCAGT
>Ga0129333_10000686_pt1 | contig 29064 bp, 30 predicted proteins | sample CPB6_08_DNA_FD_94474 | JGI IMG/M metagenome (GOLD analysis project Ga0129333, IMG submission 94474) | Freshwater to marine salinity gradient microbial communities from Chesapeake Bay, USA - CPBay_Sum_0.6_0.8_DNA | ecosystem: Environmental > Aquatic > Marine > Coastal | place: USA: Chesapeake... | reverse complement strand
CTTAATTTGCGGCCATCTTTATCATATACAACAATGTCAGGTTTTGTTGATTTAATTGGTTTGTTTTTCATTAAGATTCCTCAGGAACATTTCTAAATCTGGGTATTTTTTCAATACCTTTTGGTCGGCGAGATTTGCGGCCTCTATGGCGCATAAACTATTTAACTGATTTTTGGTCACTGATCTAGTTGATCCTGTGCGTAATGCTAGATCTAATGTGTTATTTTTAACAGCATGAACCAATGCTGCGGGCCTGTTAACATCTCTAAATAACTCAACTAATTCGGTGGCTTCTGGCCCTATGGCATTTACAACTAAATTGCGTTGTTCGGCACCTAGGCATTGATGTTGAAAAACATTAGTGCCAAATACGCTGTGTAGGCCTCCGGCGCCGGCTGTAATATCATTGTGTCCATTTTGTTTTAACATGTCATAGACACGCAGCAAATGATTAATTAATTTACCATATTTGTGTTTAATTTTATCAGCGCCTAGGCTTTCCAACAGCAATTGTATGCGTTCACGCTGCGGATCTGTGTTGTGTGCAGCAAATTTAAACATCAATGTTATTCTCTGCGCTGGGCAAATTCTAGTCACTGCACGAGCACAATGCCACGCAGCGCCAGGAAATATTATGGCATTATTAAAATGAGGTAATTCTGCATGAACAATTTTATCGCCTTCATAGACCATTGTTTCGCCGCCCCAATTACGCTGCCAATCGGGTGTCATGTAAACAACAATGGTATGGTCTGCTGAGCGTTTTGAATCAGTGTGCGGATAACCTTCTACGCCATAGGTATGACTATTTGTATAACAGCGTAGTAGTGCCTGCGGACCTAGATAATTTTGTTGTAGATATTCCCAAGCGGTTTTAATAGGACCGGTCAGTCTGTCTGCACGATCCAAGCCATTATCTGCGCCAGCATTGGCAAAATCATGATTCCAATGCGTAAACTCTATACTACGATTTGATGCCCATCCATAGCGCCATGGAACTGTTTTGATTACATTATGAACATCGTTTAATAAATTTTCTGGAAATATATTTGCTATTTGAAATACCTGTGTCATTGCTATGCTTTCATATATTATGGTTTTACAACCTGTGCCGTGAAACTTCTAAATCCCAGTTCAGCCGTATCTATTACCACCGGACCGGTGCTGGCTATGCTATAATAATTTGTATCTACTATATACCAATAATATCCAGGCTCCGGCTGATCTACTACACCAGTGAATATAGTTTCAACGGGCCCTATAGTTGCTGTGCCTGCGCTAACTGTGTTGACTGTTAATGTTAGATCATTGACGGGTGTAGCACCACCTAGGGTTGTTCCAGGTATAACAATTGTGCTGCCTGCTGTCCATGAATCGCCGGGAGCATTAACGGTTACTCTGGTATTGGCAGCAGTATAAGCACCTGCTGCACCATAAGCAATTTGAATGCGTAAATTAGCAGCATTACCTGTGCCAGTGGCAGCATTTACTCCTACTACCACAACATCTACAGCAGGATCAAATGCTCCATCTACTGGTGCTGCATAAGCCACTTTAACTCCTGCAGGTGCAACATCTATTATACCTCCAGCAGTAGCATCTAGTGTGTAAGTATAGACCTGTTCACTGATTGTAGTGCCTGGCACATTAAAATAAAATTCTGGATTTATAGGATCATCATTTGGGCTGGCGGTATAACGATTGATCTGCACACGATATTCAAATGTTGCCGGTGTAGCACTAGAATAGGTCAGTGTGTTGTTTAATTGTGCATTCAATACCACACGATCGTTAACGATAACAGGACTGGGTGCGGCAGTAAAATTAATTGGACTGGCGGCGCCTTTGATACCGTTGACCACTACTTTACCATTACAATCTGTGCTTAAAGGACTTAGTGCATTGCTGTAAGTTTCATTATATAATTCAACTGTGCCACCAGTGCCAGGACCCGGATCCGGATAACTTTCACTGGTCCTAGCAATTACATAAGTAGTGGTGCATTCTACAACACCTATTGCCAAATAAGATCCATTGTAATCTGCAGGAGTAACGCCAGTGACATACAGGGCATTACCTACTTGAAATGGTGCGCTGGGCTGTGCAGCACTAAAATCATAACGCCATGTTCTACCATCTAGCCATGTTGCTGATGCCAAAGCCACCGAGGTTCCCATGAGTGTAGCGGTAGAATTGCTGGTAAAAGGTGGTCTAAAATTACCTGTTTGATAAGCCGGATCGTCGCTGCTGAAACCCACTAGCGTTTGGCCTAGGCCTACTGGCCCGCTTAACACATAGTTTAGGCCGTCTATGATGCCTTGATCATCTGTTACTGGAAACTGTGCCATTATCTATCATCTTCCACTTCGGTAAATTGCCATGTAACAGCATTACACATCCATATAGTGCCAGGTGTGGCTTCTGCGCCTGCGCTGCTGGTTATTTCTAATGCATTAACACGATGTGCATTTTGATTGATCTGCATCCATGGATAATCTGTGTCTGTGCTGATAGTCAAGGCAGTTACTTGTTGTGGAGTTTGACCCACGCTGTTAGCACCTTCCACAGTGGCACTGACATTGCCTACTAATGCTGTATCTACTGTAGGATCAATTTCTACATTGTTGTCATTAAGGTTAACAACTTCAGGTAATATTCTGTGCACCAATGTTTTGCTGCTGTAGTCTTTGACTAACTTGATATTGTCTCGCCTAAATTGACTGTTGATTGGTAAAGGATCGCCGTTGACATCACGGAAATAGTAGCCTTGATCTTTCTGCACCAATTGGCTGTCTTCAACGCCCTGTGCATAAACAATAGTTCTACTAGCAGTATTATATTTCCAAGCACCGGTTTCATAATACCATACCGGACTTTCGCAGGCAAATGTGGCCACAGTGACATTGCGAGGAGCGTTCCAACAATCTATGTCATATCTGTAACTCAGCATTTTGTTAGGAATCTTTTTGCCATTGTATTCATCGGCATTGGAGTCTGGATAATAAATCTCAACTTGATTCTTTTCTGTGTTTGTTTCCACATAAACCATGTCATAATTTTCAGCATCTAATTGATCAAAGAACCAATGCTTGACACGCTGATTACCTAGCCCTTTAAATGTTCTGCCATCAAATACCCATATATCCCTAGCATCAACACCATAGACCATTTCATCTGTGTTGGCCCAACAGTTGGCATTTAGTAAACCGCGGCCTTGATTATACAGTCTAACACCTAGAATAGGCGCTGAAGTTGTGGCATAGTTCATGGGAGTAAAAACAACTGTGTCCCAATAACTGCATAAAAACAATTGACCGTTTGAGGGAAAAGCATCCAGCACTTCGCCGCGTAAAGGCACTTCCAATTGATTGGCTACATTTAATACCGTTGGTTCCCAACTTAAAGGCGCATCATTTAGGCCGAAATTTTGACTCCATGCCACAGTTACAGGAAACTTTGTAATAACATCAAATTGATCCGTTACTGTTAAGTTACCGGCCACTAAAATGTTGCCTACATTAGGTGTAGAGAAAATACGCAAAAATCCTGCCGTGACTTTTTTCCAATTTGGATTATAGTTCCAAGTATAGGCGGCCGATACTTTACCTAAAGGGCCTGCAGGATAAGCAGCGCCTGGCACAGCAAGATAATCAATAGTAGATACTGTGGATGACACAACTTCATAAACACCGTTATAGTAATTATTGATATCAGTAATTAATATTCTATCTGCGGCAGCAAACGGTGCAGTGGCATACGGTGCGCCATTGATAGCAGTTGCGCCCACTGTTTGACCGGGAGTTACTGTCCAAGTAGAGCCCGATCCACTGCCGCTTAGGTTAGCAGTAATTTTGGTGCCAGCAGTAACACCGGTGCCGGAAATATACTGTCCTACCGCAATCGTGCCTGAAGTCAGCGTGCCAATCGTCAGCACGGTGCCTGCAATGCTGCTGCCAGTAGATGCAAATGTATTGTCAAAAGTTATTCGTTGCGTTGAAGCATTAACATAAGCAATGCTTCTAATACTCTGTGGCACCTTGCTGTTGCTGTAATTGATCAGCGTAGCACCCGCTGTGTCAGGTAAAAAGAAAGGAGCATTGATGCCGTCATTGAATATTGGAACTGTGCCGTTCCATGCTTCTGTAATATTGCTGGCCGGCGTGTAACCAGTGCCATCAAATGGGCTGCTGGGTGTAATATCTTGCCACGAACCGCCATTACTCATCCACCATTTACCTTCCAGCGTGGCAATAATCATCCAAAATGTATTGTCACCTGGTGTGACCTGACTTTGTCTAAATCCGCCTGTGATATAAAAAGGAGTGCCTGTCACACCCTGCAATATTACTTGATCGCCGTTGCTACTGCGTATGCCTCTAACATCTGCTTCAACATTTTCACCTAGATTGTATTCATTAGGGCCTAGGGCACTTGAAGGCACATCAGGCGTAAACGACATTTTGCTAAATGGTATTGTAACCTGTTGATATGATTTTTTAATTTGAGTCATGGGCAAGGATCCTGTTTATCACAATATTTAGCGTGTTTTATGTGGCTGAAGACTCTGCTTTAAAAGTTCTAATTCATCTGCTGTTAAGAATAATTCTGTTTTAGTCCAACCTGTTTCTATAACATAGCGTCTAAGGATCAATTGAAACTGATTAGGTTTAAATTCTTTGACAATGACTTCTAGTTTGTAATCTTCGCGATCTGTAATCATGCTGTGTGCGGGACTGCGGCCTGGCGCGGGTGTGATATAGGTCTGCATGGTAATTAATAAATGATGATTGTTATTCAAGTTAGGTCTTGATCGTCTGTGCTGTAAACAAAGGCATAATATCGGGATATTTGATCTGCGCCAGCAATAGGTCACTGGCCGCAATAATCATCCAACGATTTTCCCATTCCCAATCTATACCGCTGTTGTGTGCATATTCTTTGGCCATGGCCTTGATATCAGCGTGTTGTTCGGCACTGAGATGTTGAAATCGGTGTTCACTGATGGTCAATCTAAACAGTTCTATTGGCTGATAATCTGGTCGCCTTTGATTGGGTTGATTGTAGTTAAAATGATTGGGATTACAACAGTATCTATTTCCACAGCGCATTTTAACTGCTATGTTGTCTATGGGATGATTTAACTGTTCCATTAACAACAGACGATTAACCTGTATCATTTGGGGGCGTAAATTTTTTCTTGCACCAAATAAATTACCCTGTGGGCCTTTTGATCCTTGCCAAGTCCAGCAAAGATCTTTAGGGCCTTTTATTATTTTACTGTGTAGGTGATGTGAGTTCCATGACCATGCACCCACATGATGTGTGTCAGTTAGGCCAGGCCGGCGACCCGGTTTAAGCGGTGGTGTCGGCGTCATGATCTGTTCTTTCTATGAATACTTGTGCAAAATCAGCATTTGTTTTGAAAAAATGTATTAGACTCAGGGCCAATAGATCCACTGTGCGTTCAGGCATGTCTAACTGTAGTGTCAACTCCCATGTGTGTATGATTTCATGAAATATTGTCTGTAGTAAAACATCAGGTGGTAGTGTGGGATCTACAGTAATGGTATTGGTCATAGGATCACATAGACCCATATCTTCTTTTAGTTGTCGGTATTGTGCGGGTTTGATAGTCCATGTTTGATTCATGAACTGAAATTGAGTAGGTATTGCTCGTGCCATATAATTCTCCTTTACTTTATTTACCTTTGTAAAATCATTGCTGCTTGTGATTTACTGATCCAACTTATCCAATGGCCTGACTTTCTGCACAGTCTATTCGCACAGTAGATGCCAAGATGAGGGCCTTGGGGTTTTATTTCTACACCGCAGTTTCGGTGTAGATTTTCTCTGGCTAAATTGGCCATTCTTGTTTGAAGGCGTTGTTGTTCAGGTGTCATCGTTTACTCCCAACTCAAGTCAACATAGTCTGTGCGCTGATTTCTGTATTCACTGACATAATCATGATGCACACTGGCAGGGCCTGACATGATGGCTTCTAGTTCAAATACATTTTGCCAATTACCAACATAAATGCTGACTGCTTCGCCTGTGTAAATGGCTGCTGTTAGTTTAACTGTTTTGAGTTGGCCTCCTTTTTTATTGCCACGCCGACAGCCTTTGCCAATTGTAGTTCTAGGATATTCCTGCTTGGCCTGTTTGAATATCTCACCCACTTGCTGATACCAAATCCAATCGGTCTCGGCCAGTTGGCCGGCTTCATATTGTTCTTTGATATCTCTAATCCATTCCCAATATTTGTCAGTAGTAGCAAATGTCAACTTATTCATTTTATTGCTGCCGCGCACATTAAAATCAAAATTGATCTTTCTGCGATTTGTGGTTTTGGTGGGCCTGCGTGTGGTTACTTTGGCGTAGTGGACATCGGGCCCGGAACTTGCTTTTACTACCTCTTGGGCTGCGATAGCAGCACTGGAGGTGGTGCCGCCCCGCAGGGGCACGAGCGCAGCGATGTCGCCGATAGGCGAAAGAGGAGAAGACGAAGTAGAAGTGGTTGAGGTGTCAAGAGGCGCCGAAGGCGTAGACACCGAAACTATCTGGCTGTCTGGCGGGGTGCCAGCAGAGATCTGTATTACATCTTTCTTATTTCTTCTTTCATATTTAATATTAGAATATTTAATATTACTTTCTGCCTGGCTGGCACGAATAGATTCTAGTATTTCATTAGTGTTCATTGCTGATCCTTTCAATTAAACAAACTGTCATAGCCAGCAGGACGACTGCGGTCTATGCGTTCTTCTAGTCGGTTTTTAAATTCAATAGTGGGGCAAAGTTCTGGGCTATACCATTCGCTGATTAACTTGCTGAGTTGTTCAATGCCCTGGCATTGTTGTGGGCTGAGATCACAGCCCCGTTGATTGAGTTTGTTGATGATGCCCTGGCTATAACTTTTGGGACTGTTTCTTTTCCAATTATTATATTTTTCCTTGGGCAATAGTTCATGTGATTTCATAAACCAATCTTCAAACTGCCAGCGTGGATCTGCTTGGGCCAAATCCATATAGCATTTCATAACTTTCATTATATGATTATGATCTGCCGGCGATATTTCGCACAAGGGATTGCGTGTATTGATATTAGTTTTAGATCTATAATAAATGATCTGTTTGGTCATCTTGTTCTCCTTAGTTGCTAACTATATATTATTTATGTCATACAGTCAAATATTTAGGTGAAATAGAACCAAAAAAAGAGCCCACATTGCATGGGCTCTTAGTGTCGGTGTTTATTAGCGTTAAAGGAATTTCTTAGAACAAGATTTTTATGGCGTCATACAATACACTTTTGGCAACTCAGGAGAACGACGCCCACCGACACTAATATTTAGTATAAAATTCTAAAGGTATTAGATAATATTTTCGTATTAATACCAAAAGAAAAACCTCAGTGCTTTTGACACTGAGGAGTTTCAATGAGGATATACCCGAAAACGGCCAAGCAATCGGGCAAAAATATTTAGTCAAAAAAACCCCGAATGTTGCCATCCGGGGCTAGGTATATTAACATATTTAAAATATGATCTTGTAAAGTAACTTGCTTAAGAACCCTTACTAAGATCGTTGAGCACGGCTCTAGCCGGACCCAATCGTTCTAACAACATCTTGTTGTCAGGACCAAAATACTTATCGTGTAATTTCTTATAGTAACCCATGGTGTAAAGTCTTTCATTTAATGTTATGTCACTGTTTTTTCTAGCATACAACAAAGGTTTGCGATCACTTATTTTGGCAGTTCTAGCACTGACCCATAATAAATCAAATTGTTGCTGTTTAATCCAGTCATCAAATTGTTTTATCTTGTGATCAGGCACATAATACACAGTCCACCACTTCTCGCTGCGATCTAACGAGAAATCATGATAAAAGACATGATCTTCAATGAAATTGCATTCTAATCTACGATCAGCGCATACTGCTCTATTGTAATTATCGGGTTCAGGTTTGGTAAATTCTACTTCTTTAGCATAAGTCTTGTGCCAATCTATGTGTCTGGCAATTGGTATTCTAGGATCTTTATAAGCAGGCGGCTGCATAGAGCCGCGCACCTGCCAAGTGATATAGCCTTTAGGTCTTGTCATATCAGTAATTATCTACTGACATCAATGGGTAATAATATAACCTACTGCACCAATAATGGCTACTACAACAGCGCCAACTGTGGCAATTATCTGCGTGGATCTGGCGCTGTTTTGTTTTTCAATAAGAAGTTTAATTTCACCGAACCCCGTAGCCATTGTCGTTTTAAGAGCAGAGATTTGATCCTCCACCTTAGTGAGTCGTGCTTCCACTTCATTAATCTTCTCCTCTAGTGCTCTATAGCGTAGTTCGCACAGTTGCACATGCCCTTCTAGAGTGGTTTCTTTGAATTCCACGATTATGCTCCTACTGGAATAACATTAACTATTAATGCTGGTGCTACTGGACTGGTATAGCCTGCAGGAGTATTAGCAGCAATAGTTGGGAATGTAATGTTGGCATAGTTAGCACTACCGCTGGCATAGACAATTTCAAATTCATCATTACCATCGCTGTCTACTAACCAATCCATGGCAATCACTGATTTTTGATCCTTTAACAGGTCAACTTCTGTTTTGCTGTTAGCAACATCCGCACCATTCTTACGCAACCAGAATTGGAATGTGCCAATACTATTGGTAACCATAGCAGCCTGCAGGCTCATAATAATCTTATAAGGACCTGCTACATCCAAGTTGAGTGTGCCTGTTCCTGAGATTGTGATACTGCCGCTGTTGATCAAGGTAGTATCCAAAGGCATTGTATAGATAGTGTTCTGTGCGGCAAAGCCAAAGCCAGCAGCATTGGTATAGGCAAACTCACCATAACTGCGAGTATAATCCAGTTTGTCTCTGGTTAATAATGTGCCACTGCTGTCTTTGAATTCAATATTGTCAGTTTGGAATACAGTATTATCGCTGGCTGTATCAATAGCAATTACGCTGGTTGTTGCACCTTTTTTGTTGACCTGAAAACGAATCTTAGTGCCCTGTGCTGTGGAAGTCCAATTTTCTGTAGCATTACAAGTAACTTGACTTGGACTACCAATGCTTTGGTTACTGGTAGAACTGTATTGCCCGTTAAACTTAAAACCACCAATCAAGTCATTGTTTTGTGTAGGACTGTAGTTACCACCACTGAATCTAAAGTTACTGAAATTGAATACAGGATATTCACCAGCAGCACCCACACCGTTACTGTTTAACAATTGCAATGTTAATGTCATGTTATCATCACTGACATTACTAGTTGGATTTTGTAATGTAAGAAGATTATTTGAATTAGCAGGATCTATAAATGCAACTGCACCCTCACTGTTAATAGTAAAGTATGATTTATTAGTAATAGAGTTTGTGGGTGTTAAGTTTAATGCAAAACTACTTGGTGCACTAGTAGACGAATAATCGCCAGCAGCACTAAAGGTCATGCTGGCTGTTGTAACGCCTGTTCCTGTGTTGGCTACACCCGATCCATTTTGTCCTAAAAAGTTAAATTGATATACTGAATCGCCATTTTTTAACGCAGCACGACGACCGCTAACTGGACTCTTGCGATGCCCGGCGCCATTAAACACATTGGTGCCTCTCATGGCATTGTTATCCGGGGTGGTAACCATGGCCACCGGACTTGCACCGCTGCCTAATAACTGGCCGGCTGTGGCAAAGTTAGTAGCAACTGTGTAAGTTCCCGCACCGCCTGTGCCTGTGCCCAGGGCAGTAATGAATGTTCCTGGTTGAATGCCTGTGGCATTGACCAGTTGACCTACAGATATAGTGCCCGATGTTACGCTGGTAACAGTTAGTGTATTACCTGCTACACCTGCGCCATTGTCAATGTAACCGCTAAAACTAGCAGAATCAGCGTTGGGAACACCAATGTGAGTAATAGATCCGCCGATTTGAACAAGGTTGCTGGCACCACGACCTTTGTATACTGTGGTGCCTGCGGTATTAATTAATGTGATTTCGCCGGTATCATTATTACCCAATGACCAAGTTGTTGCCGGAGCGTTGGCCACTGAAACTGTGTTAATTGTAGTAGTTGAAGGCGCAGTATTAGCAATTACATATGGTGTTTGGCGACTGGTAACATTAAATTTAATACCAGTGGGTTGTTGTAGATAAAGTTGACGCATACCAGCAGCACTGGTGCCAACGCCGGTAATTGTGGTGCTACTGACTGTTTGACCAAAACTAACAGTATAAGTTCCTGTCAGGCCATTAGTATTATTGCCTAGTGCTGTGATTGTTGTTCCTACTGTAACACCAGTTCCGGTCAATAACATGCCAGGCCAAATGGTGCCTGATGTAACTGCTGTAACTGTAAGTGTTGTGCCGCTGATGCTGCCGGTAAACACCGCAGTTTCACTGGCAGAAGTTTCCGTGACCTGAAAGGCCATGGCAATAGGAAGACCAAACCCGTTTTCACTGCTCCATCTAGCGCCATCATAAGTGCCAAATGCATTGGCAGCAACAGCGGTATTGGCGGTGGCCACCACTGTTGGACTGGCTGCTGTGCCACGACTACCTTCTAATATTAGGTTAGAAGTAGGGTTAGTGGTGGCTGAGCCACCTGGCGTGTTTTGACCATATTCACGCATTACAAGACGAGCAAATCTGTTTGTAGTAGTATTGTCAAAGAAAGCAGCCACTGGAGCATAAGCATTTAACGATGTATTTGCAACTACTAGCACATCACCATTGTTGTCAACTGCTTTACCACCACCTGTGACTGTTTTAGTTGTGGTAATGCCTTGACTTGCTGTAATATTTTTTGCACTGACCAATGCACCATTGCCGTGTGGTGTTACTGTAACATTGCCATTGGATCCGTCCTGTAAATTAATATTGGCACTAGTTGGATGACTGCCAGTTCTAATATCTAAATTGCCTGTGCCATTGGTTGTAAGAATAGCGTTAGTGTTTAATTGGCCCAGGGTCATGTGGCCATCATTTAAGGTTGTGCCTGAACCTGGATCAATTAGAATATTGTTAGAACCTTGGCTGCTAAGAGTTAGTTGAGCGTTACCGTTTGTGGTAATAGTGCCTGTGCTACCAGCATCACCAACAATAACTGTGTCAGTGCTTAGAATAACATCACCGGTAGTATCTGGTTGTATAGTAATATTACCTGCGGCTCCACTGGTAATGGATATTGGACCGCTGGCATTAGTAACATCATCTGTTTGTAAAACACCCTGCACTTCTAAATCTTTACTAACAATAACATCACCAATACCATCAGGTGTTAGTGTAATATTACCATTAGTGTTAGTGCTGCTGATTGTATTTGTATCAAAACGCAGGTTATCAACATTTAGTTGGCTGCTGACGGTTATAACACCGGTTGAGTCTGCAATAGTAGCGGCTGCTGTGCCATCTTTGGCTTTAATATTGGTTACTTCTAGATTAGTAGTATCTACAGTAGTAATACTGATATCATCAGCAACCAAACTGTTGTTTACAGTAGTAGTGCCTGTATTAGCACCAATGCTGACAGTGGTTGCAGCACCTGCAATGTTTACAGTTGTGGCCGTAGCATTAACCACATTGGCTGTGGTGCTGGTAGTTGTAATGTCACCACCATTAACTGCTAGGTCGCCATCTGTTACAATGTTGCCTGTGAGGCCATCAACAGTCATGGCATCTGGATTAGTATTGTCTCCTACTTGAAGACCATATTTTACTCTAAATTTTTCAGTCATAGTTCACACAATCCCTATTTTAATCTAGGCTAACACGAGCCACAGTGAATATGGTTTGGTTAGCACTTGCTGGTGTTGCTCTAATTCTAATATAATCGTCACCAGTTATTGTTACAGCATCTGCTGTAAATGTTGCTAATGGAGTATTGCTATACATTTCTGCATAGGTTGTTAGGTAAGCAGCACTAGTGCCTTTACGAACTGCCAAGGCTTCTAGAATATGCACCTCATTGGTTACCGTGTCAATTATATTAATAACAACTTTTTGACTCTTTCTAACAGTAGCACTGATTGTCTGTATTCCTGTGCCGGTAGTTGTGGTTGTTTGTGTATTATATGTGCTTAAACCATCAATTTCAACGCTGGCAAAATCAACATCACTAGTAGTATCTAAATTTTGATCTGGTAAGTTTAGATAACTTGTGCTGTTGGGTGCAGTATACTGCCAACGCTTGATACCTACTGTGTCGTCCCATTTGATATTGCTAGGGTTTCCAGCACTAACGCCATCAACTACACGCAAGAAACAATCACCTGCTGGTGAGCCAGCCTCATTGTTAAACTGAATTAAGTTGCCATTAGTGGCTAATACTGTGCCTAAAGCAACAATGTTACTGCCCCAGATATCACCACCGACATGCAGGGCCACTTGAGGGCTGGTGTTAATTACACCAACACGGTTGTTAGCAGCATCAACATACAATGTTCCAGCATCAACATTCAGGTTATCATTGACAAATACTGTGCCACCATCGCTATCTAATGTTAAATTGCTGCCACTGTTGGTATCAATTTGACCAGCAGTTCTGTTAATGTCAATTGAACCGATTGTTGCACGAGGAGCGTATAAATCATCGCTAATTTCCCAACGGCTATTTGATGGTGTTGGGTCTTCATTCCATTTAATATAACTGTCTGTGCCAGTTGTTCCACGCTCTACAGTGATCTGTGCGTCTACGGCTGCTGAGCCAGTGCCTTCAGCATTTAAGATAAATTCTGTAGCACGAACTTTTAGGTCATCGTCATTGACAGCCAATAAGTTCTTATCTACTGTGACAAATGCATCAGTAGAACTGCGTAGTCGTGCTTCGTGATTGCCAGTAGAACTATAGGCAGCACTTAGGCCAGCAAATATCTTAATTGGATTGCTGTCATCATCCACAGCAATTAAAACACCGGATCCATCGCCATCTGTGTAATTTGTAGCACCTGTATTTTTAACAGCAATTAGGCCAGATTGAATTGTGCCACTGGCAGCAGCAATATTAGATTGGAATCTTGGTCTATAGGCTGCACTATCAAATTGAATAGTGCTGGTGTTGACCCAACCAGAACCATCATAGTATAAAATCTGTCCTTTATTAGGAGTGGTAATAACAACATCATTTAGATCATCTAGATTGATAACCATTGGATAGTATGTTGAACCATCATTAGTAAACTGCCAACGATCAATAGTTTCATTCCATTTAAGTTGTGCATTACCACCACTGGTTCCACGCTCAACTGTGATAGTTGCGTCTACACCTGCTATACCAGTATCAAAAGCATTGAATATTAAATTGGTGCCTTCAAGTTGAAGTTGTTGCGTAGAAACGCTGAGATTACGGAAAATCTTATTGCTGAAATATAAGTTTAAGCCAGTGCCATTAGTTAAGGCCACAGCACTACCGCCCTGTGTTAGGCTGATCTGGCAGGCTGTGGTAGTAAAGCCAGCAGCGATGACATAGTAAATTGTTTGATAAACTAATCCATTGGTTGAAGGACTAGCATAAAATAATCTATCACCAATGGCAAATCCATGTGCCGCACTAAAGTTTAATAGATTACCACCAGTAATGCTTGTGGCTAGATCAAAATTAAAGTTATTAGTGCTGGTGCTGAGATTCATTGTGCTATCACCAGCAGGATCATAGATAGCACTAGTTGAACCAAAAAATACCGCTGATTGGGCGTTGCTTTCTAGACTATACAATATTGATGTGCCATCACCAGTTGTAAAGTTGTTGGTTAATGTATTATTTCTAAGTCCAGCAGCACTTTGACCTCTACCATACACACCTGTATTAGCCTCGAATAAAGGTCTATATGTTGTATCAGTAAAAATAATGTTGGCGCTGTTGGTAATGGTTGGTGTTACATCATTGCTGACATATAAAAATTGTCCTTGATGAACAGGAGTTGACAAATTAACATGCACACCGCTTACATGGATATCTCCACTGACATTGGCGTCACCATTAACATCTAAGGTATAAGCAGGTGTATTGGTATTGATGCCAATTTGATTGATTAAGTTTGCAAATACTAATGTTAAACCAGTGCCATTAGTCAATGAAATCGCACTACCAGTTGGTGATGAGCCAAGTTGACATTGAGTTGTAGTTAAGCCAGTTGAAAGAACATAATAATAGGTATTCTGTGTCAGTCCATTTTGTGTAGTAGATGTATACTGAATACGCTGTCCGGCTGCATAGCCATGAGCACTAGCAAATACCAATGTATTACCACCAGTAATGCTGGTAGCAGTATTTGTAGTAGTTGATGCAGCACTATAATCTACAAAAATACTATTGTTATAAAACGAAGAATTGTTGCTGCCTAAACGCAATAATGAATATGTGCCTGGATAGACATCAACTGGGCTTTCTAAATAATTGTCGTTGCTCCAGTTAAATCTAAATTCAGCAGTATTAGTTGTGCCGAAGTAGTTAGCACCAATATTGGCAAATCTTATTGGAGTATTACCGCTAGTGCCATAAGTTCTGGAAAACATGATACTAGGACCAGCATCATCTGTGGCATTGCTACCAGCATCTGTAACACGCTCAACTAATTGAATAGCACTGGCACTTTCAGTTGTATCTACTTGGCCTGTTGTAACACGGCGTTCTAGGATTGCAGGAATTTCAGGTTCACTGATGTATAATTGATCGCTGAATTCAAAGCGTGTATCACTGTTATTCCATTTTAGATATTCGCCTGTGCCTTTCATATATAGGTAACTGTCAACAGCAGTATTATCGCTGTTAATGCTCATGCTTTCAGCAGTAGTTTGAATTGGACTATTGCTTTGAACAACATGGCTACCATCTGTATCAATTAATAAGTTGTTGCCGCCAATATAAATTTGATTGTCCGGAGAACCTCCCATGGCAATCTGTATATTACCACCTTGTAAACCAGTGGCTAGTAAATCATTGTTTAATTCCCAACGATCATCAGTTTCATCCCAAGTAATTGTGGCATCTACGCCACTGGTTCCACGCTCTACTTTAATTGTGGCATTTGTTCCAGCCACGCCCGGATTCATAGCATTTAATGTAATATTTTGGCCAGCAAATATTACATCATCTTGATTCATTGTTAACAATCTTACAGTTTTGTTAAACACTAAATCTAAACCAGTGCCATTAGTTAATACCACAGCACTACCGTTTTCTGTTAAACTAATTTGACATTGTGTTGTAGTTAAACCTGTAGCCAATACATAATAATATGTGCCTTCTACTAGACCATTAGTAGTATTACTAACATATAATAATCTGTCGTTGGCACTAAATCCATGTGCAGCACCAAATACTAATGTATTACCGCCAGTAATGCTAGTTGCAGTATCTATGGCAAAATTGTTATTGCTAGTATTAATACGAATTTCGTGATTGCCTGTAGTATCATAAGCAGCATTTACACTGGCAAATACTGCGGTGCTTTGACTGTCACTATCTATACCAATTAATAATCCGCTACCATCATTTTGTCCGTATGCAGTAGCACCAGTATCATTAACCAACAATACAGCAGAACTAACACGACCTGCTACACCTATATCACTTCTAAATTGTGTGCGAGCACCAGTTGTGTCATATGTAACAGTTGAATCAGCAGTCCATGCAGTTCCATCCCATACTAATAACTGGCCTTGTGCTGTGCCATCTGGAATATTATCTGCTACTGTGCCAATTGTAATAGTATTAGCATCAGTGCGTGTAATGGTAATATTTGTTCCTTCAGCCAGTTTAACGCTGTCAGGAGATCCTAGGCTATTAGATAGTGTTAGGTTTGCACCGCCTGTGGCAGTATCTGCTTGAATAGCATAAGTAGCGCCGGCAATTGTTATTGTGCTGTTGTCTGTTCTGCTAACTGTGATATTGTTACCGTTAGCAAATTTAACGCTGTCTGTGCCGCCGGCGCTGTCAACTAATGTTAAATTGGCACCGCCGGTAGTAGTGTCTGCTTGAATAGTATAACTGGCACCCGGAATGGAACTAACATCAGTCCAATACAAATTACCGGCACCATCTGTAGCCAACACTTGATATGTTGTGCCGTCTGGCAATGGAAAACAATAATTAGGCAAACATAGTGTGCTGCCCAGTGTAACAGCACCTTGCAGCAAACTACTGCCTTGAACTGTTAAGTTTCCTGCCACATTTAAATTGCCGCTGACCGTTCCTGCGCCAGCGTTGGGCACAGTTAGACCGCTAGCGTTATAAAGCGTGGTAAAGTTACCACTTTCTACATCGCCTACTACGGCAGTTGTTTCATATAAACTTGGCATTATTTTATCCTTACTTAATATTGTATTGGCGATACTGTCGTGGTTGCCATACAGAAGTCAATCTAGTGTGGCCACCACTCCATTTGCCTAGGTTATTTTGATCCGTTACAGTATCCCAGGCAGCACGAAATTTGGCTTCATATGTAGCAGCATCTACTTCATTGTGACGCTTGATGTAATATTCTCGTAGCGTAGAATATACATAACCTTCTGGCCAAGTTTGCAGCACAGGATTTGTTTGTGTTGTTAAATTGGTCAGCGTAATATCTGTAACTGTGCCTGCTACTGGTGTAGAACCGCCCACTTTGCTGATTGTAATGCTGGTTGAACTAACAACGCTAGCCACTGTGACTGTGCCACCTGCACCAAATGTGCCAGTGCCTGCGGTAGCAATAATTTCATCGCCGGCGCTCATACCATCTGTAGTAACCATACCAGTAATAGTAGAAGTCCATGGAGATACAGTTGTGCCAGCACCAGTTACTGCGCCTAAAGTGCCAGTTGCACTAATTAAAATGTCTGCTACAGGAGCAAACAACAAGGGCCAAGCCTTGTAGTAATACATGTTAACTAAATCGCCTTCGGCTGTATAGGGAAGAAATTTATATTTTTGTCCAACTTCACTAAACTTACCGCGAATAACTGCGGGCACATTTACAGGCTGTAGATATAATTGTGCAATCATGCCCTGTGTAATAATATCTCTATCACCAATGCGATCATAGACAATCCATGGACCTGTTTGACTTTGTTGGCTTGCCGGACTTGGTGTTTGAAATGTTATGGTGCCACTTACTGTGCCGCTATTAACTACGCTTAGTGTTATTACTAAGTTATTAATCAATGTAACTGTGGCATTTGTGCCAATACCTGTGCCAGTAACTAACATACCAACAGTAATAGGTCTATCAGGCGCAGCAGTTAAAGTAATTGTGTTTAAGCCTACTGTGCCTGTAGCGGCCTGCTGAACAATATATTGGCTACCCTGTTTGAAAAACAAAATTGGTTTGTTCATATCACCTGGAATAGGAATGCCACCATCGCTGTCAACGACACCGATATATTGAGGATCATATGGATCACTACGCAACGCGGGTAATTCCACATTACGCATACTTAATTCACCAAGAAATATACATTGTTTTATTTCCGCTTGGTTGGTGCTGCCAGTAAAGTCTTGTATATATTGGACTAAGGCATTCGCGGTTGGTATAACGAACATTTTTATCTTCCTTCAAAGAATCTTTTTTGCCCACGCTTAGTAGGATATGGCACATCAACTGGTATAGGTAATTTACCACCTGGATAACAAACATACTGTGGATATTCTGTTTCTACTACACGATAAAACTGTGCTTTGAGAGTCCTATCATGTTTAAGTGCGCTCCATGGTGTGCCGCCAAAATAATCATCACTTATTCTTATACTTACAACATTTGGTAAATCCATCCATTTCCAACCTAATGTGCCATCGGGCATAAGTGGTGCCATAGGATCAGGAATACCCTGTTCTGCTGCATGACGATATAGTCTGCATCTTTCTGCTACTGCTTCGGCATTGCGTTGTTCGCGTTTAATATAAAATTTACCATCTTCGCGTCCTGTGGTAATTATGATATTACCACTTTTATTAGTTTCGCTGCGAGACCAATCGCCTTTCATTTTATTGTAGAGTTCATTATTCTGCAACAATTTGTCTGCTATGCCATTGTGATTAGTGACCATGCCGCCATGGTCTTGACGATAATAATCCCAATTTTTTTCAGGATCCGTGTTATCTAGGTATTCGGGTTGGTTGAAGTCTGTCATAGTAGTATTTAGCGTATTTTATTCAGGTCGCTGCTGGCATAAAAAAGGCTCCCTAAGGAGCCTTTTATAGTTACTGTGTAATCTTCACAGATTAAGGAGTAACATCGCCAGGACCAGTGTTTACACGCTGGACTTCGTTGGCATCGCGAGTTGCGGTGCTTAATGGAACTGGTGTGCTTCCATCGTTGGCCTTAATGTTGTTCAATACAGCAACGCCTGCTGGATTACGCACTATCAAAGTGCCTTCGAGCAAGAATTGATCCAATGAAGCGTCAGCATTGCTGAATACTTCGTTGTTAGGACCTAGGTCACGCAAGGAGCCCCACTGAACTACATCTTCGTTTAGGAAGAATATGCTGTTAGGGTTAACTTGATCCATGATCCAACTATCAAATATTTCATATGAATAGTTAAAATCGCCCTCATAAGTTTGAATTGTATCACCACGACTTGAGTCAACACGGTTGATACTTCTTGACTGAGGAATGTTATCACTGATACTAGTTCTTAGGCTAGTAGGAGCAACAATTGTGCGAATCTTAGCATTGTAACGCTTTTCAGCAGTTGTTACTAACTGCTTGTATAGAGCAGGAGTAAAATACTGGTTAGTAAATGTTCCGCCGTAGAATGCACTACCGTTAGCATAAACAACTAAGTTACCTACAGCAACAGCAGGTGCCACATCGGTTGATTCGTTGTTTAAGTATGTGTTGATGTCACCAACACCGGCTGTGCCGTTAAATGATTGTGTGCCTGCAAAAGCAGCCAAACTACCCATACGACGACCTGTGTTAGGAGCAGGTGTTGCTAGACCAGATTGTCCGCCATATTTGGTGCCGATTTGGTCGTTACGAACTAGTTGTAGTTCCACATCAAACATCAATTCAATCAATTGTTTGACTTCTTGATATGCTTGAGGATCACCACCGGCCTGCATAACAGCACGAGCAGTTCCGCTTGAAGCGATTGTTGTGCTGAAAATTTGTGTGTAGTTACCTAAGTTGTAACGACTGTTGCTTTCTGCATTAGCAGTAGAAACAGCAGCACCTTCAAGTTGTGCTTGCACAGCAGGAGCACGATAGATATCGTCTGTCCATAGTGGTAAAGTGCTGTTAACTTTACGCTTCTTGCTCATACACATGTTTAGAACAGGTGTATCATCTTTAACTCTGTTAGACACATCTAGGTCTAAGTCTTTGACAACGATGTCACTACCATAAGCGGTTGTGCCGTTACCAATTTGACTGGTTGTAATTTCTGCCATTTTATATTTCCTTTAATGGTTTATCTTGAACCTCTGCCACCACGAATACTCTGTAGTCGTTGCATTAGCAGATTGTCTGCGGCTTTTTTATCGCCGCTCTTGGCTTGTTCACGAAGTTTGTCAAGATTGTCATTTTGTGATCTCTGGCTGTTAGTTGAACCTTTACGCTGAGTCAATGTGGCTATACTGGCACCTGCTGATTTAGTCTGCGGTTTATCTCTATAACGCAGCCCATCGCGCACAAGACTTAATAGTGTTTCATCTGCACTAACTAAATCTATATTAGTAATTCCTGGTATGCTTTCTAAACGACTTTGTGGCCAAACTTTTGTAAGTTTATCACGAACTTCATTATAAACATACTCGTTCTTCAATTCTTTGTCTTGAAAGTTCTTACGACTGTATGTAAGAGCCTCTTGAACTTGTTGAGCACGAATTTGTCTATATTGATCCACCTGCGGCTTCAAGCGATTAATTTGCTTTTGCTGCTGGCGAATATACTGTTCGTTTTGTGCCATACTAGCCTGAATCCTTGCCTGTTCGGCTGGATCCTGTGTTCGTGCCAATTGCTGCTGAAAGGTAGTTTGATATCCTTGAACTTTAAGAATTTCATCATAGGCTTTCTGCAGTTTAGGCTGCACCGTAAATTCCATTGCCAATAACAATCCATCTTGACGCTGGCGTGTGTCTTTGACATATTCGTCAAATTCTGCTCGCTCAACTTTCAACTGTCTTGCTTCTTCGTGTATTGCGGATCCTTGACCTAAAATTGCTGCGGCTTTCTTAGCATCAATAACGACTTCTTTTCCATTTTTCATGAATTTGAATTTAGCATTTGGATTATCATTTGCAAATTCAATAAAATCAATTAATTCTTCTGCTGTAGAATCTGGGCTGTTGTTGCTTACAGTTTCCTGGGCTTCATCATCCAAATTGTCGCTGGCAAATTCAGTGTCGCTGGTTTCAGCAACTTCGGCACCAGTATCACTGGGAGCCACAGAAGCAGATTCTGCTGCCGCATTATCCTCTCCTGTTGCAGTTTGTTCGGCCTGCTGTCTAATTTGATTACGCACGGTTTGATCACGCATTGCGGTCATCTTAGCAGCGATTTGAGCATCCAAACTTGGAACTGCACTTGTGTCGGTGGCCGCCGGCGCTTGCGCCTGGTTAGGACTGACTGTCGTTGTTTCCATTTATTTTTCCTTTAAACATTGGGCGGGTTAGCGTTACCAATGCGGTTTTTATAATAAACAGCCCTCTTTAGGCTGTTTACAAAATTGTCAATGCCTGCAAGTTCGTTACTTAGAGCAATCCTGCGAGCATTATCGTCTGGTTGATGACTGCGAATGGACGCAAGTTCATCAGCAAGACTGAATTTGAAATGATGAACGAACATAGCAAGATCTTTATTTTTTAGTAGTGCTTCGGCCAAACTACCATAATGTTTGACACGATCCTGTTGACTTACAGTTAACTTACTAGGTTGACTGAGATCAACTGTCAATCTACTGTTATAAAAATCTACTGTGTTTTCGTCTATCATTACTATTCCTTACTATTAGTATTTATTCATTAATGACCATAGTCCTGACCCTTGCCCATGGCAATACTCATATAATTGAGTTGTGTATCTGGATCAGTGCCTTCAATCTCTGCCATAATCTGTTTGGTCTTGGCAGCATCTAATCCTGCGCTGGCCATCTTTTGTTGATCTTCTGGACTTGGTTCTTTGTTCTTTGCTGCCTGTTGTGACTGCTGAATCATCTTCATAACTTCTTCATCACTAGGCAAATATGTGTCGCAGTCTTTGACACCCAGCACATATAATGTATCTGCAAAAGGCTTCTTGATCTTCTTATATATTTCAGGTGTTAGTGTGCCCGAACCAACCATCTGTTGCACAGTTTGATATAGGCCTGTCTGTGCCTTTTGAATAATCTGCAATCTGTTCAAACTGTTTTCTTCGCTCATCATGCCTAGAGCCAATTCCAACTGAATGTTCTTGCGATCCGCAATGTCTAGGTTATCCCAACGCTCAAAATCTAAGAACACAGGTTTTTTATCTGGATGACAACTACCAGCCAATTTTTTAACACCGTAATCATCACCGTATTGGATCAAGGTGCGCCAAATCAAATATAGTGCTTCGCGCAGACCTTCTGCGGCATTACGCACAGTATTATCTTGAATAATTTGATTAGGTGTTAGGGCTAATTGCAGTTTAACACCGCTGTTACCTGCTGCCATAACTTCTGGATTGAATACATCTTGTGGTGTAGTCATGCCTACCATGGCCATGGTGTCTTGTTGCAATCGGTTCATACCTACCTCTAAGAACTGTAAATTACCACTTGGAGGAGGAATTTGGTAAATGTCTTTTTGCGGGTCAAATTTGCTGTCCAAGATAAAGATAGCGGCTTCACCATCTTGTAACATTTCAAAATCTAACTTGTCAGGCTTAACACCAATACGGGGAGTGGCAGTTAACAGACCCAACTGAATTTCGGCACGAGCCGCACTGGTAGCGTATTCCTGCATCGGTATCACCGATTCAGCGATACTCATGCCGTAGAAGTTACCAGGCAATGGTTTTGGACACATGTTAGCAACTGGAATAAACTCTACTTCACGGGCGCTGATAATATAACTGCCACTGTAAATTAATTCAATAAGTTCTAACTCACCATCACCATCAATGTCATATTTGTTCCATACGGTGACGATACTGACTTGACGACTGTCCGGATCTGCTGATGCCGCGCTGCTAACAGGAATACCCATAACAGGCACTGAATCACGAGCATGAATCGCCAAGTTGTTTAATACACTACCTGCTTGATAAGCGCCGTTCATATTATATTCGGCAAATCGTTCAAATTCTTCTAAATGGTTTTGAATGTCTGGATATAGTTCTGTGGCTTCTTGAATGGTCATTGGATCATAGTAACCGCAGAAAGGTTGATCTTTCATTTCTGGCACAGTTGGATCACAGATCCAATAATGCTGTGCAATAGGATGAAACTTAACATTTAAAGTATAACCTGTTACTTTGTATTTGGCACGATAGATTGTGTTGCGACGAATGGCTTCTGCTACAATTTCTTCTTGTCCTTCTGCTGCCTCCATGGTTATTTCTTGTTGTTCCATACCCATGGATTCTTCCATGGCTTCTGTGCTGCGTAGGCGTTCAATTTGTTCATCAATAATACTGTTGGCCATATCGCGTTGTTGTAGGTTCAACAATTGCTGAATTTCTGCTACTGCGGCCTGCATGTTAACATTTACACGACGACGATTTTGGCGTAGTGTAGTCAGGCCTGATTCTGCTGCTTGTAATTCAAATGCCTTTAACTGTTCTAATGTGCCTTCTGTTTCTACATAACGAGTAATCTGTTCACGCACTGGTTTGATCATCATCATACCATTTTTATGCATAGCAGCATCCATAACCCAACGCTCTAGAATGAAGTGTGGATCATTCATTTGATTTACAACTTTGCTGACCATATTGGTAGCCTGTCGTGCTGCTGCTTCGTCTAATTCATCATCCGGCACAAATTCAAAATTAATTTCGCCATTAGGCATAAGTCCTTTGGCAATAACCGCTGTAGCATAATCTACAATAGGTTTTACACTGGGATGTATGTAATCAATACCATTTACAGGAGCAGTAGAATCAGTAACTGCCAAACACAAATAATGATAGTCGCTGGCTCTGTTAACAGCGTTTTTTGTGCCAAGATAGCGCAGGTAACTGGCCATTTTAACATCCATTTGATTCTTCATACGCACAAAAGTAGCGTTTACTTTATTGTTTGTATTGATATCCTGAACTGGTATATTTTTTATATCTAGCATATGGTTTCAACCCTTATTATCATTGTATTTAGCGATTTTTAATTGGGTAAGATAAAGCGTGGACGAGTCAATTCATCTTGAAGATCACATGCTTGACAGGTTTTTTCCTCTAGATCTTCTTCATCTAATTCATAGATAGTATGCGGCACCTGCGCCATAGTCATACTAAGTTCAAACACTTTAGCGTGTCGTTCGCACAATATTGTGGCTTTGTCTCCTACAGAACATAAAAATAATGATTCTTCTGGGTTATTAATTGCTGGGGTCATATGCTTGTTTCCATGCTGGTTTATTAGTATAATCTCGTGTTATGTATCTATCTCTTTGTGCCAACATTCGTTCGCGTGGAGTTTTATTATCCCATGGTTCGCATAGGCCTTGGAGGCAAGCCAATAGTGCATAGCGAGCACTATCAATGCAGTCATCAGGATCACTAAATCTTCCTTGTTCATCTACGAAATAATTTTGTGCTTCATTTAAAAAATGTGTGCAGTTTTCGTTTATCATTAAACTACCAACTTCTAACATTTGTCGCATTTGGTTTATACCGTATGCTTTGTGATTAGTTTTGCGTCCTTGAGGATCTGGCGGATTCATAATAGGATCAGGTAAGACATTCAATTCATATTGTTCAAATAGTTCTCTTACACTATTACTACTCATTGTATAACGGCCTGGAGTGCTAGCATCGCTAGGCAAAACAATAGGACAACCAAATACTTCAGGACGAAGTAAGTGATTAATATACTGTATAGGCACAGCCTCTTCCACGCCCTGCACAACAATTTGTTTGTGTAAGAATGCTGTTCGTTCATATGGATCCCAATACATTAAACTAATAACCGTTTTATCATTTACAAGTCCTAGGTCTAGAGCAATTACACGCTGTATATTAGGCATTGTGGCAAAAACATATTCTCCTGGTTTATATGTAGGCCAATTTGCCAATTGAAATACAGCACCTTTACCCATAACAGGCTTACCAGCAATACGAGCCTCACGCTCATGCGGTAAGTAATCACGCTCTAACTGTCGGCGTGTTTCCATCAACAAAAATGGTTGTCCCCATGGATCATATTCAGGCACATCATCCCAACTCACGCGAATGTATTCGTATCCCGCTTCTTTGTTCCAGAATTTGCTGACAAGTCCGTTAAGGCCTTTTAGCGGAGTAAACGAACATAAAACTTTACCTTGTGTAGTAGCCGTTCTAGTAACCACTTCACTGAAAAAGTCATCCGGTGGCTGTTCGTCAAACACAGCCAAATTAAGTTTAAAACCTTGGAGTTGCCGGACCTCTTGCGTATAATTGGCAAACAGCAAATAACTGTTAGAGCCTGATTTATGGCGTATCTCAACACCGATACAGTTAGCACCATCATTACGCATGGTATCAACAACAATGCAATCACGAGGTATTGCACCAGTTCCAATATTTTCTGTAATTTTAACATCCTGTGTGCCTAACAATTCATTTTGTAATACCAATGCTACTTGACTCCAACCTTCACCAGCAACCATACAGGTAATAGGACTAGCAAATCTGTAACCGTCCCACCAGTCTGGATATAGACCAGTTAAGTGCATAGCAGTTTCATAACATGTTGATGTAGTTTTACCAACTCGGTTAGCAGCCAATATACCGCGACGGTCTGCTGCACCTGTTCTAAAGAAACTGCGCTGATGATCAAACGGTCTAAAATATTTTAGACTGTTATAACGCATGTCATCTGCTAGTGCAATAGTTAAATCTTCTAGATGACTGGCCAGTGGCCCGGGTATTGTTACCAGTGCTGCTGTTGTGAGATTATGTTCGTCTAAAACATATCGCAGAGCGCGAGCCATTAAGGTTTCTTGCCCTAGCATGTTTATTCCTCACTGGCAACCGGATGATCCTTACTGATCAAAGCCAAATAATAAAGTGCTTCACTGAGATCGCGAATTTCTGCTGCGGTGCTGACCCATGTTTCGGGATCGGCAAGATTGTCGGGCTTGTTTACTAACATGGCCTGAAGTCTTTCAGCAGTCAATCTCATGACATGTTCTAATTGCCCAGGAAACTTTTGTTTAAATGCTTCTCTGTGAGCACGATTAACTTTTTGCAAGATCAAAGTATCACGAGTAATTCGCTGCTGTTGCGCTTGATTAATTAAGCCATCGCGAATATCGGGTTGAACTGTCATTTAAGATCCCATGGATTGTCTGCTGCTGTGCTATTAACGCTGATAAATTCACGATCAATGAAAGTATCCCATTGTGTGCCATTGTTAACACGAAATTTACTGCTTTGCATCATTGCTCTAAGGCGTTTGCCCTGAGGTGTTAGAGTGCCATCTTCGCGCACAGCCATTTGTTCACCGGTGCGTGGATCCAACCATTTGATAATTTCTGGACGCTCACGACCAAACTTGTCAATCTTAGTGCCTTCGGCATACTGTTCTAAAGGACCCATGATTTCATAACTAATGACACCATTATTATATTTTCTAAACATAACATGACATTTTTTATCCATGGCTCTAGCATTAGTATCTGGATGTGGAACTACGGGACTCCAGAATGTGTTTTGAATTTGATTATGATCTGGCAAACGATTATCTCTAGCCGGAACAGGCGCTAATGGTTCTTCCGGCACCATTTCTGCTTTATCTACATAAGGGTTGTTGCCGCCGACAAATTTACTGTCAACTTCAACACCATTCAAGACATCCATGGCTACTTGATATTTGAGTTTGTTAGCACGACCTTTTAGGTTTAATACTACACCAGTTTCATCATAAACAAAACGCTCTAGATCTTTAGCAGTAGGAAAGTCAGTCATTAGACCTTCTAGATCATATTCTGCGTTACTGATACTTTTTGGTGCTTGTGGCATAGCAGCAGCAATTGCTTCTGCTACTTCATGCACTTCTTCTGGTGTTACTGTTTCTTCGGCAGTATCGTCCCAGATATTTTCTTCAGTGGGACTCTTAGATGTATTTTTTTTCATTTCATTTCCTTTTCATTGCAATGAGCCGCTATAGCGACTCAGTATTTAATATAAAAATGTGCTATTAGGTCCTGCACTAGTGCCACCGAGACTTCCTGCACTTTTGCCACCGGGACTAGATGTAGTAATAGATTGATTAGGAGACAACATTCTTTCAAATTGACTTAATGATTGATTCATATTTTCTATGTTATCACGCATTTGTTGAAAATACTGTTGATATCCTGCAGGAGTAATTGGACCACTAACCGATTGACCGGGCATAACATCTATAGGCTGTGTATAACCCGGCATTGGATCTATACCAACTCTGGGATTACCTATAATAGGCTTATCTACCGGACCACCTACCAATTGACCACGATTGCTAGATCTCGGTGACAGTCCAAACGATGGTTCGCCTATTACAGGGCTATAGGATGTAAAGCCCATACTCATATCAATAACCGCTAGTTGCGCCTAATGCACCTTTACGGCCGGCTGCACTCTTACCGGCGTTGCCTTTTGTTGGGCCGCGGCCTACATTAGTTTTATCATGTAGACTTTCTACACCAACTCGGCGTGTGCTGCGATTATCACGGCCACGCATTTCTAGAGCATCAGTTACCATACGAGCCAAACCGGCTTTTTCACTGCTGCGCTTGTCTTTTTCGGCCATAAAGTCTCGGCGCTTTGAGCCCATACCAGCATTACCTACTCTAGGACCTTGTGGCTGATTAATTTTTTTACCTGTAGATGTTTTATCCATGTTGTCACCTATTAATATTGTTTGCTAGGACCATAGTTGATGCCATCGGTTTTGCCTGGTCCAACTGGACGACTACCTTTGCTCATCTTACCATCACCCATGTCATATCCGCTGACATTTATACGATCCGGATTACCTTTATAATTTTGACCTTTTTGTGGATCCCAACTGCGTGTGCCACCTGGTGTGCGAACTTGTTGACGACCTGTAAACATTTCCTTACCTTGTTGAACACTGGGTTCATGACACATAGGAACTGGACGATAAGCATCTTTGGTTACTGGTTTGCCAACAGACATTGGTTTGTGATCTTGATTGCCTTTGGTAGGACCACGACCTTTGTTTACTAAGCGACCATCATTGCTGTGGCCACTCCACTGATTGTGGCTGTATTTGTTGCTGCCGCGACTAAATCCAGGTGCTGCCGCGCCAGTAGCAGGATTTACATTTTCATGTTTCATTTTGTTTTTCCTTTTGACTTGTTAGTCTTTTTAGCCGCTGCTCGCTTGGTTGCATAAGCGATGGCTACGGCCTGCTTTTGCGGCTTACCAGCAGCAATTTCTTTCTTAACATTCTTAGCGAATGCTTGTTTACTAGTAGATTTAATTAACGGCATAGTAGTATTTATTCCTGTTTGACACCAGTCAGTTTGGCCAGTGCTTCTGCAAAGGCTTGTTTTTTGGCTTCTACTGTGTCTGCGCTGTCTGTAACTTCAACTTTGGCCAAAGTATTCATGACTTTGTTTAAAATTAAATGATGATATTTTAACAATAGTTCTTTGTTATGACCATTACGCACCTCCAAAAAATCTCGTATCAATAATTCTTCGTAATCTTGGCCATTGGCCTGCTGGTGAATTTGATCTAGTAATTGATGCACACTGATAGTATTTTTGCTGCCCTTGGGTCTACCGGCACCAGATCTGGCTCCGCCATGTTTCTTTTTCTTTGCTGAGGTTTCTGTCTTTTCCATATAAGTATTTATTATAAAAAAACCTATTGCGAGGCACTGAAATGACTTATACTTGGCAACCGGCTACCTTGGCCGACATCAGCGATATTGTGAACATGGCTGAACAACATTTTCAACGCGAAATTGATACTGTGTTTACGCCTGAACCCATGGCTTATAGCAGAAATCTTGCTTATGCTGTGTTTAATCAAAGTTATTATCCCGGAACTGAACTGTTGACAGTGGCTAGAACGCCGGATCATGATCTTATAGCCTATAATTGGGCGCGAGCATATGAGCGTGCCTGGTGGAGCGATGACGCTATGGTTAGTGTGCGTATGGTTCATGTTGACATGCAATTAAGTGCCAAACTGCGTGTGCAATTGATCAAAGACATGATGCAACATTGGGAGCGTATGGCGCATTATAGTCGTTGCCCTATTATCTGTAGCACCACTATGCGTCATGATCAAGACGGATTTTTGAAATTGCATGAACGATCTGGATATAGTGTGCGTGGAAGTTTTGCTTATAAGCGTATTGAATTGAGCACGACAGCGGCTGGTCTGCCTATTCCATGATACTCCAGGGAGAAAGCCGCAAAAGCCCTGGATTCCGCATAGTGCTCTGGCGGCTTAACCTAAAGTAGAATCCAACATCCAAATATGTTTGGCCAAAGCAAGGATTCTATCCTGTGCATAGTTACCGATTTCTTCATGATTTTCTTCATTGGCTGCTGTCATTAATTCTTCATAACAGGTTTTGAGTTGATCTAGATCATCACGCACATCTGCCAACATGGCATCACTGTCGCCTAGCATGGCGCCAGGATTAACATGGCTGGCTTCAATGATAACATCTAAACTGTCCGGCATGAAAGCACCAATACTGCGTAACAATTCTGCTATAATATCAATTTGATCCTGCAGGTCTTCATAAATGCCTTTTAATAGTGCATGGTCACTGACAAAATTACGCCCCATGATATTAACATGTGCTACATGGCTGCGAAAATATGCTACAAAGTTATCGCAAAATACTTGTTCTAGATGTGCTTGTGTTGTCATAATTATTGTCCTGGGGCTACAGGGCCCAATACCTTACTAGCGGCCTTTTGTCTAATGGCTCCATTAATTATCTCTTGT
>Ga0129333_10000685_pt1 | contig 29072 bp, 51 predicted proteins | sample CPB6_08_DNA_FD_94474 | JGI IMG/M metagenome (GOLD analysis project Ga0129333, IMG submission 94474) | Freshwater to marine salinity gradient microbial communities from Chesapeake Bay, USA - CPBay_Sum_0.6_0.8_DNA | ecosystem: Environmental > Aquatic > Marine > Coastal | place: USA: Chesapeake... | reverse complement strand
TTCGTATCAATGTCTTCATACATTCGAACAATATGAATGCAGGGATCTTGACCTTCGCCAAATTCTACATCTTCTTGCTCAGACATTGGTAGTCCGTCATGTGTATAACATACAGGAGGTCCGCACCAACCTTTTTTAATTCCGTAGGTCATCCATTCATCGTAACTTAGAGCCATTCCGCCAACTCCTTTAACAGAAGATGCTTGGGTTTTGCGCCAAGCACCGTATGGACTGGATTTCCATTTACAAATAATACCATAGTTGGTATTGAATGTACAGAGTATTCCTGAGTTTTTACTGGATTCTCATCAATATTTAACTTACCAATGGGTAATCCGTGAGACTCAGATATCTCATCAAGGATGGGGGAGACCTTTCTACATGGTCCACACCACTCTGCCCAAAAATCTATTAGAACAATTTTATTATCGTTAATGATATTATTGAATGATTCGTCTGTTACTATCACTTTGACTCCACATGGGTTGGCCAATAATAACTACATGCATCGCAACATGTATACCCAAGCTCACGATAATCTGAGTATTCATTATAAAAATAATATAACTCTGGATCTTTCTCAAATAACCTACCCTTGTGAGTATAATGAAGTTTGTCGTCTCCTAGCCACCATGGTCTATCTGATTCTAGCATCATAAAATGCTCCTGATAGATATCATCAAATGTTTGTCGTGTACTATTTTTATATCCACGCATAATAATTTCTTTAATAATTGCTTCGTTGTATGTGAATAGCCAGTCTTCGTGACCGTACCACATTTTTACTGCTGGATGATTTTTCCAAGCACCTGAACTATAAAGTCCAGCTAATGATTTTAGAACTTGTAGGTTCTCAACACTTTGTTTGATTAGACGTTTACGATCTAAATGCTTTGCTGTTTCGGCAAAGTCCGCCTCTGGTAAGAATGTTTGCATGATACCTATTCTACTAAATAATGTGGGGTAGGTCAACCCCTACCCCACTATAATTATTCTGGTTTAGACTGCAGTTCTTCTGCTGCTTCATTAAATTTATTCATAAACATTTGAATAGCAAAGTAAGCAGTCTCGATGGCATTCTTGTTTAAACTAGCTAATGCCTCTTCTGTTCTTTGATCTTCTGGAAGGTTATTAGCCCAACGCTGGAATAAGGCTACTCCAACGTCAGACATAATGCCTTCAAGGACCGTGATCTTTTGTCCTACATTATCCATTCAATGCACCTGTAACATTCATTACACGATTTGTTTTAATCTTAGAGTTATCTCCATATACGCTAGTTTTAACTAAAAGATCATACATTTGAGTGTATGTTAAATTAGGCTTTAATGATGATATCAATACCCAGTATGCTGCAGCACGAGCAGACGATACTGATGTTCCAATTGATCTAATTGGTTTATTATTAAGATTAACTTCAATAAGTCCTGGAACAAAAAAGTCTGTGAGGTTTGGATCATGATTTGTGTATCCTGCAACTCTTCCATCATCTTCTACTGCTGCAATTGAAATTGCTTCTGGAATACATGCTGGAAAGTCCACCCTTGTTGGGTTCCACTTGTTCCCAGTTGGAAAAAATACTGGTACGTTGGATGAAATTGCATTTGTAATTGCTTGACTTAAAGTAGGCACTTTAGGGCAATAATCAGTTCCGCTCCTCAAATTAGAGCTTCCCTGCGATACGTTAATTGCCTTAATATTAAATTTATCTTTATTGGATACAACCCAATTAATTGCATTTACAACTAAATCTGGGCCCACGTTTTCTCTTGAACCGTTATCTTTGTATCCAGCAATTCTAATAAAAACAATATTCATATTAGGATTAGCTTTAATGGCAGAGAGTGTCATTATAGATCCATGATCAAAACCTGTTCCTGGCAAATATAGGCTGCTGTATAAAATGTTATCTGGAACTAAAGCAGCGCCTTTGCCCTCCATATAATTACTTCCATTAGCGCAGTTATTAATTTTTACTGCAAGTATACAGACTTCATGTATCACCTTGCCATTAAAAACTGGATCGTTAGAATTAATAGCAGTATCGATAACTGCTAGGGTAGGTACTGAACCAACTGTGCGGTTCTTGAGATTTGCTTGTGCAGTTACTGGAACTGCTAGTAGTACGGCTACTAAAGCCGCTGTTATTTTTTTATTCATATACTAATAATACTAAATAGCACTAATACTGTCAATAGGTATTATTTATCTTTATTTAGTTTAGTATTGTACCATTTGCCAGCGTCCATTTCTGGACCTGCTATTTTATTTTCTTGCAATAATATATCAATAGCCCTGCTTACATATTCAATCTGAAATTGCATTCTAAGCATTTCCATTTCAAGCAGTCTTATTCTTTCTGACTTTCTCACTCTGTTATCTCTCTGTCTAGGGGAGTAGGGGCAGTTAATAAAGCTCCACACTCAGTGCACTGCATATCTAAGAAATATGTTGCCAATTCATAATTGTCAAACATTGCTCTTATATAAAAATGTTGTGATCCGCATACACAGGCATGTGTCGGGGTTCCACGAAGATCTATTGGATTAAACTTTGATTCTTGCATCTCTTGTCTGGCTTCTTCAACATCATTTTTGTTAAATACGAGAACGTCGTACCTATTAAAAAATTCTCTTATAACCCCAATACCTATTAGGCCTACTAGGGTTGCTGCTAAACGATTAACCCATTTCATAAATCTATTATACTCTAGACTTCTATAATTGTAAAGGGAGGTCTAACTGACATATTAAACTTTGTAGCCGCTTCTAAAGCCATTCTAACACGCTTGCGGGGGGTTTTAATCTGTGCTGTAGAGAATAAAGATCCAAGAGCAAGCTCCTGTCCTGCGCCTTCTGCCATATACTGAACATCTGCTTCTCCTATATGAAAATCAGAATCCATTGTAAATATTCTTCCAGCACCTTGAACTGTAACTATAAAGATTCCGCCTTCATCGCCATCTTCAGTACCAGGATTTTGATTACCATAACCATTTTCTTTAAAAGCTTCTTTAACTGATTCAACAAATCTAGTACGCAAAAATTTATCTAAGTTTCTATATCCTGCCGTAGGCTTGTATACTGGTGGCGTCCAACTATATTGAAGTATCTGGCCCATTCTAAAACTATCAACGAAGCCAATGCCAAACTGCCCTACCTTAAAAACTTTTGGATCTGTACGTTGAAATATCAATCCAGACTTATCGTCTGAGGCAGCGGCATCTCCACCAAGGAAAACCTTGTTCTCATTAATTAGGGCTACTATACAGGTCATATTGACTAGTATACTATTTTTAAAATTCTCTGTCCAGTCCCTGCATGTCTTCTATCTGGTGGTCTATAAATGACAATTTAATCAGGGTTTCCTCAAGCTCCGCCTTTACCCCTATGAGTTCTTGAATGGCATTATAGTATTTATCTTTCCATTCAGTCAATTCACGCTCAATTTTATATAATTCAATTTTTAGATCTTTAACCTCTAATTTAAGGTGATCCTGCTCACGCTCATATTGACGAACTTTTTCTCTTTTATTTTCCTTTAATCCAGCAATAATAGCAGTTCCCATGCCAGACAAAACTGCTGCGGAAATAGCTATTACGATAGAGGTATAATCCATGTTCATTATGTAACTAATTATACCTTGATTTAAACCTAAACTAACAGCTCCGAAGCAGTAATCTCATTGCCAATATAACGTCTTTTAATAATAAACTCTTTAACATAATCTGGACCCTGCGATCTGCCTGCTAAAATTACTACCCAGCGTGGTTCTAGTTTAGCAGAAATACAACTTTCGCAAATAAACAGGTTGATTGGAAGAAGAGAAGACTTTTTTACGTCTAATTTATTCTTAGATTTATTGCAACTGTAACATAAAATTTTTTCCATTAATTTGATTCCTCAATATGCTTAAATACTATTTCGTCTACTATAGTAAATTCATCATTTTCCATAAGTTCGCTGTACTCTACCCCGTCTTTTGTATATTTAACAACTGATGCGTATGCACCAAGTTTTTCGACTGTACCATGAGAATCTTCTCCATGGATATAAACAATGTGCGTAACATCATAGTACTCTTTCACTAGGCTTGCCCTCCAACTCGCATCTTACTCCATATGACTCAAGCAGGCGCTTGATTTTTGTTACATAATCAATAACCATTTCTTTTTTAACTCCATCAAACTGTAAAAAATTATCTTCATATAGTCTTAATGCTAAGAAGTCTGGATACATTACTATATCCATTAGAAGCATTGAGGGCTTCTTGACTTGATGTACTGCCTTTTTCATTTCTTCTGTATAGAAAACTGGTTTGTTTGGCTCACCAGTCCATTGGTTAATTCCATACTTAAAATGATCTTTATCTTTATTAATAAACATTTTTCTTTTTCAGCTTCTTCCAAATTTCGGGATCCTTGTGTAGATTTTTAGATTTATCTATAGACCCAGAACTTAAATAAACTCCACCCCAAACACCGTACTCGTTATTGTCTACGCCAGACTCATAACACATTTGCATTACTGGACAACTTAAACACATCTCATCAATATTTTTTGCAATATTAGAATCTGCTTCATACTTTTCATAAAATAAATTTGTGTCCATGCCTCTACATATTGCAAGGTGGAACCAATCTAAATCGTCTTTGTCTATGCCTAAATTATTTAAAATGCTTGACATACTTTGTGGGCAACTTCCATATTCCATTGTTGGCAACTGCAATTCGCTCTGCTGTTCCCCAGGAGTTCTCTCTGAACATCCCTTTTATGTTAGTAAATCCACTGCTGTCTTTTTTCCAAATTATGAGATCATAATTATCCCAGTATGGAGTTATGTTCTTAGCCTTTTTAATAAAGACCTCGACACCCAGTTCTGTTAAATTTAACATTGTTTCCTAAACATAAACCGCAGCATCCCACTGATATATATTATACAGTAAAATCTGCGGCTATGTCAATACTTATTTAAGAAAAGTTCCACCCCATATGGACTTTTTAACTTTAGGCTCTTCTTGCTCTTCTTCATCATATGACTTTTTAACAGGCACACAATTTGGTACCATTCTGCCATTTTTTTCTTTCATGCCTCTTTGAGTATATCCTGACCAACAGGCCTTTTCCATATTATCCCATTTATCTTCATCTTCATTATCTGATTCATAAGATTTGCTCATTTCTTCTGAGCATTTAGAACATTTATCGCAAGATACTCCTTCTGCTTTACAGGTTTCGCAACCACAATTTTCGTATGCTTTTTCAACTGAAATAGCTCTTTCAATTCCAGCATCTTCTGGATCTCCTGGTTCTGGCATATCTTCTTTCTCTTCTTCTGGAGTTTCAATCATTCCTTCAATTGCCTCCATTAGGTGCTCAATTACCATTCCCAACTGTTCCTTTGTAACTTCTGGACGAAGTGCTTTTTTAATGTCTTCATCATCATCAATTTCAATAACTGTATCAATTGGATTTACTGCTTCTTCAAGTATATCTTTAATTTCATCAATAATTTCTTCTGTCATAAGAGACTTCTTCATGCTCTTATTCTTTTCACGTTCTACAATTTTACGAGACCAGGAGAATCCTGCGTCTCCGCCCCATGCCAACCACATGATCTTTCCATTAGAAGGGTTCTCTGCATTATCCCAGTCTTTGCCCTTTTTATCTACTTCATGGCGTGAGAAGAATGAGTACATACGCTTGACAGTTGAGAGGCTTAAAGTCTCACCACGAGAAAGCTGCCCTGCACGAGTCCAGCCTACTGCAGTTCCAGCACCCTTTGCCTTACCCTGCTCTTTTAATTTAATAGCTCTACGTGCTGCTGATTGCATACCTGCTGTTGGTTTGTATCCTTCTGTTGCCATTTTATTTCTCCTTTACGCTAATTACTTTAACGTTTTTAATTTCATCATCTATGCCAAATATGTCGTTGGCATAATCTAAAGCATCACCTTCGTCAAAAGCTTCTACTTCTGCCTCTACTTCAAGTTTTACTTTATATGTATTCATTTATTTTCCACAAGTAGGGCATTTATCTGATTTAGATTTAGCTGGTGCTGATTTTGATGAAACAGCATTAACAAACTTAGGTCTGCCAAATCCTACTATTGAGATCATTTCGCCCTGCTTATTTTTTCTAAATGCACGAAGTTTCTTTGAAACCTGACCGCCATTTCTTTGGCTGCCCTTTTTATCTGGGCTAGTATTTCCTTCGATGCACCATACGGTTCCGTCTTCGTTATCCTTAATAACAATTCCTACGTGAGAAATTCTATCGACGCCATCTGAGGGGAAATCAAAATAGGCAATATCTCCTGGTTCTGGATCGGCAAGATCTCCGTCAATCCATGCGCCAGCCTTTTTAAATGCTTGTGCTCCACCTGGAGTGTACACAGTATTTGGAACTTTTACTCCTGCTTCATTAGCACACCACATAACAAATGATCCGCACCAAGGCTGGAAGTTAGCTTTTGTAAAAGCACCGTACTTAGTTTCATTATCTTTAGGACCTTCAATTGTTCCTAATTCTGCTGTAGCAACTTCAATTAAACGTGCTGCTGTACCTTGTTCTGCCATGATTAATCCTTATCCCAATCAGTATCTACTGGTTGCACTTCTGGCATTGCGCCATCTGGCTTAGCTGCTAAACGTGCTGCAACTGCATCAATTTCTGCTTCAAGCTTTTTATCTGCCTGTGTATTTTTAGCATCCATTTCTTTATTATCAAGTTGCGCCTTCATAATATCTTTGGCACCTGATTGTCCAATTAATAGACCAGCAAGTGTTCCTGTAATAAATGTTGCAACTGATCCAAGCACGTTAAAGAACATTTTATCATTCTCTGACTGCCCACCAATTGGTTGTGTTACAAACAATAGTCCGTATAAAATTCCTACCGCAGTAAGAAATAGAATTGAGCCTAATGTAATTCCTAAATAAATTTTAATCTAGCGTCCAGATCTTGTGGACTTAGTCTTTCTTTAGCCATTTGTTGTACCTGTTTCAGTAGTAGTAGTTGATACTTTACCAATTACGTCTTTAGTGCATGTACCAGATGCTTCACAGATTGGAGGATTGCATTCCGCCTTCTCCCAATTAGCAGGATCTTGGCATGGGTATCGATATGTTCCTTGATAGCCACAGCTAGTTAATGATAGCATTAATAGACCTGATAAAGCAATAGTAGTTATTCTCTTCATAACCCTATTATATCATTTATTCGTCTTTTTCTGCCCGCTCTCTAATTCCTATGGTTAGGAACCATAGTGCTACAGAGGCTAGAGTTACATAGCCCACTACTGTTTTAGCGCTTCCCTCTAATACTACCCAGGCTACAAAAAACCCTAGGAACGTGAAGTTTTCGCTAAGTACGGCTATTGCTCTTTTTTTCAACCAGTTCATAATTTACCCCCTTATTCTTAAAATTGCGCTGCCAAGTATTACTTGACCTACTAAAATTGCTGCTACTAAAACTTCTTTAGCTTTTTGTCGTTCTTGTGGAGACATATCGGCCCCAATATTTGCAAGGGCTTTTCCTAGCTCACATTTTTGCTCTTCAGTAAGTCCTTCTATAGCCTCTTCTGGATTAAAACATCCAGCAATTGCATTTACAAGTGCTGCTGGGCTTTCTAAAGTAAGTAGAGCAGAGGCAACTTCCGCTGTAATAACTACTGGGTTCCCATTTGCATCTTCTCTAACTTCAACTGGTATTTGTGGAGGAAGATCACGATACTCAAGTCCTGCTGCTGCAATATCTGATGCAGTTACTGGCTCTCCTTCTGCTGCTTGAATTAATGCATCTGAAACTAATTCTTTTTCTGCAATAGTGAATGTTCCATCTGCCGTCAATGCCTCAGAAAGATTATTAACTTCAGAAGATGTTATTTCTCCGTCAGACATTAATGCATCTATTACCGCTTCCGCATCTGATTCTGTCAGGTTTCCATCATTAATTAAATTTTCTACTACTGAAACAATTTCTTCTACAGTTAATGGTGGCTCCTCTGCAGGGGGTTCTTCTGCAGGTGGCTCTTCTGCAGGTGGTTCTTCTGCAGGTGGTTCTTCTGCAGGTGGTTCTTCTGCAGGTGGTTCTTCTGCAGGTGGCTCCTCAGCAGGTGGTTCTTCTGCAGGTGGTTCTTCTGCAGGTGGCTCCTCAGCAGGTGGTTCTTCTGCAGGTGGTTCTTCTGCAGGTGGTTCTACAATTGGAGGAAGATCTATTATAACTGGTGGCTGTGAAGGAGGATTAGCAACTAAATTTGAACTTTGAGTAGACGGTATAGAAACAATAGTTTCAGAATATTGACTTACTGGTCCAGACCAATTAGCAATTCTTATTGAATATGTAGCTCCTTCTTCAAGTCCTGTAAGCTGTATAGACTCTGGAGCACCATCTGTATTTAATGTTTGTCCAGCATATGGGTTTTCTGCATTTGGAGTAACTGCAACTACTTGATAAAACCAAGTATTTGGTGTATATCCAGTTGGCAGTTCTGGAGCAACTGTTACAGTAGTTCCCTGAACAATTGTTTCCGAAATAATTGGTGCAGGTGTAGGAATATGATTATTAATTACTGTGGTTAGCTCCTGAGCATTTGTATTTAATTCTGTCTGCAAGTTTGTTTTTGTATTAGAGGCTGTATTTATTGAATTATTTAATGAAGATATATTAGATGCAAGGGTGGAATTAGCAGAATTATTTATTGCATTCTGAGCAACAACTGGGGTAAGGCTTTGATTTAATTGAGTAATAGTTGCATTTGCTGCATCTACAGCTGCCTGAACTGATGAAGTATTAGGATCTACGTATGGAGTAAATGCTGAACCCTGGCTTATTTGCCCCGCAAAACCTGTTCCAGTATTTGTATCTTCTATTGGAATAACTGTTCCATTAGTTGTTTCTCTATAGTTAAACCTAGCCCCATTTGGTATTGGCCCAACTGCAGTTACGTTTGCTATCCAAGCACCGTCATTTGGATTTACATCAGCATTAAACCTAATTTGAACCATTTGTGTTGAGGCATCTTGTAATGGATACGGTCTTACATCCCAAGCAATGTCTAGGCTGGTGCCAGTAGTTGAATATGTAATTCCAGTTCCAGTGCTCCAAGTTGTCCAGTCCCAACCAGCAATAGATACTGAAGGGGCATTAGGAGTTTGATAATAAACCCAACCTTCGTCTACACCAAATGTGATTGTAGCATTAGATCCCACATAAACATTGGTATAAAGAGTATTTCCCATTAGTAAATTAAATGGAAGATTCATTCTTATGCCAGCATCATCTACGCCAGCCAAGACGTTTGTGGTTGTTCCAATGGTCGCCTGCAAATTATTTACTGCTGTCTGAGCATTATCAATAGCAATATTTGCTTGAGTTAATTCTGTTTGAGCTGTTGATTGTGCTGCTACAGCAACTGTTCTTGCAGCTATTACTTCAGATACCGCTGTTTGAGCTGTTGAAGTATCAATATTATTTATTGCAGTTTGTGCTATAGACACAGTCTCTTTAGCATCTTGAACTACTTGAGAATTTTGATCTACTGGAGTAACCGATAAATCTATTGCAGTAATATTAGCAGTTGCCGTATCAACTGCTGCAACACTTGTTTGTGCCACACTAACTAATTGATTAACTTGAGATATTGAAGCAGAGGCCTCTACTCTTTCGGCCTGGGCAACAGAGATTAAAGCTGTAGCAGTATCTGTTGCCGCTATTGCTTGCTGAACTTCTGTTGTGGCAGTTGCAAGTGCTGTGTTAACAGCTTGCTGTGCAGGACTTACCACTACCTGTTCTGCTGGAGCTGGTGGCTCATCAGCATAAGAAGCTGTTGGTCCAAAAATAAAAAGCCAGCCTACAACAATCAGGCTGGTGAGTAGGTATCTTGCCCTTCTAGTCAATTAGGTTTCTCCTAAGTAAAACAATACTTTTGTTTACTTAAGAATTATAACACAATGATCTTATTAAATTAAACTAGTTAACTACTTTGGATTATCTGTTTTATAAAAGCCACTGCCTTTAAACTGAATACCAAATCCCCCGTAATGTCTTTGTAATCTCTTACCACATTCATTACACAAGTATATTGGCTCTACAGAAGTTATTGATCTTTCTTTAGGAACTATGCTATCTGGTGAACACTCACACTTGTACTCGTAAATAGGCATTACTTACCGCTCTTTTTTCTCTTTTCTGCTAAGGCTGCAAAATCTTTGACCTTAGTTTCTCCCATGTATCCCCACGCATAACCATCTTCAATCATCTGCTCATTAACTGACTTTGTATTGCCATCTAGATAAACCCATCCAAGTATTCTTCCATACTTTTCTGAACTATCTGGTTTTTCTGTTTTTACTACAACATCCTTGGCATCTTTAAATTTAGACTTTAGATAATCCTTAGATTCAATTCCAAGACTTTTCTCAAACTTGTCTGTTGTTCTAGATTCTGGCGTATCTATGCCAGCCAATCTAAGTCTTTGTGAATAAGAGATGCTGAATCCTAAATCAATATCAACATCAATAGTATCTCCGTCCACTATCTTTGTTACCTGCTTAACTCTGTATTCAAACATAACTCTCCTTAAAATTTAATGAGCAGTTTCGGGACATGCTCAGGTCCATCCTTCGGGTAGCGACCCGAATAGTCTGCGACTCCCCAGTGACGGGGTGCAGATCTTTATTATACTATTTATTTGACCTTAATAGTCTTAGGCTTTTTCTCTTCTGGTAGAATGCGTACAATATCAATTTTAAGCATTCCATCCTTTAGTTCCGCAGCCTTTACTTCCATATACTCACCAAGGGCCCACTCACGAGTAAATTTACGGGCAGCAATTCCACGGTGGATAAACTTCGAATCGTTATCCTCTGTGCTTAATTCTCCCTTTACAGTAAGCTTGCCGTCTGCTGTTGATACATCAATATCTGTCTTACCAAATCCAGCGACTGCTAGTTCGACAACAAAGTTGTCTTCGTCTACCTTGATTACATTATATGGTGGATAGTTAGTTGCACTAGATACATTTTGAACATGATTCCATGTGTCTAGAGCCCTATCAAATCCAATAAAAAATGGGTCCTTGAAAAGGTCCCATGCGAAATGTGTTGTTACCATTTTATTCCTCCTTCAAGCGAATAAGTTAATTTGTACGGGCCCCTTACGGCGACCCACATATATTATATCAAAAAATTAATTACCCTGCAATTAATCGTTTGGAATATCCCTATTGAAATCCATTTCAACAAGGCCCTTTTCTTTTGCCACCCTGTGTCCTTCTTCTGTAAGATGAAGTGTGGCTTCTAAATTTTCATCATACTCTACTTCAACTAAGCCTTGTTCATATAATTCCATTAATGATCTATCTACGTACTCTATATGAGACTGCCATAGTTCTGGGGCTATCTCTTTAGCAAGTTCAGTTATGCTATAGATCATTTCCCCATTTTCATCCATGCCCTCAAGACTTACGGCACCGACTTCTAAATAATAAGCTAGCTTTTCATCGCTTTCATCTGGCTCTTGCATGTTTCTCCTTTGTGCAACAGGTAGGACTTGAACCTACGATAGCCGAATTATGAGTTCGGGGCCTTAACCAACTTGGCTACTGTTGCCAAGTTCTTATTGTAACGTGCCGTCTTCATTTTTGTCAATGGTTGTCTCAACTATTTGCTGTACATATTCAGAAAAATGTTTTCTAATATTACCAGCTGGTCTAGATCCTAGAGACTTCCATAATCTTTTATATTCTATTACATTTGCAAAGCTTGTGGGACATAACATTATGCCACCATACTCTTTTAGCGTTGTGGGAAGTGGAACATGTTTTCCGCAACATTTACATTCTTTAGCTTTTTCTTGATATATACTCATACGATTTCCATTCCCTCTAGTACATCTGATAAGTTCTGTGGCATTCTTGGTGGCCTTATCATATTTGTTGATATAGTATCCTCTTCTTCTCTATCCCATTTTAAAGAATCATAAGTATGTATATCTATTGTTTCATTGTTTTGTGGTCTACTTCTGCTTATAGCATTATAAACAGAACCACAAACTGCGTCCGCCAAGTCTTTAGATCCTTTTCTTGGGTGATCAACCCTATCTCTCATAATTTTTAATTGCAATAATTCATCTATCAATAATTTAATTGCTGGACCACTTAGTCTATCTTCTGCTACCACCATTGCCATATCATCGTAATGCTTTTTAGCAACAGACAAAGTCTCTGTATTAATACCGTACTGTTTAAGCTGCTGCATCATATCATGTGAGTTCCATCTGTCAAAAGTACACACACGTATCTTAAATCCTTTTGTTCTTAATGAAAGAATATAATCTTTAACTTCTGTAAAGTCCACAGACTTGTCTGGAGTAGGAGTCCAATACCTAACTGCATCTACTTCTACAATTGGTGCTGGCTGAGAGTAGGTGTCAGTAACCTTTACATTTACCCACTTTTGTACATGAGACATTGCAACCGCACAGTGGTCATGTTTTTGTGCAAGGTCTACGTGAATAAAATATTCTTTATCTGGGTCTGGTGCGAACCAGTCTTCAAATCTTCCAAAATTATCTACGGCCAATGCCATATTACTAAAAGCTTTTTCTATCTTCTCTCTTGATTTAAAGAATGCATCAATTGCTTCAGACGGCATGCATGCAAATCTGCCTAGCGCATCTGGAGCATTTTTATAAAATGCTACTTTAAAGTCATCAATTTTTCTTGTAGGATTAATTTCCCATGTGGGTCTTCTTAGCGCATACATTCTAGGATACTTGTATGAAATGATATGGTCTTCTTCCCACTCTATATCAAATTCATTTCCTTCTGTTCCGTCTGGAAGATTTTCGTCTAACTTAAAATGATGTGTCCTAGCAATAACTTCTTTTTCTGCAACTACGTCATCATACCTTTGCTGGATATAATCATTTTTATATCTAGGAAATGATAGCAGGATAACCTTGCCATAATCTGGAAAACGAGAGTCTACTGAGGCACGATACATTTCATATATAAGACTTCCAGTCTTTGCCTGCTCATGACCAGTTGTATTCTCTACGCTAAATCCAGAAATTTCATCAAGGATGACAACGATTACGTTGTATCCTTCCCATGCTTCACGCTCTGAGTGACCTGAATGCACCGTAATATTTTTATTAAATTTAATTTCAGAAGCTTTTTCTGTATATTTTCCAACAAACCAAGCACACTTATCTATGCGTGTTCTAAAGCCTTTAAAGAATACGTTATTTGCTTGTTGTGCGTTAATAGCAATATTAATGATATCAATAGAGTCTCCAGGTGGTTTACCATAATATGATGCTGGGTCTTTAAGGCACAATAGTAAATATACTATATAGGCTACTGATATGGTTGAGCAATAGTCCTTTCCAGAACCCTTACCTAATTGAGCAACAACCTCGTTGGCTGTCTGCTTAAACATTCTCTTGCCTTCTTCTTCGCCAAATAATTTAATAAGTGTGGACTCCTTGTATACTTGAGAAGATTTTTCAATTAGTGTATACTGATATTCAGAAAGTGGTGGAAGTCCTAAATACTCTGGGCTTGTAACAAATGTTCTTAAATCTACTGGACGCTCATCAAACTCTTCGCCATCCAGCATGTCAATTAAATCATTAAAATTAAGATCCATTATATAGACCACCAACCCTGCGGCGTAGCTTTTCCGCTATCAATCCATTCCTTATGTACTTTTGCTACTTCTTTCCAATCAATTCTATGTGTAGGCAGGCCACATTTTGGACACAAGTCTGTGTCCATTTCTTTATAAACATGCTCACAATACATTAGCCTCTTCTTCGTTTAGTACAACTGGTTCAACAATACCAGTAATTTGAGAAAGTCTTTTTGCTACATCCATCTTACATTTAGGACATGATGCAGTTACTTCTTTTAATATTTTTACAAGGATATCCTGCTTGCGTTCTGTTTCTGCAATTTGATTTGCTAGTTCTGCGTTATCTAGTAAGCCAACCTCTTGAAGCATTCCTATTCGTTTGCCTTCAATATCAGCAATTAGTTTAAGGGCTCCTGATTTAACACTGAGTTGTCCAGCTTGATCTGCATCTTCTACCGTCTTCCACGCTTCTTTAATTAACATGGCGTAGTGTTGGTCTGCTCCTGAGATAGCCTCTTTAGCCCTCTCACGGGCCGCTGTGTCGTTGTGCACAACACTCTTCCACTCATCTATCAACTCAACAACTTCGGCTCTCTTAAAGCCTGTGAGGGTAGAAATTTGGGTTGGGTTATTACCTTTTAGCAGTTCTGAGACTACTATATTCATGCGATCAAAATGATCAGCTAATTCTATTTCAGACATATCTTAGAGTATACTCTTAGTCGACTAAAAAATCAACTGGATTTAGCTATTTTATATAATACTAGGTACCCTATGAGATCATCTATATCGTTATCCCCTGCAAATCCCTGATTATTCTTTACCCTATTTAGCTTATCATCAATGCGAACCTTTAATTGTTCTGTTGCGTCCGTCGTAGAAAATATTCTAATTGGGTTCAAGGCTGAGTCTCCATATGATATGTTTTTATCAATAAGCATATGGGCAATCTCATGGCATGCCGCCCAAATCTTTGACCCAGATGGAGCACCTACTGAGTGAAGGTATAGGTCTTCACATTTAAAATCTGGTGCATCTTGAAATACTGGTCTTAACATTATCTAGTCCTCATTACTGCAATAAAGTGATCGTCTATAGGATTATTTGGATCTGCCGTATGCTCTATGCTCTCCATTATAAAATATTTTTCTAGAATTGGCAAGACCTTTGTCTCAGAGTGATCTATCCATGTTCTACTATGTATAACTATTTTATCAGTCATTTTAGAAATATCATTTAAATATTCATTTAGCTCGGAATCTTCTATGTGTTGAAATACTAAACTGGCAAGAACCAAGTCAAATTTAAAACTTTTAACCATGCTCCACTCTGACGTATATAATATACTATTTGACTTATTCTCATCTGGAACTAATGAGATCATGCTAGGCAAATCAAATCCTACAACCTTTCTATAATCTTTAGCTAAGGCAATGGTGTTTCTTCCTACCCCGCATCCAAAATCTAATGCATACTGGCTATGTCCGTCAGAGCTTTTGGTTAATGAAATAACCTCATTATATACTGGCATATCTTTAAACTCTCCATCATATCCAGTCAAAATTAGATCTCCAGCATTATCTGCCGTTGCATTTAGCCATACTTCTTTAGTCATCTTTTTTTAATTAGCCCAAACTTATCTAGGTATCTCTGTATTGTCATTGCAGAGACTTTACACTCATCAGCAATCTCAGTTACCGTTTTCTTTTGTACGACATATCTTCGGTATAACCAAGTCTGGCTTTGGTATAATTTCATTTTTTCCTCAAAACTATATTGACAAAGTCTTCTCCGATAACATTGCCAGCGTTTGTTTTTACTCCAACCAAGTTATACATGTTATAATTTCTAGTTAGGTAGTTTAAAAATGACACTGGCTGTCCTCCGCCAAGCTCTGCTATGATTAATGGACACTTAAGCGTATTTTCACTAAATCCATCAAAAGCAAACTTTTCATAGTTTTCAATATCTATTTTTATAATATCTGGCGTATCATCATAAACATCTGATAACCTTTTTAGTTCTATCTCTTCGGTTGAGTACTCTCCCCATGATTCAGGATGCTCATACGTATCGCTTCTCGGAATATATGATCCTCCAATATTGTGTGGGATAATGCGTATCTCTGCACTCTTTGTTTCATTAGATAGCCCAAATGGATGCATCGTTATAGGTGCAGCATTTGAATAGTCATTTAAATGTTTCCCGTCTTCGTATAGATCTACAAATCTTTTTAATGGCTCAAACGCAATTACAGACCCAGTTGGTCCAGCACATCTTGCCATAACCTCTGTAAAATAACCATTGTGAGAACCTATATCTAAACATTTCCATCCAGGCTTTACCGTTTGTATTAAAAAGCTGGTTAGATCTGGCTCCCACATTCCGCTAGCTCTTAAAGACTTTTGAATTACTTTATCTTCTTCGTCTCCAGCATAAACATAAAAAGAGTCCAATGCTTTGTAATAGTTATCAATATTATCTACATTATCTGGATATAAAATCATCTTTCTGTCAACACCTTATTTGCATAATGAGCAATGCCAAATGCATCTGCTACGTCAAAATCTGTTAAGTTTATTCCGTACTTCTTATTAAAATAATCTACGGTTCTCTGTTTACGCATGTTGCGTAATTGATTTTTATACCAGGAATCTGCGTACCCTGGATTCTTTACTCTTATTGCCTGCTTCTCATCCTTTGTTGGATTCTTATTTCCAATATAAGCCTGCCAAGAACTTGGCGATATAGTGATAACACTAGAGCCGCTTGCCATAAGCTCAGCAATAACTACGCCGTAAACATATGATAATTTTATCACAGCATCAGGTGATCTGACAAGTATGGCACCTTCCACGGCAATGTAGTCTGATTTTAATTCATCAATCATTGCGTGAGTATTTACTTTAGCGTTATATATTTTTTCATATATATCTGATCCAACCAAGTTAATCTTACCCCATTTTAATGGTTTATCATTTTCCATTAGGCAGAAAGCAACAGAGTTTGTTGAAGCATCAATGCCCAATACCCTGTTTGCCTTAGTCTTTACAAGATCAGCTAATTTCATCTATCATGCCCTTTATCTTAGTTCTTTTTGTTATATCTATTTTTTTCTGACATGAGGCACATAAAGTAGTTTCATTGTATCTACTTAATTGAGCACCACATTTTTTGCAACCACGAGTTGCACCATTTCTTATAGCCTTTTTTTCGTAATACTTTTCCATAATCCGCCTGTTTGTAGCGACACGGCAGCATTCATCTGTACAATATTTTTGATTATGAGTCTTTGGCTCAAAGTCTTTAGCGCATTCTTTATTGGCACATATCATAGTTTTGGAACCTTGTATGTTTCTATTTGAACTGTTCCTATTAATCCAGAGTAGCATTCCTTTTTAATTGGACAGTATGTGCAAGGCATCTTAGATTTTGATGCACCTTCTGGGCGCATTGGCAGATCACCTTCTTTAAAGTTATCCCAAACCTCGCACATCCAAAGAAAAGCTTCTTCTATTATTTGAGTATTTTTTTCATTCATGGAAACAGGAATAACAATTAGCTCTTGAGTATTTTTATTTTCATAAAGAAAGAAACCTTCTTTAGCATTTTTTAATTTCATGTAAGTAAGTAATTGTAGAAGGTGATTAGCTGTAGGCTTCATTTCGGATTGACGTGCATCCCAGACTTCCTGCTTAGCAGTTTTAATTTCACCAATTACAGTTTCATTATCATACTCCATAATTAAATCGATAAATCCACGAATAGGTGGATACTCATTAACAATTTCTTCTTCTTCTGTTCTAAATTCTGGCATGGTAGCAATTAGTTTTTGAAGTCTTTCATGAGCCTGCGTTCCCTGTGCCATATTAGCAACAGCAACTGCATCATTATCATCAATAAACATTGCACCACTAAATGCCATATACCAGTATCTAGGGCACGTTCCGTGGCCATACCCAAGAGAACTTGGGCTAAATGACTTCTTGGTCATCTCTCCATCTGCACGTTTTGTATTTTGGTATGACTCATCAAGCAACTGTGCAAATCTTTCTGGATCGAAGTGTTTGCCTGTGTGCTTCTTAAACTTAAGGTTCTTTACTATATCTCTACCCATTATGAACTATACCTAACGACATACTTAAGTGCATCTACAAGTTTGTCTATGGACTCCTTTGCTGAATAATAAATATTCTTTTTATTGTTATTTACTGTTCCCGCTTTATCTTTTGCTATTGTAGAGTATACAGAAGCCATCATTGAAAACTTTGTAGACATTGCTTGCAATTCTATAATAAGATAAGGCGCTTTAGCAGAAGGAACGTCTGGATTTAAAAGAAGCTTTACAACAATAGCTAAAGCTTTATCCAGTTGATCATCTTTCATATAATCATGAAGATCATTAAACTCTGTAATAGAGCTAATTAACTCTAATGTATTTTTATCGTCCGCCATTTTTTGCTTTCTCTTTCTTATCTAATTTATCAATAAATAAACCAAGTGGGTATCCCAGTGCAAAACCAATAAGAATTCCTAAAATAAATAGGTCCATTAGATGAACCTCTGAACAATTCCATAGCCTATCCAAAGCCCAACAATTCCCATCAATCCAGCAAATACTGGTGGTGCTGGAATAGGTAGTTTAAAAATACTAAATATTCCTCCTACTGCTGCTCCAGTTAATGTTGTATATAATATCTCTTTCATTACTTAGCCTTCTTATGATTAACTTTGTAGGGGCCTAAATCGGCCTTTACGGTGCCATCTTTTCTAAGCCTGACAATTCTTCCATTTTTAATAACTGTTTTATTAAATGGTATTTTATTACTTGATCCCATTGTTATCCTCCCAGAACTGAATTAGTTCTTCTAATACCGCCCACTCAATAATTCCAAGACGGACCTTGGAATCTGTTCCTATAATAATTTTTAATGCTGGATGCATATCTCTGCTTACCTTAAAGGTATCAGTGCAGATTTTAGACCACACTGGTTTATTTAAGGTAAACGATGCAGAGGCTTCTTTATAATCAACTACAAACTGCTTCCATTTAGCATCACCTTTTTGATAGTCTCCACGCCCACTGTTCTTTTGAGCTTTAGCACCATCACGTTTTACTTCAGATCTTTCAGACATTAATTTACCCTAAATGAATTTTCATGACCATCTGGGCATTCCCAGGTCATGGTTAAAGATACTGCATTCCAAAAATATTCATCCGCATCTTTGTCACATTTAGCACACGGTTTTTTTCCGCCAAATCTTTCTAACTCTGGTGGCTGAATCTTTTCTTTTGAAAAAAACTCATTAAGATTTGGCACGGATATCCTCCTGTAGTTTTTCAACTACTTTTGGATTTTCACGAAGATACTGAACTGCTTTTGCTCGTCCTTGGAATCTTTCTCCGTTAACTGTATACCAGGCTCCGCCTTTTTCTACAATGCCACACATTTCTGCAACATCAAGAGTCTCTCCTATTGCGTCTACTCCCAAAGTTTCCCCTTGGTAATAAAAATCGTATTGTCCAGATAAATTTGGAGGACCAACCTTGTTGTAATCAATGATCCAATTTACAGGTCTACCTACTCTTTGCTCAATAATCTTATCGCCAACTTTAATGCCAGCCTTGATAGCATTAGCTTCAGCTTCTGAAGACCATAATTTAATAACTGTAGAGGAGAAGAATTTAACTGCCATCCCTCCCGTTGGGATATGACTTGCATGCATTGATCCGAATTGATTACGCTGTTGAGAGATAAGGACAAGAAGCGTATTCTTGTTCGCATAGTTAAGCATTTTAACCGCATGTGTCATATCCTTTGCTTCTGCACCGATTTGCTTAGTGTCTTGCAAATCTTTTAAATCACTACCATCTTTTTCAAAGTAGATTGCTGGAAGCAGTGCTGAAATTGAATCTACAACAATCATATCAACTTCTGCATCCATGAGTTTTGTCGCTACATCTACCATATCATTTACTGTTTTAGCTGGAGAGTAAATTAGTTTTGTAGAATCTACTCCTAATTGTTCTGCCCATGCTGGGTCATAAGAATGTTCCGCATCAATCCAAGCACATGTCTTGCCCTCTTTTTGTGCCAAAGCAATCATTTGCAAACAGAAAGAAGACTTGCCAGCAGACTTATTTCCCCAAACAAGTATCTGCCTTCCATATGCTAGGCCACCTTTTAACGCTAGGTTTAAACCTATACTTGGAGTTGCCTGCTTATCTATGTTAACATCTACTGCTGATTGAACTCTTGCTCTTGTTTTAGGGTCTAACTTTGCCAATATATCATCTAGTACTAATTTCATTATTATTCTTTCTTCTCTCTGCTTATTATATCATTAAAATAGGTTGCCGTGAAGTCTTGGACGCTCTTTATTTTTATTTACTTTTGCTTCCAAAATTTCATCTAAGCTATGCAATATCTGCTCTTCGTTTCTCATTGCAGCATAAACATCTAGAAGCCTAATAATAACATCTGCCATTTCTTCTACAATATATTCACTGCCTTTAGATTTTCTAATTGCTTCTAGTACTTCAGTAACTTCTGAATGTACAAGGGCAAGCTTGTTGCCAACTTTGTCATGAGAATATTCTCCATCCCAAAATCCCTTTTCTTTTGCTGTTTCATGAAGCATTGCCGCTAATGCATCAAGTCCGTACTCTGTTAAAATGTTATTGCTGTTCAATTTTATCCCTCAAGCTAAATGTAAATGATGGGATAGTCTCATCATAATCAATTACTAATTCTTTATCTATAGATCCTGCATCTAAAAATCTTAGAGTAGGAACAGTTAGCTTTCCGTATTCTTCTAAAATGGCAATCAAAACCTGATTCATACTTATAGAAGTAATTAAGCCATCTACATTTTCTGTCATTTTATTTCCTTAATCATCAGGGTGCCATCGTCCAGTTTGGACAAAATTACCTGACACTTCATTCCCTCACGCATTTTTGCTAAGGCAATCTTATACATACTAGAGAAAACAATTGCTCTAGTTAAATTTTTATCTTTATCTGATAATACTATATGTGCCATAGTTTTACCAGCCTTTGTTTTATATGGCGTAAAGTCCACTACAATATATTCTTTTTCATTTAGGTCATATTCTTTTCTATATAAAAAGTCGACAAACGTGTCTTTAGATTGAGGATTAATGTCTTGAACCTTTACATACTTTGCAATTCTATTATCTCCAACTAAAATAAAATACATCTGCCCAGTCTCTATAGTGGTTTGCTCATTATGGAATAATCCTATAGCGCCAGTCTCATCAACAAGCTCTACTCTAGCCCAACCAGTTCCTCTTTTAATTGACTTTACCATTCCAAACATAACGAATGCTCCCAGATCATCAAAATCTGATATGGGACGTGCTTGAGACTTAATTCGTGGAGGAAGTTCTAAGTTAAAGGTAGGTATTCCTAAATACTCATAATAGTTTTCTTTTTCTTTACCACTTCTAACATTGTCTTCAAATGCTGCACCACCGATTGCGTTAAGTGCTGATACCGCTCTACTATTAATGCCGCTACCTTTAGTAGAAGCCTTCTGTATAAAATCAGCATAATCTAAATACGGGCGCTTGTCAATAATTTTATTTGCAATGCTATCTGATATATATTTTACTTCTGCCAGACCAAATCTGATAGCATCTTTTTGTAAAGAAAAGTATATGTCTGACTCATTGACATGTGGCAAAAGAACTTTTAGTCCAAGTCTTTTAGCCTCAATTAAATATTCTGTACGAACATCTTTATCATTTTCATTTTTAAGAATTGAAAACATAAACTCAAGAGGGTAATACTTTTTAAGCCAAGCCGTATAATAAGAGAGCATAGAATAAGCAACGGCGTGAGAGCGATTAAAAGAGTAACCAGCATGAGCTTCAAAATCATGCCAAAGGTGCTGGGCCTGCTTTTTGCTAATATGCTTCTCAGCCCCTTCAATAAACTTATCTTTGAATTGATCAAATTCTTTTGCATCTTTCTTCTTTCCAATAATTTTACGAACCTTGTCAGCCTCTGACCAAGTCATCCCACCAAGGTGTACGCATGCTTGCATAACTTGCTCTTGATAAATAATAACCCCATATGTATTTTCTGTAAACGGTTTCATGATTGGGTGAACGTATTGAACTGCCTCTTGCCCATGCTTACGTTTAATATAAGAAGCTCCTACAGTATTCATTGCACCTGGTCTAACCAATGCGTTTGATGCTGCAAGATCTTCAAACTTATCTACTCCCATTTTAATAAGTAGGTTTGTGTAAGGTGTTGCTTCAGCCTGGAAGACACCTTTTGTATACCCTTCGCTAAGGGTTTTATAAACTTCTTTATCGTCCAGTGGCAGTTCTGAAAGAACAACATCTTTACCTGTGCGATCTTTAATAGACTTTAATGTGTCAGAAATAACAGAAAGAGTTTTAAGTCCAAGGGCGTCTAGCTTAATCAACCCAATGTCAGCAACAGTATCCATATCATATGCAACAACTGGAATTCTTCCAGATACTTGATCTTGAGCATCTTCACGAGATTCTACTGGAGCATACTTTCTAATGTCATCTTTTGCCACAACAACGCCAGCAGCATGAACTCCAACGGATCGAATCTTGCCACGTAAGCGCTCTGCTAGCCATACAACTTCTGGATATTTAATTCTAAACTCTTTTGTATTTGGCGAATCTATAAAGTCTTCAAATGTGTCAATCGATTTCATTGCACGATTAACATCAGACAATGGGACCATAAACACACGAGCAGCATCCCTAATTACACCCTTATCTTTAAAATAAGTGTAGGTGGAAATAGAAGCTACATGCTTAAACTTTTTCTTTAAATAATCTTTAACCTCTTTACGACGGCGATCCTCAAAGTCTGTATCAATATCAGGAAAGTCATTACGCTCAGGGTTAATAAAACGGAAGAACAATAAGTCATATTTAATTGGGTCTACATCTGTAATTCCAAGAGAGTAGCAGACAAGAGATCCTGCAGCGGATCCACGACCAGGACCGACCATTATATTATTATCTTTTGCCCAATTAACCATATCCGCTACAACTAAGAAGTATGAGGCAAATGATTTATCTTTAATTATAGATAACTCTTCTTGAAGTCTGTCCATGTAGACCTTATCTTTGTCCAGAGATAGGCGTTTAAGGCCTTCTAGGGCCATCTGAGCCAGTTTCTGGTCTGCATTGGTCTTGGGTACAGGGAGAAGATCTAAGCCCCTGTTAAAATCGTATTCTCCAATTTTAGAGGCTATCTCCATAGTATTATCAAAGATATCTGTTCTATCTATGCCAGATTTTTTAAAGTCTGCCTCTATCTCAGCCCTAGTCTGAATAAATAGATTATAGTCTACAAATGATATCTTTCTGTCTGGATAAAGATAATTAAATCTATCTAACATATCCTTCATTTGACGAGACATTTCAAAGTCTGCTTCTTTATCCGCCTTCGGGGATGTAGATAGGATAAGCATTGCCTCTTCTAATATACGGTCTTCTTCTTTGGCAAAGTGGGCATCTCCTGTCGCCACCGCCTTAATTTTAAGTTCATCTGCTAAAGATAGCAGGCCTTCATTTATTTCTTTCGGATTGTGAGACTGAACCTCAATATAAAAATCTTCACCGAAAGTTTTCTTAAAATCTTTGAGAATAAGTTTAGCTTCAGAGAACTCATTCTTTTCGATACACTTAGAAATAAGACCATTAAGGCATCCAGACAATACAATAATACCTTCTGCATATTCTTTAAGAATCTCCCTATCAATACGTGGCTTATGATAAAAGCCTTCATTCCAAGCAAGCTCTTGGAGTATATTTATATTCTCAAGACCTTTTTTATTTTTAGCCAATAAAATAATATGATTGTAAGCCTGAATAGATTTATCTGTTTTAGAGGAGCGATCAAATCTGTCTGTTGGAGATATGTACGCTTCTACTCCTAATATTGGTTTTATACCCTGCTCTTTACATGCAATTTGCATTTCACGATGGGAGGACAAGGTACCATGATCAGTAACTGCCAGTGCTGTTTGACCAGCATCTTTGGCTGCCTTAACAAGTTCGGCAGGAGAATTAAGGCCATCCATTAATGAATAGTATGAATGCACATGCAAATGTGTGAATGACATTAATTCTCCGCCTTTAACTTGATATTACCAGTCTACGCTGCTAGATGTAGCAGAAGACTCATCAGCATTATTTCCATCGCCCATATAAAAAGCTTCTTGCTCTGCATATGGAACGTGACGTACTGCTGTTTTTTCTAGGTCAAACAATTCCAGGCTAGAGAAATCAAAAGGAGTCTCGTCCTTTGCTAGTGGAATGATTGTGTAGCTTGTATCTGTTTTAGAACCGTTACGCTTGATTCTCCACATCAAATTTGTGATGCTTCCCATCTCGCCAGCGTACTCAATCAAGGTAGGGGTGATTGTTTTTCCGCTTGTACCTTGTGAAAGAATTGCAACGTATGGCTCTTCTTTACCATCGTCTACCAATACATTAATGTATAGGCGTGTTCTGGCCTTCCAGCCAGCCTTTGGATCCTTGCGATGCTGTTCATTTGCCCAGTCACGACCCTCTGACTCCATTGTATCTAGAGCCTTACGACGGTAATCCTTTGGATTGGTATGCTCTAATGCGATAAATCCGCAACCAAGCTTATCGTTGTATGTTGGTGAATCTGGATCAAGTTCCTGTAAGAATCTAATCTTTACACTTTCGCCATCTTCGATCTTTAGCCAGCGACCCTTATTTTCGTCGCCACTATATGTAGGCTTATCTAGTGCCTTGTTGAGGTCTTTTAGACCCTTTACTATACTCATTTATTTCTCCTCTGTAGTTGATGGTATATATCCATCTGTATTTTTTATTATATCACGAGTTCCAAGATCTGTATTCCATGTCGGATACAGAATTTTTAATGCAGGCCTTGATTTCTTGATCAGTCATGTCCCCAGCATCTTTTGCATCATGAGGATATATCTTACCATATTCATACGAAGCCCACAAGAGGTCTTTGAATTTTAATTTGTTGGCTATACTATATCCTAACTCCCTGCCTGCAAGGTCGTTATCTGTCATAATGGTTATTTTATTAAAATGTCTATTTAATAGATTGTGTTGTTCTGTGGATAAGAATCCGCCTAATGTTGCCACAACATTTGGAAATCCAGCTTGATGGATACGTATTGCATCAAAGCTTGACTCAACAATTATAACGTGATCACCAATTTTTTTGGCACGATGTATATTAAATAATGTTTTGCTTTTAGGCAGATTGGTACTATTCTTAAACGCCTTACCCTCAATTGATCTACCTACAATTCCTATAGCAATCCCATCTGGAGAGTGAACTGGAACTGTAACCATATTCATATTTTCTGAATACCCTAACTCAAAGTGTTTTATTGATTCTAAATCTATGCCACGAGACTTAAAATACTCTTGAGCTCTATTGTTTGATATAAGTCCAGCATGAAGTTTATTTAGGGTATCAGTAGAAAACTCTTCAAACACAGGCTTCTCTACCATTGTTTCGGCTAATAGTTCATCAAAATTTTCTAGCGCTTCTGCTTCTTTAGATGATATAAAACGCATTGCCTCAAACTCTGTTTTACTCATTACACGTTTAACTAATTCTTGTAATGTTCCAGCTTCACCACATGCTGGGTTAAAACAAATAAAGGCACCCTTTTCACGACTTACGCTAAAACTTGAGGTATGTCTATTAGAATGAAATGGGCAGTAGCATAGGAAATCATTACCAGTCTCTCCAACAATATCTAGCCCTATTGATTTTAGGACTGACTTGATATGTGCTGGCGTGTAGTGCGTGGTATCGACTTCCCTTGTGTTATACCCTCTAATTGCCATGCTTTCTTCTTTCCCACATAAACACCATGGATGCTCATTAAGAACTTCCATGTCTCGCCTGTAAATTCTACCGAAAAGGCTGGATCTATGTCAAGTACTCTGACGTACCCCTTGCCCCTCATGTCTTGAATTAACAAATTTTCATACTGTGGCCTCAAGCTAATTAATTGAGAATTATCTTGAAACTGAACATCTATTTGAAATCTTTTAATTTTTCTGTGAGTCATTATTAATATCTGGTAGGTTCTCATAAATCGGAGTAATGACACCACGATTAATATCCCAGTCTAGATAGAAATCGAACTCGTGTCCGTGTCTATTCTTTCTACTTACAACTTCAATCATATTGGTTCCTGGATATCTATGGATAGCCATTGCCATATCAGCATCATATTCAATTGCCTTTGACCAAGCCACTTGGCTCATCATCGGAGGATTTTCTTGATCTGAAATATCATCTGCAGTTGCAGCAGTAATATCTATTACTGGAATGTTATTTGATACCGCAAGAAGTTTAAACTCACGAGAAATATTGCGGTTACGCTCTACTTCAGAGTTACTCCTTTTGTTATCATTAAATAGTTGATGGTAATCTAAAATAACTAAGTCTGGTTTATGCTGGTCTATCTTACCTTGGATAGTTGCAGGAGTTACTTCTGCCGTTCCCTCATTTGATACAAGGATGAAAGAATTCTTTCCAGCAAACTTTTTCTGACCCCAAGCTTTAAACGTGTCAACATCTACATCTCCTTTTGAGAAATCAGAAGCCCTAAATAATCCAGAGCCCATCATTGTATAGATACGATCACGCATATTCTCAGGAGACATTTCAAGAGAAACAATCATTGGCTTAAAGCCCTGCTCCCATGCCTTACATGCTAGGTAAGAAGTAAACCATGTCTTACCTTTTCCTGGCCAACCAATAGCAACAATTAAATGTCCTGGAGCCATTCCCGTAGGATACGCCTTATCAATAGCTTCAAAGCCTGTTAGGATTCCTGGACTTCCACCCATTACTGCAGAACGTTCTTTTACTGAAAGAAAATGATTTTCTGCTGCTTCTAAATCAGTAACATCAACGTCACGGACATGATTAGTAAACTTGGATAGAGACGCTAATTTACTTTGCATCTCTGAAAGAACACGAGAAGCTGCATCTTCTTTTAGTGCCGAGCCAGACTGAATTAAAATAGACTTCAACTTACTAGAAAGATATTCATTCTTTAATTTATCTAAATAATATCCAGTTTCACCTTTAGTTGTTACTGGCTCAAAATCTTTAAATCTTTCTACCAAGATACCGACTTCTGGAACAGCCTTAAACTTATAGTAGTAAGATTTTAGTGAGTCCCATATGTCACGATGTGATGTAAAGATCTCATCCACATTATCGGCGAGGAGTGTACTGATATCCTTATTCTTGCACACTGCGGATATTAGCTCTGCTTCTGTATTCATTCTTCTTCGCCCTCTACCATCTTCTTAGTCGCTTCCCTGAGAACACGACGGTTTGTAATATCTTTTTCAATCTCTGCTTTTAGATAGTCAATCTTATCAAAATTATAAAAGAAGAAGTTGAGCGGATGCCCAGACTTACTAGTTTTAAAATAATATACAAGAAGCTCTACTGCACGATCATATCCTACACTATCTATTACGTCTTGCATAGCCCACTTCTCACGAAACTTATTGATGCGTGGTTTTCTGCCATACTTTTCTAAGTATAAAGATTCATACAGGCCAATTAAAACATATGGCTGCTTCTCATTTGCCATTCTTTAATTCCTGCTCTACTTCACGAGTTTTTTCAATAAGCTTATTCTCTACAAAGGTGTAAACCCTCTCTGTAGCAGAATCTACGTTCTCGCCTTTTCTAACATCATCTTCAACGCCAATATTAATTCTTATGCTTTCATAGTTTCCTAGATTGCGTGTGAACGATAGATCCACCTTTACTCTTGTTTCTGCCATTACTCCGCCTTCCATACAGGTACAAATTTTCCATCTTCTGTCTTAGTATACAATATTAAATTATGTTTGAGAAGAGCTTTTAATTCTGACTTTGAGGGAAGATCCCTAATATGCCCAGCATCAATAATAAATTGATGAATGTCCAATATGTCCGATTCAGACAACATGTACTTAGACCATTTACTATCTGGGTTACTAATTGGATACATTTTTTGAGGCTGTTTAATTTTGCCCTGCAAAATATATTCTTCTATAGTAACCCTGTGCCTTCCTAGAATTTTACTGACTTCTATTACGGTATAGGCTTTTTCCATATTCTTATCTACCTGAGAATAAGAATACATCATTCTTTTTTTATCTAGATAGCACCACGCAATTAATTCGTCTTTTGCCCTTGATAGCTTAAGTACTTTATGTAGCTTGCCATTCAAGAAGAAATAGACGAACTTTTTGCGTAATCCCTGTCTGTTTTTTCTAGCCATTTACCGAATGCATTCGTTTCTTTATTAATCATCCATCGCTTTCCGCAAAGGATGCAAAACAACTCTGTGTGAAGTTTTTGAGAGAATACCCTATCGATAAACACTCTTCCATTACATCTTTGACATTTCATCATAAAGAGAATGTCTTCCCGTCCACAACACATGAATAGTCTGGAGCAATGTGGATCATCTGAATATGTGGATAGTCATTTACAATATGAGCAATAGCAAATCCCTTTTGCCAATCGTGATGTTGACTATATTTCATTCCTGGACCCTTTTCATCACACATGTGACCAATCTCGTAACCACGAAGTGTTTCTCCTTCTCCGCCGTTTCTAAGTTCATATGTTACCATATGTGAAGCGATTCTGTGTGAGTGACCTCTGATAAGGGATACTTGTAGGTCTTCCATATCTTTACGAACTGAACCAGTTGCGGCAATAGAAATTCCGTGATGTACGTGAACATCTCCGAATCTACGTTTAGGTAGTTCATTATAATAGATGTATTCATAGCCCAGGGAGTCTAGTGACCATAGTGTTTCTGGTGTTACTTCCTTCATGTAGTCAGGAAGCTTGGCATCCATATAATTAAATATACGAACATCGTGATTGCCTAATGCTGAAAACAATTGAGCATCTGGCAACATCTCACGAGTCTTAGTATAAAAATCTCTTGCACCTTTAGCCTCATGCCTCATCATAGGAACAATTAAATCTTTGCTATCTGTTTTATGTAAATTCAAAAATTCGGCTGAGCGACCTTCTGTATATTTACTGTAGCAGGCTTGATCATCGGTATCCCCAAGATAATCTACTACGTCTGGCTTAAACCACTTCATGACTTTAAACCATAGCGCAATCATCTTATCATCTTGATAAGGGAATTGCTGATCGGATGACAACATCCATTTTAAATCGTTTGTCATTTAACTTCCCTGCGTAAAAAAGGGTCACGGAGTCGTGACCTTGATATTATCTAAATTGTAGCATATAGAACTGGTTTGTCAATAGGTACTATGCAAACGCTATGTAATAAAACCTACAGGTTCCTCCGTATGCGGTGTCTCCGCCAACGCATCTGAC
>Ga0129333_10000684_pt1 | contig 29080 bp, 31 predicted proteins | sample CPB6_08_DNA_FD_94474 | JGI IMG/M metagenome (GOLD analysis project Ga0129333, IMG submission 94474) | Freshwater to marine salinity gradient microbial communities from Chesapeake Bay, USA - CPBay_Sum_0.6_0.8_DNA | ecosystem: Environmental > Aquatic > Marine > Coastal | place: USA: Chesapeake... | reverse complement strand
CTTTTTTATTATAAATCTATATATTTATTTATATAATATAAGATAATAATAAAAAATATAAATTTAATAAAAATTTAATATGTACAAACAAAAAAACCCACTTAATTGTGGGTTTTTTTGTTTTTTTTAGTGGAGGTGCTGGCCACCGCCGCCAGGTCTTGCTCATTATATCATAAATAGACTACACGTTTATTCAATTAATTCATAACTGACAAATAATTGGTTCCTATTTTGACATTGTTACCAATAACTGTGTCGAATTCACTTTAACCATTTTCATGGGTTTATAGGTAGAGTTCTGAACTAGACCTTTGACACTTTTGTGGTTGTATCACACCGTAGGGACTTCTGTTCCAAGGTTATATGTCCATCGACCCGTTGTGTTTTTTACCCTTAGGCTACTTCCACGTTAGAAGTTGATAGTAAACCAACAACTTCCATGTTTTTGTAAACGTCTCCGTTTAATTGTTTCCACCGTTTATTAAAGTCGTAGATGAAATCCGACTACGTGCCTACTTACAATACCAACGCCAATCGATTCTAATTCACCCCCGTAATTTAAAATACCAATAAATTACTGGTGTTCAGGACCTCTAACATCAGTATCATTTGATGTTGAAGAATTTTTACTTGCAGTAATTGTTACAGTGTCAAGTGTGATTGTAGGAATTTCCTCAGAAACCTTTTTTTTAGGTTTTGATTGTTTTGTACTTGATTTTTTCACTGTTTCTTGTGGTTTAACTACTTCAACTGGTTCAGATTTAACTGTCTCAGTGTTTTTAGTTCCACTAAAAAAATTTTTCAAATTTTCAAATAAATTTTTCATGTTTTGTTTTTTAATAATAAATATAAGAAATAAAGTTAAAAACTTTTTGTAATTAAAGGTAATTTATTACCATATTTTTTTTCAAAAATTGATTTATTATTTACCCATTGTTCATTTACTTGTCCTATTGATTTATGTACAACCATAATTTTAGTAGTTACACCAATTTTAACACCTTGTAAATAATTTAAAACACAAAAAGGAATATCGTAAAAATGAAATCCATCGAATTCTTCATCAAATTTTTCTTTGATTCTATCTTTATGAACAGCAAAAAATAATCCATCAATAGTAACAACATTTTTTAAATTAGAACCTAAACTTTCTGAATAATGATTACAATGAATTTTTCCATTATGTAAATGTTTTACTTTACCATACATTTTATCTCTCTTTTCCCACCACATACCACTAATTAATTCATCTGTTCCCGCTAGACCAATAATTCCATGTTCAGGAAATTTATTAAATAGTTGATTTAAAATATGCGTAATGTTAGGTGTTTCAATATCAATATCATCGTGCATAAAAACAACAATCTTGTTTGTTGATTCAACTAATCCTTTATTATATAATTTAGATAATGAAAATTCATTATTATTTTCATATATTAATATTTCAGTTCTTGGATGAGAAAATTTTTTCTTAATTTTTAACACATTAGATTCGTCAATTTTTCTTGTTGAAATAACTACACTTATCATATTTTATGGATTTATTATTTTGGAACGTTAACACCTCTTTTACTCACAACAATAGAACACATTTTATTTGCAAATAAAATAGATTTATTTATGTCTGATGTTTTTAAATATTTTAACGTAAATGATGCTGTAAATGTGTCTCCAGCACCGCTAACATCTATGGTTTTTTTTGGTTTATGTGATGGAAATATAGTATCATTAAATTTTGCTCCTTTAGAACCCAAAGTTACTATAATATTATTTTTATTATTTAAATTAATATATTTTTGATTATAAAACTCAATTTCATTTAATTTAATGAAATTAAAACCAGAAATAATCTCTGAATTAATTATTTTTTTAGTATCTAAAATTGAAAATTTTGCATTATTACCCAATTCACATAAAATTTCATTTGATAAAAATCCTTTATTATAATCACTAACAATTAACGCATCAGATTCTTTAATAGAATTAATAATTTTATCAGATAATTTTATTGGTTTAATATTTTGTTCACCTTCATCTATTCTAATAAACATGTGATTACTTTTTAAATCAATATATCTAGTTTTAGTTATTTTTTCTGTTTGGTGAAAAAAATCAATAAATATATTTTTTTTTAATGATTTTATATTTTTAACAACATTACCTGACATACCTTCATTCATTTTTGTAAAAGAAGGAATAAAAATAGGAACAGGTGCTTCTGGACAAAGTTTTTTAGACTCACCATAAATAAAAATATCTGTACATAATTCACCAATTACTGTTATTTTCATAGATTATCGTAATATATTAAAAATATATGAAAAAAAAATTACAATATCAAATTTAGTAAGATTTAAAATTCATTTTTTTAATAATTAACTCAGATATTTTCTTGTGTCCAGAATATTTCATGTGACAAACCCAGTCAAAACAGTCATTTTTATTAACAGTAGTTATATTTATAACTTTCGCATTAGTGGTACTATCTATTAATAATTGTTGATATTTAGTATAATTTTTCAAAAATAATCTACTGTCTTTTAATGGTTCAATACAATTTGGACTAACCCCTGTTATAACAACACATTCTACATTATTTTTTTTACATATATTAACTATTTTCTGAACATCTTTAAATACTAAATATGGGTCTCTTTTACCATATAAATCGTTTACTCCTCCATATATAAAACAATATTTGAAATATGGTGTAATAGTTTTTTTAGCAACATTAACCATCCATGGTAATTGTTTACCAATAATAGATGTATTATGTAACTTTAATTTAGTCTTATTTTTAAGAATAACTTGCCATCCCCATGAATGATTAGATGTGTGAGAATCACCAATAAATAAAACTGGTATATTATTTAAATCTATCGTAGTATCTTGAGAAATTAAAGGTGATAAAATTAAAAAAAACATTAGATATAATTCTTTCATAAATCATTATTTAAAATTTGATACGTTATGTAAATATCGTTGTTTTGATAATAAATTTTTCTTCGTTTTAACCAATCATCAATATTTTTTAAACTTTTAAACTGATATCCCCATATATAATCAATATTAGGTATTCTTTGAGAGTGTTCTATTAATTTTTTACCTATTCCCATATTTTTAAACTTTTTAATTACCCCGAGACCAATTCCTTCAACCCCATTTAATTTACTAAGATTATCATATACTATATTTCCTTTAATTTCAGGGATTTGGTCATTTCCAATGAAATAAAATCCAGCGATTTCATCATTGACGGTTGCAACAAACGAAATATTTATATCAAAATGAGAAATTTCATCCATAATTTGTTGATTACTTAAACCTGTTTTATCAAAAACATCTGATAATTTATCTTTTAAATAATCAACATCATCTGATGTCATTTTTCTAATGATAACATCATTCAAAATTTTTTGATTACCAGTAACAATTTCATAAAAGAAAAAATCACGAATTTTCCATATAGCCTCAAGTTGTGATTCATTATATTTTATGGGTCCTAACCATGGGTCATTAACATCAAAAACATCATCGTTATATCCATGTATAACTATCCAATGAGGAACATTTTTTGTGATAGTTCTTACTATTGCGATATTTCCTTTATCAATTACATTTTTTAAAGATTGGTAAGGTTCAATTTCATGAATATGTTCAATATAATTTATTTTTAATTTATCTAAACCTATTTTCATTTTATTAGGTGGAGTACCTTCAACCCAATCTGTACCACATTCAATACAAATATCATCTATTGAACCAACATTACCTTTTATAAAGTCACCAACCATTTTAATACATGTTGGTCCACACGAATTGCCTGTTGGTTGATATATATGTGTTAATTCATCGTCCTCATTCAAGTACATGAATTTTTTTATTTTACAAATCTGTTCATTTAAATTCATTTTGTTTTTTTATATATAAATATATTATTTTATTATTTAATTTGATAATTATATATAAACAAAGATTACAAAAAAATGAATAAATTTTTAAAAGAATTATTTAATGATAATAATTCGATTAATGAAAAGTCTGTCATAGGTTTTATATCTTTTATTATGATGATTTTAGCTATGATAACAGATATTATAACAGGTTGGATGGGGAAAAAATTATTAATTAATGAGTTTATTTTTGATGGTTTCTTAATCATAACGTTGGGGTCATTTGGGATATCATCAATAGATAAATGGATTAATAAAAAAAATCTGGGAAAAGACCAATCCACACCTGAAGAATAAATTTTTTAATTTTTTTAAAAATTGCAAATATTTATTGATAAATAAATTTTTTTAAAAAATTAAAAATTATGAAAAGTTGGAAAACAACTGTTGCGGGATTAGCTTTAGCTGCTGTATCTTTTGCAACTTACATGAATTGGATTAACGCTAGCCAAGCTGGATTGGTTACCACAATTTTAACCGCGTTAGGTTTTGCGGTATCTAAAGACGCAAACGTATCTGGAAAAGATTGGTAGTATTTAGTTTAAATTTTAAAAAAGGGGGGTTGTAATTAACCTCCCTTTTTTATTTTATACTTTCATATAACTTAGTAATTTTATCACAAGTTTCGTATTCTTCCAGTTCTTCAAAATAAGGTAAAATATCACGTTCAAGGACATAGATATCTTCCCTTGAAAATTCTAAATTAGTTTTCCATTCTATATTTTCAATATTTGCACTTAATCTTAGAATAATATGCTCTTTTTCTTTATTTTTAAAATTTTCAAATAATTTAAGAATATTATTATATATTATAACTTTATTTACATCATAGAAGTCTGAAAAATCATTATATTTACCTTCTATGTTTAATTTTTTAATACTGGTATTTTTTGTCATTTGTTTTATTTTTTTATTAAAAAATTAATTTTTATTTTTTTGCAAGTCATTGGTTGATGTTCAAATTTTAAAAAACTATTAATATAATTAATAATATTTTCTGAACCAATAGGATTAGCTGAATGTGTGTAAACAATCGGAAATTTTATTTTATTTATTTTTTTATTATTTTCATCATACGAAGACCATATTGAATTAGTTTCATAAAAAAAATCTATCAACCATTTAGCACAATCTAATCCTGTTTTTTCTTTAATATTAGAATAATCTAATTGATTATTAATAAATACATTGTTGTGATATTCACTAATAGCGGTATCACCTAAATCATGGTCTAAAGAAATTAAATCAATATTTTTTAATCCTAATTCAATAGTTTTATTAACAAACTCATCATAATTTCTAACCACAATCCAATCTTCATCGATGGGTGTTCTAATATCGTCTAAATATATTTTATACATTTGTTATTAAGTATTTAATATCAAATATAACAAAATAATTTCATAAATAAAAATTTTTAATAAAAAAAAAGCCTCGATTTGGAGTCGAGGCTTATAGGTCATTTGTGGATTCAACTCCACGACTTAAAACGAAAGGATATCGGCAAAGATTCCTTATATAAAATAGATATAATTAAATATAAATATAAATATATATAAATTTGTAAAAAATTAAAATATTTACTTTATTTTTGAAAATTCTATTTTTTCATTTTTAAATTTTAAAATTACTGGTATGTTTTCTTTTATATTACCTTTTAAAATTTCGTCAGATAAGAAATCTTCACATAAATTTTGAATAATCCTTTTTATTGGTCTTGCGCCATATTCTTCTAATGTATTTAACTTCATTATTTCTGCATGAATACTCTCATCAAAAGATATTTGATAATTTTTTTCAGTTAATCTATTTACCAATTTAATTAACTCATTATTTATGATTTTTCTAATATCATCACTATTTAAATAATTAAATAAAATTATATCATCAATTCTATTTAAAAATTCTGGAGTGAATTGTTGCTTTAAAGATTGTTGTATAATTGATTTTTTAACCTCAAGTTTTTGAGATTCACTAGAAGATGTGACGAAACCTAAACCATTACCAAAATCATTTACTTTTTTAGCACCAACATTAGATGTCATGATTATAATTGTATTAGTAAAATTTACTTTTCTACCAAAAGAATCGGTAAGATGACCTTCATCCATTATTTGAAGTAAAATGTTATACACATCTTTATGTGCTTTTTCGATTTCATCAAATAGAATAACTGAAAATGGATTGTTTTTTATTTTTTCGGTTAACTGACCACCTTCATCATGACCAACATAACCTGGAGGTGATCCAATTAAACGAGATACGTTATGTTTTTCCATAAACTCACTCATATCAACACGAATCATTTTATTCGGATCTCCGAAGACAACCTCAGCAATTGTTTTGGCTAAAAAAGTTTTTCCAACACCTGTAGATCCTACGAAAATAAATGAACCAATCGGTCTATTATTTTCTTTTATTCCGACTCTATTTCTTCTTATTGATTTAGATATAATTGAAATTGCATCATTCTGACCAATAATTTTAGAAGAAAGTCTTTCTTCAAGCTTTAATAATTTCTCAGTTTCATCATTATCTAATTTAGATATCGGGATACCTGTTATGTCAGAAATAATTTGATAAACATCATCCACAACAATTGGTATTAAATTGTCTTTTTGTTTTTGTGTCCATTTATCTTTTTCATTCTCAAGTTTAGTTAAAATCTTTTTCTCCTCGTCTCTGAGCTTAGCTGCTAACTCATAGTTTTGATTTTTTACAACTTGTAATTTATTTTCTTTTATCTTATCCACTTCTTTTTTTAATTGTTCAATTGAATCTGGAATCTTAATATTAATTTTTTTGTTTGAACCTAGTTCATCTAATATATCAATAGCCTTGTCTGGGAATTGTCTATCAGTAATGTATTGTGAGGATAAATTAACAATATTTTCTACTACACCGTCACTATAAACAACTTTGTGATAATTTTGGTACACTTCTTTTAGGTTGTTTAAGATTAAAATAGTTTCTGATTTACTTGGTTCTTTTAGAATTATTTTTTGAAATCTTCTAACTAAAGCAGCATCCTTTTCAATATGTTTTTTATACTCATCAAATGTTGTTGCACCTATACATTGTATTTCACCACGAGCAAGAGCTGGTTTTAAAATATTAGCAGCATCCATAGAACCTGTTGCATTACCAGCACCAACCATTGTGTGTAATTCATCTATGAATACAATAATATTGGGTTCGTTTTGTAATTCGTTTAATACAGCTTTAATTCTTTCTTCGAATTGACCTCTATATTTTGTTCCGGCAACTAATGAGGTTAAATCTAATGATAATATTCTTTTATCTAATAGATTTGGAGGACATTCTCCTTTTACAATCAATAGTGCTAATTTTTCAACCAACACCGATTTACCTACACCAGCATCTCCTACAATTACAACATTGTTTTTTTTCTTTCTTGAAATAATTTGAGAAATTCTTTTAACTTCAGATTCTCGACCAATAATAGGGTCAATTTTACCTTCTTCAGCTAATTTGTTTAAATCCCTTGAAAAATTATCAAGAATCGGTGTTCTAGACCCCTTTTTACCTCTTTTAGAGGATGTTTGTTGATTTTCATCAAAATAATCTACTGCCATTTGTTTTTGTTTTTAAACTATTATATAAAACACAAATATATGACTTTTTTTCACTTTAACAAGACATTTTGTCTTTTTTTTTTAAATGGAATATTTTTTGAAATAAAAAAAATAAAAAAATAAAAATATGATGACATTGTACAAAGACCCGTTAAAAGATGTGTTAAACACATTCTTTGAAAAAGAATTTTTAAAAGATAATTCTGTAAAACTATTTGAAAAAGATGATAAGTATTTAATTTATCTATCAGTTCCTGGATTAACAAAAGATGACTTATCTATTTTAATTAAGGATGATTTGTTGATAATTAAATACAAAAAAGAAAAAAATGAAAATGAAAATTTTTCTTTTATGAATTCTTTTAAAAAATCTTATTTAATCCCAGATGATGTATCAGAAAATGATATTGAAGGGAATATAAAAAATGGTGTATTGGAAATTACACTACCTAAATCGAAAGAAAAAATAAAAGAAAGAACAATTTCCTTAAATTAAATTAAAACCCCACAATGTGGGGTTTTAATTTTTTGGTAATATTTATATATAAAAAATATGGCTATATTATCTGAAAAAATTAATGGTAAAATAATCGAAGTGGAAATTCAATCATCTAATATTAAGAAATCAATATATAATACTGAAGATAAAACATTATTAATGGAATTTAATAATGAATCAACATATAAATATGATGATGTTCCTTGGGAAGTATTTACAAAACTAAGAATGGCCGAATCACAAGGTAAATATTTTAGTAGTAATATTTCAAAAAAATATAAATATGAAAAAATAAAATGAACATTATAAAGGAATTAATAGAAGACATTAATAAAAACAAAAAGATTTTAAAGTCTTTTAAATTAAAAAATTCATTATCCCCAGATATTTTCGAAAAAATAAATGAATCATATTATTTAAAAAAAGATATTAGAAAAAAATTATTAGAAATTTCAGATAAATTTTTAGATTTTTTAAAAATAGATTTTTTTGTTTTTGATATTCATTTAACTGGGTCTTTATCAAATTATAATTGGTCAAAGTATTCAGATATTGATTTACATATTATATATGATATGAATGAATTAGTTTCAAACCAAAATGATTTAAAAATTTATGAAGAAATAATAAAGGAATTTTTTGAAACTAAAAAGAAAAATTGGTCTTTAACTACTGATATAAAAATTAAAAATTATGAAGTAGAATTATATGTTCAAAATATTAATGATAAACTTTTATCATCAGGAATATATTCAGTTTTAAATGATGAATGGATTGTGGAACCAAAAAAAATGAAAACACCGTTTGAAATTGATGAAGAAAAGATTTTACAAAAAAGTCAAGAATTTGAAAAACAAATTGATGATATTATAAATAACGAAATGAATAACGATAAAAAAATAAAACGAATTGAACTAATAAAAAATAAATTAAAAAAATTTAGACAAAGTGGTTTAGAAAAAGACGGGGAATTTTCATATGAAAATTTAACATTTAAATTGTTAAGAAGAAATGGTTATATAAAAAAAATAATGGATATTAAAACCGGAACTATTAATAAAGAGTTATCTATAAAACAATAAAAAAACATTATTTTTTGTATTTATTTGAATATTTATAATATACTAATAATAATAAACTTATAATAAAAAAAATATGGGAAATTTAAAGCCATTAGGAAGTGAAAAATTACAAGGTGATGAAAAATTAAAACGTATCCTTGAATTAACTTATTACGGAAATAAACCTAGAACACCAGAAAAAAATAATTTTGATTATATTACTGAAACAATTAATGGTGTTTATGGTATCGTGAAAGAAAAAGACGGATATTATGTAAAAAAGGGTTTAAATGAAAGTTCTTTAGACTATATTGGTGGTATGTTTATGAAAAACAAAAATAAATTTTCATCATACGCTGAAGCTTTAAAAAGATTACAATTAATTAGTGGTCAAGATATTCAAGAAGCAACAAAGTATGTTTTAAAACAACCATCATCAGATACTGATACCTCATCGTCCGTATCGGCAGAATCACCGTCAGAAATGCCTGCAGAAATGCCTGTAGAAACGCCTGCAGAATCACCGTCAGAAATGCCTGCAGAAATGCCTGCAGAAATGCCTGTTGATGAACCCGAATCAAATGAAAAACCTTCTGACTATATGTCTGAAATACAAAAATTTTCCGGCAAACTAGGTCAAGAATTGAGGGACCAAAAGGAAAAAATGGAAAGTGATGACATAAAATATGTTTTAAATATGATTATCTCTGCAGTAAATTTAGATAAATTAGATGATGATGATATCGAAGAGATTGGTAAAAAGTTTGACAGAGATGAAGAATATAAACCTGAAACACCTGAAGAAGAACCTGAAACACCTGAAGAAGAACCTGAAACACCTGAAGAAGAACCTGAAACACCTGAAGATGAAGATTTAAGTGAAACGATGGGTAAATTAGAAAAATTTGTAAACACCCCAATTTCTACAGACGAAGAAATCGATTTAAGAAAATATGCATTAGGTGAGGAAGATATTGATCCATCTTCAAGTAATAATAAACAATTACCAAAATATGGTGGTTATATTGGAAATAACCCAATGAAAAATAATTCAAATAATGAAGATGATATTCATGAAATAGATTTAGATGAAATAAAAAAAGAAATAAACAATAGTATAAATTCAACATTAGGAAAATATTTTAAATAATGAGATTAATTTATGTTAATGAAATTGGATTAGATTATAAAGGACAAAAACAATATGAATTTATTTTCAGTGAAAATGATGAAATTGAAATGGAGGAATGGTTTGATATACCAGCATCTTCTACAAGTTCAATAAAATCTCCTGATATTGAATATATTGATACTGTTGGTTTATTAAAAGATTCCGATTTAAATTTAGAATTAATTCAGAATTCAGATTATTTTGGTATAATTGATTCGGTTGATGGCATCATAGCAATGGCTTGGGAAAAATTAAATTTGGATTCTGAAAATGAAAGATTATTTTTTAGATTTGGTGAATCTATTGATTCTATAACAAAAAAATTAAAATCCAAAGGATTTACATTAGAATATAAAAATATAAAAACACAAATATCATGAAAAGAAATAATATTATAAAAAAACTTTTAAAGGAAGGTTTTACAGAAAGAACATTATCTATGTTAGATGATAAACAAATCATGTCTTTAAATAAAATTATGTTTAATGAATCCGTAGGAAATGTTGTATTTTCGAAAAACACGGCAAATCCGAATGATATAAAAAAAATGACTGATAAGGGTTTTAATGTTGAATTAAGAGAAAAAGATGATTATGAGGAAGAAGAGGAAATTTACAAACCAAGAAGAAAAAGAGGTTTAAAAAATAGATCATCTAAATTTGTTGAAAAGTTAGTCGAAAATAAATATTTTCATAATTTCACCTCTAAAGGTGATATTGTTAATTTAATTAAACATAAACTAAATGAAGTTAATGTTGGTCCAAATGTAAAAACGGGTCATAATGGTATTCCTGAATTCATGACATATGATTCTATAACTAAAAGTGATGTGAAAGAAAATGAAACAGATACTAAAACTAAACCTGGTATTCAAAAACCAATAGTTAAACCATCTACACCATATTCACCTAAACCAGGACAAAAATCATCACCAAAAGGATTAAAAGAAAATGAACCAGATACTAAAACCAAACCTGGAACAAAAAAACCAATAGTTAAACCATCTACACCATATTCACCATCACCAAAAAAACCAGGTGAAGAAAAGAAATCATTACCAAAAGGATTAAAATAAAAAATTATGCAAATAAATAAAAAAAATTTATTATCTTTAATAGAAAATACTGTTAAAGAAATGGCTATGGATTTTTATACAGACGATAGACCTGACCAAGGTTTACAAGATAAATTATCAAGAGGTGATACACCACTTAGAAAAGTCCCGTTCCCTATTACAGGTCAAGAACCAAATAAAAACTTTCAAGAAGTTTTAGCATCAGATAGATATAGACAAGTCGTGTCAAATTTAAGAAGGTATTTAGGTGATAGATCTCCATTACAAAGAGGTATGTCAGGTGTTTTACCTCTCCAACAAATGTTGGCTAATGCACATAATACTATTATGGACATAGAAAGAAGACACAAAAAAGAATTGGAACAATTAGCTATTGAATTAACGATGAAAGAATTAGCAATACCCGAAGGTGCTATTGAATATGATGCAAAAATCGTGGGAATGAAAGAAATTGATATGAGTGATTTTAATAGAGATAAACCAAATGAAGAAAATCCTGAACAAGTTAATATTGAAAATGAAATAGAAATTTTAAACGATGTAGAAAAGTTAGATCTAGGGAAAGCAAAAAGAAGACTAGTAAACGCAATAATTCAAGGAGCATCTAAGAAAGGTCATTATATGTTTCATACAGTTTCAGAAAGATTAGAAGAAATTACCGGTCGTCCAGATATTATAAATTTATACGGTATAATGATGTCAATAAATGATTTAAATTATTGGCAATTAAGTGCCGAAACGATAAAAGGTTTAAGTGGTTCATCGGCGGGTAAAGAAAGCGCTGAATCCGGTAAAGAAGAAGGAGATCCAGGTAAAGTTATTGCTAGAGGAATTAATTTTCCAGTATTAGTTCATGAATTAATTAAAGGAACAATGGAATTATTTGCGTTGGATGGTAGACCAGATAATTTTGATGATATTGAATCTAGTGAAGATACTTTAGAAAAAGAAATATGGGACATAAGATTAGGTCCTTCAATATGGGAAAGAATTAGAGAAGAATTTCCTGAAGAAATTCTCATAGATGAAGATAAAAAAGAATTACAAAATTTTCTACTAAATAATATTTTTAAACTACCAGAAAAAGAATTTTTAGTTTTTGCAAGAGAAATTTTATATCGTTCAAATAAAGGTAAAATGATGATGAATCAAATTATGGATAGTGTGAATAAAATGTTTAAAAAAGAAGAATATGATACTTCTATAAAAAAATTTAGAGATGTGTTAGATGACACAACAAATAGAACTGATGATGATGATTTGAGAGATTTATTAAATGATTTAGGTATTAATTTAAATTAATAAAAACTATATAACATAAAAATAAAAGGTGGTTTTTTACCACCTTTTTTTATATATTAAAAATATGGATGATAAAATAATACAATTAAGAGAATATGTCCGTATATTAAAAGATGCTCCTTATGCATTAAAAACGTATTTAACGACATATGATAATACACAAAAAAAATATGTCCCATTAGATTTATTTCCTGATCAAATACAATTAATAAATGATTATGAAAAATATAATGAAAATATAACAAGAAAATATAGACAAGCGGGTGTAACAACAGTTACTGCGGCTTGGATATCTAGAAGATTACAAATAGCAAAACCAGAGAACCCAGAAAGGGTACTTGTTATTGCAAATAAAAGAGATACTGCAATTGAAATGGCGAATAAAATTCGCCATTTCCTTGACCAATGGCCTGATTGGATTAATGTAGGATTCTCTGTTGATAAAAACTCAGAAAGTAGATTTAGATTAAATAATGGTTGTGAAGTTAAAGCGGTAGCGACATCAGCCGATGCGTTACGTGGTTATACACCAACTATACTTATTTTCGATGAAGCAGCATATATTGAAGCGGGAGACGATTTTTGGGCAGCATCCATGGCGTCTTTATCATGTGTTCATGAAGATAGTTATATATTAACAAATAATGGATTAATTCAATTGAAAGATATTGTGGTAGAAAAAGAAAAAATTGGATTTACAAAATATAATGGAAATTTAAAAGTAATTAATAAAGATTTAAAAATAACAAATATAAAAAATACATTTAAATCTGAAAAATCTAAATGTTATAAAATACAAACGAAAAGTGGTTTTGAATTAATCGGTTCTTATAAACATCCATTATTAACAAATAAAGATGGTGATGACGAATGGGAATGGATGGAAAATCTAAAATTGGGTGATAAAATTAAAATACAATATAACCAAAATTTATTCGGAGAAGATAACGAAATTGTCTTTCCATTAAAACATGGAAATGAAAATGAAAAATATAAATTACCAAAAAAACTTTCTGATGATTTAAATTTACCATATTTGATGGGGTTATATATTGCGGAAGGTAGTTTTTCAAAAAATACTATACAAATATGTAATGGTGATATTGATATTGAGAAATTTCTTTTAGATTTTGGTTTTATTAAAAATAGAAAAAATCATTTTTATTATACTTCGTCTTATTTACAAAGATTCTTTTTTGAATATGTGGGTATGAAAAAAACAATAGCAAAAGATAAAGAAATACCTAATTATATTTTACAATCATCTAAAATAGTAATAAAATCTTTTTTACAAGGAATGTTTGATGGGGATGGTTGTGTGTTTAAAAACGGTATAAAATACTCTTCTACATCAAAAAAATTAATTAATCAATTACAAATATTATTATCGAATTTTGGAGTTAGATCATATATTAGATATAGTGAACAAAAAACATCAAAAACATCTATTTTAAAAGATAAAAATCATATAACTAAAATTTACAATCTTTTTATTAAAAATGAATTTATACCTCATTTTTATAATGAAATAGGATTTAGATTAGAACGTAAACAAAATAAAAAAGAATTTTTTATAAACAAAATAAAAAATTCAATATATATATCCGCAAATAAAAATGAATTAAAAACAATTCTAAAAGAAAACAATATCACCAGAACTGAATATGAAAAAAGTTATAGATTTCTTGATATATTAATGAGAAAAAATGGTAATCATATTTCATATCATAGTTATGAAAAATTAATCAGTAAGAATTTAAAAAATAAAAATACTTTATTAAAATGGATAAAAAGATACGAAGAATCACTAAATTATTATTATGAAGAAATTATAAATATAGAAACATTTGAAGATTATACTTATGATTTGGAAATACCTGATGGTTCATCTTTTATAAGTAATAGTATTATTTCACATAATACAGGAGGAAAAATTATATTAATTTCAACACCCAATGGATTTGACCCTATATATCACGGTGTTTATGAACAATCCGTTAGAAAATTAAATAATTTTCATGTAACTGATTTAAGATGGTTTAAAGATCCTCGTTATTCTAAAGATTTAAGATGGGTAAAATGTACAGATATATGTGATTATATGTTAAATAGAGAAAGATATAATGATGATGAAGTGGTTATGTACGATTTTGATATTGAAAAATATAATGACTATATTGAAATGGGGTATAAACCTTTCTCTTCATGGTTTGAATCAATGTCTAAAAAATTTAAATACGATAGACGTAAGATTTCACAAGAGCTTGAAGCAGATTTTTTAGGGTCTGGTGATGGTGTAATTCCTGGTAGTGTACAACAAAACATATCAAAAAATTTAATAAGAGAACCAAAAGAAAAATATATGCAGGGTACTTTTTGGCAATGGAAAGAACCTATTCAAGGACATAGATATATAATGGGTTGCGATGTTAGCCGGGGAGATAGTGAAGATTTTTCATCAATCAATATTATAGATTTTGATGAACGGGAACAAGTTGCTGAATATATTGGTAAAATACCTCCAGATGATTTAGCCACTATATGTTATAAGTGGGGTGTTCTTTATGAAGCATTTATTGTTGTTGACATCACGGGTGGTATGGGGATTGCAACATCAAGAAAATTACAAGAAATGAATTATAAGAATTTATATATTGATGGGGTAAATACAAAAAATATTTGGGAATACAATCGAAAATCTTTGGATAAAATTCCGGGGATTAATTTTAATAATAAAAGAACTCAAATTATTGCCGCTTTTGAAGAACAATTAAGAAAAGATTTCAAGGTTAGATCTTCTAGACTTTTAAATGAATTAAGCACATTTGTATATATTAACGGAAGACCAGACCATATGAAAGGACATCATGATGATTCAATAATGAGTTTATCAATGGCATTGTATGCTGCAGATATGTGTTTTAATCAGTTGGAAAAAAATGAAAATGCGAATAAAGCAATGTTAGAATCTTGGACATTATCTGAAAGAACATATGAAACAAAAAAATCATTTTATTCATATGGTGTTGCGTTTGATTCAATTGGCGCATTACAAATGAATAATCCTGATAATAATTATTTTTTAAATACACCAACTAAAGATAATTATAAAGAATTTTCTTGGTTATTCTCTAAAAGAAAAAAATAAAATTATTTATAATAATAAAATAATTAATTATATTTTAATAAAAAAATATTTATATATATATGGCGGATAATAATCTAACAGTATTTCAAAAATTAACCAGAATGTTTGGGTTTTCTGATAAAAGTAATTTACAGGAACCTCAATCATTTAATTTTTCAAAAGATGAAATACTAAAAACAAATAGTAGGGAAGAATATGAAAAAGCAATATTACAAGCACAACAAACACAATATATTGCGGATAAATGGACTAAATTAGAACAATCACTTTATAATCAATCAGTATATTATGAACCGAATAGATTGTCAGCGTATTACGATTATGAAAGTATGGAGTTCACACCAGAAATATCAGCAGCATTGGATATATACGCTGAAGAGTCAACAACACTTTCAGAAAAAGGTGATATATTAACAATTTTTTCTGAATCTTCTAGAGTTAAATCAATTTTAGAAGATCTATTTATAAATAGACTTGATTTAAATACTAATTTACAAATGTGGGCTAGAGGTGTTTGTAAATATGGTGATAATTTTGTTTATCTAAAAATAGATCCTGAAAAAGGTATTATCGGTTGTCAACAATTACCTAACATTGAAATAGAAAGAATAGAAGGTAGAGAATCCAAGTCACCAAATCAAAGAAATGAAAAAATACCAACAAGAGAATTAAGATTCCAATGGACGAATAAAGAATTAGAATTTCAAGCATGGGAAATTGCACACTTTAGATTATTAGGTGATGATAGAAAATTACCATACGGAACAAGTATGTTAGATAAAATTAGAAGAATTTGGAAACAATTACTGTTAGCTGAAGACGCTATGTTAATTTATAGAACATGTTTAGTGGGTGACACAAGAGTAAGGACCATCGATGGTTACAAATACATAAAAGATATTCAAGAAGGTGACACTATTTTAAGCTTTGATAAAAGTCAAAACCTTATCTCGAATAAAGTCACCTACGTTAAAGATAATGGAATTAAAAAAGTTTTGAAAATAAAATCTTTACATAATGAAATTATTTGCACAGAAACCCACCCAATTTTAGTTCAGGATGGAGATGTGTTAAAGTATGTTGACGCAAAAGACTTAATGATTAAAAAACATAAATTAATTAATACTAATGTTAATAATCTACCCGTAATACCAAAAAAAATTAATCGTAATGGTGATATTCTTTATTCTTATTTAACAAAAGAAGGAGTGGGTGAATTTAGGTCTCAAAAATTTAACGATTCCATTTCCGAAAAAATGAGAAAATGTGGGGATATAATAAAGATTAGACAATTTTTGTATGGTGGTAAAGGAATTAAAGGGTTACCTCATTTAACTGCATTGATGGTTTGTGAAGAGTTTAATATTCAACCAACACATTTAGTGACATACACTAAAGGTGAAATTAAACCAAACACACTAAACTTACCTGATTATGTTGATGCTGATTTTGCTAAATTTTTTGGTTTCATGATAGGGGATGGGTTTATTTCAGGTGATGTTGTAGGTTTTGCCGAAGGAAGTGATGAAGAAGTTAATGAAAAATATTATCAATTATTTAAAAAATACGAATATAGAATATCACTCAATGTCAGTAATAATAGAAAATACACATCATACTCAGTTAGTTCTAAAAGATTAAAAGATATTTTAATTGAATTAGGTTATATAAAAGGGGCACACAATAAAAGAATTCCAAAATGGGTATTTCAACAAGAATACGATATTAAAAAATCATTTATGGAGGGTTTAATGGATGCTGACGGATGTATTCGACACACACCAAAAGGAACAATGTTCACTACAATCGCCCTGTGTAATAAAAAACTTATTGAAGATATTAAAGAACTATGGTCAGGAATGGGGTTAAATTCAGGTCATATCAAAACACGTTTTCGAGAAGGTGGTCATGAAATTGAATCTGGTCGTAGAATAAAAGAAACTTATTCATATGAGGTTACGATTAGTGAATTAATTACCCCCTTAACTGAAAATATTATTAACATATCAGAATGGGGTGAAGAAAAAGTTTATGACATTAGTGTAGAACATGAGGAACATAATTTTATTGCGAATAATATTCCTGTACACAACACCAGAGCACCCGAAAGAAGAGTTTTTAAAGTATTTGTAGGTAATATGGACGATAAAGATATTGAAGCATATGTACAACGTGTTGCAAGTAAATTCAAAAGAGACCAAGTAGTAGATTCTAGAAATGGTCAAATAGATATGAGATATAATCAAATGGCAGTAGACCAAGATTATTTTATACCAATTAGAGACCCGTCTCAAACAAATCCAATTGAAACTTTAGCTGGAGCACAAAATTTAGGAGAAATCGCGGATATTGAATATATTCAAAAGAAAATGTTGTCTGCTCTTCGTATACCTAAAGCTTTTTTAGGATTTGAGGATGTAGTAGGTGATGGAAAACAATTAGCATTGATGGATATTCGTTTTGCCAGAACAATCAATAGAATACAAAAATCATTAGTTCAGGAATTAAATAAAATCGCATTGATGCATCTTTATCTTCTTGGTATGGAAGATGAATTAGACAATTTTACACTTTCTTTAACTAATCCATCCGCACAATCTGATTTATTAAGAATTGAACAATGGAAGGAAAAAATATTATTATATAAAGACGCAACATCCGATAATTCACAAATTGGTATATTACCGGTTTCTCACACTTGGGCAAAAAAGAATATTCTAGGTATGAGTGATAGTGAAGTTTTACTTGATTTGCAACAACAAAGATTAGAAAGGGCGATGGGATTTGAATTAACAAATACATCGACAATTATTAAACGTTCAGGTGTATTTGATGATGTTGATTCAAAATACGGTATTCCCGAAGAAGAAAGAGAAAAATTAGAACAAGGGCAATCATCTGGTGAAGCTGCTGGTGGTGGTATGGATATGGGTGGTGTACCTCCACCATCTTCAGGCGGATCGGAACCATTAGCAGAATCAACAAAGAAAAGAAATATATTAAATATGTTAGGTGATGGTGATGATTTAAGTGATTTATTTGACATAAATAAAGCACAAAATAATATTTATGAAATAGAAAATAAATTAAAAAACATTTTAAATGAAAAATAATATGGTAAAATTTGGTGAATTAAAAACAAAATTATTGGTTAAATTGACAGAATCATATAATTCTGGTAATCGAAAAGAATTATTAGATTTAATTAAAAAATTAAAATCTAATAAAAATTTGGTCGAGGTTTATAAGTTTTATGAAGATATGGAAACAACTTATATCCAACAGAAAGATAATGCCAGATTATTTGTGGAAACTTTAGAACCTCATTTCATTGAAAAAATGAAATCAATAAACTCAGATTGTAAAAAATTAAATAAAATATTAAAAGACGTAGTTTCTGAAAAGAATGAATTATACGAATGGTTGGATTCTATATCTGAAGAACATAATATTAATAATATTAATGAAAAATTCCGGTCTAAAGAAAATTTTATTAAATTTTTAACTGAAGAAAAAGAAATTAAAACAAATGATATTTCAAATGTTCAAATTGAAAATTTTTCTTTACTGAATAATGTTTTAGTAAACAATTTCAATATTAAATACGGTGATTTTTTAAATGAAGAACAGAAAAAAACATTTAAAAAAATTGTATCTATGGATGAAAAAAAATTATTAGAAGAAATGAATATAATTAAATCAGAATTATCTGATAAAATAAAAAATATTTTAAGTGAATCAAATGATGATTCTTTGACTGAAAAACTTATGAATGTAAAAAAACAAGTAGATGAAACAAAATCATCAAGGTATAACTATTATAAGTTATTAGAACTTAAAAATGGTTTAATTTAATATAATTAAAAACCTTGGATAAATATCCAAGGTTTTTTTTATATATATAAAATTTTGATTTTTTAATTTTATTATGTATATTTTATATATAAAAAATATATTAATGAAAAAAGGAAAATTTATTAACATTGGAGTACATAATAATGTTAAAATTGGTTATGGAACTGTTGATTTTAAAAATTTAAAAACAATTTATATTAAATTAAATTCTTGGACACAACCATCTGAAGAAAATTACGATTATAAAAAAATAATTTCAAAAATTAATAAAACAATAAGAAGTTATATTTTTAATTTAAAAACTGATTTTTTTAAGAAAGAATCAATTGTAGATTTAGATATAAAAACAAATAGTATAAAAATAAATAAAAGATCTTTTATGGATTTGGAAATAACATTATTTGTCGACAAACATTTTGAAATAAAGTCTAAAGAGATAAAAGAAGTTATTAAAACTTTATCAAAACACGTTATTGATGAGTTTTTAATTGATGAAATTCTTTTTAATTTCTTTAATAAAAAGAGGTAATGATATATTTATTATATAATATTTATTAAAATATGGAAAATGAACATGTATTTAAAGATGGTAGAAAACTTTTAATAGAATATGACGCAGGACATATTTCACCAAAAGATAATAAAAAAATTATATCTGAAATGAAAGATACTAATTTTTTTGATGAAATAATACTGCATGCGGTTTTACAAAAATTTGATACACCAAACAAAAATGGTAGAATATATCCTGAAAATTTATTAAAAAGAGAAAATGAAAAATATCAAAATATAATAAGAAAAGGAGGTGCTTTAAATGAATTAAATCATCCTTCGAGTTCATTGATTGATTTAGATAGAGTCTCACACTCAATACTTGAAACATGGTGGGATGGAAAAATATTAATGGGTAAAATAAAATTATTTACATCACCGGGATGGAAAAAAATGGGAATAGTTAGTACTAAAGGTGACCAAGCGGCCATGCTTTTAATGAATGGAGCAACTTTAGGAATTTCTTCAAGAGGTGTAGGATCATTAAAAAATATCAAAGGACAAAATATTGTTCAAGATGATTTTGAATTAGTATGTTTTGATTTAGTATCATCCCCATCAACTCCAGGTGCATATATATTTAAAAATATTGACGATAGGAATAATTACGAAGAATCGATAGAAGAAAAATCTCAATCTGTAGATAAAATGAAAAATCTAATGAAAAAATTAGACAATTTTTTATATAAATAAAAAAAATTACGTTTTTTATTGTTAAAAAGTAAATTTTTTATAATAATGTAATATTTATATAAAAAATAATTTTCCAATGAATGAAAAATCAATTTTAGAACAAGCATTGCTTCAAGTTCAAACACTTGAAGAGGCCGTGAAAACGAACGCAAAAGGTATACTTGCTTCTACAATGAAACAAGAACTAAATGATTTGTTAAAAGAATCTTTGGAAGAAGAGGAAAATGATCTTTATGAACAAAATCCTAGTAAAGAAGAAAAAGATGTATCATCAAATAATGATGAAGATGAAACCCCTGAAGATGATGAAACTCCTGAAGATGATGAATCTGATGAAGATGATGAATCTGATGAAGATGATGAATCTGATGAAGATGATGAATCTGATGAATTTACAGATGATGAATTTACAGATGATGAATCTGATGACGATAGTCAGTTTGAAATGGGTAATAATGATTCTAATATAGATGGAGAAGAAGTTCTTGATTATACAGAAGCTGACCATGATGAAGTCTTTACAATTTTTAAAGCAATGAAACCTGAAGATGGATTTATCGTTAAAAAAGACGACGGTAGGATTGAATTTAAAGATGGTGATAATGAATACATTATTAAATTAGATGAATCTGAAATGGACGAATATCCAATGTATGAAGAAGATGATTTAAATAATCATGATGATGAATTTACAGATGATGAATTTACAGATAATGAAGAAGATGAAACCATTTATGAAATTGAATTAGACGACGAAATAGATGAAGAATATGAAAACGTTTATGAAATTGAATTAGATGACGAAATAGATCATACGAACCATTCTAAAGAAATTGAGGCAACTGAAGCAGCAAGAACTAAATGGAATGCTCATGGAGATAAAGGAGGTAGTAATAGATTAGGTATAAAAGGTAAAAAAATATTCGCTTCTGGTGCTATCAATGAAGAAGTAGAAAAATTAAAAAAACAGAACACAGAATATAAAAAAGCCTTAGTTTTATTTAAAGAAAAACTTAATGAAGTTGCGGTATTTAACGCTAATTTAGCATACGCTACCAGATTATTTACTGAACATTCTACCACAAAAAAAGAAAAAATAAACATTTTGAAGAAATTTGATTCTGTATCTACATTAAAAGAATCAAAAAATCTTTATAATTTGATTAAAAACGATTTAGATACTAAAAAACCGATATCTGAATCTGTAGTTGACAAATTAAAAACAAGTCCAAGTTCTTCATCTTCAACTCAGGTTCTTTCAGAGTCAAAGGCTTATGAGAATCCTCAGTTTAAGAGAATGAAAGATTTGATGACAAAATTAAAATAAAAAATAAAATTAAAAAAAAAATTAAAAATGGGAGCATTATTAGAATCAGGTATTGTTGGTAACATTGGATTAAAACACCTACGTGTTATCAAAGAAGATACCATTAAAAAATGGGATGATTTAGGATTTTTGGAAGGTCTTGACGGTCATCAAAAAGATAACGTAGCTCAGTTATATGAAAACCAAGCATCTTATTTAATTAACGAAGCTGCGGTTTCTGATGCAAGTGGTTCATTTGAAACAGTTGTATTCCCTATCATTCGTAGGGTATTTTCAAAATTATTAGCTAACGATATCGTTTCTGTACAAGCGATGAATTTACCAATTGGTAAATTATTCTTCTTTGTACCTAAAATTCAAGATACAAAAGCATCACCTTTTGGTTATCCAAATACTGAAGCGGACCCAGCGGCTGGTTATACGTCAACTAAAAGTCTTTATGATCGTTTTTATGAAGGTAGTGACGCCGCTGACCAAGGATTATTTGACTATTCAAGAGGAACTGCGACTGTTACAACAACAACACCTTATGCATTCGTAACTTTTAGTGCTGGTGTACCTTCTGAGTCTACAACAGCTTTAAGTGGTTCATCTGTGTCAAGTGCTATCGTTGTAATGAGTGGTTTTACAAAAGCTGGACAAGGTAAATTAGTTGGTGCTGATGGTAATGTTATGGATACTGAAGAATTTTTAGCTTCTTTAGCTGTTGAAATTACTGGTAATACAACCACAAATAATGGTGTTAAAAACTTTAATGTTGTAACTCAAAAATACGGAAAAGGTATTGTAGAATACGGACAAAAAAGTGGGTCTAATTTAGAAAAATACCAAGATATTTGTGATGAAGAGGGAAAAATTTATTTAAGTGTTGATTTAGAAAGTTATGATGCAACAACTGGTTTCTCTGGTTCAGATTTTTCATCTAATGATTTGGCGATTGCTAACTTTAAAATTACTTATAAAACATATGCATCTCTTGAATTTGAAGATGAAATCGGTGAAGTATCTTTTGATCTTCAATCAGTAACTGTATCTGTTACTGAAAGAAAGTTAAGAGCTAGCTGGTCTCCTGAACTTGCACAAGACGTGTCTGCATTCCATAATATAGATGCTGAAGCTGAATTAACAGCTTTATTGTCTGAACAAATCGCAGCAGAAATTGACCGTGAAATTCTTCGTGATATCCGTAAGGGTGCTGCTTGGAGAAGTAAATGGGACTACAACGAGTGGAGATATGGTGCTAGTGGAAACACTCCTTTCTTAGGATATACTCAAAAAGACTGGAATCAAACATTGGTTACTAAAGTTAATCAAATTTCAGCACAAATCCATAAAACAACTCTTCGTGGTGGTGCTAACTGGATTGTTGTTTCTTCTGAAGTATCTGCAGTATTTGATGATTTGGAATATTTCCACGTATCAAACGCACATCCTGAGCAAGACCAATACAACATGGGTATTGAAAAAATTGGTTCTTTAGCTGGTCGTTACCAAGTTTTCCGTGACCCTTATTTACCAGCAGGTAAAATTATTATTGGACATAAAGGAAAATCCTTATTGGATGCTGGTTATATTTACGCACCTTATGTACCATTACAGTTGACTCCAACTATGTACAATCCATTTAACTTTACCCCAATTAAGGGTATTATGACTCGTTACGCAAAGAAAATGGTTAATAACCGTTACTATGGTGTAATTGACGTATTTGGATTAACTACATTTGGTATTGATACATTAAGATAATATTAATTATTCTTATATATAAAGGGAATCCCAAAAGGGGTTCCCTTTTTTTGTTTTAGTCATTATTTATTATTATATTTACCAATAAAATAAAATTATGGAAGACCAAAGTAAAATTATAAAGCCATTAACTTATGAAAAATTTGACAATGAAAGATTTATTATTGGAATCTCATTGAATGATACTAAAAATCTTATTGAGATAGGTAAATTGGTTGAAAAAGGTGTCGCTAAAAATATGGGATTATATCAAAATAATAAAATACATTACATATCCAAACAAAAATTATCATGAACTGGACTGAATATTTTTTAAATATTGCCGAACAAATAAAATTAAAATCAAAAGATGAATCGACACAAATAGGTGCAGTAATCGTTGGTGAAGATAATGAGATTATTTCTACAGGTTATAATTCTTTTCCAAGAGGTTTAGATGATTCAAAACAAGAAAGACAGGAGAGACCTGAAAAGTATTTTTGGATGATTCATGCAGAAGCGAATTCAATTGTTAATGCAGCGAGAATAGGATCATCTACAAAAAATTCAAAAATATATTTGACTTGTGGTGTTCCATGTTCTGATTGTGCTAAACTAATAATAAATAGTGGTATTATTGAAGTTTTTTGTAAAAATACCCAAGATGACGTTAAAGGAAGTCATTGGATTGAATCCAAAAAGAAAACATTAGAAATGTTTAAAGAATGTAATATAAAATTAAATTTTTATTAAAAATATTTATTTCATTATCTCTTTTATTCTTCTTATTTCATTTAACATTTCTTGATAATTGTCTGGTATTAATGAAATATTTTCATCAACATTATGAATAATAACATCATTTATTAATTTATAATCAACACCATTTTGTAATAATGTTTTCTTTATTAATTCTTTATCTTTTGAATATTCAAGTAAATATAATATATCAGCACCATCTAATTCTTTACCTTTTGATTCAATAATTTTTATTGCAATAAGGTCTTTGTTTTCTGAATAATAAAGTAAATATTCTATATCATAATAATTCAATTCTTTACTTTTTTTTTCAATATGTTTAATTTTTTCATCATCAGTTAACATTTTAAGTTCCCAATTGTCATATTCCGCAGCAATTTCTCTAATCCTCTTATAAGACTTCTTTAATGATGGTGATAACTGATTATATTGTTCCTCTGGAATTCGTGATCCAGTATTTACATATCTATTTAATACTTCTGAATGTTTCATTTCATTATTTCTTTTATTCTTTTTATTTCGTTTAACGTTTGTGTATAATTGTTCGGTATTAACGGGATATCTGCTTTCAAATTTGTTATTGTGTCGTTTATAAATTTATAGTCAACACCATTTTGTAATAATAATTTCTTTATTAATTCTTTATCTTTTGAAAAATAAAGTAATGACCCTAAACTCCATTCATTTAATCCATCACGTTTTACTTGAATAATTTTTGTTGCAATAAAGTCTTTATTTATTGAATATAAAAGTAAATATTGTACACTCTTAGGTTCTAATTTTTCACCTTTTACATCGATAATTTTTGTTGCAATATCATCTTTATTTTTTGTATATTTAATTAAATGTTCGATATCGTAATCACCTAATTTTTCACCTATTAATTCAATAATTTTTATTGCATTATTATCAGTTTTATTATGAGAATATGCAAGTAATTTTGGTATACTTCCATCAATTAATTTTTCACCTTTTACATTAATAATTTTTGTTACAGTATCATCTTTATTTTGTGAGTACTCAAGTAAAGATTTTATATCCGCGGTACCTAAATTATCTCCTTTTGATTCTATAATTTTTATTATAATATTTTGTCTATTTTGTGAATAATGAAGTATATTATCAATATTTTCATTGAGTAAATTTTTACCTTTTGATTCAATAAATTTAATTCTTTCATCATCAGTTAAAATTTTAAATTCCCAACGTTCATATCCAACAACACCTCTCATTCTTTTATAAGATTTTTGTAATGATGATGGTAATTTATCATATTGTTCTTCCGGTATCCGTGTTCCAGTATTTACGTACCTATTTAATACTTCTGAATGTTTCATCTCATTATTTCTTTAATTCTTCTTATTTCATTTAATACCAAAGGGTTATTATGTAATATTGGTGGCGTGTCTAAATAATTATCTTTTATCACTTTATTTATTAATTCATAATTAACTCCATTTTGTAATAATGTTTTCTTTATTAATTCTTTGTCAATAGAATATTTAAGTAAATCAACCATATTAAATTGGTCAATAACCATATCTTTTGATTGTATAATCTTTATTATTATGTTGTCTTTATTTTTTGCGTAATAAATTATTATCGGTATAAGTTGAACATCATCATTTAATAGTCCCGCCTTTTTTTCAATAATTTTTGTTGCGATATCGTCTGCATCTTCAGAATCTTTCATTAACGCGGCTATTTTACCAGGACTCAATTTTTCACCTTTTATTTCAATAATTTTTGTGGCAACTCTGTCTTTGTTAAAAGAATATTTAATAATGTCATTTATGTAATAAATGTTAAAATTTTCACCTTGTGTTTCAATATATTTAATTTTTTCATCGTCACTTAATATTTTAAATTCCCAATCAACGTATCCCGCAATTTCTCTTATTCTCTTATAAGATTTTTTCAATGATGGTGATAACTGATCATATTGTTTTTCTGGAATTAGTGATCCAGTATTTACATATCTATTTAATACTTCTGAATGTTTCATCTCATTATTTCTTTAATTCTCCTTATTTCTTGTAACATTGATTGGTAATTATCTGGTATAAATGAGATATCTAAATTATTATGTGTTATAACTATGTTTATTAACATATAATCAACGCCATTTTGTAATAATGTTTTCTTTATTAATTCTTTATCTTTTGAATATAAAAGTAAATAATATATATCAGCATTATCCAAATCTTCACCTATTTTTTGAATAATTTTTATTACTATCTCATCTTTATTATCTGAATTTTTAAGTAGATATTTTATTTCAGTATTTCTTAAATTTTTACCTAATGTTTCGATAATTTTTATTATAACATTATCTTTATTTTTTGAATCTTTAAATTGTGGTAATATTATTTCAAGTATGATATAATCATCCAAATTTATACCAAATGTTTCAATAATTTTTGTTGCGATAATAACTTTATTTGGTGAATAATCAAATATATCTAATATTTGATTATTTGTTAATGTCCAGTTTTTTATTTCAATAAATTTAAGTTTTTCATCTTCACTTAACAGTTTAAATTCCCATTTTTTGTAACCTGAAATACCTCTCATTCTCATATAAGATTTTTTCAATGATGGTGATAACTGATCATATTGTTTTTCTGGGATTAGTGAGCCTGTATTTACATACCTATTTAATACTTCAGAATGTTTCATTTCATTATTTCTTTAATTCTCCTTATTTCATTTAACATTTCTTGATAATTGTCTGGTATTGGTTTAATATAACTAATTCCATCTTTTTCAAAGTTATAATCTCTTATTGCAGTATTTATTAATTTATAATCAACACCATTTTGTAATAATAAATTTTTTATTAATTCTTTGTTTTCTGTAAAAATAAATAAATATTTAATATTATAAACAGAAAAATATTTTTTATCTATTGTTTCAATAATTTTTATTGCGACATCATCTATATTTTGTGAATGTCTAAGAAAATGAACTATTTTATTACTGCTCATTTCTTTAATTTTTTTATTATTTTCAATAATTTTTTTTATAATATTATCTTTAATATCTGATTGATAAAAATCACTAACTAAATAAGAAATCACATTATCATCTATTTCATTTAATGTTTCTATAATTTTTATTGCAATGTTATATTTATCTTTTGAATATTTAAATAATTTTTTTACATCTTTATAATCTAATTTTTTACCTTTTGATTCAATAATTTTTGTTGCAATAAGGTCTTTGTTTTCTGAATAATAAAGTAAATATTCTACACCATTATATTCCAACTCTTTACCTTTTGTATCGATATATTTAATTTTCTCATCATCAGTTAAAAGTTTAAATTCCCAACCAAAGTATCCAGAAATACTTCTCATCCTCATATAAGACTTCTTCAATGATGGTGATAACTGATCATATTGTTTTTCTGGAATTGGTGATCCTGTATTTACATATCTATTTAATACTTCAGAATATTTCATCCCATTATCTGTTTTATTCTCCTTATTTCATTTAACATTGACTGGTAATTATCTGGTATCAATGGAATATCTATATTAAACATAAGTAACATATCGTTTATTAATTTATAATCAACACCATTTTGTAATAGTAATTTCTTTATTAATTCTTTATCTTCTGAATATTTAATCAAATAACCGATATCATATATTGAATTTTTAATCCAACCTGTTTTTTCAATAAATTTTATTCTTTCATCATCAGTTAAATATTTGAATTCCCAATTTTTATATCCGTGAACACCTCTAATTATTCTATAATATTTTTGCCATGATGGGGATAATTCTTTATATTGTTCCTCATCAATTTGTAATCCAACTTCAATAAATTTTTTAACAATAAGGTCTTTATCTTTTGAATATTTAAGTAAATAAGATACATCATCACTTTTTAATTTATTTCCTTTTGTTTGAATAATTTTTGTTATAATAAGTTCTTTATCATTTGAATATTTAAGTAATAAATATATTTCATCACCATCTAATTCTTTACCTTTTGATTCAATAATTTTTGTTGTAATAAGGTCTTTATCATTTGAATATTCAAGTAATTTTTTTATATCATATTCAGTTAATTCATCACCTTTTACGTCAATAATTTTTATTGCGATATTATCTTTATCTTTATCATTTGAATATTTAAATATTGGAAATATATGAAAACGATTTAATTGGTAACCATCCTTTTCTATAAATTTTATTTTTTCATCATAACTTAATATTTTAAACTCCCAACCTTCATATCCAACAACACCTCTCATTCTTTTGTAGGACTTCTGTAATGATGGTGATAACTGATCATATTGTTCCTCTGGAATTTGTGTTCCAGTATTCACATATCTATTTAATACTTCAGAATGT
>Ga0129333_10000683_pt1 | contig 29084 bp, 17 predicted proteins | sample CPB6_08_DNA_FD_94474 | JGI IMG/M metagenome (GOLD analysis project Ga0129333, IMG submission 94474) | Freshwater to marine salinity gradient microbial communities from Chesapeake Bay, USA - CPBay_Sum_0.6_0.8_DNA | ecosystem: Environmental > Aquatic > Marine > Coastal | place: USA: Chesapeake... | reverse complement strand
TCGCCGCGAACATCGTGATCCCATCTTGTCTAACATTGCTGCTGACTACTGCGTCAACCAAGACTTAGTAGATCACAACATCGGTACTAAAATTACCAAAGTGCCCATCCTGCTTAACACTAAGTATCGCGGTATGAGTTTTGAAGAAGTCTACGATGACTTGTATAAGAATGCTGAAAAGATTCCACTCAGCGAACTCATGAAGCAAGTGCTCGACGAGCATCTTGACATGGACGGTGATGGCGATGGTGAGAACGAAGACGGTGAAAATGGTCGCCCCAAAATTGGTAAGAGTCTAGCCAAAGAACTGCGTGACGAGATCAAAGATGCTGTATTACAGGCAGCACAGGCCGCAGGCGCAGGTAATGTTCCTGCTGGTGTAAAGCGTCTGATCCAAGACATGACTGAGAGTGTAATTGACTGGCGTGAATTGTTGCTGCAACAAATTCAAAGCACCATCAAGCAAGACTACACTTGGGCTCGTCCTAGTCGTCGTGCTTGGCATATGGATGCCATCCTACCCGGTCTCAAACCCGGTGAGCAGATTGATATCTGTGTAGCTATTGATACTTCTGGTAGTATTGGTGCAGATGAGCTTAAGATCTTCTTAAGTGAGATTCAAGGTATCATGGAAAGTTATGACGAGTACAAGATTCGCGTGTGGAGTTTTGACACTGAAGTTTATAATGATCAAAGTTTTACTAGCGAAAACATGGACTCTATTACCAGCTATGAACCCAAAGGTGGCGGTGGTACTGACTTTGCTGCTAATTGGGAATACATGAAAGAGCATGGTATCGAGCCCAAGAAGTTCATTGTGTTCACAGATGGTATGCCATATGGTTCATGGGGTGATGCTGACTACTGCGACACTGTATGGATTATCAAAGGCAACAAAAATGCCGAACCGCCCTTTGGTATTTGGGCGCATTATGAAGATGCTAAGAAAGGAGCAAAGCGATAATGGTTAAGATTAGCAAAAAAACTGCGAGATTTTTATTGTCCAAACCCGGTGATGTCTTTAAGTTAAATTACCGGGAGGACTATCCAAAAAGCGTATGCTTGAGGCATGGAATCATTTTGCGCCATACTGACAGCAAAGAAATCAATTCACGTATTGTTTATAACTGTGGGTATACAAATGGAACTAATTGATCCCAAATCAGTTACTAAGATAAAGGCAGCACGAGAGCTGATCTTAGATTTTCAGCGGAGGCTGTTCAAGTGTGAACAAGCCCTAGATGACTTAGCTCGTAGTGCTGAGATAGCAGACATTACCAAACAGACACATTTGATGCAGACTTTTGTTGAGGCTGCTCAAGTGTGCCTTGAGGATCGTTTGACCATGCCTGAAGTATCTCAAGAAGATCTAGATCGTCCCAATATTATCATTGAAGATGACCGTAAATTATCAACCCAACCCTCTTAATACTTTCGATTTGCGTAGACTAAGTCACTGTCCACCGCATTTTTATTCGGTGTACTTTGATTTAGCTACCAATGAAAAGAGAGTATCTGATTGGATTTTTGAAAAACTACAAGGCCGTTTTTTCTTGGGTGATTGTTACAGAGAATCAACTGCCAAGTATTTACAAAAACAGGCGGCATTTGAAATTCACAGCGAAGCTAGTTACTTTGCTATGATTTTAAACGATATCAATAAATTTTAGCGACGCCTCCTGTGCCGGTTAAATACAATAACATGCACAGGAGACATCAATGTCTGAAGAAGATACTCAATCAATACAAAATCAAGAACCTGTCAAACCGTCGATTACACTGCAAGATATTGCTAGTGTAGTAGAGATCATGAGAGTTGTCACTGACCGAGGTGTATGGAAAGTCAGTGAACTTAGTTCCGTTGGCCAGGTTTATGACAGACTAGTGGCTTTTTTAGAAGCTGCTGGAATTCAAGTTAAAAAAGATGAAGCATCATCTGAAAATCAAGCACAAGGATAAATCATGTTAAAACACATAGGCAAGCATAATACTAAAAAAATTGTGTTGTTATATAGAGAAGTACCTGAAGAAGATCATATGTGCTTGGTTGTTTACAGTGATTTACTGCCTAGAATTTATCATGACAGTGTTATGAAAGTATTGGAAAGTGACAGCGGTCAACAATCACAAAATTTCAGTGATGTTTTATTTAGAAATTACATGCCCGACGGCCGTAATTGTTTAGAAGCACTACACAAAGATGGTTTGATTAAAAAGGTTCCAACCAACCAAGTTATGATCACTCCTAATATGCATAGCAGTGTTAGGTTAGATGAACTTAATACCATTCTAAATGAGATGGCCAAAGGAGAAGATGCTGTAAAAAGACTACGTGATTTAGAATCACAAAAAGGTCTGCAAACCAAAAATAAAAACCCCAAAACTAGAGAAGTAGGAGAACCGGTTACCGCTGTTGCTCCACCAATAGCAGAGTCAACTGGGGTATTAACTGATCAAGATTTAGCTGCCCAGAGATTAGCCCAGGCAGAGAAAATGAGAGCTGATGCGGCTCGTCTTTTACAAGAAGCAGATTCACTGGCGGCAGAGGCTGCTCAATTAAACCCACCTTTACAAAATGGCACAAAGAAAAAAGCCGCCACCAAAAGCAAAAAAGGTTAATGTTTCAGAAAAGGCCAAATGGAAAGAAATTCTTAAAACTGTTGACAAGGACGAAATCCCCATTGACCTTTTGTTATCTATTCATGTACACTTAATAGATGGCACTGAAATTAGTATAGACATAAAAGAGTTATTAGATGAATTTCAATCCAGTAACACTGTAGAAACTTTGATTGATCAAAAATTAAAAAATATTGACGAGTATATCAAGGATATAGATTTTTATGTTAGTATCGACGATGTTGCCAAAACCATTCAACCCATTACCGATAGAATATTAAAAGATCTATGAAAGTTAGATTAATTAGTTATAGCCAAGCCGCCAAGGAAATGCTGGGTGATTATGAATATCACCTCGTCCCTGACCTCCAAGACCTCGTTGCCTACTGTGCTCGTGTTAGTAATCCTAGTAATCAATTCAACACAGAAACTAGCGAACGTTTGATACGCTATCTTATTAAGCATCAACATTGGTCACCGTTAGAAATGGTTTCGGCTTGTTTAGAGATCACTACCACACGAGATATTGCTAGGCAAATCCTTCGTCATCGTAGTTTTAGTTTTCAAGAGTTCAGTCAACGCTATGCTGATCCAACACGGGACCTGAACTTTGTATATCGTGAAGCAAGATTGCAAGATACCACTAATAGACAAAATAGTATTGTAGTAGATGACCCTGTACTAGAAAACCACTGGCAAATTAAACAGCAGCAGGTCATAGATGCTGCTAAAACTGCTTATGAATGGGCTATTAGAAATGGTATTGCTAAAGAGCAAGCACGAGTAGTTTTACCCGAAGGCCTAATAGAAAGTCGTCTTTATATCCATGGAACTTTAAGGTCATGGATTCATTACATCCAACTTAGGAGCGCCAATGGCACTCAGCAAGAACATGTCGAAGTTGCCAGGGCTTGTGCCGCAGCTATTACCCAAATCTTCCCAATGGCAGAATCCCTTGCCGCAGAGTCAGGGTCGTAATATTGTAGTACATGAATTCACCATGGGCGACGTAGAGGATCCCGATCTCTACGCAGGTCAGCCCTTATGGGAATTTCAACAAAGTGAGAAAGGTAAATGGGTAATGGAACATGCCCTAGAAACACCCATCTGGCAGCGTCAGATGGATCATATGTTATACGGATACAAGTACAAGATTGCTGCTCGGTTAACCGAGCAGGATATTACTTACTTTTTGTTAAAGTGGAGTTAACCACCTTTGTATACTAAATCAGACGGTACTGAAGTAGCCGAACTAGTCCAGGTTCCGCCGGCGCTTACAACTGTAATTCTTAATGTAACTATCACGCCGGGTATATTGGCCACAGCCGTATTAATCTTACCTCCCAAAGAAGCGCCAGTTGCATCAGCATAAATTGCGGGTGAGATAACACTTCCGTTACTCAATTGAGTGGGATAATCAAACACCACTGCGCCTACTGGAATAGCACCTTGATTGCTTGCTATTACAGTAACCTTAACACTATCAGGCATTAAACTTTCGTTAAGATCGCCTATATAAAAGAAAACTGCATTACCAGTTCCGTCCTTAAAGAACTGCCTGACTTTTAATAATTTTGCAGCAGAAGCTGCAGAAGCAGAAGCAACTGGCACTGACGCTTGATTTATAGTCATAGTTACTGTTTGAGAACCTTGACTTTTATCTGCGGTGAACCTAAACGTATAAGGTGTTATTCTATGTTCATAAAAATACTTTCCACCTTCGGTTATATCAGAAATTATCTTCATTCCACCGTCGGTGATTTTACCAAATTCTCTTCTAGTCCCCCCAGCGTTTTTAATCAAACTATTATTGTAAGCTATTAATTCGGTAATACTCTTTCTTCCTTCCTTTTTACCAAAATTTGTGTAATGCGATTCACTTAGTTGTCTTAGAGTAGCAGTTTGAGTTGACTTATTAGCCTGGTACCAGTCGTATAAATCCTTGTTATGTTCTATATATAAGCTATCTTCTTGAAATTTAGGATCAATATACTCAACATAGACTGTGTCGTTGGGTTCACCTATTAGAGTAACACTAATTGGGAAGGTTCCGTATTTGTAAACACTGGGATTAACAGTAACTTCGAGATTTCTGGCTGGTACTGGAGGTTTCGCTGCTGCAATTGGTGTTTCTGGTAGTACCACTGTACTAGCAGCAGTTTTATAATTTGAAACTTCTGTTATTAGCATTCTAACAGTCACTACATTATCGCTTTTATCGCCATCAATTGTCCATATGTAGGGAAGAGTTCTAGCCAGGTTATCATCCTGCTTCCATGAATAACTAAACTTTTTAGTACTTTTATCAAGAGAAATTTTAATAGGTGCTGTTTTGCTTTGTTCTTCAAACTGTTTATCTACGTCTGCTGGACTTTTACGTTTTTCATTTACTCCAGCAGTTTTGAAATGATTTTCAGCAAAGATTCTGGCGGCTACTAAATTAAATTGAAGACTATCAGTTGCTAATGTAGGGTTTCCAGTATTAAATGCAGCTTCTACGTCAGGATTGTAATTGAAATAAGGCAACGCAATTAAGGCTTGAATACGATATGGATTAATATAATTTAAATTTTTACCAGTGGCAAAATAATGATCCACTGCATACTGAGACGTAGATTGTGTACTACCAGAGGATTTATATTTGCTGTATACCTCAGGATAAATTCTCATATATGGATGTATCTGACTAACAATAGAAGGCTCATTTGCTAGTATTGCATTGTTTAATAACACGTTAGGATACTTAGCATTAATGTTAGTATTAGTTATAACTAAAGTAAAAGCCTTCATTGACGTTCTAAATCCGTTTAGATCTAACGGATCAGCACCTTTATATCCTGTGTAGATATCAATGAGCGGGGCAAACAAGCCTTGTGGATTTTTCCAGTGCCCAGGTTTTTCTGTACTTGTTGCAGGAATTATAGTAGAATAAGATTTTCCTGTTTCCATAATAAATAATGTAATTGGCAACTCTCCGTAAAACGGAGTTACATCTTTTACACTGCCAATAAAAATTTGTGTGGTATCATTACCGTAATGTATACTAACAAACTGATAAGGCGTAACACCTATCCTTGGATTTGTATTAGCAGACATCCCCAATGGTCCAGGGGGAAATCCTAATTCTTGTAAACTGCTAACGGTCTTAACTTTTGCCGACACAGGGCCAACTTTATCAGGATCCACCGCAGTATTAATTATGATAGGCCATTTTTTCTCATCAATTACGATACCAGGCCCATTACCACCACCACCGTTAAGACCGAATACTGAAAATTGACCTGGTTGAGCTGTATGATAAGAGGATTGAGTAGTAAAATTAGATTGAAAAATCATAATTGAATTGAAAGAATTCCCCCTTATGCCAACAGGATGATTATGAACTATTTCACAGTTTTCTTCGCTGTTACCTTCAATAACGAGAGATGCCGTTTGTAACTCTTTTACAGTGAGATCACATATATCTTCTTTACTATTAACTTTAAGAGTTGCTTTAGCAGTGGTTGTTTCGTACTTAGCTAAAAACGGATTATTAACCCAGGGTTTATTAATTCTTAATCCAAAATATACGTATTTTGGATTAGGTTTACCTTTTTCTGATTGTAGGGCAGCTCTGTATACATAAGGCAAGGCTTTGGCATATTTTGCCGATGTGTTCCATTTTAATTTAAGAACACCGTCGGCGTTTAAAGACAGAGATTCTCTGGTTAAAACAATGTCAGCTGTTTTATTTTTAAAGAAATTAGTTGCAGCATCCGGAGAATAATCATATCCTCTCTCAGTTTTCAACGTAGCCCCAAATGAGTTATAAAACGTTTTTGCAAACTCAGTTGAATCAGTGGATGATTGATATTTTGCCCAACCTTCATAAGCTTCTGGATAAAAATCAAAATACCTAGTTTTTTACCTAAGGCTAAGATATCAGGGCTGAACCGATTTTCGCTGTTCTTAGTATGAAAGGTATTAGCAAATGCTTTACCTTCTACAGTGTTGAATTTACTATTATCAGTGTAATTATTCGTCTTTTTGAACTCTTCGGCTGCATCGTTGTAATAATTAAAATAGTCGTTATATTCTGTGTTTAACTCCGAAGGAGTCCATTCTTCAATGAAGAACGTAGCATTTTTTGGTCCGTTAAAGGTAAATTCAACTACGTCGTTTGCATTGCAATAAACAGTTTTGTTGTTAAAGTAAGCAGGAATTTTAGAATCCAATTTATCAGAAGTCACACTTAATTGAATAACTTCCCCGACTGTCAAAGTTACCTGTCGAGTGTCTGTATTAACAAATTCGATATTATTTCCATATTCTATAAAAGTTATTTCCCAAGTATAGGTATTAGCAATTCCAATGAATACTTGTGCTTGTGATCCATCGTTCCATGTTCCATTTGCGTCTGTTTGTAATACACCAGTGCTGTTGTCGATTGGATTTTTATAAGTCCATTTAGTGTTAGGAGGTGCATTCCTTACTCGTAGCCCAAATCTTTCACCTGTGCCTAATTTGGTTAAACCAGCGTTAAAAACTCCTCCCTTGTCTTTATCATACTGATAGGCTTCAAGTACAGGATCATATTTGGTTTTATTGGAACTTGTACCGTCGGTAACTGTGACAATATATTTCCTATAATCAACCCCGGTAGACGGCCTATCTGATAATGATCCTATGTAAGTTTTACCATCGAAAGTCAAATCAAAGTTATAAGTACCGATTTGACCAAATTGACCAGTTCCTGATTTATAATTGCCACTGCTGTCTAATTTAATTGGGTCCTCACCTCCCCAGCCTGCAACCGAGGAAGTTTTTTTAACCATTATAGTGGCTCCCGGTGGGCCCTTTTTTATATCAATGGTAATATCAGTCGCGATAGTTGTTTTATATCTGTCTTTTGTACCGTCAGTCGGGTCAATGGTCATGGTATAGACTGGACTGGTAACATTCCACACCCACTGACGGGTGGGACTAGTCTTTATAGTGCCAACGTAATTCTTAAATTCCAAATTGAAAGTATAAGTGCCAGCAGCTGGTATAGTGTAGGTATTAATTACAGCCGACCCATCGCTGAGAATTTTACCAGTTGTAAAATCAGGATAAACTCCGGGTATATTTTGTTTAGTAATTTTAATGTTATTTTCAACTTGTGTCAAGGTTTGATTTTTATTAAATATATCATTTAACCAGTAATCTCGACCTTCTACATCTGCCATTTTATACAAATGCTTATAGTACAATAGGTTCACATCTACGGCACGAGCTCCTCGAACTGTGGCAGCAGCAGCAACTTTTTGAGGTTCTGTGGCCGCAGAATACGCAATAGTTCCATTCTTCGGACCCTCAAAAGTTTGCTTTAAAACCCAGTCTGCCGCAGGCGGTGCGTTTTTGATTTCTAGTTTAACAACATCACCGACCATTTTATTACTAGTAGGAAATCCTGTAATGTCAGGGTCGTATTCTTTTAAATTGGGCGGAGCATCAGATATCTTAGTGAGAGATGTATCCTGAATTATAATTTCTTCAGACTGAAAAAACTGTGTATTCGAAGGTTCGTCGTAAAACGAAACTTTAAATGATTCTTGTCCTTCCGTTTTTTCATCAGTTTTAGCGGTAAAAGTTATAGTCCCAGTATCGGTTGAGATAATTTCTACAGTAGATTCAAAATCATTGGCATTAGTAGTGATGTGATCTATTAGTGCTTTAACTTTGTTAACTCGATCTTTTAACTTAAAATCTAAGGAAATGGTTTTTTTATCAGTCTCGTTAATATTTCTAGTTAATGTACTGCCTACCTTATAGGTTAAGGTATCCATTGAGACTGGAGTACCAGTACTTGCTGATGTTGGTTTGGTTGTGGTACTAGTTAATATAGTTACATTACTAGAATCGCCAATTACAATAATAGGCCCTGACCCTGGCACACCTGGGATTCCTTCACTTCCAGGATCCCCAGGTATCGCAGAAGTACCCGGGACTCCAAAATCACCCGGGACTCCGTTAGTACCCGGAACTCCGTGGGTGCCAGGTGTACCATCTTGCGGGAAATCCATTTTACCAAACATGTCAATAACTGTTATATCGTATTTCGGTGTCCCCGGAGTTCTTTCGCCTCGAGCGGTCCATGAGTAAATCGCAGGCTGTAATTCTGTATTGTTGGTAAGATCAACAACTGCTCTACCAATTGAATTTAGTGTTACATTACCATTTGTTGATCCTTCATAGGTAATCTTATCATTGGCATAACCCAATATAGTTACCGCAATTGGTTGTTTACTTACTGCGGTGCCAGGGCCATTGATAGATAACTGTATAGGAACTAGTGTCACTGCGGCGGACCTGGCTAACAACACACTAGTTCCAAGTTGACCGGACCATAAACTTATTTGAAACTGGCTGCTAGTAGCCACTGGTAGAGTATAGACTTCTAATAGGCCGGAAAACCCGTTTATTCTTATAGTACCGCTAGTAGCTTCTAAACCGCCGCCAGTGTAAATTACGTCAGTCTCTGGATAAACAGCATACCAAGATATCGAATCCGTAGTCCCTGTTAAACTAGTACTCCAAGAAAAAATTGCAGTATGACTTGCAGTAATAGAAATCTGATCACTAAAAGAATTAGTAGTTTGCAATGGTGCAATTGTGTATTTAGGGGTAGCTGTGGTTTTAACAAAACAAGCAGTACCGTTTACTGTTTGTATTTTTCCGCCCATTATCCCATCAACAAAGTCTCCGGGCATAGGAGCTGCGTCCCCTAAACCAGTTAAAGTAATTACTTGCGATGTAGCAACAACATTGCCTTGCACCCCACCTTGTCTTAGTTTTACAACGAATTTTTTAGGCATTATAATACTTGTTGGGACCAGTATATATAACCGGTACTCAAGACTGTAAGCTGATTTGGGCTTAAAATTTCAACCTTATGTTGAGCACCTACATAGTATTGATTACCTAAACTGGATCTTCGATAACCGGTTATTGCAATTTGACTAAACTCGCTAAATTTATATGTTCTGACGTCTCCCGGAGTGGATGGTCCTGGTGCACTAGCAGTAGTTCCAATAACAGTGCCCCAAACCCATGGTATTATAGTTGCACCTGTGCCGGTAATAACTCGACCGTCACTGACTAAAGTGATGCGTACATAGTAATCCTGTAACAGGGGACTAGGTGGTTCTGCGCCGTTATCTAAAGTAACTGCCAGTGTATTTGGTGCAATTGTAATTGTATCGTTATATGCTCTAATTCTACCTTGATTCGTAAAAGCCCAAGAAGATACTTTTAACACACTAGCAGTTAAGGATACAGTTGGTACATTCCATGTCAACGGAACCACGGACCCATTGGTATTAACTTGAGTTGGCCATGACGGTAGCAAGCCCCAATCGGTGGGTTTGGTGGTGGCTGTAGTCCAATAAAGTTTTATGGCACCAGGACTTCCTGCTCCACCATTTATACCACCAAGTCCCCAATAATTTTGTGGCTCTAGTTTTGTTATATAACCTGACGTATCATTGATTGAAATAGTTTCATGGTCGTGCTCTGTAATAATAGTGGCAGGGTCGCGATATATTAAATTGTGACCGGCTGCACCGCCATAAGGAATCCCAGTCGAACTAGTTCTTCCAGGGGTAATTCCACCTGCTCCAGCACCGCCTCCACCACCGCCTCCACCACCATAGTTGCCTGTGGCATTATTTCCATTTCTACCTGTTAAATTATTATAAACATCTTGATTATATCCTGTTACTCCCCAGTCATATATGGACGGCCCGGCACCTAGAATACCTATACCATTTCCTCCGTTATTATTACTATTGTTGCCTTGTCCGGCACCGCCGCCGCCTCCGCCAGCTGCAACTCCTCCCTTAAAGACAGAATCTACCTGTAACGATATCATTGACATTCCACCGCCGCCGCCTCCGCCGCCGGTGATAAATTGGGCACTAGAACTTGCTCCATTCCCTCCTCGTCCATCACGTAATCCATTGACTTGAAATCCTGCCCCGGCGCCTCCTAAACCCCCACTGGACAGCGTACCCGTCTGCCCGCCGGGTCTACCGCCGCCTCCTGCAACGCCAAAGATTTTCTTTGATCCGACCGGAAGTCTTACAACACCACGAATACCCATTCCTTGCGAACCAGCACCACCGGCATACGCATTACTTGTACCAGTCACTACCGTCTCAGTACCGCCAGCACCACCACCTCCGCCTACTAGGGCGTACATCAACCAAACAGCTTGGTTTGGTAATTCAACCATGAGTTCTGGGGCACTAAAGGATCCACGATTGCTGGCGCTGGTAGAATATAACATAGCAACACCGCTCTGAACAACCAATGAAGCTCCGCGTATCGCCGCTTGCGTAGTGGCTCCGGTGTTTTTACTGAAAAAATAATAGGTATTAACTGCTCCTTGATCCAGGTCCGATAGGGTACCCGAAGCATTTTCTGTACCGGTTAAAAAATCTCCAACAAAAATCCCGTCGGGCCCTAATAGGAATATTCTTTCTTGTCTTGGTACTATTGGTCGGGGGATACCATCCCCCCCGGCTGTCGCTGATTGTATTTTAATACATGTGATTTCGTCTCTGGCAGCACCCCTAATGCTAATAGTAACATCATCAATTGGGGCACTGGCAGGCAAATTAACTGTCAGGTCTGCAGATAATTTAACACGAAATGTCTTAGATATTTCTCCTCCTTTACCAGTTATCTTTAAGATAATTGGGGACGCTAAAGCATATCTATAAGACCCAATATTGGCTATTACTTCACCATAATCTACACTACCATTGGGTTTTACCAGAGGACCAAAAGTTAAAGGGTTTATAGGGTCGAGATTATTTCTATAGGTTATAGCAGCCTCCGGACTGACACGATTTTCAATCCTTCCGATACTTTCGTAATGTGTTGTGGCATATACTACTTCATCCGGGCGAGGATAACTGGCTTGTCTATCATACAGTGCTTTAACATCAGGGTATATATCAAAGTAAGCATTAGTCGCAGCCCAAGAAGCCGGGAAATTCTTTTGTATTGTAATTACATCTCCGACAGATGATCTTAACGTTAGTTGATAGGTTGTGTTAGGAGGTACCTCATCTGGTCCAAACCCTGACAACGCGGTGTGCACTGCTTGTATTGGAGTAACTTGAGTTACTGTAATAGCATAAGGAGTGTTAGCAGCATTACCTGCGTTAATTACATCCGTTCTGGCACTATCAAAATTAAATGTATACGATCCCGCAGCTAATGCGCTAGTTAGAATTGGTGTTTGTAAATTAAAACTATATTGTCCGGAAGAATTAAAAGCATCTAAGGTATATCCACCAACAGGCAAATTTGGACCGGTAAGTTTAACTGTGTTATCTCCTGCAACAGAAAAAACTGTAATTGGTATTGGTTTGCCTGCTTCTACGCTGGCTGGTCCAACTACTCTCATTGTAAAGATACGATTTACTGTAACACTAACTTCTTTGGTTTGATTTAATTGAGCACTATAGAATCTAAATTTATAAGGAGTCCGACGACCCAATAAACCTGAACTACCTACTACTTGAAAAGTATTAGACCCATTGTCACCTCCAATGTCCCCCAGAGTAAAACTTCCGGTATAATTTTTACCAGCTTCTGCAGCCAATGCTGTTGGAGATAAAAATCCTAAACCACTACCAGTCGTAGTATGATAATTCGAAATCCAGGAAGCAGTATCTGTTGGACTTCCAGCTGTGACCCAAATTGCCTCTGCTTCAGGGTAATAGTCAAAATAAAGTACAGGTATATTAGCTTTAACATCTGTATAGGTAATATTATCATTAGCTTTACCAGTTACTGTAACCGAATATGCTGTCGCTTGAGCGATTGGACTAGATCCAGTGGCGTTTAATTCCTTACCCGCAATAGTGTTTACTACAAGAGATAACGGATTAATAGATATATTGCCATTGAATCTCCAAGTGTATTGCTTGTTAGCAATTAAAGTCTGCCCGCCTACAAGATTAGGAGTACTAGCAGCTCCCCCGGCATTTAAATCAAAAGTACCTACAGTAGGACCAGTATAAGTGATTCGTTCGTAAGGAGCACCACTTACACCTAATACCAGAGAATCACCAATAGTGATTATTTCTGGAACTTGTGTAGTAAATTGCAGTGCATAAAACCCTTCTGTAGTAACTACCACTGTGGTAGTTACCGATTTGGCTGTGATATTTCCATCGAAAGTATAACTATAAGGACCAGGCGGGGCATCAAGTCCTCCACGAATATCTGGTACATAAAAGTTACCGGCGCTATCTAGTGTAATATTACCTTTAATTCCTTTAGTATATGCACTACCAAATCCTTCATAAGTAACCAATTCATTTGGGTATCCTGATATGTTTAAAGGTATCGCAGTCCTGAATGGATATGCTGCCTGTGGGAAACTGGCTTGTAATTCCTTAGCAATGATCCTAATAGGTCCTGATCTAGCTAGTAAATTACTGATTCCAAATTCTCCATTCCAGATGGTGATTTCAACTTCTCTATTAACATCTACCGGAGATGTGGCTACATTAAAGGTACCACCTTCACCAGAAATTAACAACGGTGTAGTACTTTTGTTTGATACTAATCCACTGCCAGTATAAATTATTTGTTGTCCAGTATTTACAGCATACCAGTTGATAGCAGGTGTAATATCTGCCGGCCTAGTAGACCAATTGAGAACTATATTATTACCTGCTGTTACTTGAGTCTTTAAAGGATTTAAGGCCCACACCGGAGATTTCAATTCCTTATAAAAACCACCACGTTGAGCACTGGTATTTACTGTTCCTTGTAGTGTATTATCAGCAAAATCTCCAGCTATAACCGGTCCGGATCCAAGTCCATCTAAAGTTATTACCTGAGAAGTAGCCACCAAGCTACGACCTACCCCATCTTTCCATAATTTAACAACTATTTTTTTTGCCATAGTAATATTTATTACCTTGATGAAAACCAAAATGCATTAACGGTCCTCTTAGAACCGTCAGGTCTGGTCGTACCTGCTATACCAGTATAGTCCACTTTATTACAAACACTACTTGTTACTACAAGTTGAAATTCGTACTGTTTTCCAGTGTTTGGTATAGGCTTGCCCGGTCCAGTTGATAGTTTTAGACTATCTGCATAATAACTATATTGTCTACTATCTATATTTTTTGTCCAAATGGGTGTAAGAGTGTCTCCATTAACTACTTGTAATTTTAAAATTAAAACATCAGGTGACCCAGGCGGGTTGTAAGTTATTGTCCATCTCGGTACACCACCTTGGTCAATCGTAAAAGCGGTGATTTTTGGTGCCGGAACAAGATTGCAAGGGTTAAATGTTGTGGCAGGACTAGGAGTACTGCCACCGGGGCCACCAGTGGTGGAACTGCTACCGCCTCCACCAGTGGTGGAACCGCTACCGCCTCCACTAGGAGTGGTTTGACCTGAACTGCCAGATATAGATAGCTCAAGTCTAAATGCACAAGCAGTCCCCGAGTACCTTTCACTACTTGAGATCCCAAATGGATCAGGAGTTGCCGGAAAATTGCTCTTAGGACCTAAATTTATAACTTTAACGGCAAACTTACCTTTGTAATAGTCAGATTCTTTAACCAGACCACTATGGAATAAAGCCATGTTTAGTTTGCTAGGCCAAGCATAGCCAAAAGTATTATCACCGAATAATCTACCACTGTAACCTGTAGTAGCAATTTTAGTAAGTCCGGTTCCTGTACCACCTCCACCACCGGGAATAATATTGACTACCCCATTAGAATCAAAGTTTTCCCCAGGGGGTATTCCAAGTTCAGTTGCTCTTTTAGTTTCGTCATTGTATAAAGTGCTAGCATTTAGTATCGCAGAGGTATAAACCAATGGGCAACAATTTTTAAAATCAATAGGAGTACATTGTGTGGTGGGCAAACTAGGTGTACCAGGACCAGGACCAGGACCACCAGGACCACCAGTGGTACCTCCTGCAGTTACCTTACTAAATTTTAAGGCACAACTATCTCCGTCGTATCCCAAACTTGTTACTTGATCACCTGTTTGTGTAGTGATAGTAGTACCCGGGAATTGAGCTTTATTACCAATTGGATATATTTTTACTTTAGCAGTTTCTCCATCTTCTAATACACCAGCATGTACCACTGCCTTGCTGATGTCAGAAAAATAAACATAACCGTAAGTAGCATTACCATAGATATTATTTAGACTCGAGCCATTGCCTACCACTTCTACTTCGTTATTGCTGTCAATAGGGCCATTAGCACCAACGAGTGTTACCCCGTTCAAGCTCGGAGGGCAAACATTTTCTCTAGGAGTCCCATCAACCTTGGTAATTTTATAAGCACATTCAGATTCTGCTAACGCAGAACTTGTGACACCATTTGCACTCGATGACCTAAAATTATTTTTAAGCCCTAAAGATTGAATTTTAATAATGACTTTGGTATTGTTTCCCACAATACCAGCATGTACCGCTGCTAATCCCCAATGACTTCGAGCAGCATACCCATTGGTATTATCACCGTAGCATTTTTCAGGATACCTTGCACTAGTAGTTCCCCGTACCGTACCCATATCAAGTTGAAATGCCGCATATTTACTCCCTCCAACATCATACATCAGCATGCCTTTTGGACCATAGCTTTCATATTCGTAGCTGCCGGTTTGATTAAACGTGTTGGTATCACAGGTAGGCCCCGGTGGTTCTGGCTCGGGCGGAGGAGTTGTAGATTCATTTAAAACAATTTTATATTTAACTATATTACAGGTTTTAGCGTCGGCATTACTGGCCACAAACGTCCATTCATAATCACGAGCAGGTAATGTATGTCCTTGTTCTAATAATGTTATTGTTTCGCTTCCGTCAGGTCCTAAATTAATAGATCCAGTGGTAGGGCCAGACCAGTTTATTGTATCGTTATTCCCGCCGGTTAAAACCACCCTTACTATATTTTTCTCTATAAAGGTAGTTAGACCAGTTGCACTCCTGACTTGTAGGGTATTACCAGGTCGCACAGTAAAATTCAAACTTTTAGATACTGCACCACCTTGAATTGCTTTCCCTGCCGGAGCACTAAACACAAGAGTAACAGTATAAGCACCGGGCACTGAGAATTTTCTTTTTCCTATACTGACCTGACCGTTTGCCGGAATGTTAAAAGGTGTAATATTTTCTGTGCCGGTCCCATCAGTTAAACTACCAACCGGTCCTTTTATAGTACCTGCTACGCCGCCTCCGGGAATCCCGTCGGCAATAACAACATTTACTTCAGAACATAAGTTAAAAGCAGGACCAACTGGATCTGTATTAATTGTGGTATTATAAACTCTGACAGTAGTTGTAGTAGTAGTTGTTGGAGGAATCGCTACCAGTACTGGAGGTATTACAGGGGGTGTTACACCAGTGACCGGAGCAGCTATAATATTTGCCGACCAAACCCTAATGTTCCCGCCGGTATAGCTATAGTTATTTGAAGACGGAAACCGGAATGTGTATGTGTAAATGCCCACTTTTAGAAAAGCCTCATCAGGTTTTCCATAGTAATTACCGAATTCGTCAAGTTGAATTTCAGTATAAAAGGGTTCAGGTGCAAACACACCAATTGGTCCCGATTTGCTAAGGCCTACTCTTCCTCTATATGGGCCTCCTACTACTACTAACGGTGCGGTAGTATTTACAAAGTTTTTATAATTTCCAATGGTTTGAGCAGGATAAATTTGAGGATTAAATGTTTGATTAAGTTCTACCGATTCGATTGACCAATACAGCTTTTCAACCTCTTTAATTGAAGTTACTTTGAATAATACTTGAGACCTTTGCTCCCAGAGTGTTACATTAGCACTTGTGTCAGGGTTTTTCCCGAATATAGTGTACTCACCTGTTTTTGCCCCATAAAAGTTTTTAACAGCAATCGTTCGTTGTCCTCGTGGAGGAATTGGCGTTCTGATATTTTCAGGAAAGCCTATTGTGCCTGCCCTAACCAACGAGTCTCCTGCATAAAATTCGCTAAGAGCAATATCACCTTCGCAGGTTAAATCTTCAATAGGTGGTGGTGGGTCAATAACTACTTCTTTATTAATTCTAAAAGTATCATTCCCTACATTAGTAAATCTATGTAATACATAACCTCCGCTCTCTGTAGTTAAGCCACCAACTGCACGCCTTGGGGCTGAATATCTAACAATTACAACACCTGATCCACCATTACCTGCACCGCCCCATTCCCCACTGTAGGCACTGCCACCACCACCTGTATTTGGTAAACCGTTATTAGTTGAAGCTTGATATCCTCCATTGGCTCCGCCACCACCGACACCACCGGTTACACTCGAATTAACAATATTAGTACCACCCCCACCGCCGCCATAGAATACAGCAGAACCAGTTATTTCTATTCTTTTCCCATTTCCGCCTTCTCCAGTGGTTTTGCCGGGCCCGTCGGCTCCACCACCTCCTCCACCGATTTCTAATGCAGCCCCATCTTTAAACCCGCATCCAGATTCTGATGTAGTATCTTGAGATTTGGCACTAGTTAATGCTCTAGATGCTTCGCCGGGATACGTTGCTACTGCTGTAAAAAAGGTGTTTAAAAATGCAGGAGTATTTATAGTCCAATTTTGCTCTAAACAAGTTTTAGTCCAATATGCTAGTCCAGTGATGTCCGGGAATCGATATAATCCATATCTTGTTGTAGTGTCAGGTAATGTATACGAATTATTAGATGTATACAATGGCATGATATTCTGGGCACGGCTCTTATAAAGATCAAAACTATAAGAACCTTTTGTAGCAAATACAAAAGTATCTATATCATAACATTTAGTACTACCAATCGCACCGTCATTACCTTGCCCTACTGTACCCTTGCCCGCCAGTCGTCCAGACGCTGCGCCACCGCCCGATCCACCAGTACCACTGTTAGCTGAACTAGCACTACCTGCGCCGCTACCGCCGCCAATGGCTACTAATTTTCCAAAAACACTGTTGCCACCATTTGAAGAAGACGGTGTTGTTGACGACGACGTCGACGATCCTGTTCCGCCTCCGGCTTGTGTATTAATAATTACAACTAATCCCGATCCTCCTTTGCTGCCAATTGGGCCACCGATTCCTGTACCAGTACGATAATCTTTATCTCCACTGTTTCCGGGCTTGGGCACTTCGCCAGTGGTATTACTATTTTCTCCTGTAAAGTGGGTCGCTAAGTTATTGAATGTTGATACACCACCTTCTCCGCCACTGGCCGAGTGTTTAGGATCGGTCGCGTAGCCATTGGCTGCTCTATCATAACCCAAATTGAATAAATTTGGATCTAGCGCACCATAATATTTTAAAACATCTTGAGTTATATTATTTGAATTATACCAATCAATTTTTTCTTGAGCAGTTTTTTTATACCAATCACCGGGAAAAATATCACTGGCACTGAATATATTTTGACAACTTGCTCCTCCGCCACCACCTCCACTGACACTTTGACTAATTACATATTTGCTTATATCACTGGTGCTAAAAACTGTAGTTTCGCCAGAAAAAATTTCTAATCCGACTGCGTTTTTCATAAATCCGGCAAAAGTGTTGGGTACCCCTATTATTCTTAAAGTTACAAATCCATCCTGACCAGGGTTAAATGAAACTGTTACTACTCTATCAACTACAAATGTAGGATTATATGCATCATATTTTACTGTTGTGCCCGGAGCGCCATTAGCAAACTTAGCTATTTCTTCATTGGTAAATCCCATTGCTAATACTGATCCCTGGGGCACTTTATTGTCATTTAGCCATTGAAGTCTTTGGTCAAACGTAAAAGAATCCCAGGCTGCCGGTAAAGAATCTTCGTCCCATATTCTACTTTCGACTACCTTTGTATCACCTACATAAACTATTGCTTGCTTAGTGCCGCTTAAACGAAACGTGTAACTACCTTGCTTAAGATTTAACGAGTATGATTTTTCAAACGGTCTATTATTATCGGCGAACCATATTCCATGTGTATCTAGAAACTCGCTATAGTCGGCATTGGGCATACTTGGAGAAACAGAAACTGTGGGCACATCTGTATTATCACCTGCAGGTTCCCCTGCTAGTCCAAATTTTACATTTTTTGTTGTTCCGCCTTTACCGGTTCCGCGTCCTCCGCCTGTAGCCGGTCCTAATAGGCTTTTAAAACCACCAGCGCCACCACCGCCACCTGCTGCGAGAATTCGTCCCGGTATACTATTACCGCCCTTGATACCGCTGGCTGCACCACCGCCTCCGCCGGAACCTTTTGAGGTAGTAACATTAGCTATTGACCCTGCATATTTAAAATCTGCGTTTAGAGTCATTCCAGTGAAAGATAATGTGCCGGTACTTATATTAGGAATAGGATAACTTTTGTTTTTATCCTGTACATTAAAGACTGTACCAGCTAAAGTCATTTCAACTGATCCATCAACAAAAACTAAAGTAAAGGGTAAAGCAGATTCTACTATTCTACATAAATTTTTTGTACCTATTGAATTAGATAGGTAAATGTAATTACCTTCTCTAAATAATCTATAAAAAACCGATTCTTTTTCTAGGTATAAAAAACTTAAACCTTTTTCAAACGTAGCCCTAGGCGATTCAGTACTTTCAATAATATTATTACCAGACTTTCTAAATTTTTCACTTAATACTATGCTATATTTGTTAGTGCCGTTACGAGAAAAATATATAGCCTTAGAATCGTAGACAAAATAATGATAATTATCTAACCAATACTGTGTCTGAACTTCACCTTCTAATAGTTTAAGATGTATGTCACGTGTATTACGAGGGCCTGAAGTATTAATTAAACCTGCTGAAATAAAATCTGCATTGAACGCAGTGTGTTCTGTAGCACCATTTCCTCCCGGACCATAACCAGCAATGCCTCCTAATTCTAAATCATTGGTATTATAATCTCTTGCTGCACCCCCTTCGCCTACACTTATTGTCCAAGTTTCCGCAGTGCTGATCATAATATTGGTTTGAATTACACAGGCGCCACCTGCACCAGTGGATGCAAAACTACCGCCACCACCGGCTCCCCAAATTTTAACTGTGTAGGTGCCCGGTTTAACTTCGTAAGTGAATATGCCTGGTTTATCAAATATTGTTGGCAATACAACAGTTTCAGTTTCCGTTCCCCCTGTGCCTTGTGTTTGAGCGCTAGTAGGTCTAGATCCTCCGGCACCGACTGTGACAGGAATCGCATCTCCTGCGGTAACTGCATATTCTTTTTCATAAACAACACCACCACCGCCGCCACCACCAGCGATGTCTTGGCCGCCGGCACCACCTCCTCCTACTACTAAAACTTCAACTTTGGTCAAATCAGCCATATGTTATTTTAAGGAATAGTCACAGTAAGATCGTTAGGCGTTGATACACCACCTGCAGAATTATACACATTTAATCGATAAGTTACTTGAGTTCCTGAGCTTATACCTGCTTCTAAATCAATGGGTCCTACGTTGTTTATAGTACTGTATAAATCGTATACAGTAGTCGCTGCCGAATTATTGAACGTGCTTGAATTTAGTGTTACTCTAACATAATGTCTTACTACACCACCAGTTGTAGTCCAGTAGTATCTGCCATCTGAACTGTTTCTCGAGAAACTAGTAATTGCTGGAATCGCTACACCAACAGTTATAGTCAATGTTTGAGTGTTCGTAGCACGTGGAACACCCCCGGTAAATGTCCAGGTGTAAGGCCCAGGATTTAATGCTGCGACTCCGCTTAATATATTAAAGGTGTATGTACCAGGCCCTGATGATGGAGAACTTAAGGTCACGCTACCGTTGTTAACTGAACCCGAATAAGTAACAATTTCCCCAGGACTGCCAGTTACTGTTACATTCACTGCCGAACCAGATGGTGGGCTGTATGTCGAGGCTGTAACCGATAGGGCAAAAGGACTATCAATTCTCACACTATATGTAGGCCAAACTGTATTTTTACTCAAGGAGCCAGTGAAGTTCCACACATACGGCGCTGTGCGCGGCGATAAAGTTATACCACTGACCAAATTTACGTTGCCTATGCCGTAAGCTAATGATCCTATTCCCACTGTGGTCAGCGTTAGGCTGGGACCGGGTACTCCGCCTTCAAAGGTCGACGAAACTATCTCAGCCGGTGCACCTGTAATTGTAACTGTTATAGGAGAGCCGGAAACCACACTAGGTTGTGGTCCAGTTACCGCTAATAAATATTTTGGTGTAATAGAAAAACTATACGGCAAGATATAGTTTAAATCATAAGTTCCTTGAAAGTATACGGTGTAAGGATTAGCTGAAACAGGAAATCCAATTGGTTGAATATCAATCTGTTTGTAGCCAATGTTACTTAATGCAAAGTTAATAGGAAGTTTGTTAGGAGTGCTTACAGTGATTACTTCTAAATTGCTACCAAAAACATTTAGCAATATAGGTTCTGTTTCAGGAAACGAAGTATTACCAGTCACATACAAATTAGCTTGGGGAAGAATAGTAACTGCTAAATTTGCGCTACCTGTGCTTATGTTACCTGTAAACAACCAAGACGCAGGTCCAGTGGCTAATTTAGTGCTTAATGTTAAATCAATTGATGCCACGCCAATGCTATTAAGATCTATAACACCTGACGTGTTACCAGTAAAACTCACTCGTTCAAACTGTGACCCAAATACTGTGGTTACAATAGGTTGATTTTGTCTTATAGAAGTAGGCCCTAAGTAACTAACACGTAAAGTATTCGATAAAGTAATTTCTCCATTGTACTCCGCTGTATTGGCGGTTTTATTTCCGTCTAACACCCATTTATAAGTCCCAGGAACGATTGATTCTCCAAAAGTTAAATCCACTGGTGCGTTACCTGCATCATCTAATAACACTGTTTTAACAATACCCGGATACCTTGTTACTGTTACAATTTCTCTAGGAACACCCCTAATTACTGCATTAATAGGTCTCCCAGACTGTGTTGTACCACTGGTAGGCACAACTGTTAAACTATAATCTCTTACTTCTACACTGACTGTAGGAACTCCAATCGAAGCATCACCGTCGAATGACCAGGTATATGTAGTTCCGGCCGGTGTAAACTCACCACTGCGTATGTCTGGTAAAACTGTGGTTCCATTGCTAGGTAAATTAAATTTATAAGGATTCGAACTGCCTGCTCTGACCACTGTAATAGTATCACCACCGGAACCGGATACTGTGACAGAAATAGGCATATTATTTGCAACCAAAGTGCTCTCTGCACGGGCTGATAAATTTTTTGAACTGATGACACGAGCAGTCACAGTAACCACTGTGTCTGTTAAATTTCCGTCAACTACCCAATTATAGGTATTTCCTTCGCCTAGTAGCACACCCGGATTCAATGATCCGATGTAAGAACCAGACTTGTCTAATTGTACATTTCCATTGGTTTCGCCTCTAAAATTAACATATTCAAAAGGTACTCCCTTAATTTCAATTATGGCTTCTTCGCCTGTGTACAATGTGGTTTTTTGCAATTTAGCTGTAAATTCCACACTGACTATACTAAAGGTTGACGATCTTGCCAACGGAATTCCGTTATCTAGGCTACCACTATATAAAACTATATCAAATTTTTCTTCTTTGGGAACACTGTTGGTCGTAACAGTAAATGTTCCTTTATTTCCGGTGATTTGTAACGCACCAATACCTCCTACGTTATCCACACTTCTACCAGAAAAGATATCTAGTGTACCAGGGTATACAATAAAATAACTTATTTCAGTCATTGTATTATTAGCTGCCGACCAGTCCACAGTGAATGTTCTTCCGCCCTCAACAATATAGGTTGGCGACGACACAGTCCAGTCTGATCCAACTACAGTTTTAGACAATGTAGCTATACCGTTTTCAGTAGCCACAGTGCCCCTAAGACTACCATCTTGAAAATCCTTAGGCGAAATAGGACCATCACCTAAACCCTTAATGGTTATAATTTGACTATTGGCTAGAATCTTATTGCCCGACTTTAACCTTACAATGAACTGTTTTGCCATATTTTTAACTTGTTCTAGTATTTAACCTTTTTATAATACACCTAGATTACTTTACGTTGTAAACCTAATTTATAATAATTGACTCTATAGTAGTTATCCTGTCCCAATGATACTGCGTCAGGCCTATACAATAAAATTTCTTGAGCTAAGACGCCTTGTTCTCTACGGTCAAAGATATCATATTCGTAAATACCAAATCCAAGTTGGTGTGTTCCTATCCGGGTAATATTGGATTTGAGTTGAGCGTCCGAGAACTCACCTGGTGCATCGGGTGTCCACCCATCTGGTGCCCCAGGACCAATGTTCGAATCTTCACAGAGAGTTTCTGGGGGACCGGTTTTGATACAGGGAGGTGCTAACACTCCGTTGAATGCTGTATATGGAGTTATTGAAGTTAAAAAATTCACAGCTTTGCTAGTACCGAGTTTTTGTGAAACAAAACCCATTTTATAGGTATAATAATTTACACTCCATACTTCTTTATAGACAGTGAGTGTATAGTCGTTATTTGGGTAGACTTTCACTTGCGAGCTAGTTGATCCAGGTTTTTTATCAACCGGCATTTTATTATAAGACCCTAGAAATGGAAAGCCTTGGCCGCCGGTTACGTCAGGGGGAAACACAGTAACTCGTGTTTGTTCAAGATCACGATTATACCTAAATGCCTTCAATTTAAGCGGTTGACCTGCATAACCTATTATTATAAGATTAGATCTTACAAGAGATATTTCAGTGCCAACCAGGATATCACCAAAATTTGTACCTAATTTAGAATTCATTGCATCATTCATATACGAATCTTTTCGAAAAGCATCATAAGATACGACTACTACTATTCTACCAGTGGGTATAGAATTAATTTTAGAAGCGAAATACCCAGCAGCCCCCAGACTACCATATGTGTCATAGGTGTCTTGAAATTCTAACGCCAAATTATCAGGATTAAATACAGCAATAGTAAGTCCTCTACCAAAGGTACTCGGTCGTGTACGAACATCGCCTACCTTGATATAACTATCCAGTGTACCCCAGTTACTGGTTATATTATAGTGAGAGCTTTGAACGGTGATACTTTTTTCGTTTGATCCGTTTAGATTTACTTCAATAATTCCGCTGTCGGGTATAGTAATTGTCCTGACTGGAAATCCTGAATATTGTGGCCAAATTCTTCCTTCATAATATCCATATTCCTTAAAATGAACTTCCGGTTGTCCGCTATAACCAGGATTCTGCGCCACGTCCGGATATCCCGCAAGATACACATTTTTTGGAGACCAATTTAGTTCAATGGTAGGATAAGCAGATTTCAGCTCATTGGGATCTGTGCCTTCGTAAGTTTCAAAAAAAGCCCACCCCAGAGGGGTTCTAGGACCCGAACTCCAGGTACTTACTATTCTAGCAGATTTCCATGTTGGTCTACTAATGGTAACTGTATCCCCTGGGAAACTAGTGATTCTGGCCATAATGGGTTTAGTAGGGTCATAAATTGGATAAGTTGCAACCGATGATGCTATTTGATTCAGCAAAGTTACAGTAAACTCATAATTGTTAACAACAATTCTTGGAGTAAGAATTTTACCGGTTGCTTTACAATTTACTGTATAGTCATAGACTCCTGCTACGGTGATATTTTGCCCGTCCTGTCGGTAATTACCAGTCGCATCAAATGAACCTAATACCGGAGAGGCAGGGCTAGGTTGTTGTGTTCCGGGGGAACCTGCTGCCCCAGTGGGAGTATGTTTCCATGTTATATCAAATTGAGAAAGCGGAACTCCTCCGGTGAATAACCAGTTCCATTTGTCTGGCAAGTTTGTAATAAAAGGCGACGGTTTGTCGGGAGTACCTGTAAAACTAAAAAGAATTTGTTCATTATGAGTAACAGTGATCACTGTGATAGTAATAGGTGTTGTACTACTGGGACTAGATAATGTAAAAATTACAGTACCTTCCGCTCTTGTTGCACCTAATTTTAAATAAGCAGGAAAAGGAGCCTCACCGGTACTAGAAAATGTTGCTGAATAATTAGGATTGGCAGCTGGGGAATCCGATGTAAGAGATAATGTGCCATTTGGTGGTCCGGAAAATACTAATTCATGATTAGAAATCGGCGATATTAATCCTTGATAATCTCTTACTAACTTTATTGTCCAGGCATTTCCTGAACCAGTTACAGCGTATCCTGGCACCGTAGCCGTCTTTTTTGTTTTTATACCTAGTAAAAAATTTTCAACAATAGCCGACCATTCTAATCCATTGTTAGGAACGAATATGTCACTGGTAAATTTCCATGTGTGGGTATTAACTGTAAGATTAGTTCCTTGCCTTAGATCCACTGAGCCATTGCCGGATGCACTTAATTGTACGAAACCATTGGTAGGACCTGCGAAAGTTACTTTGGCATTAAAAGGACCAGAAATAAAAGGATCTACCGGAGAACCATATGGAATTCTATTACTCTCTCTATAAACTGCCAAGACAGGTTGATAACTCACAGTTAAGCTATATTCAATCGGAGTTACTTTTGTGTTTAAGGCTTTTTCACCTCTAAAAATAAAAACATAAGGGCTAGTCCTAGGCAAAAGTTGTCTACCTTGTTGTATCCGCAATAAGAGTGAACCTTTTGTTGTACTAGTACCCGACGATAGACCTAGAATTACTGTTGCACCAGAAATTGCATCATTGATTGCTCTGAGCTCGTCGGGACTTTTTCGTCCTTCTTTTTTGCCATTATTGTCATAATGATATTGTGCAAAGGCAAATTGATCAGGCTTACCCCAGTTATTGACTTTAAATTCAGCTGCAACATCGGGATTGTAATCAAAATAAATGTTATAATTAGGGTCTGATTTATTTTTATTTAAGTAAGCATACTCAACTTTTTCTGCTGGGCTGCCCTCAATGGTCCAATCAACTGTATTAGGATGTACTACTACCTTGTCTCCTGTTACTATGAGATCAGGTATCACAGGCTTAGTTTGAATAGTGACCTCTTGACTACGAGCTAGATCTGAACTATTTACAATTTCCCCCGAAAACAACATTAATTCAAATTTTTGATTAGTTGTAACTACACTAGTAGGCACACTAAACTCACCACTAAATGTAGATGCACTTCGTGTAATACTATATGCTGTACCTGTATTAGGTATTCCAGTGCCAGTGTAAGTAACCTTAGTTCCTGGGTTAACAATATACCAACTTAGTTGAGTTAATGAACTGCCACTTGATCCAACTTCCCATGAAAATTTTAAACTATTACCGCCTTCCACTGTTGTTGACAGAGCAGAAACTTTCCAAGATCCTGTATTTTCTTTAATATCAGCAATGAACCTGCGGCCGGATCCCTCGTACAGAGTGTCAGGGGCAAAGTTAGCATACAGAATATCATAGGTATATTTGCCTGCTATACTGTAAAAAGAATCAACAGTTGCAGTTCCGTCGGCTGCCACTGTCTTTAAGGTTATAGTCTTGGGATTTGGAGTAAAAGGGCTCCCGGTCCCTTCATACTTTACAGTACCAGTGAATGTACTGGCAGGTTTAGCATCTTTTACTTTTAGATCTCCCAATGAACCCGCAGAAGCAGTGATTATATACACACCGTCTTGATTCACTTGAGGAGAGAAACCAGGATTCCAAATTGTATATTTACTAGTATCTAAAATACTAAGAGTGCTACTAACAAAAAATGCTGTATCGAAATCATCTTCGTCGACAGTAAAAGCTACTTGAAATTGTTCGGTACTTGATTCTGTTTTATTGTCTGTTCTAACTGTAAAGGTTAATGTGCCGCTGTCAGATGTAATGGTCCATTTAATGCTGCCTACAAAATCATCGTCATTAGTACTAATATGATAAATTTTGGCATAAACTGTTAAGTTTGCTCTATTGGATAGGGTAAAAGTAATAGTACCAACGCGATTATCGGTTTCATTGAGATTGCCAGTTACTGTGAAAGATGCTATGCGAACCGGAGCAGGTAGCGCAATGTCCCCGCTAAGAGGTGGACGGACCACTGGGATTTCCGGAGTCGGAACTATAGGAGTACAACCAAACTCATCTCTTATTTGTTTCAATGATAAATGAGTGAATCCAGGAGCCGGTGTCCATGACGGTAAAGTCACAACTATTTCCTTAATTGTTCAACAAGTTCGTTAATCGCCTGTACCAGCAGTGGTACTAGTTTTTCGTAATCGACTCCCAGATAGCCGTCGGTTCTTTGGTTAACTGCTTCGGGCAATACTGCTTGCACTTGTTGAGCCAATAAACCAACTTGTTTTATTTCTTGATCTTTATTTACTGCTAAATTATTCCAATTAAAAGTTACACCTTGTAATTGCTTAATTTTTTCTAAAGCGTTAGAAATAACTTCTATGTTAGTTTTTAACCTTTCGTCAGAACTATTATAAGCTACTACGTCCCCCTCAGCTTTAACATCACCATTGCCAAATATAGTTAATGCTTTAAGATTAACTTGTTGATCACGAGGGGTAAGATACAACTCTAATTTAGTTCCTTTTTTAGTTGAGGACCAATTTTCATCTGCCCTAAAAACCATTAATCCTGTGTAATTTGTGAATCCGCTTCCGTCATGCCCATGTGCAGCAATGCTACCAATTGGATCATTTGCACGTAATGCTCCACCTGATAAACTATTACCTCTACTACGACGTAAATTTATAGATGCGTGGGATCCAATAGCGTCATAGGCGTCTCCACTTCCATAGCTATCTACGACTATTCGAGTACTACGACCATTTAAATAATCATCTCCATGTATATGTAACCCAATTTCTTGACCGAATGCTCCTTGGGGGAAAGCATTAAAAATTTTTGTGGCAGAATTACTATTATTGATTTCAAATCTGGCACTAGCTGGAGTACTACGCCCAAGAGCAAAGTTGCCAGTACTAGGAGAAGTGGACAAACCCTTAACTCCAGCAGTTTTGAACGGCGGTGCTCCTTCTACTGAATCCACAAATACCATGTAATTTATAGCTACAGAAGCGTTATCTAATTCTATACCAGACCCAGCGTTAACCCACTCTCGACCATTATAAAGTTTTAAAATTCTAGTACCAGTGTCGTACCATAATTGCCCGCTGATAGGACTAGAAGGGCTTGTAGAATGACTGAAATTTTCTAGAATGTGTACTAAATTTTCGTTTAAACTTTCTCCGTAACCTGAATAATTTTTACCAATCAAAGTTATGCTAGTGCTAGTTAGGTCAGCTGTACCTTCCTCTACTATTACTAGCTGTTCGCCATTGGTCTTATTAATATTATATGGCATCTATGTCTCCGATTAGTATAGCCCAGTTAGGTTTGTCAAGCTCTGAATACGAATTGTATAATCAATCTGTATCAATCTGTTTAAACTTTTTTGTACAGGATGAAAAACAACGTGAGTTAATAATTTACCTTGTGCTCTTTCCGGAGCGTAACTTTTTAATCCTAACTCGTCAAAAACAAATTGACTGTCTAACGTACCAGCATTGTCAAAAGCGTACTGTCCTTGAGGCTCCCCATAATCTAGTAGACAAGTTACTAGAATGTCTGAATAAACAGTGCCAGGAATATGTCTTACCTGCATACGATTTCTTCCGCTGTCTCGGTTCTGTTCTATATCATTTTCGTCAACTGATTTGTGAAAAGTATAATTGTATAAATCGCTGCTTTGAGTATTAGTATTAGGAGGAAGATAATTTACTACACCAGTGGTATTAATACTAGTACCACCTTTACCAAAATGCATTTCGCGAATCCCGCTGCGTGGTAGCCCAGCTAATCCCCCTGCTAGAGCTTCGCTTATGTTTTCAAAGTGTATAGCATTATGCTGATCTACAAAAACTTTATTGTTTTCCGGATCATAAATTTTTACATGACCTGTTACACTGAGAGGAATATAATGTTTCATATTATGCACGACCTTGCGTAATTATTTCACCTGTTTCCGGGTCTGAAATTTTTAAAAAATCGTGCAGATAAAAACCGCCATCTTCGTCGGGTTCGGCTTCACTTTTATCTTTTGTATCTTTTATTTCAGACATAGAATCGTTATTAGTATTTATCATAAAAATTTCCTGGTTTTAAGATACTATGGTAATAGTTTCCATATTAGAATCGGGTAAACTTGATACTGATCCTTGAACAGCTGAACCATAATATATTGCTACTAGCCCGTCGCCACCTCGGCCACCAAACGGAGCCATAACGATCACTGTACTACCACTGCCACCACCACCGCCATGCTTGCCTCCGTAGCCTCCGCCTCGATAATTACTGGTACTAGTTTCACCGCTGCTGCCTCCGTTACCGTGTCTAGTAAATAATGCCCCAGATTCGCCACCTAACCCATTGGTTGTTTGGCCTTTAAAGCTGATACCACCACCTCCGCCTCCACCAAATCCAATAACACTATCT
>Ga0129333_10000682_pt1 | contig 29091 bp, 19 predicted proteins | sample CPB6_08_DNA_FD_94474 | JGI IMG/M metagenome (GOLD analysis project Ga0129333, IMG submission 94474) | Freshwater to marine salinity gradient microbial communities from Chesapeake Bay, USA - CPBay_Sum_0.6_0.8_DNA | ecosystem: Environmental > Aquatic > Marine > Coastal | place: USA: Chesapeake... | reverse complement strand
TGGAAGACACCACGAACTTTCATGGGCTTTCCGGGGCCTGCTGATTCATTAACTACTTGTAATGTATCTAAAATTCTGACATCTGTTAATAACATATGTGTTAATCCTTTCTCTTGGATTTAAAGTATTTCTTAAGATTTGATGATGTAGATTTTCCGTGGCGAACTAATGTTCTTGCTCCGAATTTCTTAGCATCAGCAAAGTTATTAAATCCTTTAGCTATTCTTCCTGAGTAAACTTGCTCCTCACTGTCTCCCCATTTCTGTAATGTAATTACATAAATTCTATCTGCTTCTGGGGTTGAAAACATTTGACCAACATAACCTTTTCTCAATGCATCCATAATTGATGCATAAATTTTTACTCTTGATTTTGTTGGGTTTCCGTGTGCTCTCTTAGGGGCAGTAAGCATTTTATTTCTGCCCTCAGCAGAACCTCTTGCCATTTCATTTTTTGTTTCTAGGATAAGAGAGAAGATATCCATGTTTACTCACTTTTTTTTTGTTTTGCCACCAAGAGTATTGGCACCAATCATTCCAACTGTAGTCATTTCGGTTATCATCTCTTTAGCTTCTGCTAGTAAAGATGATAATCTTTGAATAAGATCATTTACTTTATCTTCATTAATCTTCTTGGAAGGTTGCTTCTTCTGTTCTTTAACAACAACTTTATTAGGTGTTTTTTTAATAGGGATGTTCATTGTACCTTCAATAAGGTTTTCAATGAATTGTTGGCTAACTTCGGCATCCGAAACGTCAGGAACAAATGTCTCTACTTCTTCTTTTATTTTATTCCCTTTAGGGGAAGGTGTAACGTCTGGAAGAGAGTTTCCTCTGGGATCCATGTTTTCAAGGATTCCCATGGCTATATCAATTACTGATGTTTTTGGTAGGTTGGACATAACTTGCCTAAGTTAATTTATGATCAGCCCTTCTTGGGCTTATTCCCTACTTTTGGAGCAGGCATTCCTGTTTTAGTCTTTGGCTTTTTGCTTCCGTAGCCTTCATTTAACTCGTCTAACATTTCAAGAACGACATCAAAGTGCTCGTTCATGTTAGCCATAATAACTTCGTCATTCTCTACGACTGATTCACAGAGGGGGCAGCAACCATCTTCAGTTATTGACTCAACTACTAATTCACCATCAGCGTCCTCGCCCTCTTGAATGGCTTGAGCCTTGCTAACAATGTTAAGAAGATTATTGAAGTGAGTATCAATATTCTCAAATATAACATCATCACTCTCTAATGAAGATTCGCACAGTGGGCAAGCATCGTAGGATAGAGAGATTTCTTCATCGCTCTCAACTACTTGCTCAGTCTCCTGTGCTGCTTCTGGGGCGGCTTCAGTCTCAGTGGTATTCTCATTGAGCTTAACTTTAATGTTAGCTTGACTCCAGTTAGCCTCATTGAGAATAGTGTTAATAAAGTCTTGATTATCGTCTAAACGTTTTGCCATATATCACCAAATAAGTTGTGTCCTATAAACTATTTATGAGTGTCGCAGAAAATTATCATTAAAATTTTAATAAAAATTAAATTTAAAATCCTACAAATACATTATTAGAGGAAGGTACAAATAAAGCTATCACAGGAATAGTACAACCAGTAAAGGGTCTTTCATAGGATGGTATTATACTATCCCCCGTAGTAATCACAAAAACTCTTGTAGGCCCCGCAAATACATTAAACAAAGATCTAGAAGCTGCTATTGAGTCTGGGTGAACGTTGACTATAGCCCTAGTGTGAGAATAGAATGAATCCCCCGCAACTACTGCGGGGCTCTTTGAAGGTCCAACAAATATATTTCTAGTAGGTAATGGACAAAGCTCATTAAGTAAAGAAGGATTTACTGTAATAGCAGTGGGATCTCCATCACTAAGAACTGCATCATTAAAGCTAAGAAGTAATGCCATTGAATCTATTATCCTTATTTATAATAGGTTGTGGAACTTCGACCTCTGGTATTATTGTAGAATCTATATAAGTTACTCTATCTTTTTCTGACCTTAATAAAGGTTTTATGTTGACACTCCGCCAACCACCTTCTAAAAGATTGTAAAAGTCTTTTGTTCCTTCATATAAAAGTTCAGCCACTTCCTGTGCTTTTAATCTTGAATAAACATCAAACCATTTTAATTCTAAAGGATTGTAACCGATAATTAAATTGTCTATTATATTATTAACTAAATATGAAGTTACAGGTTTAGACTTATTTAAATTTGTTGGTTCTGTTGATTGATATATTTTATTAAAATAAGTATTAATATACATGGTTGGATTGTATACATAATAAAATTTATTTGCATAACCGTAATGATCTTCAGGTAAATTGATTTCTAATGATTCTGTTGATATCGAACTTAATACATCAGACTCATAAGAATAATAATTAGAAAAATCTATAGAAGCCTGACCAATAAAACTTCTTTCTACAAAAGTATTATTTATTTTGCTTATCTTAGACTTTCCATGATAGGGATTATGCTTAGATCCACAACCCGGGATAACAACAATTCCAAAAGGTAAACTTCTAGTCAATATTGAGGAATCATTAAGAGTTCCACTTAAGTTTATATTAAAATATCTGAATGTAATATCGTTTTGGGTTAGATCAAATATTCCAGTTTCCTTGGCATAATGTGCAAAAGGATCCCGATAATCTAAGTTTAATCTTACTACACTAAACCCATAATTATAAACGTGAGATTGAATTTCTTCTTCATTTGTAAGTAATCTATACTTTGCTTTAATTCTATCAACAAGAGGATTACTTTTTGGTAGGTCTTCTATGCTAGAAAGATCTAACGCAAAGTACATTGGAGACAGTACACTAGTTAATTCATAAGAAGGAATAAATTCGTGTTGGTTTTCTAATGAAGAAACATTAAATATAATGTCAGGTGTTTCTCTAAATGCTTTTAAAGCAGCGTAACGAACATTTTGAGGAACATATAAAGCTCTAGCTATTTCTGTATTCAAAGGTATCTTAATAACTTCTTCTTCATTGTAGTAAGGAAGGAAGTAACCGTCACCTGTTCCCATTGGGATAAAAGTTTCTAATGTGGAGGCATCCGTTTGATATATTGCAAGCCCCGCATCATGATAGGGGATCTCATAGTCCTGATCAGTTGTTACTTTTAATCTTGTATTGATGTCTGTATTTAATCTCTTTTGTCTAAATAATCTAAATTTATTTTCATCAGTATGTTGATTAGCATCTGCTGGAATAGATCCTTCTGAAAGAATTCCTAGCCCTGCTCTTTCTAAAACATCCTTAGAAGAATTATATTTATACACAACCTTAGGATCATTTTTTTGTTTGTTAGATAAGTTTATGTAAAAATTTGGATCAAATTCATTTAACCTGTTCTGTAAAAGTAATTGTTTTATAGCAGCAAAAATGTTTTCTGGACTTATTAAAGTATTATCGACACCGTGAAGTGAATTAATTGCCTTTAATAGATCTACATTTAGACTTATTGCAATCTTAGCGTTAGTTATATCAGAAAATAATTTTTCATTCCAATAAATTTCTTGTTTAGCATTTCTAGACAAAACTGTGTAAACTTCATTAGATACATATTTATTAAAAATACTTAAGTAATAAGGATTAACAACGTAATAAGTTTTTGTGTTTGGTTGATAACTAAAAAAGTTGTAAACAGGATTATAAATATTTGTATCTTTATTTTTATCTGCTACAAAAAGTTCTTTTGAAATAGAGTTTTGTTGATTTAACCCTAAATCAACTTCAACTGTAGCGTCTACTCCAGTTAAATTTAATGGATTAACTGGATCAAACGGCTGGTTACTTACCATTAAAAACAATTCAATACACTGCTGCAAACTAGTATAACGGCATGTTGTAGCTCCGTTAAGATTATAAATCTCTGTCTGAGTGCATTGTCTACAGGATGGAATGCCTCTTTCAACAACTCCTTTATATCTTACTAAATAAGGATCGTTTAGAACAATACCCGTATCTACAGGTCTGGGAGGAGTGTAGACTCCAACGCTCCCTACACTTGTTACTGTTATATCAGTACACCTAGCCTCAAAACAACTTCCATTACATCCTTGTTGTTTATTACAACTAGCAGTAGTAGGATCATAAGGATCATATTTACATTGTTGACAGATAGTCCCAGTAACCTGTAAAGGAGGTAAGGGACATTCTCTGGTATATTCTACACATTTATACCTACAACTATCATTTTGACATGCTTGAGTGCAGGTAGACTCTGTGTTATAAATACATTCTGGATCAGACCCATCATAAACACAAGGTACGCATCTTCTGATAGATATTTGAACGCTGTTATTATCAGGGCACGACTGACTGGTATATACTACACACTTATATCCTTGTCTAGGTCTTTCGGTTCCAGCAGGGTTACTAATTTCTGGTTTAAAAGGATCGGGCTTGCTTACACAATTATTAACTGTGTTACAAGATAAGTTGCATCTTCCTAAAGTATCATATATGTTTGGTGGAAAAGGAGTGGGTCTTTCTCGGACAGGAGGTAACTCAACACACCTTCTGTTAACTATAGTTCCATATAAAGGAGGAGTGCATGATTGTTGGTTTTCTACACATTGGAACAAAGAAAGTTGACAAGGTCTTTCATCGAAAGCTCCTGACTCACATGCTGCCTTTGACGCATATACTTGATCAGATCTAGGGTAAGATCCAGCATTTTCTATTCTAACACACTCTCTGCTAGCTCTTTCTGTACAACCTCCTAAAGGTGTAATTTCGGATTTACAAACACAAACCCACCGCTCAGATGGTTGAGGTACCCAAGGGTCTACAGGTCCAGTAGGGCCATATATTACAATGGACCCTGCTCCACCTCCCGGGACTGGTAGTGGAAAGTACCTAAATGGTTTAAATTCACCACAGTTAAAAACCCGGGGAGTAGTCGGCATAAATTTATGATACTCTCATGTTATGCAAAGTTAGTTCAATTTCTTTTAATAAAATTCTATTACTTACCAGCAGAGCTACTCTTACATCAACACTATTATTTCTATAAAATTCTATTTGTGGCTTATACAATCTTTCTACTGTTATGCCTGTAGCTGGGTCCAAAATTGTTGGGGCTTGATTTCTTGTTTTAGAAACTATAGCAACTGTTTGAAAGTCTGAGTTATAAAGTGCATATCCATCAAAGTCATTAAAAACCTTCCAACCCGGACGGATAACTCCACTATCTACAGCACCAATAACTTTTGTTTCTGTGTTGGTATCGGGAGTCATCCATCTGGAATAATCAGGATCATCAGACCTTTGTCCTATAGTCCACTCAGTTGAGAAGTACAGACTAGGAAACTGAGCACTAGGTCCTATCTTAGGTCTGGAGGCACCAAAGTTTGCTCCATTTACGAATTCAGCATAGTTAGTATTACTACCACTTTTTATTCTAGGAATTGGTGGTAAAACTTTAGGGTAACCTCGTAAATCTCTTGGAGTTTGTACAGGTGTATTAAATGCTTTTGGTTTTACAGCATCTATTAACAAATCCCAAGTCCCTAAACCACTTACAGAACCTAATAATGCTGGGACGTTTTCTAAAGTAAAAAGAAAAAGTTTTACGTTATCAAAATAAGTAACAAACCCACCTTCTTGAGGTATTGGTATACTATAAACTCCGTCTGGTATTTGATTAACTGTAGAATTATTTTTCCAAGCGGTTAATGCAATAGATAATTGTCCTTCGTCTATAGCTTGAGCATTGGAGTATACTCCTGTTACACTATTATCTATACCAAGATTGGGCCACAATCCAAACCTTCGACCACCAAAATATCTATCAATCGTTCTTGTAGCACCACCTTTTCCTATAGTAATTAATTTATCTGTAGAACAAGAGATGTTTATTATATTAAATTGATTTGATAGTAATGGTACATTTGGTTCTGAAGTAGTACTTGTAATAGGCTCTGGTATTAATTCTTTTAATTTATTTAATTCATATTTTACAAAAGACTCTGTGGCTACAGGATTCATTAAAGAAACAGAGGGTATTGCCGCAGCAATACCTGCTCTCTCATTATAAGCAAGCTCTGTAGTCCTAAAGAAAGGTCTAATGTCAATGATATCTGCTGTATTAATTACTTGAACATTATTAACTTTAGAATCTTTTCTGACAACAATGTATGCTATGGGCAATATTGTTTGTCCCACTAAAGCAATATGACGATTAGGTAGCCACTCAGCCAGCAAAGGAGAAATATTCATTAAATCATCAGGTGCTGGGAATGAACCATGAACACCTAAGCTAGTAAATCCTAAATTAGTATTAATTTGATCTGCTGCTTGGGCCAGAATCTCAGGTCTTGAAGTAGATCCATCTGGGTTAGCAAAGAACCATCGGGAACCAGTTTCATAAGAAACTTCTAACCCAGCACCTTGAATTATTCCTAACTCTGCTTTTATTAATTTTTTTGGTACACTATTAGTTGGAGAGTTTCCAAAGTCACCACTTGCTGTAGTTAAATCATATTGAGATATGTGAGTTTCTGATTGATCAATTGATTTTGAGTAAATAAATAATAAATCAACTCTTGAATTTACTATACTTGACAGATTATTATTTACTGATCCATTTGAAGCAAAGTATCTAAAGTCTTCAGATTCGAAATTTGATATAGGGATACTCAACTCTTCTGGAACGTCTACGACAGCAGTTCTGGCAACACCTCTCCAGCGTTTAACAAAGTCAGCATCCCCAAAAAATAGGTCTCTGCCATATTGAATTAATTTATGAACAGTACCATTAGGAGAGTTGTGATCCTCAGAAGAAGCCAATTCTAATTCAGATGGTTCGTATACCCCTCGGGTAGTTGGATATTCTTGTGTATTGGAGTTATCTCCCCATAAAAAAGAAAAGAAGTTTGGATAATTTTCAATTGATTGAAGATTAAATTCATTTCTATTAAAGCCAGAATTCCCTTGATTAGGAGTCCAAGTAGTCCAATTAAATATAAATTCTGGATTATAAGTATAAGGATTGACGAAACTACGTTCTGTCATTCCATTCATGCCAATAGAGTCTGTGGCTAAAGACGATTTTAATTTATTTAGAACAGCAGAAAGTTCTGGATTTGTTTCAGTAGCTACTTCCCAAGTATTAAGTTCTCCAGCGGAAACTGCCGTTATCCTAGTAATGACTTGTAAGGGAGTTAGATTATAAGCATCATTAATTCTTGCTGTAAATCTTCCGGGATTAACGAAAACAACATTTGACCTATCCCCAATTTTTATGAATGGTTTTAATTCTATAAAGTTGTCTCTCGTTACTGTTGCTAAACCCTGAGAGGTAGAAGTATTATTTACTTCTATATCAACAGTTGCATTCTCTAAACTATTTTTAATCCAAAGAATGTTTTCCTCTAATTGTTTTATAGGGATATTGTCAACATCAGCAATGTAAGGATCATTCTCCTTATATTTTCTAATTGGATCCGTAAATCTAAAAGGATTATCTGGACTAGTAAAATTAATATTTAATTGAGCCATTTTAGTTATCCCTACTTAAATCAAATGAATTTAGGGTTGTTATTCCGAGTCCCACAATCTTGTTATCATAGTTAGAATCACCATATACTTCTGAATGTGGATAATAAATTGATACTACTTTTGGAGCACCTGATTTACCCGCCGCGCAATGTCGAGCATTTGCAAATATATTAGCAGCAGATTCGTCTAAGAAAACTCTAGGACTTAATCCAGCTTGTAAGACACCCGCATAGTTTGGCGATATTGGTATATCCGTAGAGCCAGAATCATAAGCAATGTAACCATCGGTAGGTCTGAATATACCAGAAGTGCTGTACACTCTTGGATTTCCAGTGAATCTAAGCAAGCTTTTATGTAAATAACTTGTGCTAGATACAGAAGACAAATATCCGGGAGGGTAATACCCTTGAGAGAATACTTGAGGTATCCAACCATAATCAAAGTAATTACCACCTAATGAAGAGAAGTAAGACCCAGAAACAAGTGCTAGTGTATTTACTGCAGGATCTGTGGAGAAGAACAATCTAAAGGGGCCTTGATTAGCAAAGGAAGATGTAAAGAAAGCCACTGTATCGGGTCCCGATCCTGCAAAGTCTAATAAAGAACAAGTACCTAAGTAAGGATCATAATTAGTAGGTTGTGCAGCAGATACTATAGTTCCACTTAAAGTTCCATTACTCTGTAGTGAAGACAACCATACTGCGTAGGGACCATGATAACCAACAGAAGCAGGGAATAGTGAACTTACTGAACAGTATGATGCAAATAATTTAGAAGTGTCTGCAATATTCCAAATAAATAACCAAGAACAGAACCCTCCATTCTCTGGGTCGGTGCTTGAATCAAAGAATACACCGGATGGATTCCAGAAGCCTGCTGGGAAATTGACATTTTTTATGTTCACAACGCTATCTGCTAGTGCTCTAACACAAACTCCTCCGTGAGTTATAGAGCTAAATACATTAAAAGATTCCCCTCTATTAAGCATATAATAAAAAGCTGGAAGGTCTCCTACCGTTGATACACTAAATGATTGATTAGAAGTTGTAGCTAAAGAACCGACACCAGTATCATCCATAGGATTTGGATAAAATTGTATAAACCCACCGGAAACGTATTCGCTTATACTATTAGAATCATAATCCAATCCACTTGCTAAAGCTATGGTCCCTGCTTCACTTCTCTCCCAGCAAACAGCATAATCACCTAAATCTTCCATGTTTATTATGGAATTTTTATTTGCAACTAGGCAAGCTCTAGTTGAATGCAATTCAACCATTGTGTGATTTCCAGAATCACTTAAGTTAAATTCTTTTACTTGTAATTCTTTAGAAGTTTCATCCTTGTGAGGATTAAAATTTATAACGGAATTATTTTCCGCCAGTCCATCGATTCCATATTGAGCGATTGCTGTAGGACCCTGAAATTCTATAGAAGAATTTTTATTTGCATAAACTCCACAACCATATCTTTGATCGGACACCCTTCCAAAAATTGTAGTTGCACAATCCTTAGATCCTTTAAAAACAGCATTAGAATTATTTTCAATACAAACTGGATCTCCAAATCTGGTAGCTTGCCCAGCTATGTCTTGTCTAGACCTAACGTATGCATGTACTAAATTTAGTTTAGATGTATTATCTAAATGAATAGATTTTTCGTTGCAATTTAGGAAAGAGTGTCTATCGTATTTTATAGGTATAGATTCAGCTTTTACATAAGAATAAGTAGATCCATTTAATCTTAAATGTTGTCCATTAAAATTAAAATTGAATTGTTTTTCTGTGGACAAGGGTTTAATTAAATTCTTATTGTAAAGAAGATTACTCTTATTCAATAACATTCCTACTCTAGTATTCTCTCTAATAGTATATTTATCTAAAACTAAGTTTGAATTTTCAGAGAGTAGACCAACAGTATTTTGTCTGACTTTTAATCTCCCATCCCACGTTATTGTTGAATTTAAAGTCCTAAGACCACAAAGATTGTTTAGTTCACAAACCAAGGATGTAGAGGAAGCTCCGGGGACACCACCATAAAGATTTGAATTAATCAACACTATCCCATTAGCATTTCGGCTAAAATTTATAGGATAATTAAGACCATATTGTAAGGATCCTATTGCACTTACTGCGCTAAATACTGAATCTTGTTCAAAAGCTAATCTCTCAAAACTAGATGTAGAGCTAAACTGGATATCAGAGTTTGTTGCAATTAGGCCCGCTGCGAAGTCTCTGATATCCCTGTAAAGATTTGAATCGCTACTAGCATCAATAAGTCTATCATCGTTTATATAATTATAATTTCTATAAGCACCAATACCTCTGGTTATTATAACTTTAGAATTTAATATATTAAATCCTGCATTAGTATTTTTTACGCTTACACAATTTTCTAAATATACATCTCTAGAATTAGTTATTTCAAATCCGTTCTTATTTCTAGAATTGTAACCGTCTCCATCAACAAAAATGTTTCTAATGTAAATTGGACCATCACAATTTGTGATGACTACTTTAGAACAGTTATTCCCATAAAAAAGACCCAGCATCCTATTTAAGGTAGAGTCTTCGGCTGTGAGCCCTGTTACGAATAATGATTCAGTTTCTTTATCATAAGCACTAATATCGTAAGTATCAATCAAATGATCATTAATGGCTTCAGAAGTTTTTTCAAAAGGAAGAAGATCTAAAACATTTACATTTGTTCCTATTGAAGTAGACTTTGTAAAGTAAGTAGCTCTTGTATTCAACTCCTCAGCAATTACAGTAACAAAGCCATTTAACTCGCCTTCAATACTTGCTAAAGAAGTTGTGTCAAATATATTTTTATTTAAAAACTCTGATTTAGAATCTAATAAATGTTTTCTTGCAGTAAAAGAAACATTGTAAGTTAGGGACGAAGCTGCACCTGAAAGAGAGCCTATTAAATTATATGGATCGCCACCATAAGCAGTTCCCGTGTGTAATGGAATTGTATTAAAGTCAGGTTCTGCTTTTGCAAATACTTTGTTAACTATTTCTAGAGATCCGGCAGGCCCACACTTTATATTCTTTAAGTTTAATTCTCCTAAATCTCCTTTATTACATATCTCAATTATTACTGGGTAGTTTAATACCTGAGGTAGGGCTGCGACTGCGGCACTTAAGGTTTCAAAATTGTTCCTATTGTACTCATACTCTGAAGGGTCTCCACCACCGGAAACGACAAGAGCCACGCCGGGAAGGCTAGAAGTGGGGTGACCTAACTGTTCCCATAAATAATAAGTTCTTTCATCTAAGTCATATAAAGGTAAGTTATCTTGTTCCCAATTATAAAAACTGCTTGTATCAAACTTAGTTACTTTGTCAGTCCAAGAATGATAAAGTTTTACGGAACCGCTAGCAGTGTAAAAGTCGTTATGTAAAAATACCATAGCTTACCTTAAAAATTTAAAGTCCATCTAATTATTAAACCAAAATCATTGGACTTTCTGATATTGGATATTACTTTATAAGCAACCAAAATGGGAGCAAGATGGGGAGAATAATTAAAAGGATTTTTCATAAACAACCCAAGCTCATTTATGTAAGCTTCGTCCCCATCACGACTAAGATTGTTACAGGAATCTTTATCTATAACTAAAGTGTACCTAACAGATTTGTCACTAATTCTAGTAACATTGTGTGCAGGTATCAAGCTATACCAAATAGTTCCAGCTTGAAATGTATTAGCAAATTGATTTCCTGAGGCTGCAACAAGCTCTCCAGTGATTCCGGTGTATTCCTCAGCACTAGACAGAGGCCCAGTTAATCTATAAGTTGAGCTAACCTCAAACTCTTGTTGACCAGATACTCCTATTTGAAATCTATCTATCTGGTAATCAAGAACAGAAGTAGATCCAGAAAGACCAAAGAAGCAAGAAAGGGCAACTCCCATACCTGAAACAATAACGTTATGATCATCATAAACAAGTTCCTCTGCCCCATTGTCTAGGACTTTGTGAACCGTTACATGACCATTAATATTTAAATAATCGAATATGTTCATTTATAAAAACCTTATTGTCCATTGATATAGAATATACTTACCCCAAGAAGCATCATAAGGAGGATTTCCATTATTAAACAATACTTCAAATCCTCCATACCCAGCAGCCAAACCCGTACCATCATTTATATATAAAAGATCTTTGTTAAATGTCTTTTTAGCAAAAAGACGATATTTTCTTATATTATTTAGGGCATCAAAAGAAAAAGGTGGTGTATACCCCTCTGCCAGCATAGCTTTAATATCTAAGCACCACAACCCTAAATGATATACTCCTCCATATAATAGCAAGGCTCCGGCATCCCCAGCATCTAATCTCCAGACCACGGGAACTTTACCTAAAGAACTAAAGTTATTTGGTAAATTTATAAGTACCCCACTAGTAAATTGCCCAGCAACAGCAGCAGCCGTACCTTCAGAACCGTTTAAAGCAGCAAAAGTTAAAAACCCTGCTTTATCCATAAGACCAAAATAATTATAAGTACTGCTAATAGTTCCTGAGAATATAACCTTATCAATATAATTATCTAACGAATCCACAACATAGTAATCAATCCCTCCCGAAGGAGCAAAGCAACCTAGTGTCCTATAGGTAGTCAAAAATTCACTATCAACTACATGATTAGTGCATTGACCAAAGTCTAAGCCAGAAAATCCATTTTGAATTGTTCTACAGGTCTTAGACTCTAAGCGTTTATCATGGGGGTTAGGATACTCTGGGAGTAGTTTATACCCGGGGATAGATGAGGCGATTGCGGATGAGTGATAGGAAGATACGTTTAGTCCTTCATACGATTTAACAACTATGGCATTAGAGCCCTCTGCATAAAATGCGTGAGCATGGTGATTGAACGCACTAGCATCTTTCCCATACGAAATAGCTTGAAATGTAAAATTAGATGTGTCCAGAATAGCAGAAGCAGAGGGTATTTTGGATAGACTTGGGGACAAAGTTAAGAAGTCTACAATTATCTCCCCTGCTTGGTCTACTATCATTTTAGTTCTCTATTTCTAAATAATTAATTAAATCAAATCCGAAATCTACTTTTGTATTAGGTAGCCAATCTGGAGATAATCTATAGTTTAACCTACTACCTCCGTTAGCTTCAAACTTATCTGAGGTGATGGAGGCTATTCTGCTGGCCAAACCAAATTGGGACTGAGACCCAGTAATCTCTGTAAAGTACTTAAATATATAATAGATTTTATCTTTATCTAACAATACTCTATATTCTTTTTTGTTAAAGTCTCCGACAGGGAACATGTTACCTAATGCAGATACCAATGGTTGACTCCACTTATTAAGAGTATCATCAATAACATTTATATTGTTTAATATTAAAACTTTATCCTCAGAATCATATAAAAATATCTCTATGTAATAATTTTGATTCTTCCTGTGAACTTGTTGATAAGTTTTGTAGTAGAATTCTGGGACTGATATAGGTTGATTTTTTGTATTGAATCTTACTGTTGTGTTGACATAAAACGATTCATCAACATCATATAAATTTATATCATTTAAGCTATTGTTTCTACAGAATTTATCAAGAGCCAAAGGAGTTCTGCCATCTATAGGAATATCTATTTTATGAGCATAGTTTAGTTTAACGGACCTAGCTGAAAGGTTTTCTGATCTTATAAATTGCCAAGATCCGTTAGGCATATAAACCCAAGTCCCGCCTTCTTCATAATCAGTATGAATCCAAACTCCTAAGGAACCTCCACCAATTTTACTAAAATCTTCAGAACTAATAAAAGATTTAATATCTACTTTAAAATTGTGCTCAGGTATTAAAAAGTTTTGCTCTAAAACATTACCTTCTGATAAAGGATTTACATATGTTTTTAAATCAAATCTAAGTCTTGGCAATGCTCGGGGAGATACACTTTTTAATTTTACAAAATAATTATTTATTGCATATGGTTTTCTCTTAAGATCTATTAAATTTAATTCAGATCCAAGAAGATTATAAATTGTAAAATAATTATTTGGCTCATTCATTGAATGAATGAAGTCTATCCCAGCTAGTATAGATGAGTTAGCTAAATCAGAAACTGTTAAAGGAAATTGTTGTGGTGTTGTTAAGTAAAAAGAATTGTAAGTGCCGCCACCAGCCGATGGATAAAAATCTTCAAAAGGTCTTATATTAAATTCATTTAATAAAGAAGAGGTTATATAATTTTTATTAGTTGTGTAAGCTGATCCAAAAATATTAAACTTGGAATTTCTATAAATAGAACCAAATATGTGAGCAAAAATATTAGGACCATCTAGTTCTAATATTTTTTTAGTTAGATTGTGCCTATCAAAGAATGTGCAGTAATTTCTATGAACTTTATGAAAATCTTTTCCTAACTTAAAGTTTTCATAGTCAGAGTATTGTTCTAGAATAGATGAATTACCATTCGATATAATATTTGCTAAAGAAACTAAATAATTTTTATAGTCTTGTTCATTTTCAATTAATGAAGGATCTTGATCAACCATAGCAGAGGCTAATACATAATTCCATCTTTCAGAAATATAATGAAGAGTCTTGAAAAATGAATTAAGCTGTCCTCTATCTACTGTGTAATCTCCTGCTTCTGCTAGTAGATCAACACTCTTCAAACCTCTACAAGGAAAAGTAGAACTGATTATTAAACCAGAGAAGATTGAATTAGAGTTTAGTCCTTGGCATATACTATAAATATCTGGATAAGTTCTCCAAGAATTATAAACTACGTCTGGCTGCTCTTCATTAATTACTATATTCTGCCCGGGTATTTTTACATAAGTTTGAGAGGAAGGAATCAATCCTAGAGGCAAAAAGCCTAAGGAAGAGTAAGAGTTTTCTTCCACTTCCATCTCAAAAGTAGTCGGCATGTTAAAGCCGTTTCTTAGATATACACCCTTAGTGTCTAGAATATTTTTATAGTTTCTTCTTCTAAAACTTTTTCTAGGAGCATTAATAACTCCACTAATTGAAGAATCAGTTAAGCTATCAACCTTGTCTCTGGATATGACGTTGTAATTAGTGGTTAACCCTCTCTTGTAAGATCTAATATCATTGCCAGATGTCTCATAATTTGAAAGACCTAAAGTATCAGAACCATCTTGTTCAAAATCATTATTTACTTCAAAGAAAATTAATGGTAAAGATGTATTGCTATATTGCTTAAAGTCTTCATGATAAATTCTAAAGTATACTTGCTTAATTGCGTGAGCAGGGCTAAACTCATCAATAATTTCTCCAAGTATTCTCAACCCTTCTGAAGAGTTTATTAATATTGAATCCCTAATAAAATTAAAAGAATTTATATTTAAAAAGACTTTAAAGTGAGATGACTTCCCACTCCATAAAGACATATACTCTGGCTTTTTATTAGAAACGTCGAGGAGGACTGAGTCCCAGTTGGGAGCGTACTTTGATTCATTGGTAAATATTAGCCAGCTAAATCCTAATGAAATCTCATCTTGACTGAGTATTGAATTTTGTTTTATAAAATCAGCTACTTGATCAGCAAACTCTTCTCTCACACCAAAACAAATAAGCTTATCAGCTATAAAGTCTATTATTTCTTTATTTAATTTTTGATATAGATAAAATGGGTACTCCTCAAAAGGAGGAACTTTGTAATCTCTACCTCTATAATTAAAGTTACAAATCGAATCATTTACAGTAACTTTTCTTCCGTTGACCCAAAATTCAAAAGAAAACTTTTGAGCAACATCTAAAATTATTTTATCAACTACGCATTTTATGCATTCATCAATACTTGTTAAGGAATAGGTTACATCTAATCTGTCTGCTTCTTGCCTTGTCCAAGTTGAATAGTCTTTTAACAAAGTTGACTCTGTAGCCAAACTATAGTAAATTAGATTAGGTATATAAGATTCCCAGAGATCTTCTATCTGTGCAGAGGTATTGAATAAATCTTGAGAGAATGTTGAGTCAATTACTGCTTGCATTCCCTTCTTAGTTCCAACCATCTTATAGATTGAAACAGCATTAATTAACTGAACTCTCCATTTCTTTGGTTCTGATCCTAGTAGAGTCCAACCTAATAAGTCTGAAATATAAGGAAGGTAAGAATCAGGACATCTGCTTACATCGTTTAAAATTTCTAACAATTCTACTGAATTGTTGTAATCAGCAAATGCATAAGATATGGATTTCAAAAACTTATAAAAAGGTCCTTGAATTTCCAAATCATTAAGTAAAATTTTATTTTCAATATATTGATCAAAGGCTTCTTTAACTTTTACATCTCCTCTATCTGCATATAGAGGAGAATAAATAACATCAATTAATGTTTTTAATTTATCTAATTGTTGTAGTCCGCTAGTGTAAGTAGTGTCATCTAGTTGTAAATTAGGTCTATAGTATCTCGGTAAAAAATTGTACTGCGCCCAATCTGGTTTGGCCGAGTAATTTCTAAAGATATATTCAGTGAGACACTTCATTGCATCATTCAGCATGAAGTTTTTACCGGACCAAATAGTATCTATAATTGCATCTGCTACTATGGTAGATCCGTCGTAGACTGGACCACTTACATTTAAAAAGTACAGCCAAGATAAATTTGTTATAAGGTAAGAATGTTTATTAAATGATTCTGTATCATAAGTTCCATCATTTAATGGTTCCCCGTCAATGCTGTTAAATACAGGAAACTCTGTAGGATCAGAAATTACATTTAATGCAATACTTGGTAGTAAAGTGTTTACTAAGTAACTTCTAAATTCAGAACTAGTTTGAAAGTTTTTTAATGTCTGCCCTAAAGGAAGTAATATTTTTCTTTCAAAGTCATTAGCATCAATGTCAGTTAAATTATTTTGTTTAACAAAAAACTGAGATAATCCTGTGATCGTGTTTATAGAGCTAAATCCAGAATCAGGCACGGTGGTAATTCCACCAATTGAGCTTATAATTACATCTGAATATCGGGATGCTATATTTAAGTGAGTGTTGATTACTTCATCAAGTATATCAATATCTTGACCACCAAGTTCATTATCTGTCTCAATATAAAATTTAGGCGTAATTATTTCAGTGGCTTTTACATAATTTCTTTTGTAAAAGTTTTTTGCACCTTCAAAATATACTTGCTTGGGGTATCTCATTATTCAAATACCATTAAAATATTTAAGTTATTTAACTGGAGCACTTCATTGAATTGGATATTTATTACGGAAGGTAGGTTATCAAGGGTTGAGTATCTAACTTCAGATATTTCAAAAATTTTAGTATTTAAATCTTGAGAAGTAAAAGTTTTTCCAAATTCGGCATTGTCTATATTAAAATATTGAATTACTTTATTTCGTACTTTTAGTTTTATCTCAGCTTCTCTTTGTTTATATTTTGCATCACACTTGACAGTTATAATTGGATCAATTGTTCTAATTAACCCATCTACAACTACAACCTCATCGGTTATCATTTTCTTTGGCTCTATGGCCTCTAAAAGTTGTTTTTTGAATTGAGGTGTAGCTCTCTTGAACTGAAGATCGTTTGCTTTCTCCAAAATGTAAAGATCAATAATATTTGCTGAAGAGAAGGCTCTTCTGGTGACTACGGTCGCTTTTCCTACAGATCCATAACTAGACCTAAACATATTTACAAATGATTTGTAATCGCTTAATGTTACTAGCCTATCTTGAGATCTAAAGTACTGTGGGGCGTACCTCTTGGCGTTTTCTATTGTTTGAGCATTGACACCACCAGAACCAAGAGATGTATTTTCTACGATTCCCTGCTGGGTTGCTCCTCCCTCTAAGGTATAAATAACAGGAGCATTGATAACCCCTTTAGCTATATTACCTCTAGTTCCTCCACCTATTCGATAGTATACAACAAAGGAATCTCCAGCAGCGGGAGCTATCCCTTGTTGATTGTCTCCAAAAATTACTGTACCAGCAAAGCTATCATCAGTAACTAATTGAAAAACTTTATCAGTTGCTCCTGATGCAAAAAAAATGTTATCTATTTGTCTGTAATTTCCATCAACAGAAGTTATAGGACTTATAACTTGAACTTGAACGCTTCCCTCAATAATTGGAGATTGATTTAAAGTTATTGATTTTACTGCATCAGTGTCTGTAAATACTCCAGTTTGCTGAACCAGATTACCTTCTAATAAGACTATGGAATCTATTACTGCGCTTGCTGCAGTAGTGTAAGGAAATTGAAGGTCTCCATTTACGTTATCTAATTCAACAAATCCATTAGGGTTATACTTATACAAAGTATAAGTTAATTGAGAGTTATCTTCTGGGGACGTAACTGTGAAAGCTCTAGATTCTAAAGGAATACTTACAGTTCCCGATGTTCTAGGTGATTCTAAAGTTAATTTTCCGTTAGCAACAGCACTTGAAGGACCCCTCATTCTAACTCCTATGAGGTCTAAAAGTTTCTTTACACTGCTTCGTTTTTGTGCAGTTGCCAAGTAGTTTTCGTTGGCTAAAAAATCTGCTTTATAAGACATAACATGTCCCATAGCAGCAACTAGCTCTATTAAAACCATCCCAAGATCTGATTCAATAAAGTAATTGTAATCTAACGGATATGCAGCTTGAATATACTTTATTAAATTAGATCTAAAGGTTAAGAAGTCTGAGGATGTGAAGTCTATTAATGATTCTTTTACAGAATCATCTAACCTAGATTGTTTTAAAAAGTCCGAATTTAATAATCCATTGAATGCCATTATAATAATCCTAGGTTAACTTCAAACACAACATCTGCTTCTTCCTTTAAACTACAATACATTTTAATAAACAAACCTGATCTAAATTGATTCTGGTCTGTTGGAATAACATTTATTTTTACTATTGTAACATAAGGAGCATAACGTGTTACTGTATCCGTTAACTCTTTTTTAATCTTTAAAAATAAAAACTCATCTAGGGGTTCAAATAAATACTTTTTAAGATTTGTACCAAATAAAGGTAACATAAATCTTTCCCCCCTAGAGGTTCTCAATAATTGAATTAAATTTCTTTTTAATAGTTCTGGACCGCTTATTTTTGAAAAATAACCAGAATTTACGTTAGCTCCTATAGGAAATGTTAAACCATAGTACTTCTGAATTTTTGATCCAGAACGTAATGCGGCCTCGTTAGTAGAGGGTACACCAAAAACTTTAGTTTCAGAGTTTAATACCATGGTTAACTTAGGTCTATGTTAGAGAAGAATTGAGCTTGTGCTGTATAGTTATTTACTATCTCTTCCTTAGTTAGTGCTTTATTGTAAAATTTAACACTTCCTAGGTACCCGTCCAATGCAGATCTTTGTCCTGAATAGATGGATCCCATGAAATTTCCGTAAGGTAATCCATCGGTAAATCCTCCACCAAGAACCCATGGGGTAAACTTATAATGATTATTTACAGACCTGTACTCATTATTAAAAAAGAATCCATAATTTATTTTGGATGTTGGGGACAGGGAACTAGTCGTGTAACTAAAGCTATTAAACAATAAATTAGTGTCTTTATTAACTACAAACGTAGGAACATTTAAAGTTTTAGTTTTAGATATACAAAGGGATGTACTTAGTGATGATGAACTTAAAAGTTTACCATTAAAGTAAACTGATATATTGTCGTTTTTAGGGTCAAAGGATAGTGCCATATGGCAGAAAGAGTCTTGGATAGAGGATAGGCAAACACCATCTTCTCCAGTTTCGAATATACCTTTCCTAAAACATAAAGGTTCTAAGGTATTAATACAATTATCTTCAGTATCTTCTACAACTGTTGACCTGTTAACAAAAGTAATAGTAGAACCATCTAATGATTGAGTTGGGGCAATGAAGAAGCAAGTATCACTTCCTATGTTACTAGCATCTAATGGAGATGCTTCCAAACCTTTAGTTATTCTACGATCTCTAGTGAATCCTATTAGCAAACCTTTTACTGTATTGTTTGAATTATCTGGAGTTATGTAATTAACATTAGTTTCTGTTGGATTTTTTAGAGCCCCGGTATTCTCATTAGACAGTATTATCTTATACATCTGCTGGACCGATCCTTGATTTTGTGGAATCAAGGATGAAGTGTGTATCCAGAAATCTATCGTAGTTCCTTTAGTATTGTAAAACAAATCATCGAACTGTCTAACTGAGGGTAGCATTACGTGATTGTTAAACCCTAGTACAGTACCTGCGCTGTCAAACTTTACAACTCCATTTAAGTAAGGTATTCCTAAACCTTTTGGAAACACATTAGCTAAAGAGCTAGCAATTAACCTAGCGTTTAGATTATTGTTATTAGTTATACAATTATCTAATAAATAACTAGTTGAACTAGCAGACTCTATATTAGTCTCTAAGAAGTTATAAACTGCTAACAACTGATCCTTAACTATTTCAGTGTTACCTCTAAGAACTGTTGGAGTATCACTCTCATATGAGCTAGCACTGTTTAGAATGTTTGCTTCTCCTATTATTGACAGCAATAAATGATCTATTGTTTGAGCAGTTTGATCCTTAGGAGGAACAACATAAGTTGCTTGTATAGGAAGGATTATTCCATTTACATCATCTTGATCTAGTACTAACTCTCTTTGTTTTTGTATATCAAAGAATAAGTTAGTTCCTTCAAGGTATGAGAAATCATTGATTGGAACATTACCTATAGTATAACGACCATTACCAAGTCTTATAGCTAACTCTATTTGCTTCTTTCTCTTGTTTACTTTGTTTTGGAAGGCTGCAAGCTCGGACAACAAAGATTGACGAGTATTAACTATTTCAGCTTGGCTAGCTAATGGATCGGCTTCCAGTTCTGAAATGATTGCTGATAAATCATACAATCTTTTATTTTTGTGAGCAGTTAGTTGTTCAAGGTAATTATCCGCATCATAATATGGAAGTAAGTCCTCTGCTTCATCTATCCTATAAATGTCTAATATGTTATCAACATATTCTTTGACCTGAGTAAGAGATAATCCCTTTCCTCTTCCTCCAAGATTTGGATCTTGCTCAAACTTCCAAAAGAGGGAACTTATAGTATTATATTCTTGACGTTTTCTAGCTATTTCTGTAAACGCTAAAGTTAAGCCACTAGCTGCGTCTGTTTGTGAGTCAAAATAAATTCCATCGTTAGAGAGCAAGAATCTACCAAACCTAGACTTAGGAGGTCCATAGGTAAGTCTAAATATCTCTTCTTGTGGAGGAGCTATGTCAACAATCTGTGCTTCTGTAGTAAAAGAAAGCAGAGTATTTAAATCAACACCATTATTAGTAGTAAACCTAGGTTCGCGTGTAGGATCCTCTACTCTTGCTGCTATTTCTGTATCAATTCTAGCTAATAAACTATTTACATCTGTTATGAAATCTACAGACTTTTGTAGAAACTGTAACTCAGACACTGCATTATCAACTGTATCGTTGTCATACCCAGATGTTTTACTTTTTAAACTTGATTCATACTGATCAAAACATCTTTTTATATCTTGTATCTGACCCTCAATATCCTGAATGGTTGCGTACATGTCAGCAGCAAAGTCTCTAATTGCACTAATGTAAGCTAGTATTTTTGTTATAAAACCAAAAAGATCTATGCCGTTACGGCTAAAAATTGATAAGAATTTTAATCTTCCATTCTCATCAAATATGTAGTTCAGTCCTGTGTTGTCTCTAATCCATGCTACAAAGGCTGCAATGTCCTCTTCTGCAGCCATTCTTGCCATGATGGCATCCATTCTCATGGCCTGTAGAATGTCCATAGGGAGCAAAGCTAGAGCGTTTGCAGCGAGGTTCAACATGCATGAGGGTAACCCAAAAGCATTGCCTAAGGCTTCGGGGGTTCCTTGTGTGTTAGTTAAAAATTCTTTAGTATTAAATTGAGCCATGACACTTTAATTATATAGGATATTTACCACCAGTAGGGTATTCTGTCTTTAGATAAGTAATTTTTGCTTCATTAGCTGAAGGTACTATTGGGATAGGTTCGGCTGGTATTGACTGTGCAGAATTAAGATAAAGACCTGTAGGCCCGTCTATGTTAACTATGGCAGTAGAATTAACATTGACCGCAGTTGTATTAGTGCCACCAATACTTATTACAGGTGCCCTCATTTGAATGCTTCCGGTAGCGTCAAGACTTATATTAGCAGCCTCCATTGATATATTAGATATACTATTTAAAGTTATGGCCCCGGTAGTACCATTAATCTCTATCTCTGCTCCAGCATCAGTTCGTATGGTTATTGCAGCATTAGTAACTATTACATCACTCGTTTTGGTTTCAATAATAACAGAGCCTTGAGTTCCTAGGATACCTTTTGCAGCTAATCTAATATTAGCATATTTACTAAAAAGATTAATGTTACCTGACTTAGGTCCAAGAATTCCATTTAATGTTGTCAATCCGATGGAACCATTCTCAATGGTTATATCTTTACCTTCAATAACTTTTATATCTATACCACCTCTATTAGTGATATATCTGTGACCTAATTCACTTTTCATTTCTACGCTTCTACTGCCTTCTAGAGGGAGACCAGTTGCGGATTTAGGTTCTCCTTTTATTCTTAAATAATCTCCATGACCATTATCAAGAATGACAGAGTCAATTTCTGGAGAGCTAGCTAATGTAAGATGCTTTCTTTCATTAACTAATTTTGTTTCATTGACATATCTTATTTCTTCTTTAAATTTTCTAATTTCGAGTCCATTATCTTCGTTATTTTTAAAAGCCATTACGGCTGGACTGAAATCTTTATAAAACCTATAAGGTTCTGGGATTATAGGATTGCTCCTAAGTCCAAACTTTGCTAATGCGTCCTCTGAATCAGGAAACTTTTCATCATAAAAATCTCCACCATCATCAAGAACAGTTGATATGTAATAAGCTTTATTAGTCTTAACATTGTAAGCAATTAATATGTTAGAGTTTTCTTCAGGTATTGCGAAAAATCCTCCTTTTGTATAAGCAGCAAAGTAAGGAGACGTATAGATTGCTTCTTTAATTCTTGGCTCCTCTGGGCAATCTATTTGGACTATTCCAGTTCTACTAATATCTAAATTTGAAGTAACCTGTGCTAAGTAAATGTTCATCCTTCTACTCCCCCTATATCCACATCCTTTACTAAAATAAATTCAGAATAACAAGATGTTGGATTCATAACATGTCTAAATGACTGAATAAGATAAATTCCTGTTAAAAAATTATAGGTGTCTCCTACACCAAAAGAAGGGTTAGTAATATTTTTTATAATTAAAAAAGCTCCAGAATATAATTTTTCTATGCTATTAAAATTAAAAAAAGGTAATGTCTTAATTGATACTCTAAACATTTTTTGGTATAGTTCTCTTAAAAGTTGTTTCTTTTTTAACAGTGGATTAAACTTTATATCCGTAACAACTTTATAAGTAGCATTATTTTTATCAGATTGTTGTGATAATTCTGTTAGTATTTGTAGATATAAATGATTAACTAATTCTTCAGCAATTTTAGAAGATTCATCAATTTGTTCTGTTGCAAGTTCTGGTTCTATAGATCCAAAAGTATAGTAAGGCTCAAACCCATTTTCAATATTTGAAATAATTTTAGAAAATTCTTCATTCAAATCTTTATTTGTTTTAGAATTTATAAATCCTTGTAAATCTTTTTTAATTTCTTCGTAATTTAAAAATCTTCCATATATACTTACAGCTTTATTAGAAACAAATTCAGTAATAATTTGTTTTTTTATAAGTTCAATAAATTGAGAATATGATGTAGTATGAGTTAATTTATCAATTTCTAATGAGTAACTTAAAACATTAGACCTAGAATCATTAGCTACAAAAACAGGAAATACAAAATTATTAGAATTATCAGTATCCTGAGACATCGCATAATCAAGAATATCTGTATTTAAACTTTCATTAAAAGAAGAATTTATATATTTTTTTAAGTCTTTTTTTCTTTTTCTAAGTATTTCTTGATAAGCTGAATCTTCTCCAAAATTATACATATCATCATTTGATACGGGAAAATTTCTAATAATAATTTTATCTTCAACTTTTGTAACTGGAAGATATAAATTTCTTAATAAGAAATCATCTGCAATGACAATCGCTCCATTAGTTACATCCCTAACTAAAGGTAAAGTAACGTATAAATCTTCATAAGTGTCTTTGGCAGTTTCGTGTAAAATTTCTAATCTTTTTAAATCATTTTCTTCAAAAAATCCTATTTTAAAAGGAAATCCTCCCCAAAGATAAGACAATTTATTTGAAAATTGACTTATAAAAGATTCAAAATTTATAAAACCTTTTATCTGGGGGGCAACATTTTCAGTATCGTAAGAAGTTCCATCAGTTTTATTTATAATTACAAAACTAATTTTTGTATTAGTAAACTTTTCTTGAAATTTTTCAGACAAATCAAGTTCTTCACTTTTTTTGGCAGGAGTTAATCCTATGTTAGAAAACAGATCATTAAGTTCAATACTAATAATTTTTTCAACTAATCCATCTACAGTATTTATATTCTCTCTTTTTTTAAGTAATTCTATTATTTCTTCTAATCTTTTTTCTGCATTAGTATTAGGGTTTAATATGGTGCCGTCAGGATCTAAAAAATCTTTATATTTAGGAGTTCTATAAACATAATAACCAATTAAATTTTTAAGAAATTCTTGCCTAATTGTTTCTGTCTCACCCAATGAAGAAACTCCTAATGTATTTCTTTTTATAAGGTCTTTGATTGTTTCATTATTTTTAAAATCTTCTAATTTTTTTAGAATTTCTTGTGGAACCGTTGACTCAAAATTTTGTAAACTTTTATATAAATCAGTTTCAATAGTCATTCCCAGTCTATTTAAAAATTCAACAATTGTAAAATATTCTTTAGCATTACTAAAAGTTTCTAATAATTTTGCGTCTGGGTTGACCTGTAAAGATGGTGTTATTAGTGCTCTTGTTCTAGAAGACTTTGAATTACTGTCTTTAAAATTTTGATATAGTCTATCAAAATCTGGCAATAAAATTATTATCTCTCTTCTTGTAATTTTACTAAAAATTTTCTTAATAATTCTTTTTAAAAATTTATCTAATTTTTTTTCTTTTACTATTTTTATTAAATCGACCCGATCTTCATAATTATAAAGAGAATATACTTTATAAGAAGAGTCTGATAAAATTGAAGTCAAACTACTTTTATTAATTTGTAATTTGTTTAAATTAGATAAAACTAAAGGATTACCTGTATTTTGAAAATTTACTTTTAATTTTTTAAAACCTTCTGAAGACTGACTTACTTCTGAGTATATGTAATTAGAAGCAATTACTGAATTGTAAGTATTGTTTATACCAAATACAAAATAAAAAGTTCTATTAAATGAAAATTTATCATTAATGCTTTGTAAATATTCATTTGTAAGATTTCCAATAGTGGTTTCTCCAAAATTAACTATACTTTTAAGATCAGCGGTTGATCTTTTGTCTACATATTCTTTTACTTTATTCCTAAAATCTTCTTCTGAAAAAATAAACTTTAAAAATAAACTCTCAAAGTCATAATTAACATCAACAAAATTTACGTTAATAGAAAATATTTCATTTTGATCATACCCTACGTTATAATCAAAAGATTCAAAATATTGATTATTTTTCTTTGGTGATATTAATATTCTTGGATCACTATGATCAATAGTTTCTAATATTTCACTAAAAGTTTTTTTAGTTACTTGTTGATCTTCATTTAAAAGAAATTGTTTTGCTATTTGATAGTCTGAAGTTATTAATAAATTTGGTTGATATGTAGTAAGCATATTACAAAGATGGAATTAGAATTCTATCTCCTAAGTTTAATTGATTAAAAGGATCAGATATATTATTAAAATAACATATCAACCAATCATAAGTTGGAGTATCATAAAATAAATCAGATATTAAGTCTGCTCTATGTTCATATCCGGCAGGAATATAACCTATTTGAAATGATTTTAACTTAAGACTTGTAACAAAATCTAAAAATTCATTTGATGTTACTGACACTGTAACATCTTTGTCTTTATGTCTTATTACTTCAAAACCTTTGGACAAATGATTAATGTATTTCATTTATCGTTCCCCCCATATACCATTATAAGGATCCATAGTTTTATTTCTTAAGAAATCATTCCAACCTGCCACAGAATCTCCATTTTCTTTACCTTTTTCATAAGGTTCACCACTATTTCTAATTTCTTCTAATGACATACTAACTTCTATTATGTCGGGAAATAAATTAGGTACGTCGTAAGTTGTATTAACTGCTTCTCTAAATGAGTAGTTGGTGCAAATACAGGGAACGTTGTTATAAAGTAATCCGTGATTAATTCTTATTATAGGTGGTCCGTAAACTGAATTTTGTGAATTATTAATAGTGCTAGTTCTTATTAAATTAACCCACCAAATAACAAAATTTATTGTATATCCAAAAGGATTTGTTTTTGCAACACCATCAAGAAATTTAGATCTTTCCCTCTCTGCTTTTTTTATGCTTCTCTCATCCGCAGAAACATCACTAATTCTTTGATTAAATGTTGATTCACTATCTTGATTGTTAGCTTTTATATTTTTAGAGTAGTCTGGATCTCTTAGCAATAAAGACATATAATCAAAAGCAGCTTTTTCTGATAATGTATTCCCTAACTTAGAAGAAACTTGTCCTAATAAAGAAGGTGGGTTTATAAACAACTTTCTCAATTCTTCTTTGTTATCTGAACTTACAGTTTTAAAAGAAAAGTCTTGAATAGTTACACCTTCTCTATGAAATATATGTTGAATGTGTTTAACATTCATTCTAAAGTTTAATTTAAAAGTTCTGGACTTTGCCCCCATGTAACCGTACAAATTACCTGCTCTACCAATTAGATCGTAGACTGCAAAGTTTGCTTTTTGATCCTCGACTATACTTATGTTTTCAAAGAAGGGTAATATACAAAACTCCCTATCCCCTCCACTTCCCGGTTTTGGAAATTCAAAAACTAAGAAGGATCTTTCTTGAAGAAATCTTTTTACTGGAAGGTCTATAGTTGCTGCTAAATAGGAGTTTTGTCTTGCAAACTCTTCAGAAGCTCCTGCGCTAAATAAATTTCCTATTCCTGCAAATAATGTCATAATCCACCTCTAGTTTTTGTAGGAACTGATGTATCCCCAGCCAAAGCTCTTGCTTGGTTTCTAACTAATATTTTGAGTAAGTTTATCTGCTCATTAGCACTTTGTTGAGAAGTACGCTCATCTATTCTCATAGCAGTTACGGCATACATTAGTTCTCTGTTAATCATTTGCATTGGAGATAGGGTAGATCTATCTATGGTAGGACTTGTGGAAGCTCTTCTAGCTTCTGATTCTGCTAAGTCTCTTTGACGTTCAGTGGCATCAGCTATTTTTCTAATATCAGTTTGTTGTTTTTTATCTGCTATCTTCTCGGCTAAAGAAGACATTAATGGAACAATTGGCATCATAACCTTAAAGGTAGTTTCTACTCCTTTTTCAAAAGCATTTGCCAAATCCCCTCCAATTTTTTCAAGCCCTAAATAAGATCCAATTTCATTAACTAAGTCAATAATTTTTTGATACAAAGATTTAGTAAGATTAACAATACCTTCAAATAAAGAAACAAAAGGTTTTATGTAAAGTTGAAATATATCGCCAATTATTTTGATTGCAGGGACAATGCCTTCTTCCAAAACTTGAACGGTAGCTGTCAAATATTTAGTAAATTCTGTTAATCCTACTATTGCGATTTCATACAAAGGAAACAACTCAGAACCTAACTCAGCAACTGCTGTAAACAATGTTGTAGTATAGTCAACCTTTCCTGCATTCTCACTTATTGACAAGGTAAAAGAATCTAAAGAATCCCCCATTCCTAACATTTTAAGTATTAAAGGTCCATAGGTTTTCTCTAGAAGTTTGGTTCCCATTATTGCGCCAATTTGAGATTCTCCTAACGCTTTCATTTGATCTTTTACCGGACCAGCAAAAGCATCAACCTTTCTAAATATTTCCATTAAAATTCTAAAAAATTCTTTAGGGTTAGCTGCTTTTTCTAATTGTTTTCTTAAGTCCCCGGCACCCGCAATAACGGATAATCTCAAACCCTCCTCTGTAGTCAGTAAAGCATTAACAATGTTTCCTACCTGAGGCCCTAAGGCACCCATTCTGGCGACTACATCAACTAAATTAGTTCCAAATTGTTTTAAACTTGCTTGAGCAGCAGTTTCAAATATAGGAAGTTTTGTTATTGTATTTATTAATTTATCTGTTGCTACCCCGTATTTTTCTCCTGTTGCCAAAGTTGTTATGGCTAAATCATTTACACCTTGACTAGTCAACTTTAAATTAAATGCTAAATTAGGAAGAACACTCAGTAGTCCTTGAGTATCTTGTCCAGTCATATCAAATATGTTAGCTACTTTTAAAAGATTTTTATTATTCTCTCTAAATCCTATTGAGTATAAATTTGCTGCATTTCTTAAATTTAATAAAGTAGATCCATTTAAATTTTTAAAATCTGTTGCTAAATCTTTATTAAATTTAGATAAATTAGTACCATTCATCAATAGTACTTTTTCTACTTCATCTAAACCAGAAATCATACCACCTATCTGGGAAGATAACCTAATACCTATATTTTGAGTAAACCCATATTTTAAATCATTTACTAGTTGACTTGCTCCTACTGATTTTCCCACAGTTTTAGCAAATCCTCCTAAAGAGGTAACTGCTCTAGTCAATGCTCCTAATATTGCTGGTAATGCCATTTTACTTCTGCTTTGTTATCTTCAAATAATGAGTCCCTGTCATCTCATCTATGTTAAACGTTCTAAATTCATTTGGTTCTAATGTTGGAACTATCTGGATAAGATCTGTAGGATTCCTTTGATAAGTACACGCTTCAGTGTTATCTAATAGTTTTTCCAAAATTTCAACTAATAATTCAGCCGTAACATTATTTAGGTCATAAGCAGATAATAGATCATTATCCTTAGTACTAACGAAGTGAGTACCACCTAAAGATCTGGCACAGTTAACGGTAAGAACCTTTCTTATGGAAACTCTACCATCTTCGTCTGTGTAATTAAAAATTAATATTTTACCCGGAGGTACAGAAGTTTTGCTTACTACTTTAACTCTCTGGACAGTTAGGGTAGGTTCTGGCTCGTCTATACCTTGCTCTTTAGCTGAGTTAGTTTTAAAGACTATCTTAATAGCCATCCTTAGAATCTTAAGGAATTTACCCAGTATCTGGTTGCTACTAAACTCAACATACTTTGTAGACTTAATCTGTTTATTAAGTTGATTTAATAAGTTTTCCTTAATCATAATGTATAAACATAGCTAATTAACTATAGAGCAACAAATTTGTTTATTTTTCCAGATTTTTTCTCAAATGTCGCCATTTTGGCCATGTTAGTATAGTATAAAGTTTTTTTAAAAAATATTTCGTGGAATGAAGGCTTGAGTGGGTCATAGATAGTAGAAAAGAAATTTCTACAAAATAAACATATTTGTGTTCCTTTTTAAGCTTCAGAACTCTATTCTTATATAGAATATAAACACGATATGA
>Ga0129333_10000681_pt1 | contig 29103 bp, 23 predicted proteins | sample CPB6_08_DNA_FD_94474 | JGI IMG/M metagenome (GOLD analysis project Ga0129333, IMG submission 94474) | Freshwater to marine salinity gradient microbial communities from Chesapeake Bay, USA - CPBay_Sum_0.6_0.8_DNA | ecosystem: Environmental > Aquatic > Marine > Coastal | place: USA: Chesapeake... | reverse complement strand
GTCACTATTTCTCAAGATGACGACGACGAAGAAGCAATGAGTTACTTTAAGAAAATTGCTATGGAAGAGTGAAGCATCCACGTAAGTGTGGATACGAGGAGAGCTAAGCTCTCCTTTTTATTTTAGAGGTCTAGATGAGCAATAAGATTTTATATGAAGTCTACAAAGACAACAAGAAAATTGGTGAGTTCAAAGTACTATCACTGGGTGTTGAGCATATCAAGAGAGTGTGTGATATGAACAACTGGAAGATTTCAGATTATGAAATAAGACAAATAAGTGATGGTATCGTCGTTTGGAAAGGATAGTTACCAACCAACGCGATCATACATATAGCGATCATACGTTGAATCATTATTTCTTATAGGTGCTTCTATTCTTGCAACTTGTGTTTGTCTATTGTTGACAGTACTAATTGCGGGAGCAACGACAGTAGTAGCACCACCAGCTTTATTTTCACGAAGAGCATTAACTTGATTAGTTCCTGCTCTAACTAAGTCAGAATTATTTGGTCTATAAGCATTAACTTCTTCGGGACTAATAATTTGATTATCAGATCCTTTGTTGCCAGACATTAGGAACTTAGTAGCTTGTACAATTTTAGCAGACTCTGCATCCTGTTTATCCTGTTGAGATTTAGTGATATCTCCTACTACTCCATCAACCATTTGTGTCATATTTTTGCCGAATGGATACCAAGGGCCGAATTTAAATTCTTTGCCTCCGATCTTTGGAATCCAATCGGGAATTTTAAATCCAAATCCAGGTATTTCTAAGCCTCTAAATACAGAAAAAAAGTCACTAATTTTAGAAACTATAGCTTTAAAAGTGTCAATAGGACTAAAAATCATATCAACATAGCTTTTAAACATTTCTTGTAGACTAAATGACTTAAGAGTTTCTTTAGCATTTTCAAATCCAAAGAATCCTAATACCCACGCCATAGCATCTTTGATCATATCAATTGGGCCAAATATCAGTGAGTTGAAGAATCCTTTTATTGCGCCCTTTATTCCTCCAATTATTCCTTCTTCCTCGTAACCTTCAATAGCACCTTTGACGGTATCCCAGAGAGTCATTATAATATTTAAAGGTACTAATAATTTAGAAGTTACTTTTGCGACAGTAGAGAATAATTTTGCAAAATCATCGAATGTACTACCTATAGTCGAGAATATTCCTTTTATAGTTTCAAACACAGCAGAAGTTGGTCCACTGAAAAATTCTCTTACGATTTTAAATGCATCTGCGAATGGCTCTATAATCACATTTAAGCCAGACATTATATTTTTAATGAACTTTGCTATCGTAGATTCTTCAGATGCGAGAGTAAAGAATCCCTTCACCGAGTCTACTATGTTGTCAAATATTTTTGCTATAGATGGGAACTTTTCTGATATGGTAACTTTAATAGTATCTACTATGTTATCAAATATTTTTGTTATAGAAGAAAGCTTTTCTGATATGGTAACTTTCACAGTATCGACTACGCTGTCAAATACTTTTGTTATAGAAGAAAGCTTTTCTGATATAGCAACTTTCATAGTATCTACTATGTTATCAAATATTTTTGTTATAGAAGAAAGCTTTTCACTTATTGATAGTTTCAATAAGTCATAAGACATACTAATACCGGCAGCAAAAGATGCTATTGCTTTTTGCGCTTTTGTTATAACAAATTCTGGAGTTAATAACTTTGCAAAATATTTTATTGCGTCAAATACTGCTCCCAAGATTGGTACTACTAGCTTTGAAAAATACTTTACTGTATCAAACAGTGCTCCCAAGGTTGGCATTAGTAACTTTGAAAAATACTTTATTGTATCTAATTGTGCTTTCATTGCACCTACGACTACACCCAGCCCAGCCGCTAGTGCAGTTAAGCCTAATCCCAATCCACCATCTCCACCTGCAGCGGCTGGCTTAGATGCTTTCGCTAAACTACCCAATCCTTCTGTATTCTTTTCAATCTTAACTAAGACGCTCTTCTGTGCTTCTTGAGAACGCTGTGCTTCTTGTTTTTCTTCTTTCCCAACGGTGGCTATAGCCGATGGTGTCTTAGAAGAGCTCGTATTTCCACTTGTTAAAGTTGCTGATGATTGAGCCATCAGCTTAAGTGACTTCGCTATATCCTCAAGCGTTTTACTAATATCTTTAAATATCTGCGTTTGTGTATGAAAATCTCTAGCTATAATTAATTGTTCTATAACAGATGATCGCTGAGCTATAAGCGATTGTTTGAGCGCTGATGATATCGTGTCTAAATGTTCGACTGATTTTTTCTGAACGTCAAGAAGAGCAGTAAAACTTTCTTGCCCTACGGTATTGACATTTATGACATTTGTGATATTAGTTTTTTTGGCCATTTTATTTACTCTTTTGTGCTTCTAATCGTTGTTTTTCTTCGTCCAAATACTGAATCAACAGAGAAATATAAATCTCTCTTTCAAAGGGAATCATATCCTCAATTTCCCCTAGACTGTACTTATGATACTGCATAAGCGCAAAATTCATTTTATAGTAATTTTGCAAATTATCATGATATAAACAAATTAGAAAAAAGAGTCTAGTCCTCTTATATACTTCTCGTGTTCTTTACTACACACAGGGCATTTATAAGAAACCTTTTCTTCTAACTTTGGCATAGTTTCAAAAAACTTCTGTAACTTCATAAATTGTTCTTGTGTCAAGTTATCTACGAACTGCCTCATTTCTTCAGGTCTATGATCTTTTGCCGAATATATTTGCTCTGAATCATATACTGAATCAATACACGATGTTATGATATTGAAGATTGCTTCTGCATCACTTGTATTAACATTTTCTAATTTCTTAAGTAATTCTAGAGAAGGATATTTCATTATAACACCAACATTTCCAAATAAAGGAATTGTTTTATCGTGCCCTTCTGGAATATTTACTTTTAGCTTAGTTAAGTCTATTTCGTATGAAACAGATGCTTTATCGGTTTCGCATTCATCACACTTTAACACTAAGTTGACTATTTCACCTACTGATTTTGATCTGATCTGCGTAAAGATGTATTCTATATCGAATATTGCTAGATCACTTGCTTTTATCGGATCTTGTATGCATGATTCGATAACTGATTTTAAAGTCGTAATCATCGTTTCAGAATCTTCACTCTGTTGCGCTATCAATAGGGCCTTTTCTTCTTTAACTAAGAATGGTCTGTATGTTACACTTTTTCCGCTAGAAGGTATTGTCAATTTATATCGCGGTGTATTTGCCATTGGTAAAGCCATGTTTATTTTCCTTTTCTCAAATCATTAAGCATTTTGCTAAGTTCACTAGTACTACCCACGAAAATAGCATTGTTATTTGTAACAGAAGCTTCTTTTTTAGATGGAGCTTCTACCATTTGTTTTTGTTTATGCAGATGTATTAATTGAGCATTTACATCTGATAAGTGTTTTACTAAACCTCCTACTACTTCAAAAGCTCTAGGATGTTCACTTTGTTTTGCAACTTCTAAAGCATGATATAAAGCATCTTGTCCTTGACTTAATAACAAATGTAAATTACTACGTGATACTTCGAAGTCTGTTTCTAAGTCTTTATTTGAGGACACTTCTTCAATAGATGCAGGTAATGTTTCTTGTTTTTCAATTGGAGCTGTACTAAAAATTTCACTTAACTTATCATCAATATTCATAAAAATCAACCATTTATATATTCGGAAGGAATTCCACGTCCAGTTATTTGACCTTGACGTTCAATTTGATTAGTTGCCAATGCGCTATTAACAATTTGTTGGAATTGTGTAAAATCATTATAGTATAATCTTGGTATTGAAGTATTATTAGATAGAGTATTATATCTCTTATTCGTATGATACTTATAATTGAATGTTACTTGTAATTTGGCGATATCTTTCGAATTATGATCTAAGTTTATAGCACCAACTGTTTTTGGATATGCTTCGTATATTTGAGTTTCATATGTATTATTATTATTAGTGTCTTGAGTTATAATTTTCATATTTCGAACATATTCTTCATAATATCCTGAAAGTCTAGTTCCAGGATCAATTATCTTATTCATCCAACTATCAAAATATTCTTTAATTATAAACTGTGTATCTAAAATAAATGTCAGAGATAAGGTTTCAAATGTTCTATCATATACAACTTCACGTTGTTCACCATATGTTCTGACTGGTTGAGAAGCAAAACTTATACTTGGCAAAATTGCTTGTTCACAATATAATTCTACTAAAATTTGATCTTTAACATCGATAGTAGCAGGATTTGTAATCTGAACTGTGAATCGATTTAATCTAGCAGTACCTCTTGTTTTTATTGTTTCTATGAAATCTTGTAAAGTGTTAGGCATTAAAATCCTCCAGTATTTTTCCATACTTGTGTAGGAGTTGCTTTTGCAAAGCTTTCAACTGGCATCATTAAAGCTGTAGTCCAATCTATAGGTGTTATTATTTTTAGTTGTGTCATAAGATGTTCGTTTAAATAGCTTTTTACACAATGTTCTACTAGCCGATGCTTTGAAATTCCTTTTAGTAAACTCCAAGACATTTTCAATCTGGTGTTTTCATCTAATCCTTTTGTATTTTTAAAATGCAATAAATTGTCTAAAAGAACTATTCTAAACCGATAAGATAAATAATGAAGATTTAAACCCATAAACCCTTCAGTAGTTCTTGCAAAGGGGAAAACTAATGGGAATCTGTCATAATGAGGAAGCTTATCTTTAGTTTTAGGATCATAAAAGAACATGTACATATTTCCGGGTTTTACGTATCCTACGTTTGTTCCAGAATGCTGATACATATTATTAGCTCTAATTCCTTCTTTACGAAGCAATAGAGCTTGCTGTCTAAACCATGTTCTAGACTTTGTAACTATAGAAGGATCGTATTTGTGTTTTTCGAACACATTTAACATACTTGTCATTTGATTCCTAAGTGATTTTCAGTTAAAATTAAAAACTCCCATCCTCTATCTTTTGCATAATTAGAAGCAGCTTTCCATTTTGCTTCATTTACGCCCCAAGTCATGACTTCTTGAATGAACTTTCTTGTCTTTCGAGAAGGAGCTTGAGGAGGTCTCGTTTGTGAATCGGGTTTAATTTCCACTAAATATGTCTTTAAACTTCCATCGTTTTTTCTTACTTGTATCTTAAAATCTATAAAATATCTATGTGCCCTATTGTCAATTGGAGAGATATAGGGTACTATTGTCTCTTCTGAACTCCACTTTAATACAGAAGGATTATTATCACACCATATAGCGAATTTAGTTTCCCAACTCGATCTCATTATGATGTTTGTATAATCTCCTATGTATTTTTGAGGATTTGTCGGTTTGAATTTTCGTTTGTGAAACATGAATAAATAAGTATAGTATACTATTAACTATTTATAGGAACTTACATGGCTTCACCATATTCTCTGTCAGCCGTTCCAGAATCTAAGTACAAAATAAAGCGTTTCATAAACGAGCAAAAGTACACAGTAGATAATTATCAATATCCATCAGATTTGATTGGATTGAGCACTATTAATGATCCCACTGGAACGCAACATGCATACGGAGGCAATTATGTCGTATTTTACATCAACGTGAACAACGACTCTAAAATGATTGAAAATCCTGATAACACTAACCGCATGAATGAATTTGTTGACGTAGATATTTCTCAGAGAATTAAAAAACAGTTGGCTGGTAGAGATTATTCAGAGAAAGCTGTAGTTGCAGCTCAAATGGCAGAAACTGCTGGAGTCACAGGACTTATAACTCAAACTGTAGGTTCTGCTGGGAGTGGAACAAAAGGAGCAATTTTAGGAGCTATGGCTGGACTTGCTGGAGCTGCATCAGTTGCAGCAAATACTAAGAATTCAGTATTTTCTCGTCCTCAAAAAAGATTAAAGGCTGTGATAGCTCTTCACGTACCAAATCAACTGACAATCAGATATGGAGCAGGTTGGGCTGATGAAGAAACATTTGGTCTTCAAGCTTTATTGCAGGGTGGCGAAACAATTGGACGAGCATTATCATCTGCTACTGACGCACTGGTTAATAAAAATCCAAATATTTCTGCAGCTCAAGCAGCATTTGTGCAGGGAGCAAAAGGTATATCGTCAATAGTAGCAAATGTAGCTTTAACGCGTGGACCAAATGCCGGTGCTATGTCAGCTCTTACAGGTCTTGCACCTAATCCTATGAAAGAACAAATATTTAAGGGTGTAGATTTTCGTACATTCACTATGGAATACCAATTTGCTCCACGAAGTGCAGAAGAATCCAACAATGTCAATGATATTATAAAAGCATTTAAATACCACATGCATCCTGAGTATAAGGACACCAATAATTTCTTGTTTTTATATCCATCTGAATTTGATCTAGAATATTACCATAATGGCGAAGAAAATCTAAATATTCATCGACATACTTCTTGTGTTTTAACTGAATTAAATGTTAATTATACACCTAATGGTAATTTTTCAACTTTCAAAGAAGGTCGTCCTACACAGATAAATGTATCGATGACATTTAAAGAACTTACGATTCTCACTAAAGAACTTATTGCGGAAGGTCTATAATGTATTTTTCAAACTTTCCAAAAATAGTATACGATTTCGATCTACCAAATGGTGTAGATTATAAAATCGTTACTGACATCACACGAAATGTAAGATTGCGCAAACAGATTCTTGAAAATATATTAGTGTATGATTATTACGATATAGGTGAAGGTGAAACACCAGAAATCATATCAGAAAAAATATATGGTACTCCGTATTACCATTGGGTTATTATGTTAGTTAATCAACGTTATGATTATATTAATGACTTTCCGTTGACTCAGTTAGAATTAGATACTCACATAGACAAAAAATACGGCGATAAGAAATATCATGTTCATGATTATAAAGTAAATGGAATTATCAAAGAAGGAATTAATATAATCACTCTTCGTGATTCTGAATTAGAAGGCGGCGGAATCGGGATGATGGCTGAAGGGAAAGTATTAGAAAGTGTGGTCAATGAATATCAAGCCAGAATTGATAATATTCTTGTTGCTTCAAATAGTATTACTGTGCAGATAGAAGTTTCTTTGAGACACGGCAAATTTCAACCTAATGAGACTGTAACAATTTTAGGTGAAAACACATTTGCTGAAGTAGTGTCATGCACTGTTCCAGCTCAGTATACGATTACTACGAATTATGATTATGAGTTTGCTTTAAATGAGTCTAAACGTAGAATTAAAATTGTTGACCCTGCATTAGTAGAACAATTAGTAAAAGAATTTAAAGATATTATATGAGTATTTCTCCAACTGAGAGTATAAGATTTGCAGGTGATGTAAATATTCGTCGCTTGGAAATAGTGTCGTCTGCGCAATATAGAGTTGACATCACCAATCAGTTGATTGGAATTGAGATATATGAAGATATGTTTTCGTCATTTACTTCTTTATCTATTACAGTAAGAGAATCTCAAGACTTTATCAATGCTCTACCGTTACGCGGAGAAGAAGTATTAAATTTAGAAATCGCAACACCAAGCTTTGAAAAAGAAAATACTTTTTTTAAAGGCAAATACTACATCTATAAGATAAGTGATAGACAACTTCTTACTGACAGAAATGTAGCATACACATTGAATTGTATTTCCTATGAAGCACTTTATGACTTAAATACTCGACATTCTAAACCTTATAAAGGAAATATTGCTGATATAGCAAAACAGATTTTGGGATCTGATGGCCTTAACAGTACAAAGAAATACAACATTGAACCCACTAAAAATTCTATAAAATACATTTCTAACTATTGGTCGCCAGTTAAGAACATGAATTTTTTAGCTAACAGTGCTATTAGCAAAGACGGAAACGCATCATACTTGTTTTTTGAAAATAGATCTGGTTTTAATTTCAAAAGTCTTGAAAGTCTTTATACTCAAGAAACATATCAAAAGTTTATAAAAGATAATTATACGAGAGACACCTATGTAAATACTTCTATTAGAAATATTGAAAGAGATTATCAGAGAATATTAGAATTTAAAGTTAGAGTACCATTTGATGCTTTAAAATTTACAAATAGCGGTGCTTATTCTTCTAGATTATACTCATACGATTTTGTGAAAAAGAAGTACATGGCGAAAGACTACGATGCGCTGTCGAAATTTTCAAGTAGTGCTCACTTAAACAAATTACCACTTTATACTGATATGAAGCCAATAGCTTCTATTAATCGTGTGTTTAATGAAGTGAAGCACTATGCTAGTCATGATGGATACGCAGATACGAGTACAGTTACAATACAACAAGAAAGAAATTCGAAAATCAATTTAATAAGATCATGTATTATTGAGATAAATGTTTTTGGTAGAACTGATTATACGGTTGGACAAAAAGTCTATGTAGAAGTTCCAAAACCAACTGTTATAACTCAAACAGATCAAGCTAATACTGATAGAGCTTCTGGTTTTATTGATTCAGCATATTCGGGCAATTTTATAGTAACTGCTATTAATCACGTTATTTCAAGAGAAAATCATACGTGTATTATGGAGCTTTCTAAAGAATCGGTAATGGAATAATATGTTATACATTGGAATTATAGAAAATCGCAATGATCCTTTAAAACTTGGAAGATGTAAAGTACGAGTTATAGGTTTGCATACTCATGATACTATAAAGTTACCTACACACGATTTACCTTGGGCTATTCCAATGCAGCCGATAACTTCAGCTGCATTATCAGGAATAGGGACTACGCCTCTTGGATTAGTTGAAGGTACTAGCGTTATCGTAATGTTTCAAGATGATGACAAGCAATATCCTATAATACTTGGATCTATAGGCGGAATTCCACAGAGCTCTTCTGAAAATTTAACAGTAGATGATACTACTATAAAGATTAAGATAGACAGTGAAATAAAAGAGACTAATACGCAGTCAAATGTTTTATTAGATGGTTCTGGTAATGCAGTTGTAGATTCTTCTGGAAATCCAGTTACTACAAGCACTACTGAAGTTACTTTAGAAAACACAAACAAATTAAAAAGAGCTATAGAGTTTACCCCAAGTTCTGAATGTGTATCACTTATTAAAAGATATGAGGGATTACGCTTAACGTCCTATCAAGACTCAGTTGGTGTTTGGACTATAGGTTATGGAACGACACGAATAAATGGTGTGCCAGTTCAGCCTGGAATGACAATCACTGTAGAACAGGCTGAAAAGTATTTAATCGATGATCTTAATACAGATTTTGTTCCTGCAGTAAAATCCAACACGCGCGCTTTGATAACACAGTCTATGTTCGATGCGCTTTGTTCTTTTACATATAATCTTGGCGCAGGAAATTTAACAAAATCGACAATGTTTAAAGATTTAAATTCTGGAAAATATTTAGATGCAGCTGCTGGATTTTTGCAATGGACTAAAGCTGGAGGAGTGGAATTAGCAGGTCTTGTAAAACGCCGATCTTCAGAAAAAGATTTATTTTTAAAGAATGGTGTTCCAAATTCTGCAGGCGAATTGCCAGAGCAAATACAAAATGATGCTGATTTGAATAATGTGGCAACACAGTCTTCTTCAAGTACTATTGGGTTTGCAGATCCAAATAGAAAATATCCATTATATTTTAATGAACCTGATACAAATAGACTCGCGCGTCATGAAGAGATTAATAAGACTATTGTATATAAGAAAGAAGCAGCACAACTTAAAAATGTTTCGACTGCAAATGGAAGCACTTGGGATCAATCACCTATTCCTTATAATGCGCAATATCCATTCAATCACGTAATGCAAACTGAATCTGGACACGTTCTGGAATTCGACGATACACCAAACAGCGAAAGAATTCATATTTATCACAAGTCCGGTACATTTAGCGAAATAGATGCTAATGGAACACGCGTTAATCGCATAGTAGGCGATGGGTATGAAATTTTTGAAAGAAATGGCTATGTGCAAGTTAATGGTTCATTAAACGTAACTGTAGACGGCGCACAAAATATTTTAGTTAAGAACTCGATGAATTTAAATGTAAATGGTGCTACCAACATTAACGTCTATAATGATGCAAACTTAAATGTAAGTGGAAGTTTAAACGCTTCTGTCGCAGAATCATTTAAACTTAAAGCTAATTCAATTTTTATCGAAGGTGGTACTGTCAATATTAAATCAAACGGATCTTTAAATGCTTCTGGTTCTGGTTCAGTCGATATTCGTGCAGGAGGAATATTGTCAGCTGATGGAGGATTAGTAAGAATAGCAAGTGGAGCAAAATTTGCTTCATCATCAAACTTAAGTGCTCCTGCAAGTAAAGTGTCTGCTCAAATGCCGAATTTAGGTAAATTAACTGTTGTGACGAGAAGTACATCTGCTGCGGGGCAGTACGAAACTCCTGAAGAAGGTGATTATACTGCGTACTTACAAAGACAAATAGATAGCGGTGCAATTAAGAAAGAAGAAATAGACAGCGGAACACAACAGGAAATACAAGAAGTGACACCTCCTTCGATTGTTGCTCTTGATAAGAGCTGCGATGCAATAGCAATGAAAGAGACTTTTGAACCATCTTTTATACTTTCTAAAAATTTCACGTTATCAGCTCTTACTAAAAATAATAGTAGACCTATTATTGCACAGCAAGGACTTAGTATACAGGAAATAGTATGTAATTTGAAAGGTTTAGCGGAAAATTGTTTAGAACCAATACGTAATCTTTATCCAAACATGGTAATCACTTCTGGATTTAGACGTCCTGAAGATGTCGTAGGTTCATCAAAAACTTCAGATCATTATCTAGGGTGTGCTGCAGATATCGTTATTCCCAATTTTGATCGTGAGGGTCATTATGAAGCAATCCAAAAAATACAGAAAGTGATTCCATACAATCAGCTATTATTGGAATATCAGGGCTCAAATACAGTTTGGATTCATGTTTCATTTAAATATGTTGGATCTAAACAACAAGTGTTTACGATGAGAGATCACAAAAGAATTGGCGATTTTGGTCAATTTGTCTTGGTAGTATGAGGAATAAATAATCATATGGCTAAAAATACTCGCACATTTTCAGATATAGACATGGCATTTGCTGCAAATCCTGTGTCTAAAGATATTTCTCGCAAATACGACGAGAATGCTATTAAACAATCTCTAAAAAATCTTATTATGACTAAGAATTTTGAGAGACCGTTCAGAAGTGAAGTGGGATCACAGATTATGTCGTTGCTTTTTGAACCAATGACGCCTATAACTAAAGCAACTATAAAGAAAACAATAACGAATGTAATTACAACATATGAACCTAGAATAAATTTATTAGACGTTTCAGTACTGCTTAGTCCTGATAACAATGGTGTTTATGTTACTATCGTTTTTTCAATTGTCAACACCAGCACTCCTATAAGTGTTGACCTATTCTTGGAAAGAACTCGATAATGGCTAATAAAATAAATGTTTCAGATCTTGACTTTGATTTAATCAAGGCAAATCTAAAAGAATTTCTAAAGAGTCAAGACCAGTTCACTGACTATGATTTTGATGGTTCTGGACTAAGTGTATTGCTCGATATTCTGGCATATAATACACATTATAATGCCATGTATACAAATCTTGCAATAAATGAAATGTTTCTTGATTCTGCAAGCAAGAGAGACAGTGTTGTATCAATTGCTAATAATTATGGTTATCTTCCAATTTCTCGTACAGCTGCAAAAGCAAATATTTCTATGATAGTGCCGGTTGGTAACAACACTGGACTTACAATAAGTATTCCTAAATTTACTGCCTTTACATCTACGATTTCGGGAGTTGATTATTCATTTTATACTTTATCAGAAAATGTTGGTATTAGAAATGATGCATCAGGGCGCTATGAATTTTCTTCAATAGATTTATATGAAGGAACACCTATTATAGAAAGATTCAACTTTTTAACTAACACAAAAGTAGTTTTACAAAACGAAAATATAGATGTAAACACAATAAGAGTTACTATTAAAGATCCTACGTCTCTCAATACGATAACATACAAGTACGCTGAAAAAATTATAACATTAAATTCTTCAAGCGAAGTGTTTTTCGTAAGAGAAATAGAAGGGCAACAATACGAAATTTATTTTGGAAAAGATAATCTTGGAAAAGAGCCAGATATTGGATCTGTAATAACAGTAGAGTATATGATTACTAGTGGTTCTGTTGCAAATGGCATTAAGTTATTTGCGTATAATGGACCTAGTTTTGGAACTAATCCAACAATAACAGTTAATAAAACTGCAGCTGGAGGAAGAGAAGCAGAAACCGTTGATGAAATCAAATATAATGTTTCTCACAAGTATAAGCTACAAGATAGAGCAGTAACTTCTTTAGACTACGTTGATATAATTAAAACAAATTATCCAGATATCGATTCAATTAGTTGCTGGGGCGGCGATACAATGAACCCTCCAGTTTATGGCAAAGTTTATATTTGCATAAAGCCTCAATCAAGCTTGTTTTTAACTCAGTCAGAAAAAAATACGATTATAGAAGACATAATAAAACCAAAGTCAATGCTTGGTATTCTTCCTACAATGGTAGATCCAATTTATAACACTATTCAATTAGAAACAACTGTTTATTATGATCCTAATTTAACGAACAAATCTTCTTCTCAAATGCAACAGATTGTTCGTCAATCTATCTTAGATTATAATGATACGTATCTTCAAAAGTTTGATGGAGTACTGCGATATTCTAGATTGATTAGAGCAATAGACGATGCTGATACGTCTATCATAAATAATATTACTACTATCACACTTAGACGAATTGTAGATGTTATATTTAATCTTTCCACCAGTTACACAGTACAGTTGAATAACCCAATTTTCAATCCAGGTGTTCCTGAAGAAGTTGTTATGACGACTGGATTTTACATTAATAATACCGAGACGGCATATTATATTGATGATGATGGTGCTGGAAAACTAAGATTATTTTATTATAATCCTTTAGATTACGCAAAAGTTTTTGTAAATTCTAGCATTGGTACTGTAAATTATGATACTGGAGAATTAAAGATAAATTCTCTATTTGTTTCTGGATTGGTAGAGTCTAATTTCGAATTTATTATAAAAACAAGGTCTAATGATATTATTGGTCTTTATAACGAAATAGTTAATATCGATTTAAATTATCTGACAGTGAATGTAGTACAAGAAACATCTTCATTAAATCATCAAGTTTCTTCTAGTAGAACATAATGGAAAAAACTCCAATTTCAGTTGCATTAGAACGACAAATCCCCGAATTCATAAGGGGAGAGTACGAGCTATTTGTAAATTTTATAAAAGCTTACTACGAGTTTTTAAATGAAACTCAGCAACGAAATTTAGAAGATATACGTTCAATAGAGAATACTCTTGAACAGTTTATAGTTAGATTTAAAAAAGAACTTTCTGCATTATTTCCAACAAATACGCTGAAGAATGAAAGATTTATTCTTCAAAAAATTCGTCAGTTCTACCAGTCTAGAGGTTCGAAAGAATCGTTCCAATTTTTATTTAGAATTTTATTCAATAAAGATTCGGAGATTTTTTATCCATCAACACAGATGTTGAAAGCGTCTGACGGAAAGTGGACACAAGAAAAATCAATTTTTGTGAGATCTTCTTCAGGAGAGTTATTCAATCTCAGCGAAAAAATCATTAAGATTGAAACAGATAAAAAAGAAATTTATGTTTTTTGTCCTCGAGTTGTCTATTATCGCGAAAACATTTACGAAGTTTTCATTGATCGTTCTTATGTACAAGATATTGAAGTTGGAAATATAGTTTCTTCAGAAGATGGCAGTTATTACGGCGAAATCATAGAGTGTCCCAATAAGTACACGATTGTTTCGAAAGGCGCTAGTTTCGAAGCAGGACAATTATATTATCTAAAAACAACAGATGGAGATGGATCCTTAATTAAGATCACAAAAATAGGAACTGGCGGATCTATCGAAAAGATACAAGTCATTAGTTTTGGATTAGATTATAAATCTACGTTCTATGCAAAATTAAGTAACAAACAAGCTGTAGCGCTTCCGTATTATAGTCCTGTAACCGCATTAATAGCTGGAACTCCCACATATTCGGGAAATACTTCATATGGTGTACTTACAACATTAACTGGAACTGTTACTCAGGGTAGTAATTCCGTAGCCTTAAATGCACAAGCTCCTTTTGCATTCACAAATCTTTCAGTAGTTAAAACTTCTGGTACTGGTAATTTCGTTAATGCAACACAACAAGTTGTGCATAATGCTGGAAATTTTGTTATAGGCAATGAGTACACTATAGTTACTGCAGGTACTACTGATTTTACATCTATAGGAGCAGAAAATAATAATATAGGAACAGTGTTTACTGCAACTGGAATAGGAACTGGAAATGGTACAGCTTCTACTCTTATTACTGTAAAAAGTGTTTCAGCTTCTACAACTACTCCTTTGAGTGATAATACTTTACTTTTAAGTAAGCCAGCAGAAACTAGTGGAACTATCACTTTTAAAGTTTTATCAAATTCACCTGCTTATTCTGATGGTACTAATGGATTTGTAGATTATGGTTATATTAATCGTCAAGATTATTTCTATTTTGACAAATTTTACACTCCTTCTATTGCAAACGATCAGAATGTATTTTATGTAGACGGTTCATACGTTGGTGAAATAATAGGATCATTTTATACTAATGCAAGTAACACGAATGTAATTGATGAAGATGCTGCTGAAATCAAAGTTGAATTAGGCGCAGTAGCGATTTATCCTGGTTATTATTCATCATCTGATGGATTTATTTCCGACGAATCATACATTCAAGATGGAAAATACTATCAGTTGTTTTCATATGTTATTCGAGTAGAACAACAAATTGATTCATATTATGATATAGTAAAACAGTTATTACATCCTGCAGGTCTTGAATTATTTGCCGAATACAATATTAAAAATGATTATTATGTTTCAGCGACTCCGTTGTTGGCATTTATTCGCTTACAGTTTTTTGAACAAAACTATATTACAGATGATCAAGGTACTAGATCAATTAATAAAAATATCGTTTCATCTGATGCTGTCTCGACAGCAGTACACAACTATTTAAATGACATTAAGGACATACAATTATCAATACAAAAATATAAACCTGATGGCACTTTAGCTGGAGAAACAGATCAAAATCGTTGGTCTACTGTAGATCCTATGACAGCAAATCGATACGATGATGAAAAAAATATCGATTCAAGCGATTCTTTATACAGCGCGTCTGACGAACGTTATAACGACGTGATACAAAGAAGTGCAGATCTGACAAATGTATTAACTGATTCAATTGATACTAAAGTAGTAGACGCATCTAAAGCAGATAGTAGTATAGCTGATTCGGAAAGTGCTATTAGATCTTGGGATATATCATCTATTGAAAACGGCACATTTTATCAAACAACTTCTGCGAGTCATTTGTCTTCAAGTGATATTAAAGATGTGACAAAAACTGGCATACAGAGCACATCAACTCAAAATGATAGTATTAAAGATGATTTCGATAAAAATACTACTAGCGACACAGCTCCATCAGTCGATGAAATAACTCGTAAAGAAGTAGAACAGGCAAAAACAGATGATGCGACAGCGAATTCTGAAAGTGCTGTTAGATCTTGGGATATATCATCTATTGAAAACGGCACATTTTATCAGACCACAACGGCAAGTCATTTGTCTTCAAGTGATATTAAAGATGTGACAAAACCTGGTATACAAAGCACATCAAGTCAAACTGATTCTTTTGATAGAACTGTTACGTATGACAGATCAACAGTACCATTAGTATCGTTAGATCCGGCTTTAGCGACTGATAGTTCTGCAAAAGCTATAACTCCACGCACTATAGATGATCTTGCAAGTGCAGTTGGAGGTGAATGGCAATGGAACGGCGTTTCATATGTATTAATCAACCCAGAAATAAGAATTGGTGCTGCATATTTTCGTACACCAGATGATTCAATTTCTTCTATAAATACATCAGGAACCCTTTATTATAATGCATATAATCAAAATGATGCTCTAGATCCTCTCACTTCATACTCGTATGATAGCGAGACATATGCAGAGCGTATTACAGTAGCAATCTCTTAATTTGTAAAGGTAAAAACATGATCACAATTCCAAAATTTTCAAATTTCATCGAGTTAGGCGGTACACTTTCTATCGCCCACTTTGGTCCAGACGGTGAGTTAATCGAAAACCGTTTTTATTCTAACGTAGTTCACAATGTAGGAAAATCCTGGATTGCTGGACGTATGAAAGACTCGGTTAGTGGATATACTATTCCAGTTCAAATGAGTCACATGGCAATTGGTGGTAGTAGCACTGTTGGATCAAATCCAGCTAAAACCACGCCAGCAGCAAATGACAGTCCTGCACTTCTAAGTACTGGTGGTTCAGGTAGTGGTACATATGATGAACTTGCACGAGTTGGATTAACTGTAGCAGGTGGTACAGTTTCAGGTGCTACAGTTACATACGCCGCAACATTCAATGCTGGTACTGGTACAGGTTCTTTGATTGAAGCTGGTATTTTTAACAGCGCTACTGCAAAGGCTGGAACTATGCTTTGTAAAACATCGTTCGATGTAGTTAACAAAGCTGCTAATGATTCGATCACCATCACATGGACTGTAACCATTCAGTAATTGACAAATGGCAACGTCACTTCTTAAATCTTCTTTAAGAACCAACTTAGTAAAGTCGGTTATTTCAGAGATTGTATCAAATATAAGCAGATATTATTACGTGTACTGTCATCCCGGTGCATGGACGAATGAAACTTCTCCAGAACCGGTTTCAGATTCTTTTGAATATGAAAATCAAACACGTAATGAAGCTATTTTATTTAAACAACTAGATGCTAATGATATTTGCGCAGTCGTACCGCGACGCAATTGGGTTGCTGGTTACACATTTGATATGTACTCTGACTACTCGTTAGAATCTCAGACATTCACTGTTACTAATACCGATGGTCAAACTACATTTCCTTATTCCTATGGCTTTATAAAGCCATTTAGTTCTGAATTAGTAAAGGTGTACAAGAATGGCGTTGTTTTAAATGCTTCTCAATATAATATAAGTCAAACTAGTATTATATTATTGTCTCCAGCTATTTTAGGAGATGTCATTAAAGTTGAGTTTTATGATAAAGTTGCGTTCTCAGGAGCTACGGCTCTTGAGAATGCAGAATTTTATTGTTTAACTGATGACTTCAATGTTTATAAATGTTTATTCAATAATAATGATAGTCCTTCTTCGATAAAACCCACTGGTACTTCCACTATCCCAATAAAATTGGGAGATGGTTATATTTGGAAGTACATGTATACAATTCCGCTATCAGTGCGTAATAAGTTTTTGACGGCCACGACAATGCCAGTCGTGACAGCATTATCAAATCAATTTTATTCTAGCGGTTCTATTCTTTCTTATAGTATTGAAAATCCTGGTAAAAAATATCCTATAACAAGTTATAAAGTTACTGGATTTAGAATTATAGATGGCGGATCTGGATATAATTCAGTTCCTACGATTACACTTTCCAATCCTGATCAAAATGGAGGAGTGCCAGCTACTGTTGCAACTGTCACTATTAATAGTGGTCAAATTACTGCAATTAGTGTAAATAATCAAGGATCAGGTTATTCATATCCTCCAATAGTGACAATCAGTGGAGGTACTCCATCTCGTCAAGCAACCATTGAACCAATAATAGCTCGCTTAGGCAATGTATATACTACACTTAGTGTAAGTGGTGATGGATATCTTGAAGAAAATCCTTACCAAGTTGATTCTATTGAAGTTATAAATGGCGGAAGCGGATACGCATCTGTTACTCTGCTATTCACAGATCCAGATCTTCCAAATGGCATTAAAGCAGTAGCGCAAGCTACTACTAACAATGGCGCAGTTACAGCTATAACAGTGACTAATCCTGGATATGGATATTCCAAACCGTTCTATTCATTGTTCCAAGATTCAAATGCAAGTAATATTGTTTTAGTTGAGGCTGCAAACGTTTCAGGTCAAAATGCGACTGGATTGACATTTCGTGTTAATACTAAGAAAAATGAAGCAGAATTAATTCCACTGATTAATAGCAACGGTGAAATTGAAGCTATTCAAATTTTAAAGCCAGGCATAGGTTACACTTATGCAACGGTGACAGTTAATACTTCTCTTGATCCTGAAGACGATGCTGATTTTGAACAAGCTTCTATTATTTTAAATTTCGGCATTGGTGACATTGAATCTCGTCAATCAACTGTTGAATTAACTGCAGTTGAAGGAGCAATTCATGTCATTAAAGTAAATAACCCAGGTTTTGGTTACACTTCTCCTCCATCAGTTGTTATAACAGGTGATGGAACTGGTTGTACTGCAACTGCATATTTGACTACAACGGGAAGTATTGATAGGATTGAAGTCGATACTATAGGCTCTGGGTATACACGTGCTTCAGTTAGTATTATAGGACCATCTGCGTCTGCTGCAAATGCTAGTGCTATTATATCTCCAAAAGGAGGTCATGGAAAAGACGCAGTTGGAGAATTATATTCTAGAACTATAGTTTTTCATGGAAACTTATCCAAAGAAAAGAATCAAGGATTCGTTTCTACGAACGATTATCGCCAAGTATGTATTGTAAAAAATCCTAAGATATTTAATAAGCAAAATAACTTAAGATTAGCATTGGCTTCTACATGTTTCGTGGCTATAGGTACTTCAGGTCAATCCGGATTTTCATCTATTCAATTAGATGATATTTTAACTTGGACTGACACATCAGTAGTACCAAACAAGGCTTATACATTTAGAGTTATTGAGAAGAATGCAACATATTCTGATACTGAGTCTGCGCTATTGTTATCTTATCTAGATAATAAGATACCACCTTCTGGTGCGACTTTTAGTAAAACTGGTGTAATCTTTAGCAGCACTAGTTTAATTCTTCCAGATGTTAATAAATTTTCGGGCGATTTATTAACTATCGACAATAGATTAAAATTTTCTCCATCTGCTCAGCAAATTGTTGTTGTAACAAATTCGATCACTTTCTAATATTTTACAGATAAATATAGAAATATCCTGTACTTTAACCGCAAAGAGAAACGTATGGCACTAAATTTTAATATTGAACCATTTTACGATGATTACGACGAAAACAAGAAATTCTATAGAATTTTATTTCGTCCAGGTTATGCAGTCCAAGCTAGAGAATTGACGCAACTTCAAACAATTCTTCAACAACAAGTTAAGCGTCATGGCGACCATATGTTTAAGAATGGTGCTATGATTATTCCTGGACAAATTTCATACGATGATAATACCTCGTATGTGAAATTAGCAGAAAATATATCAGGTAGTGCTATAGTAAAAACTTTCTCTGTTATATCAACTGCTGTTGGAAAAATTTATCAGAATAGTTCTGGTGTCCAAGCTATAGTTCTTGCTGCTACGCCAAAAGAAGCTATTGATAATTCTACTACAGAACCTGATACATTATTTGTAAAATATATCCGTGGAAATGGAACTACATCTGGTACTTTTTCACCCGGTGAAGTGATAAGTCCATTAGATGGTACGACTGGATTAGATTTTACAGTTCAAATAACAAATACAACACTGAATCCTGCTATAGGCAAAGGCACTACAGCAACGATACAAGAAGGCGTATATTATATAAAAAATCATTTTGTTTTTGTTGAACAACAAACGACTGTTGTTTCAAAGTACAGCACAGCTGCCAGTGCTAAAATTGGATTACAAGTTAATGAAAGTGTAGTTTATCCTGAAGACGACGAGAGCTTATTAGACAACGCACTAGGTGCTCCAAACTATTCAGCACCCGGTGCTGCGCGCTACTCAATCGAATTAGTATTAACTTCTAAACCATATGATTCTTTAGTAGACGCAGATGAATTTATTTCTCTATTGACTCTTAAAAGCGGTGTTGTTCAATTTTTAGTAGATAAGACTCAATACGCTCAAATTGAAAAAACACTAGCACGCCGCACATTCGATGAATCCGGTGATTACACGGTACGTGAATTTCCAATCCAAATAAGAGACTATCGCAATAATGATCGCGGTGCTTGGGCTAATAATACCGTTTATGTTAAAGGTGATATAGTAACTTCAGGAGGAAATACTTATAAGTGTATAACAGATCATACATCTGGGACAACTGGAAGTTTTGCTGCAAGTCCTAATTGGTTGGCAGATAATACACCAGTTTATAATTATGGCCTTTATCAAGGACCAACTACTGGCACTACTAGCAGTATAAACGCGCTTAATACTAAAATTTCTCTTGCAGTTGAACCAGGTAAAGCGTATGTACGTGGATATGAGATTGAAAAAATTATAACTCAATATCTTATTCTCGATAAAGCGCGTGAAGCTTCTTCTTATGTAAAATCAGGACCTGTTGATACTAGTCCTGGAAATTATATTATATTAAAATCTGTAAATGCTTTGCCAAGTATAAACACTGATTTACAATTCTATGATAGATACGGCAATGCTGGAACAGTTCCTGCTAGTGGAGTTTTGGTAGCTACTGCTAGAGTAAAACAAATTCAACTGCATACTGTAAGTCCATTGACATATAAAGTATTTTTATTTAACATGTCAGTTGAATCGGGTAAAGTGTTTAGTCGCGATGCAAAATTTGTGTATTCAGCGACAGGAGCTAATCAGTATTTACGCTTTTCTGGAAGAATAGTTCCAACTAAAGTACAATTAGTTGGAACGCTTAAAGAGTCGACTAATTCAGCAACAGTTGATGGCGTTAATACTACATTTATAGCAGATCTAAAAGTTGGTGATTATGTATCTATAGCAGATAGTGAATACAGAGTTACAGCTGTAACAAGTAATAGTTCAATAACAATTGAATCAAATATCAGTATAACTACGGGAACTGCGATTTATAGAGTAGAAGCTACTATCAATCAGCCAAATTTAATTAATTCCTACTACAGTATTCCTGTATATGCTACTAAGTCGACCAAAGAATATTCTTATTCATTTTATAAGAAAACTACTACTTCGCCAGGAACAACTTCAACTGTACCAGAAAGTGTATATTCATTAGGTGTTATCACTGACGAAAAAAATTATATTGTTGTGAGTCGTGGTACTGGTAATCACATGACATATACCACTTCTGCAAATCCTGGAGCAACAGAATATACAATAACAGCATATACAGCTAGTTCTGTTGCTTTTAAGTTTGGAGCAAGCGGAGAATATGATATTATATATGCGGTGTATGCAACAGATATCAGTACAATAAAGAATAAGACATTGACTAATGTAATAAATGAAACTATTACACTGACTAGTGGTGTGGCATTGTTAAGTAAAGCAGACGGATACGAACTGCAATCTGTAACTTCTACTGTAGGCTCAACCGTTACAGATGTAACATCTAAATTTAATTTTGACAATGGAGTTAGATCTACTCATTATGATCTAGCTAGAGTTTCTCTTCGTTCAGGTGAAACAGCTCCTGCCGGTACATTGGAAGTGAATTATAGTTATTTCAATCACGGTGGTGGTGATGTTTTTGCGATAAATTCGTATACTCATGTAAATTCTAATATTTCTTATGAAGAACTCAGCAGTGATCAAATTAATACCATAGATTTTAGACCAGTTCGCGCAAGTGATGGCACGTATACCGGTATTATTCCAAAATACGCAGAACAAACTACATTTAAATATGACTATTATCTTGGACGAATAGACAAACTATCTCTAAGTACTACTGGTGAGTATGTTATTACTAAAGGCATATCAGATTCTAATCCTAAAGTTCCCGCATCTCCAAAAGATGCAATGGACTTATATACATTCAATGTTGAACCATACACGTTTAAAGGTTCAACTGCAAGCGTAGTTCCTTATAAGATTGAAAACAAGAGATACACTATGCGAGACATAGGACGTCTCGAAAGTCGTATTAATAATCTGGAATACTACACGACTCTCTCGCTGCTTGAACAAAACACTTTAAGCAATAAAGCATATGATAATTATGGTTTAGAGCGTCCTCAAAATGGATTTATAGTTGATGATTTCACGGGACAAGGCATTGGTTTAGCATCTTCTCTTGATTGGAAAGCATCTATTGACAGTAAAGCTGGAGAATTAAGACCTTTCTTTAACACTAATAATATAGCTTTATTAGAAAAAGTTGAAACAAGTCTTGATAGAAGCAATTTAAACTATGAAATTAATGGAGATTTAATCACTCTTAAAATTGCTTCTAAGACTCCTCTGGTTTCTCAACTAAGAGCTTCTCATAGTGAATCAGTTAATCCATTTAATATTTTCGTATTTAATGGATCGCTGCAGATCAATCCTTGGAATGATACATGGTATGAAACTCAACGCCGCCCAGATATTATCATCAATGATACGAGTCAATATGATGCAATAGTTTCTAAAGCTGAAAGTAGTGGAGTACTTGGAACTGTTTACAAATCGTGGTCAGTTAATTGGGCTGGTGAAGTTAGCACGGGTACACAAACATACAGCGGCGATAGACGTTGGGGAGATGGAGGTGCTTGGCTTGATCAAACATTTGGAATAGGCCCAGAAGCAGATGGTTGGGCTAGAAGAGAACTTACTGTAGAAACATACGCGCAAACTGGTACTAAAGCTTATACTGGCGGTGTTAGCACATTCATTAAATCAAACGTCACAGACAATATTATTGAAGATAAGTTAATAAGTACTGAGCTTATTCCATACATACGTTCACGTAAAGTATTATTTAGAGGTGATAGTCTAAAGCCTGATACTAGAATGTATGCTTTCTTTGATAATATAAATGTCGATAGTTATATTACGCCTTCTAAGGTTATGACATTTATACCTTACACAAGTGGTACAGCTATTCCTACATTCTTAGTAAATGTAAACGTAGGATCTAATATTAATAGTGATGCTCGTAAAACTTCTCAAGGTGATGTAACAACAGCATATACTTATGGTGAAGTTTTTTATGAATACATTAAAGTGGGCAGTGCTAATGCAACACCAACTGGAGTTACATGTGTTATAGTAGGACAAGAAACATACGGTACAAATAACTATGCATATGTTGAAAATATAAAAGGTGGTTCTGGTTCACTTAGCAGTGATTCAGGTAATACGATATATTATCTACAATCTGAATTTGACACAAATAAGAAAATTAAGAAAGTGGGAAATATTGTTACTCCTTCTAACTTAGTAACAAGTAAGACTGGTCAACTGTTTGGCACATTTACTATACCAAACGGAACTGGAATGAGTTTCCGTACCGGTACTAGAGTTTTACGATTCAGTGACAATGCAGATAATGTTAGAGCAAATGCTTCTACATCAGCTGAAGCAGAATATACTGCTAAAGGTGTTTTAGAAATAAAAGAAAGAACAATCCTTTCTACAAAAACTGCGTCAGTGGTCACAGAAAAAGTGCCTGATAAAACCGAAATAGTTACGACTTCTGGATCTCGCGTAGTGTCTGACACCGGATGGTATGATCCTTTAGCACAGACGTTCCTCATTGATATAGAAGGTGGGGCATTTATAACAGATGTAGATTTATTCTTTGCTCAAGTGGATGAAAATCTACCTATTAAGATACAGATACGAAATGTTGTAAATGGCTATCCTGGTCCAATGGTTGTACCATTTTCTGAAGTAATAAAACGTCCTTCGGAAGTAAATGTTGACAATAAAGGCGCAGTTGCTACTAACTTTAAATTTACAAGTCCAGTATATCTTCAAAACGGTGTAGAGTATGCACTAGTAATTATTTCAGACTCTGCAAAATATAAAGTTTGGATTTCTGAAGCAGGTAGGCTCGATGTTGATGGATCTGGATTGATATCGCAGCAGCCTTATGCTGGTGTATTGTTTAAGTCACAGAATGCATCCACATGGACTGCTGATCAAAATCAAGATCTTAAGTTTAGAATAAACAGAGCCGTATTCAGTACAGTTAATTCTGCAACTGTTAATTTAGTTAATCAACACGTTAATGCAGATATATTCTATGATTTAGCTAATATAAATGTAAATAGAATTGTTCTTCCAGGAACTTCTCTTTCTGCTAAACTCAATGATGTTTCGATTCCTCTAGATCAAGATATTATTTTCGATTCACAACAAAAGCTAAAAGATAAGACTGAAGAAAATGGAACTGCATCATTTGCTCCAGTAATTACGATGTCAACTACTAAAGATAATATTTCTCCAGTAATTGACGTCAGTCGTTGTTCTGCAACATTAGTTTCTAATGTTATTGAAAACACTACTAATGATAATGAGCAGTATCCTGAAATTGGTTCGGCTACAGCTAAATATGTTACTAAACAAGTGAAATTAAATCAACCTTCAACTAATCTTAGAATTTTATTTGATTGCAATGTTCCAAGTCTAGCAGACTTAGTAATATATTACAAGACTGGATTGCAAGGTACGAATTTTTCATCAGTTGAGTTTACGAAAGTTACTACTTTTACTAAACCAATACGAAAATTAGAAAATTCTCGTCAATTCACAGAAGCTGAAATAAATCTAGATGTAAGTGATTTTGATATTGCTCAAGTAAAAATTGTAATGAAATCATCTAGTACTTCTCGTGTACCAAGAGTGAAAGCATTGAGAGTGATAGCATATGCATAATTTTGTGCAAATTGAAACAGATTCTAGTTTAGCTCGTGATATCACGAGCCATGCTGTTATCAATGTGTCTGAAGAAAAAGTGAACGAATATAAGATGAAGAAAAAAATAGCCGAGAGTCGAGAAAGTCTGATGCTAAAACAACAGAGTGAAATTGATTCTCTAAAGAATGATATCTATGAAATAAAAACAATGATTCAAACATTAATCAAAAGGTAATATATGGCACTAGTCTTTAGAACAGATCAAAATACCCCTTTGACTAATGATCAAGTAGATAACAATTTTAAGTATTTACGTGATCAAATAGATTTAAAGTACAGCACTAGTGCTTTTACTGCTGCTAATATTTCGCTTAAGCTTCGAACAACATCTGTAGGTCAAACTTCTCTGCAATTAGCTGAAGCAAATGCAGTAAACGCTTGGACTATTCGTGATCTACAGCCTTCGTCAACTCTTCCAGTTATCACGAATAAATCTTCTGTAGTTGCGCGTGATTCTTCGGGCGATATCACTGTTTCTACAGTGAATGGCAATCTTAATGGAAACGCAGAAACAGCTACATTAGCTACTAGTGCAAATAAATTGTCTACATCTCGTCAAATAAACGGTGTAGCATTTGATGGCACTGCAAATATTACAATAGAAGATTCTACAAGACTATCTCTTGCAGGAGGAAGCTTAAATGGTAAGTTAAATCTTTCGCCTGCTACAAGTGCTCGAGCAACGGTAAATGTTGGAGTTGGTAATGAACCAGATTCTATAGCTAAAGTCAATGGTGATGTTTGGTCAACTTCTTCAGGTTTATTCTATCATCTTCAGGGTCAGACAAATCAAATAGCTCGTGTAGATTCTCAGACATTTACAGGAGTTGTACAAGCACCTGGTTATGTTCAAGGCATTCCATCGCAAGTTATAACGTTATCACATTTAGAAAATGCAATTGATACGATTGAATCAGCTCTAGCATTAAAAGCAAATTTAGCTTCACCTACATTTACTGGAACTCCAACTGCTCCAACTGCTTCTGCTAACACGAATAATACTACAGTATCTACAACAGCATTTGTAAATACTGCAGTGAACAATAAAGCCGGTGAGATTACAACTGCGTATCAAAATTACACTACTACTGCTATTACAAATTACAATACAATTGTCAATGGTCTATTGAATCTTAAAGCAAACTTAGCTTCACCTGAATTTACTGGTACGCCGTCAGCCCCTACTGCTGCTCCTGGAACAAATAGCAATCAACTTGCAACAACTGCTTTTGCTACTGTTGCTATCAATAATATTCAAAACACATTGAATTCTGCAGTTGCAGCTTTACAAGATGCCATTAATTCTACAAGACCTGTTCCAGCGGCTTCTGTATTTTATATAGCAAGCACTGTAGTTCCCTATGGTTATTTAGAATGCAATGGATCTTGGGTATTAAAAGACACATATTTAGATCTATGGACAGCTCTTGGTTCCCCAGCTCTTGGAAGCGGAAGCAACGCTAATAAATTTCAACTTCCAGATTTAAGAGGCGAGTTCATTCGTGGATGGGATCACGGAAGAGGTGTTGATCCTAATCGATCAATATTGTCAGCTCAAGCAGACGAATTCAAGAGTCACGTCCACGGAATAGGATCTTATCCAAATCTAAGAGGTGTTGGAGGAGGTGCGAATCTAGCAGATGGAAATGCGTATCTTAAAGACACCTTTGCTACTGGAGGAACTGAAACTCGTCCTCGTAATATTGCCCTTATGCCTATCATTAAATATTGATAAATAATAGAGATATAGTTTAGGATAAAACATGTCAAATATTTTCTATAGATCGGGCGCAGCAGGATCAACACCTGGATCAGCTAATGCTACTAACGGAAGCGTTGCTAGACCTCTTACCAATTTAGAAATTGATAAGAACTTTTGGGCGTTAGATAACGATAAGTTTGATAAGAGCGGTGGTACGATCACCGGTGCAACTACATTTAATAGCAACGTAACTATTAAAAATATTTTATTACCTGGTGCTACATCTGGTACTATCACTTTAGCTCCTATTGCAGTAGCAGGAACAACAACCATAACATTCCCTGCTACAACTGGAACTGTAGTCACAACAGGTGATACTGGCAGTGTTACATCTGCTATGATTCTTGATGGGACGATTGTAAACGCAGATATTGCCACTGGTGCAGCAATTGCGATTGCTAAGCTAGCTGCATCTACAATTTCAGGAGTTAGTCTTGGTAATAATTTAAATGCTCTTACAATAGGAACTGGTTTAAGTGGTACAAGTTTTAATGGATCTAGCGCAGTAACAATTGCAATTGACAATACTGTTGCTTTAAAAAGTGAGATTAAAGATGGCACACTAACAGTAGCAAATCCGAGTGCAGGACTTACAAATACTGCAGTTTCGCTAAAATTAAGTGGCGCATATAGTGCAAATGCCGCAGATAACAGAACAATTGAAGCTGTCGTAGGTCCAGCTATCACTAATCTTACTACGCTTATGGCAACAGCAGGTGCTGGATTTATTAAACGTGGTGCAGCTGCTGATACGTATACAATTGATACAAATACATATTTAACTGGAAATCAATCGATTACACTAAGTGGCGATGTTACTGGAACTGGTACAACCGCAATTACTACGACTATTGCTGCTGGCGCAGCAACTATTGCTAAAGGTGGCGTAGGATTTACTACTTATGCTGCAGGTGACATCATATATGCCAGTGCAGCAAATACTTTAGCAAAACTTGCTAAAGGATCTGATGGCCAAGTATTAAAATTAGTGAGTGGTCTTCCCACGTGGGCAGCTGATAATGATACTGACACAATTTATAGTCTTCCACTAGCAACGAATGGTGCAAGAGGTGGTGTACAGATTGGGTATGGCACAAATGGAAAAAATTATGCAGTCGAACTTGCTAGCGAAAAGATGTATGTTAATGTCCCTTGGACTGATACTGTTTATAGTTTACCTATTGCTTCAGCTACAGTTCTTGGCGGTATTAAAGTTGGTACTAGATTAAGTATTGATGCTAATGGAGTATTAAGTGCCGATTCACAATCGTTTACTTTAAATGCTGCTACATCTGCAGCATTAGGCGGTGTAAAATTATTCAGTGATACTACTCAAAGCATTGCAGCAAACTCGGTATCAACAACTGCAAGTCGAACATATGGTATACAAGTAAATGGCAGCGGACAATTAGTTGTTAATGTTCCTTGGACAGATACTGATACTAATACTGATACGTTACAGTCTATTTCTGATGATACTGCAAATGCTGATAGATTTGTTACTTTTGTATCATCTGCAACTGGTGCACAAACAGCTCAAAGTAATTCTGCATTTAAATTCAATCCATCAACTGGTACACTATCTTCGACAATATTCAATTCAACTTCTGACATCAACTTCAAGAAAGATCTAGAAAAGATCGATAATGCACTTGATAAAGTAAAGAGTCTAACTGGATACACATTCACGATGATTGAGAGTAATCAGAGAAGTACTGGTCTGATAGCTCAAGATGTTAAAGAAGTTCTTCCAGAAGCTGTAATACAAGCTGAGGATCGCATGACTTTAGCTTATGGTAATATGATGGGCTTGATAGTAGAAGCAATAAAAGAGCTTGAGACTCAAGTCAGAGATATCAAAAACATGATTTCAAATAAATAAGTAAGAGACACAAAAAATGGCAATGACCGCTTACTTAGATGTAGATCAAGGATCTGATTTTTCAGTTATTATTGATTTAGAAAACGACGATGGTTCTCCAATGAATCTTTTTGGAACTCAGATATATTCTCAGTTTAGAAAGAGTTATAATTCTTCGACAGCTTATTCGTTCGTGTGCGAAATACTCGATGCAGTAAATGGGAAATTTAGTTTGAAACTTTCCGGATTAACATCTTCTTCTATTAAGCCAGGTCGATATCTGTATGACGTAGAAATTGTAAACCCCGGTAATAACTCTAAGAGTCGTGTTGTTCAAGGCATAGTTACGATCAACCCAGAAATAACTAAGATACCATGAAAATAAAAGTAACTGGTCAAACTTCAAAAGTTGTTTCTGTTAATACACAGGGAACGACTGAAGTAGTGGCGGTTGGAGTTCAGGGACCATCTGGTCCTAATTATGTCAATACTGCTGGAGACGTCGATGTCTCCAGTTTAGAAAATGGATCAGTTTTAGTATATAAGAGTAGCTCATTAAAGTGGACAGCTACTAGAACTCTAGAGGGACAAAATCTAGAGGGCGGACACTATTAAAGGGAAAAAAATAAATGGCATCAATTATTAGAATAAAACGTTCCGGCACCT
>Ga0129333_10000680_pt1 | contig 29160 bp, 29 predicted proteins | sample CPB6_08_DNA_FD_94474 | JGI IMG/M metagenome (GOLD analysis project Ga0129333, IMG submission 94474) | Freshwater to marine salinity gradient microbial communities from Chesapeake Bay, USA - CPBay_Sum_0.6_0.8_DNA | ecosystem: Environmental > Aquatic > Marine > Coastal | place: USA: Chesapeake... | reverse complement strand
CTTAAAGATGAATTAAGTATGATACAAATGACACAAACAAATAATGGTAGAGATAGATGGGATACTCCAGAAGTAATAGTTGGAACTGGTAAGAAAAACAAAATTAGAAAAGATAGATATTCTGCATTGTTAATGGCTAACATGGCAGCTAGAACATTACAGCGTACACCAACGCAGGCAGAATACAAGTTTTTTGGTGGTTTTGCTCATGGTCTAAATAGAGACGAAAAGGCAGAGGATGAAAATTTATATTCTGGTCCTAGTTGGTTCTCAGAACAGATGAAAAATGTGTATTAATAGGCGTTCCGATTACCAATCCGATTAACGAGAAAACAATATGAATGACGAAAATATTATAACGTGGCAAGACGATAATTTTGATAGTAAGTCTAGTGCTATGGACAGACTTAGTGACAATATTGATAACTATACTGGCTTGCCAAAATCTCAAGGTAATATTTATCGTCACTTTTTAGACATAGAACCATCTAGATCTGTTAAGCCAGGATTTACCCCTAGAGATTATTACGCTTTCCGTCCAAATGAGGCGGTCCCTAATCAGCAGCGTAGCATTATCAAAATGTGCATGGATGCATATGATAAAGTTGGTATTATTCGTAATATTATTGACCTTATGGGTGATTTTGGTAGTCAAGGTATAGAGATTATTCATCCTAATAAAAGTGTTGAAAAATTCTATCAACAGTGGTTTAAGAATGTGAATGGTAAAGAAATAAGCGAAAGATTTTTAAATACTTTATATCGATGTGGTAATGTTATTACTTATCGTAGCTATGCTAAAATGAATAGCCAACTTATTCAATATATGAAGTCTTTAGCTAGCGATATTCGTGTTGATATACCATCCGCTAAACCAAACGAAATTCCCTGGAGATACAATTTCTTCAATCCTCTTACGGTTAAATCTGTAAATGGAAATCTATCTCTATTTATGGGCATACAGAATTATACTGTAACATCTAATTCTTTTTTTGATAAATTTGTAGCTGGAGATCTTCCCAACGATTTTATTGAAAGTTTACCAGTAGCAATTAAACAAAGCCTCATGCGTGGAGAACGCGATGTACCACTAGATCCAGAACGTGTGAGCGTTTTCCATTATAAGAAAGATGATTGGCTATTATGGGCCAATCCAATGATTTATGCAATATTAGATGATGTTATTATGCTAGAAAAAATGAGACTAGCCGATTTATCAGCATTAGATGGAGCTATATCTAACATTAGACTATGGACACTCGGCAATCTAGAACATAAGATTTTACCAAATAAAGCAGCTATTAATAAATTAAGAGATATTTTAGCTAGTAATGTTGGTGGTGGCACAATGGAATTAGTATGGGGTCCAGAACTATCATTCAAAGAATCTAGCAGCGAGGTTTATAAATTTCTAGGATCAGAAAAATATACTGCTGTTTTAAATAGTATCTATGCTGGTCTTGGCGTTCCTCCAACACTAACAGGTATGGCTACTAATGGTGGTGGATTTACCAATAACTTCATCTCACTTAAAACTCTTGTTGAAAGACTACAATACGGACGAGATCAATTAGTAAGATTTTGGGAAAAAGAAGTTGAGCTTGTAAGACAGGCTATGGGTTTTAGATATAAAGCTTACATACAGTTTGATCAAATGTCATTGTCAGATGAAGCGGCAGAGAAAAATCTACTTATACAACTTGCTGATCGTGATATTATTAGTCAAGAGACGCTTTTACAGAGATTTAAGGAAATTCCACAAATTGAGAAAATTCGTCTCAAACGAGAGGTTGCTGATCGTGAAGATGAATCTAACCCACAAAAAGCTGGACCATATCATCGTCCACAAATCAAAGAAGACTTGGAAAAAATCGCTTTACAAACTGGCAAAATATTACCACAAGATGTTGGTATAAAAACTAGCGTTCCAAAAGATATGCTATTAGCTCCAAAGGGCGGCGGATTTGGTTTGCCGTCCTCTCCCACTGCACAGCCCAAACAACCCGAATCTAAACCTAATGGTAGACCACCGTTAAGCCAAGATACAAATGTTAGAAAGCAAAGGGTGGCTAATCCTAAGTCTACTCCAGGTGTTGCTGAATTAATAATATGGGCCGAGTCTTCTTGGGAAACCACCTCAGATATATTAACTAAAGCATATTTAGATCTAAATAATAAGAAAAATCTTAGACAGCTTACTAAAGCCGAGTTTGATAATCTTGAACAATTAAAACTAGATGTATTTTCTAATTTACAAATACTAGAAACTGCTACTGCTGAAAATATACATAATATTCTTTCTAAGAATTTAAAGACTCCACAAGAGTTTAAAAATATATTACAATCTAAAGATATATCGATAAATAATATGAATATTGATTCTTATCGTAAGCATATCGTTGGATGTTTTGTTGAATATAAAATTAGCTAATACACATAGTTTTTAGCTTTTTGTGTATTAGCATGTTGAGAGGAAAATATAAATGAAAGTATTTAAATATGAAATCTTAGACGGTCTAGCTGCCTCTGTGCAGTCACAGGCTTCTATTGCCTTTTGCTCTCCAGCAGTTTTATCTACTACTGACAATTGTAAGTTAAGTCATGATGTTGTTCAAAAAATTAAAGCATCTACAGCTAATCCAAAACAACTTGATCTATACTATATTAAATCTGTTTTAGTGTCTACTGGGTGGAATAAAAATGACGATGTATTTTCTACTGCTGCCACATGGGCTGCTAGATCAACACCAGAAGATAAACAGTTTAATTTCATGCATAATGAAAACGATATTATAGGTCATATCACTGGTAGCTATGTTATTGATAGAAATGGTAATGCAGTAGCTAATGATACTACTGATATTCCATCTGAATTTGATATCATAACCGAAGCTGTACTATACAATAGTTGGACTAATCCTGAAAATAGAGAAAGAATGAATAAAATTATAGCAGAAATCGAGCAAGGCAAATGGTTCGTTTCTATGGAATGTTTATTTGCCGGTTTTGACTATGCTCTTATTAGTCCAGATGGTGGTCACAAAGTAATAGCAAGAAATGATGATTCTTCATTTTTAACTAAGCATTTAAGGGCATATGGTGGCACTGGACAGTATGAAGACTATAAAATTGGCAGATCATTAAGAGACATTTCTTTTTCTGGCAAAGGTTTGGTTTCTAAACCAGCAAATCCAAGAAGTGTTATTCTTGATGCTAGTAAAGCTTTCTCTATAAATGAACAAAGTTCAAGTAATCTTAATCAAGGAGAAAAAGATATGTCAGATACAAATACCGTAGAGCAACAGGTCGAAGCTGTTGCTGTAGCTACCGAACAGGTCAGTAGCGAAACACAAGCTACAGAAAATGTAGAGGTTAATGTAACAGAATTACAGCAATCTCTATCAAATTTTGAGCAGACCAATAAAACTCTCACAGAAGCAGTTGCAGAAAAAGATCAGACCATCCAGAATCTACAGGATGCTCTAGCTGCTAAAGAGGCAGAACTTAACGATGTAAAAGCCGAAATGCATATGATGAAAAAGAAAGAAAAAATGGCAATGAGAAAAGCTAGTCTTATTCAGGCTGGCTTTGAAGATGCCGAAGCCGAACAATCACTCGCTCTTTATGATAATCTAGAAGATTCAGCTTTTGAAGCTATCGTTGCTGTCTACAAAAAGAAGATGGCAAAGATGGAGCAAAAAGTAGAAGTTAAAGAGAATGTTAAAAAAGACGAGGAAAATGAAAGCAAAAATCCTAAAGCTAGTATTGTTGCTGAAGAAGTAACAGAGGAGCTTTTTGATGGCGTTAAGTCAACAGAGGCAACTCTTGTTGACGCTTCTGGAGATGAAGACGAACTTAATGCCACTAGAGCCAGTGTGGCCCAGTGGTTAACCGATAATGTATTTAGTAAGTGAAATAAATAGGAGACTATACTATGGCTCTAAAATCAGATAGATACGAACTTCAAACAGACATCAGTTTCTTCTACAATGAAGGCACCGCTACTCGCGGTGGCGTAGTTGTGCATGATACTGCCGGTTCTGGCGCAGCTATGGACCAGGGTGTAAACCTTGTAAAGTATGCTGCTGTTACTGCTGCTAGTCGCCCAGTAGGCATTCTACTAAACGACGTTGTTAACAAAGATCTAACCCGTACACATCTCAATCAGCATAAGGATGAGGTACAGAAGGGTGGCAAGGTTACAGTTCTCCGTAAGGGTTACGTTGTAACAAACAGTATCACAACATCATCTGTCAGTGCTGGCGATCCTGCTTATGCTTGCCATGTTAATGCTGGCAATCTTCGCACAGACAGCCCAGGCAGTTCTGGTGTGCTACAAGTCGGTAGATTCCTTAGTAGTAAGGATGCCGATGGTTATGCCAAAGTCGAAATCAACCTTCCCTGACTATAAAATCTAAAGGAGAATTAAACATGCCTATCAATAACAGACCTAGTGATGAATTCATCGCTCTCCTACGCAAGTCAGGTGATGCCGATGTAAATGTAGCAATGGCTGCTCAACGTGAGTTTGCCAAAGCTCTAGAACTTCCTCTTCGTAAGGGTGTTCTAGTTGGTAATATTCTTGGTGATATTTTCGAAACCATCAACGTGGAAGCCGGTTCAACAACTGAATTTCCTCTTGATCTAGTTTCTCCTGGCCTTGAAGGTGAGCATATTGCTTACACCAATCCTGGTCACGGTAGAATTCCAGAGCGTAGTGTTGAGGGTGATTATGTAATGATCCCAACATATAGCATTGCTTCTTCAGTAGACTATCTACTTCGCTATGCCCGCGAAGCCAGATGGGATATTGTTGGTCGTGCTATGCAAGTAATGGAAGCCGGTTTCACCAAGAAGATGAACGACGATGCATGGCATACTCTTCTAGCCGCTGGCGTTGACCGTAACATCCTTGTTTATGACGGTGACTCCACAGCCGGTCTATTTAGTAAGAGATTAGTTTCACTAATGCAAACAGTTATGCGTCGTAACTCAGGCGGTAACTCCGCATCAGTTGGTCGTGGTAGATTAACAGATCTTTATGTTTCTCCAGAAGCATTAGAAGATATTCGTAATTGGGGTCTAGATCAAGTTGACGATGTTACTCGTCGTGAGATCTATGCTGCACCAGAAGGTGGCGCTCCAATCACACGCATCTTCGGTGTTAATCTCCGTGCCCTTGATGAGCTTGGCGAAGGCCAGGAGTACCAGAACTTCTTCACTAACGAGCTTAGTGGTCAAGTTCAGACTAGTGACGTTGAGCTTGTTGTTGGCCTTGATCAGTCAACCAACGACAGCTTTGTTATGCCAGTTAAGCAGCAGCTACAGGTGTTTGAAGACCCAACTCTACACCGTCAGCAAAGGGCTGGTTATTATGGCTGGGCAGAGCTTGGCTTTGGCGTTCTAGACAACCGCCGAGTTGTTCTAGGTTCATTCTGATTAAATAATTAGATTGAATCACAATTAAGCCATCCTCATTAAGTTGAGGGTGGCTTTTTTGTGTATAATAGGATAGATTGTATTGTTAGGATCATTTTTTTAGGAGATCAATATGGCCGCATTATCGGATTATCTAGAGTCTGGTTTGCTTTCTCATATATTTAGAGGTGCAACATTTGCAAAGCCCACAACGATTGCGCTAGCCTTAACCAGTGGTGTTCCCAAAGATTCTGATACTGGAGCCACTATTCCAGAATTACCATCTGGAGTTACTAAAGGAGCAACTTTTGTTACAACAAATTATTCTAGAGTAAATCTTGGCTCTCCAGCAACTACTGGCAATAATACCTGGAATAATGTTGGATATGATGTTACAACTCCTTATCAAGTTTATAGTACAGAAGTTAATAATAGTGGTTATTTTTATCCATTATATCTATCAGAAAGTGCTGCTACAGCCGCTGATCCAAATAGTGTAACACAACAATATACTTTTTCTAAAACATTTCCAGATGTACTATTCTATGCTCCAGCCACTATTGATGTTAGTGGATCACAGACCAATCCAGGCTATACATCATATGAAGGCAATGGATTTATTAAAAATGCATCTCAAATTTTATTTAGCACCGCTCTCACAGATTGGGGATGGGTATCTGGAATAGCAATACTTGATAGTGCTACTTATGGTTCTGGTAATCTTTTAATGTATGCTCAACTAGAAAATCCAAGATTAGTTTACACAGGAGACAATATCAAATTTGATTCAAATTCATTAGAAATTAGTCTAAAATAAAGGCTATAAAACATGATACTGAGTAAGAATCAGTTAGTAGAAAATATAGTCAATGAACTATCTGATAATTCAGTAGGACAGATCTCTCCTTATGATATCAGACATAATTTATTAGACATAATAGATTCTATACATTTATTAACTTTCGACAAAGAGATTAATGCTCTTAATGTTGGCAATCCAGAAACCAGATCCACAAGATTAGGTCAGCACACTTTAGAAAAAATTAATCTTGATGGATATTTTAGCACTGATAATTCTGCTTTAGGATATGCGGCCTTAAAGTCTAATTATCAAGGTGTTAGAAATACTGCCATTGGATCTATATCGCTTAGTTGCAATATTTATGGCACCGATAATGTTGGTGCTGGATATAGTTCTCTTGGTGGAAACACTATTGGATGTGGTAATATTGGTATAGGTAATTTTACTTTACAAAATAATAAACTTGGTCATTTTAATGTTGCTATTGGTCATGCTGCCGGATATTATGTTGATCGCAATACCAACAAAAAATTAATTATTGCTTCACATCCTGTTGATAATGATTATATCTGTGATAATCCATTAGGTTCTGGTCTTAATCCTTTAGTATATGGTGATTTTGATTCTTTAAGACTAGGTATAGGCGTAAGATCATTACACACAGAAGGATCACTACAAGTTAGTGGACATATCACACCATCTCATAATTCTGGTTTTGATCTTGGATCATCTAATTATAGATTCAATAATGCTTATCTAACTAATGATTTAATATTTGCTAGTGGAACATCTATTGGTTTTGATTATAGTAAAAGTGGTATTTATTCTAATACTAATTTATATCCATCTACCACACTAGCTTATAGTCTAGGATCATCTGATCGTAAATGGCTAAGTGGACACTTTGAAGACCTTCATGTGAGTGGTCATGCTTATATCAATGATCTTATAACTATTTATACTAGTATTTATAACGATAAAACTATTTATCTAGCAGCAATTAGTGGCGTTTCTACTATTAGCGGATACTTATCAGACGAGTTGCTAGACAATGCTGGATTTATTGTCAAAGCTAGTGGAGCATCTTATTTAAGAGATTATGAGTTTGTGTTCAAACCAAGCGGTTATAACACTATCTCAAGCTTGGAAACTAGTAACGCTTACTCTAAATCTCACTGGCGATCTAATATTAGTTTAGAAATTGCTAGTGGCTGTCATCTTAAAACTCAAAGAGTTGTTACTAGTGGAAGATTATCATTAACAACAGATCCTAGTAATTATGGATTATTTATTAATGATGATCATCTTTATGTTTCCAGAGGCAATATATTAGCTATTAATCCACACTCTTCTACAGGAGTATTAGCTGGTATATCTCATGTTAATTTTCTTGCTAGCTCTGGTAGTTCATCTGATTATGGCGTGACGGTAGCCGCACTAGAAAGTGGAGTTAGTGTTAGTCAGAAATTCCTTACGGGTTCCAAAGTACGAGTTAAAGATAATACTAATAGCGATAAAGATAAATTAAGAGGATTTGAGTTAAAGTATTTTGATGACTCTAATATAGTTTATACTGGTCCACTTACTGATCGATTTGTAATTAGTTCATATGATAATACATCATATCCTATGAACAATTTGATTGTGATGAAAAATTCTAGCGATGGTGGAGTTGTTGGTATAAACAACTTTACTAGCGGTGGAGAATATTTATTACCTAAAACCACTCTTAATGTAAGATCATCTTCAGATTCTATCATTCGTGCCGCTGCTGAAAGTTCTGGTAGCGCACAATCCGCATTACAATTAGTAGGTGGACAAAACTGTTTACAAGACGGTATAGAACTCATCTATACCAATACTAGTGGTATTGCTGATCTCAATATGTATGCATCATCCGGCAAAACGATATTTATGCGTTTTGATGATGATAATAAGATAGGACTATTATCAAAAGGCGTAGCAAATGCTATGCTCACAATTGGTACTAGTGGTGCTGTAAATTCTGTAGCATTTAGAGAAACTATACCAGCAGTATCAGCAATAGAATATTATCCTCAACTTTATGCAACTAGAGTTAGTAAACTATATGCTGATCAAATAAATACATTATCCTTACTAGACTCTAGTGGTAATATTCATGACTTAGTAGTTAATAAATTAGATCAAATAGATGGACGAGCAGTTTATACTGACTCTTATAATAATACATTTGCTGGATATAAATCTATAGAGTCTAGAAAAGCTGTTAGTTCAATGAACGTAAAGCCAAGTGGTAACACTGCTTTAGGCTATTATGCTTTGAATAGTTTGTCTGCTAGCGGTCATTATAATACTGCTATTGGATCAGCAGCATCTAGCGGTCTTACAACTGGCGATAGAAATATTGTTATAGGCGCACACTCTGCTAATAGCTTAACTAGTGGAGATGCTAATATTGTTATTGGTTCTTTCATCTACAATAATACTTTCAGAGGCAACAGCAATAATATTATTATTGGTAATAGTGGATTAGCAAATAGTGTTAGTGGTGATTACAAATTTATTTTAGGTAATGGCAATCAAGTATTATTTGATGGAACTCTTGGGCCAAATGATATTAATAAACAATTAACAATGCCAAGCGGTGGTAAATTATTCTTAGATAGTCTTAATAGCTATTATAGTTTAGGACTTAAAAATGGAGTCATTGAAGTAATAGATAATACTGGCAATGACTTTCCATCACAAGATCTTGTATTTAGATTCTCCGGTAATGACTATAATGATTTATTAGTCTTACAAAGTTCTGGAACTCCATATAGCAATACTCCAGTTTATTCTGGAGGATATGGACCATCAATAACAGTTAATGGAGACATTAAACTAAGAAATGCATTATGTTTTAGTGATGCAACAAGCGTTGATTCTGCTAATTTTCTAAATGACATTACAGCTATTAATAATAGTGGTATTGCTACTAGAAATCTAGTAACGTCTATGTTTGTTGAGGGCTATGCTTTAGATAGTATTGAACCACCAACTAGTCCTAATAGTCCTACTAATGGATTATTATCTACTAAAAATAGTAGTTGGGGAGATAATGGTACAGTTTCTCTTATTAATCGAGATCCATATTTAAAAATTACTAAAAATGATTATGTAATAGCCGTTAGAATTAATAATCAATATAGACCTATTTGGGTAAGTTCTGAAGCTACGGCATGTGAATGTTGTAATAAATAAATAGGAATGGACTCATGGGAAAACCAAAAAAGTGCGATTTTCGCCCTAGTCCATTTATTGATTATACTACAACAACATCTTCTACTACTACTCTACCGCCAGAAGATTTTTCTAATTATATTACTATTCCAAATAGTGGTTCTATTTGTCCTACTACAACAACTACTACCACTACAACGACCTCTACTACATTACCACCAATAGATCTCAATTATCCATGTGCCTCGTACTCTTTTTTACCAGATGATGAAAATGGCGCTGTTGTTACTTTTGCTCCATGTGATAATGCTAATTCCGTTAATCAAATAGTTGTTGGTAGTGTTCAAAGATTAGATTTTTGTGCAGAAAGATCAGCACCAGTATCTATCTTATCTGGCAATGGAAAATTAATTTATAATGGTGGATGTAGTCAATTTTTTAATGAGAATAATACTACTACAACTACTACTACAACAACTACAACTGAAAATCCATTAATTCTTATACAGCCTCAATATACATTTTTATTCCAAATTCAAGATACTATTAATGGTATTCCACGAATACGCGGCGGTTCTATTCCTATTTTAATTAATGCTGATAGTCTTAACTTTGAACCTCCAAGATACAACGATACAGTCATACCAATAATATATGTAGGTGCTAGAAGTGATCCTAGATGGAGTCAATATCTTGGCTCAAATGAATTTATTAATGTTATTTGTGAATTAGCAATATCAGATTGGTATATGCCAGGAATTAATGCTAATCTACCAGATGAAAATTTTATTCAAATTCAATCAATAAGACAGTATCATCTTCCAGAAGATGTTTTTATATTTTTTAATTCTGTAGGTTATTTTAGTCCACCATATGAAATTATAACAACAAATATTATGGGTAAAGATTATAATATTGGTATAAATTATAAATACTTTCAAGTTAGAACTAAAATTACTAAACAAGGATATACAGATTCAAATTATGTATACAGTGATGTTAAAAATGAAGTATTAAATGGATATGGTCTATTAATTACATAATGAATAATATTTTATAAAGTTATGAGTCTAATACTTAATTTCGATGGAACAGCAGATAACTCCTATCATACTGGGATAGGAACAGAAGACAATCCATACTTTTGGGATGAATTTTCTAATAATATTTATAAATTTCCATATCCTATATCACTAACTTCGTACAGTTCAGGATTTTTATACATTCAATATTATGTAATTAATACTGATTTTACTTCTTCTTTAGTAGAAATTATTAATGGTGAATCTTGTGTACCTTATTTATACCATAGACCAGTTTATATTGGTAATGAAAGAATTCCTCAATCAGATGCTATACCAATACCCATATATCCTAAACCGTCAAAAATTGCCATATCTAGTGGCTCTACAAAATATATTACATTTGATTTATCAAATTGTAACACTCAAAATATTAGAGTTAATCAACTATCTATATGGTTTAAAGAATCTAGTCTTGTTACTTCCACAACTCTAGAACCTAATATTTCTACAGATTCAAAAGTATTTATTCATGTTGGAGATATCAATCTTTCTAATGACGCTTGTGGAAGATATAAACTCACACTAGAAGGTAATGATTCTGAATATTTTGCAATTTATGGTAAACGTATTTATTTAACTAAATATCCACCAATAGCTAAAACATATTCTATAAATGTATGTGCAAAAGATATAGCTAGTAGATTTACACCAGTATGCGATACTTTTAATATTGATATTACTCAATGTAAATTCACAACAGAACCACCAACAACTACACCAGCACCAAATTATGGATTTGTACAGGTAGAGAATAATATTAATACAGTTACTGAATATACATATAATAAAATTTATTCTATGAGGAACAGACGATAATGTCTATTTGTCCATGCGGTAGTTTAGTTTTACCAAAAGACTTTACTGTAACAATCAGTGGAGATACCGATGTTACATGCTCATTTTTGCATGATAACCAGGATATCTATATTTTATCTGGACAAAAATTTAGAACAATATCGTCTACATTAAGTATTAATAATATTTCTTCTATATCTATACATTCTGTATCCAATATCAAGCTAGATAATAAAATTAAAATTACACTCAAAAGCTATACTTTAGATAGACCATTAGCAATACTATATCTTGGACATTTAAATGATGAAACTAATATACAAAATATTAATATTTTTGGAGATAGCATACTATCAAAAGTAAACTTAACTAATGATAGAATTATTTTAGAAATAGAAAGCATATGTGAAGATACTACAATATCGTGCTGCGATAGGTTGCCATCCTCACTTATTACATCTTGTTTATTTGATCCTTGTGAAATTTGCTTACAGGTTATTACAACAACACCTGGACCAACGACAACAACTTCTACTACATTCACTACCCCATTCCCTCCACCAACTACAACTACTACAACAACGTCTACTACGCTTCCTCCTGAATTACAAGCTCCATTAGTTGGTATTAGTCTTATAGATGTTACTAATTATTTTGTAGTATTTAATCCAAATGAAAAAACAGTATTTACTACAGTACAATTATACATTGACGGTAATTGGACAACATATTTTAGTGGAGATATTGGCCCAAACGGCACAACAACTACATATATCATGTATTCATCAGATTATCCAATAAGAGCAAAATCTTTTGCCGATGGAGAACAAAGTAGTTGGTCTACAGAAACATACTATAATAATACATCGCTTAATGCTCCGATCTTACGATTAAATCAAACGAATTTTTTTGGAGAATTTCCAGATACAGGATATTTGTATACATTTAATCCTAATGATGTTGATGTATATGTATGTGTAGAAGTTCTTTCTATGGGCAATTGGGTGCCATATCGTTCGTTTTATTTGCCCGCTAATCAAACTCATAATGGTTTTAATATTCATGAATTAATTCCAGCTTCTGAATTCTTCAGAGTACGATGCGGAGATGCTTCAACAGTAAGTAATTCTGTTAGTTCTTGGTCTACTAGTACTTACTTTAATCCTACTAATATTATTCCTCCTATGATTATTGGTATGAATGATAATAGTCTTAATATTTTTAATTTAAATACTATTCCTTGTGAATTTACTATTGAAAGTCAGTCCTCTGATATTGCTAATTGGTATTTTTATGGCGGTGGAAATATTAATAATAATAGTAGTACTATAATATATGGTTCATCTACATCTGATAAAGTATTTAGAACAAGATGTGGTGATAAATCATTTAATTCTAATTCTGTTAGTTCTTGGTCCAATGTTGCCAGCTTACCAAATAGTGCAAATCTTAATCCACCACTTATTGGTGGAGGTGTTAATGGTGGAATTTTAATAGGTAATAGTAATGATATTACAGTTTTAGCTGCTATTGAATATAGTATAGATTTTGGTGTAACATGGAAGCCATTCAATGGAGTAACAATTAATGCTAATAGTTCAGATATTATTTATCCATACGGAGGACTATCAATTAATCTAAATTCAGTTCGGTTAAGAGCTAGATTAATAGAATCGACCTATCTTCATTCTCCCTCCGTTAGTTTATGGTCTTATGAAACTTATACAAACTCATCAAATCTGAATGCACCAGTATTTGGATTAGTTCAATATGGTAATGATGCTAACTATATTTCTTTTAGAATTTTTAATCCTAATGATATAAATGTATTTGCCGTTATAGAATATTCATACAATGAAGATCCATTGAGTACATGGTATAATTTGTATGGTAATGTTATACCTGGAAATGGAGACATTACTATTTTTCCACAAAGACTAATATCAAATTTAATTTTAAGAACAAGATGTGGAGATATGACTTCTTCTTCTAATTCAGTAAGTAAATGGAGTACAGAATCATATTTTAATACTGCTAATATATTACCACCAGTACTCACTAAGAAAAATACATTTAATCTAGAATTATACAATCCAAATCCTAATAATTTACCTATTAAATTTAGTATAGAATCTAGTTCAAATGGTGGCACATCATGGACTCCATATTCTGATGCTTTTAGCCAATTTACTGGATCAGTAACTGCTTATGGTTCAGATACTACAGGATTAGTATTCAGGGGTAGATCAGCAGACGCATCATCAAACTCAAATTCGGTTAGTGCTTGGGAAACTTTAAGTTAGTAATAACTATAGATAGTGTAAAATATAATAGATTCGTTATTTAAATAGGATACATAATGTTTATACTTGCTGACCGCGTAAAACAAACTAGCACAACTCAAGGTACTGGCACCATTACCTTGGCTGATACGTTTGGTAGCTTCCAATCTTTTGCTAACGCTATAGGCAATGGCAATAGTACATATTATACTATTGAAAATGGTAATAATTTTGAAGTAGGTGTTGGTACTTATAATAGTAATACATTATCTAGAGACTATATTCTAGACAGTAGTAATAGTAAACAAAAAATTAGTTTGAACGGCGTCTCTGTAGTATTTTGTTCGTACCCCGCAGAACGATCTTTTTTCTTAACCAATAATGGTTATGCTTCTGGATTATATCCATACTATAGTGGCATAGCTTTTCCCGATGGTAGCGTACAAACTAAAGCTGCTATTGCTGCCAGTGGTTCTGATGGTCAAATAGCTCATTGGAATAATGGTATAGCTATTGGTTCTAATGATCTTACTTGGTCTTCTGATATATTAAGTGTTAGTGGTGATGCTGTTATTGCTGGCGATTTATCAGTATATGGTTCTGCTACATTGTCTGGATCATATATTTCTAATTCTCAAGTATCATCATGCTCACTAATAGACAATATATTTTATAGAACAAGTGCAGGATGTTTTTTTCATGCTTACGTTGACAATGCTTATGACAATATGATAGCTTTGTACTCAACTAATGAGTCATCTCCAAATTGGAAACTAGGATTAAAATCATATTCCACATCTTTTTCTGGCGAACCAACAGCAGGATATATTAAAGCCAACAATGGTTCTGCTGGTATTTATGCAACAGATCAAAATTATGCACTAGTTAACTATACTAATGGTTTTTGGGTTAACCATAGAAATTTAGATATTTTTAATGTTAGTAAGTTAACAGGATCTTATGTCTATAACCAAACTGCATCAGTTACAGCTTTTACAGTACAAGGAGCAGCAGCACAAGCCGGAAATTTACAAGAATGGGAAACATATACATCCTCAGTTGTTGCTAGCGTTAGTCCTAGTGGACAAATTTATTGTCAAAGTATTAAATTTAGTGGTGATAATTCAGTACAAACCAGAGCTTATAGTGAGAATTACAGAAATGTTACTTCTTCAGTTTCTATCTTAATAACAGACGATGTTGTTTTTGTGGATACTGCTAGTGGTAATGTCACTTTGACGATGCCAACGGCTGTTAATAATGGTGGTAAGCGTATAATTATCAAAAGAAAAAATGGAAGTAATAATTTAACAGTTTCTACTACTGGCGGGCAGACTATAGATGGATCATCATCTATTAGTATCCCATATGATTATCAGTCCATAACTCTAGTTTCGGATAATACAAATTGGTATATTATTTAGTGTATAAACTAATGAAAGAGGACTAAAATGGCAATATTCTCTATAGAAATCGCTGATAGTGATGTCAATATAGTTATAGATTCTTTGTGTTCCAACTATAAGCGTCCAGAAACTATAATAGATTCTAATGGTAATACTATAGAAAATCCAGAAACTAAACCAGTATTTGCTAATAGAATGGTTAGAGAATTTATCGGTGATCATGTTCGTAGATATCAATTAGATCTACTTAAGAAGCAATTAGAAAATACAATCTCCACGCCCACAATCAATGATCCTTATATTTAAGAGGTAATACAATGGCATATCTTCCATATGATCGCAATCCTTCTGGCATAGTATTTTTTGGTCCAACATCTAGTGATCAAGTATTAGAATCAAATTCTAATTTTCTTCTAGATGCTGCCAATTCTCAGCTTCGTGTTCCCAATATAGTATTAAGCGATGGCGGTAAAATAGGTAGTGCTAGTCAAACTGGACTACTCACATTGGGAAGCGATGGTATTGCCACATTCTCATCTGGAGTAGTTATTAATGGAGACTTAACAGTACAAGGCTCCCAGGTTATACTCAATACTGAAGTTTTATCAGTAGAAGATAATATTATTCTTCTTAATAAAAATGTTACTGGATCTGCAATGTCAGATGCTGGTATTGAGATTGAGCGTGGTGATGATCCAAATGTTAGATTACAATGGGATGAAGGTAATAATTATTGGACATTTACTAATAATGGTAGTAATTATTATCGTATGGCTACTCATCCAACTGCTGGTAGCGGTCTAGTCGATGGTGGTATTAATTCAGAATCTAAAACACTCCACGTTGGTGCTAGTAGTGGCATTGTAGTATATGAAGATTCAGTAGCTGTACTTGCTGGCAGTGGGTTACAAAGTGATGCTAATGGCGTTCATGTTGTTAAAACAGTAATTACATCTAGAACTGAACTTATTACACCAGCCAGTGGTGATCAAATTTTAATTTATGATAGTAATGCTGATGAACTAAAGAAAATAACTAAGACAAATTTCTTAACAGACCTTGGCGGTGGCACAGTAACATATGTTGCTATTAGTGGTACTGATGGTATTGATATTGATAGCGGTTCCCCAATAACAAGTTCTGGTACTATTACTCTTGGTTTAAGTAATGTTCCCAATAGCTCGCTAGCTAATAGCTCAATTACATTAGCTGGTGATGGTGGATCTAATCAAACAATCAGCCTTGGTGATACTCTTACTATTACTGGTGGATCGGGCGTTGTTACAACTGGTCAGTCTACAGATACTCTAGTTATTGATCTTAATGTAGATAATAGTACAGTAGAAGTAAATAGTGATATACTAAGAGTTAAAGACTCTGGCATTACTGAAGCTAAACGCTATCGTAGTGTAGACAGTTCATTTAGTAATAATGATACTATATCTTCTGATATTAATCTTGTTAGTGGCGGTGCTGGCGGAATAACTGTCAAATTACCAGCCCCAGTAACTGGCAAATTAGTAATAGTTAAAAAGGTAGATAGTGCTGCTGGTACAGTTACAGTTTCACGAAATAATACAGATACTATAGATGGTGCAACATCTAAAATCTTGTATTATCAATATGAAACATTATCTTTCGTTTCTGATGGAACAAATTGGTTTGTAGTCTAATATGGCTGAATCATTTACACTTCAAACATCGGATAGTAATGTTCAACAGTCTGATGTATTGGGCAGAGTATCCTTTGCTGCTTCTAATGAATCAAATAGCGCCGATGCTAGATTGATCGGCGCTAGTGTTCATGCAGAAGCAGAGGGGGATTTTACAGAGATAACTAATCCTACATCTCTAGTATTTTCTACAGCCTACAGTGAATCTGCAACTGGTAAAATAAAAATTACCAGTAGTGGTCATTTTATACCATTGAGTAATAAAACCTATGATATAGGATCATCATCATTAAAATTTAGAAATTTATACAGTGAAACTAATTATACTGATAAACTAATTTTAACATCTGGATCAGCCCCGTCTCCTACAACTAGTTCGTTGTATAATCTTAGTGGTATACTTTATTATGAAGATAAAGCTGTTGCAGTATTGCCAAGTGGCGGTACAGCTAATCAACTATTACAGAAAATTAATGATACTAATTATGATCTACAGTGGATAGATAATTTTGCAACAGAAGTAAATGCATATGTAAAAAATACAACTGGTTCTGGATTATTTAAAGGCCAAGCTGTTTATATCAATGGCGCACAGGGCGATCACCCAACTATTACACTTGCTGTTGCAAATGGTGAAAGTTCTTCTTCTAAAACTCTTGGATTATTAAAACAAGATCTTGCTAACAATGAGTTTGGATATGTTATCACTGAAGGCACTTTAAATGCTATAAATACTAACTCTGCTGGATCTGCTGGAGATCCAATTTGGCTATCTCCAACAACGCCAGGAGCATTGATTTATGGAACTGGAAACAAACCGGTAGCTCCAAATCATCTAGTTTTTATTGGATATGTTATTGTTAAACAGCAAAATAATGGTAAAATTTTTATTAAAGTACAAAACGGTTTTGAGCTTGGAGAACTTCACAATGTTGCTGTAAATGGTACTAGTGATGGCAAATTTTTACAATATAATAATGCTAGTGGATTATGGATAGCTAGTAGTAGTGGAAATTTTACATCATTATCCGTTAATGGAACCGGTGTTAGTGTTAGCGGTCACACGCATGTTTCTTCTGATATTACAGATTTTAATAGTAGTGTTAGCGGATTATTACCAGTAACAAATATATCTGCCGGGTCAGGTATTAGTGTTAGTTCTAGTAGTGGCAATTATACTATTAATAGTTTATCTATATTACCTTATGCTACTACAAGCTTATTTCCAGCCACAGGATCAGTATCATCATACTATCTAGCAACTGATACAAGTAGATTATACCAGTGGACCGGTTCATTATATGTTGAAATTGGTCCACCAATAGGTGGTATAAATAATGCTCAAGCGGCAGTTGATCTTTATATGTGGAGTAATTTTAAATAGGAGAATATTATGGCAACAAGTCCAGCTTTTGCAGCAACACCAAGAATAGGATCAGTAAGTATTGCTACTGCTGATTCGTCATACACAGCACCTACTAATGTTGGAACACTACTTACTGGAGGTTCTGGTGGTACAAGAATTGCAGAAATTGTTGTTAAATGTGCGGCAACAAGTGCTGCTGCCATTGTACGAATCTTTCTGTACGACGGCACAACTTATTGGTTATTTGATGAAGTAACAATTGCGGCGGCTACTGGATCGTCTACGGTTCAGCAAACAAGAGTTAGCACTTCATACAACAACTTGATTCTCCCCAGTTCGTCGTGGAGCATACGAGTAACAACTAGTGTTTCCCAAACAACTCATGTGACGGCGCTGGGGGCTGATCTATGAATCCGGGTGTTTTTGGCTTTGGGAATCCGATTAGCAATTCTCTGCCGTTTAATCTCACGAGTACGACGCAAACTTCTGTTATTAAAGTTTTGGTTGTGGGCGGCGGCGGAACCGGAACTTATGCGAGTACTAACAGTAGTGGCGGCGGAGGAGCGGGAGCATTTGTTGAAGACACTGAATTTGCTGTCATTTTGAATAAAGCATATTCAGTAACTATTGGCGCTGGCGGCGCTGGCGGCACTACTGCCTCTAACTACGGTAACTCATCATTATTTGGATCGTTAAGCGCAATTGGCGGTGGTTTGGCAAATAATACAGCCGCTCGCGCCGGATCTGGTGCCGGATCGAACATTACAAGTTTGCGAGGATTAGCGTTTATTTCGTCTCAAGGCAATTCTGGAGGATTCGGTTTTGGCTCAAGCTCCTTGAATTGCGGCGGAGGCGGGGGCGGCGCTGGAAGCGCCGGAGCAACTGCTGTCTCAACCGTTGGAGGAAACGGAGGTGCAGGCAGAGCATCCAGTATTCCTGTTACTAGCACTACATTTTGTGGCGGCGGTGGCGGCGGCGTTGCTTCTGGAGCCACTGCGGGCACTGGCGGCTCAGGTGGCGGCGGAAATGGAGGAGCGCCTACAAGTCAGGCTGGTGGAGTAAATACAGGAGGCGGAGGAGGCGGACCGGGAGTCAATGGCGCCGCTCCCAGTAATGGCGGTTCTGGTATCGTTGTGATTCGATTTCCATCATATCTAAAAACAACAATTGGGGCTGGATTGACATATACGAGTGAAAGGACCGGTACAGATACAGTGCTTACATTCACAGCCGGCACCGACACTATAACTTTTAGTTAAGGAAATGTATTATGCCATTTAGTTTTCCAAATAGCCCAACGGTTGGTCAACTGTCGCGTCAGAACGACAGGCTGTACACATGGACCGGATATGCGTGGGAACTTCGTGACGGAGCTTTGGTCGTAACGGCGCTTGTCATTGGTGGAGGCGGCCCCGGCGGATATGGCGGCACCACCGGAGGCTCGGTAGATTTAGCTGGCGGTGGCGGCGGCGCTGGCGCGTTTATTGATCAGCAAATCACAATTGTGCTGAATACCACATATACCGTGGTTGTAGGCGCGGGCGGAGCGATATCTTCTAGCGCAGTAAACCACGGCGGTTATTCTCAGTTTGGTCCATTGGTGGCGATTGGAGGCGGTTCAGGCGGCGGGGCTCCGTCAACGTTTTTAAGATACCCCGGAAATGGCGGCAGTGGCGGAGGAGGCGGCTCGTATGCCATCGCGGCTAACAGTTCCGGCAAAACGCTCAGTTCTGTGTTAGGCAACAACGGCGGAGCGGGGGCACTTAGCGGATTTTATAACGCCGGCGGCGGTGGCGGCGGCGCGGGCAGTGCCGGCGGGGCAAACAACACCACCGCGGGTGGCGCGGCAGGGACAGGAAAAGCTTCATCAACGCCAGTTAGCTCGACAACGTATGCGGCTGGTGGCGGTGGAGCAGGGAGCGGTTCTGGTGCCGCAGGCGGTAGCGGAATTGGTGGTCGTGGTGCAACAAATACAGTAGCGGCTACCGCTGGAACTGCAAACACAGGTTCTGGCGGCGGCGGCGGCTATAACGGCGCGACGCAGGTGCCGGGTAACGGCGGCTCCGGCGTCGTTGTCCTGCGGTTTTCCAGCACGATCACAGCGACGGTTGGTGCAGGCCTTACCTATACGTCAGCCACAAGTGGCAACGATACGATTTTGACCATCACGGCAGGAACGGATAATATAACTTTTAGTTAAAAGGAGAAAATATGGCACACTATGCATTTTTAGATGAAAATAATATAGTTACAGAAGTTATTGTTGGTAGAGATGAGAATGAATTAGGAATTGATTGGGAAAAATATTATAGTGATTTTAGAGGACAAGTTTGTAAAAGAACTAGTTATAATACATACTCTAATACTCATAAAAATAGCGGAATACCTTATAGGGGTAATTATGCTGGAATAGGATATTATTACGATGAGAATTTAGACGCTTTTATACCTCCAAAACCTAGTGAAAACTGTACTTTGAATACGTCTACGTTTTCTTGGGACTGTGTTTAACATACTAGATAATCCGTGTATATCTATGTGAGACTGTATGTTTAATTTCTGCGAACTTCCATTTTGCACATCATTTACTCCCAAGTTTAATGGAGAAATTTTCTATTTTATACTAAGCATACAGCAAGATCCAACACATATTGCTAGTATTAAAAAGACCATAGAAATAGAACTAAATATAGAGGAAGATCCTAGAATAATAGTACTATTATGAATATCATAGAAGTAGACTTCAATATATCTACTAATTATACTATAACACTAATAAGGTAATTATGTCTAGCGAAATTCATGTAAATGACATCGGTACAAGATTCATATTTACCGTTAAAGATAACGGCGAGGTAGTTAATATCTCTGGAGCCCCGATGATAACCATTGCTTTTAAAAAGCCAAGCGATACTGTTATCTATAGATCTGGATGTTTATGCTCTGGCGGAACTGACGGAAGAACATATTATGACACTGTTTCTGGCGATTTAGATGAGGCCGGTTATTATAAAGTTCAAGGTCATATTCAGTTAGCTAGTGGAACATATTATACAGATATTCATACTTTCCAAGTACACTGTAACCTATAGGTAATTTATGAGTTGGCAAGGTCAAATATCTACTATCGTTAGACATCTAGTAAATGATCTAGATGAAACAGACTATAAATATAGTGATAATAGGATAGAAAAATCTATTCTAGTTAGTTCATTTTTAGTAATAAATGATGCTAATTTTAATAATACATATACTGTTAACGTGGAGCAGTGTTCATTAAGTCCAGATCCTACGGATACTCAAACAAAAGATGATGCTTTTGTGGCTTTGGTTGCTCTTAAAACTGCATCTCTTATTATTGGTAGCGAAGTAAGATCAGAAGCTAGTAATGCTATTTCTATTAAAGATGGACCATCAGCTATAGATCTTCGTGGAGTATCATCTACCCTATTAGCATTGTATAAAGATCTTTCAGAAAAATATAGTGCTTTATTACAAGATCATATTATTGGAAATGTTATTGCTGGTCAAGCTATTCTTGGGCCATACGCTCCAGGTAGTGATTATATCATACGAACAAATAATGATTACGATCAAAGAGGAAATTATTTTAGATACTAAAGGAGAATAAGATGACCATTAGATCACAAACAACCATTGTCAATAATATTAACACGGATTTAGCAGATAATAATGCTGGATTAATTTCAGCAGCAGACATTCGTGAAAATATGAAAGACGTTGTAGAATCCATTAATACCATAGTTGGTAGTGGAAATTTTGATTCTAGCACACCCTTTAGTAATGCTAATGTTCGTGCTAAAATTGTAAATAATCAGTATGGATTTTTTATCGCAGAATCCGGTATAAAGTTTCCAAACAATGGAAATACTACTCAATATGTAGCTTATCCTGGTGCTGGTGGTATATCTCACACTGGCATTGCTGATCTTACAGTAGGTAATCCACACACACAGTATGCTCATGTGGCTGGTTATAACAAGATGACCGGCAACTTTCCAATGTCAGATAAATGGCTAAATGCTAGTGGTAATGTTGATTTACTTAGCACAACCATGAATAATCATGGTCTTAAATTTGAATATGTAAGCACAGATAGAGAAGTTATTCATGTTGGTAGTGGCCTTGGCGTTAAAGGTACGTCTGTAAAATTTGATATTGATAATTCTAACTTTAATTCTGCCAAGGGTATAGCTCAAGCATGGATTAATTTTACAGGCACATCTGGCAATGTTGTTGTCAATTCATCATATAATATTTCTGCCATTCATCAAAGTGGTAATGGATATTATGTTCTTTACTTTAATACGGGCACCTTTACTAATAGTAACTATGTAGCTATTGGTCATAGTAATAGCACTACTGGTTCAGGCTCTCCACAAGACTTTGATATTAATACTGTTGGTATTGTGACAAGAAATAAAGATTATCTAACATTTGTTGTTAGAAATGACAACGGCGAGTATGTTAATGCTAGAGTAAACGATCTAGTGGTATATGGTAATTCTAGCGGCGTTACTGCAAGTTCATCACCAACCGTCGTAAATATATGAGGACAATAAATGTCAAATCATCTTGTTTCACTAGCAGATAGAGTCAAAGAGTTAAGCTATACTACTGGCACCGGCAACTTTGACCTAACCGGAGCAGCAAATGGTTTTAGATCATTTAGCTCTGCCTATTCATATAATAATAGTTTATTTTATGCTATCACAGATGGCACTAGATATGAAATAGGTAGTGGAGTTTATGTAAGTGGTATCAGTAATCCAGAACTAAAACGCTTTCCCATTAAAAGTACCAACTCTAATAATTTAGTTAATTTTCCAGCAGGACTAAAAGAAGTATTTGTTACTTATCCAGCAACACATAGCGTATTTATGGGTTCTGGTTTGGGCACTTTATCTACCCCACAAAATAAAGGTATTGCTTATTGGGCTAACTCTAATATCCTTAATTATGATAGTGCTATCATATGGGATAGTGGCAACAAACGTCTCGGAGTATTAAAAGCAGAACCAGATTATGGCATAGAGGTTGGTGGAGACTCTAGACAATCATCTATTGGAGCATCTGGTTTTTATGTTGGTTCATCTGGAGTTTCTTTTCCATCTGGTAATACTACATTTTATCAAAATGCCAGCCCGATAACATATGCTGGTGGTAGACAGTTAGTGCATTTTGAACCTAATCAGTTAGAAACCACTACTGGCGCTGGACAAGTATTTGATGTTAGTGGCGTGGTAAATCAATACCTATTATTACAGCAACAAGATGCTGGCACAGTATTTGCTGGCCCACCAAGTGGATGCACACCACCATGTTCTCCAGGATATCCTAGCTTTAGAACTTTAGTTGCTAATGATATTCCAGATCTTAGTGGTTTATATCCACACATTTCACAAAAAACTATAGCATCTAGTGCTACTGCCGGAACACCAAACGAAATGGCATACGATAGTCAATATTTATACATTTATCTTAATCCTGCATCTGGATGGCGTAGAATTAGTCTTGGTTCTTCATTCTAGGTGACATATGCCAATTAATGTTCCAGATAGCGTATTTGATAAATATTTTGATGTTATAGATTCTACATTTGATATTTTTGGCGTTACATGCCAATTAGTATCTATAGATAAAAAAGAAGAAATAGTTTATAATCCAAGTAATAATATTCCATCAGTCAATAGTATCAATAATCACAGGCGTGGTGGCGGTGGAGAATATGACGTAGGAACAAAAACAATTAGAGAAGTAGAAGTATTAACAGATATTAAACTCAAAGTTTATTGGGATACCAAACAGTGGGTTGGAGTAACAGATAATATAGTGGTTCCACAAGGAAGTATTCAAACTATTGGTTTTATGACAGATCTTCCAAAAATTTTACAAGCTAAACAGTTAATAGTACATAAAGATATTAAAGAGTATAAAGAGATGAGATTTGAGCGTTATGGAGAACATATTCCTCTTGGCTTAAGACAAACTAGATATTTTGCTTGTTTTTGGAAAAGAGTGGGATGATAACATTAAAACTCCTAGAATCAGAACAAACTATAGCTAGAAATATTAATACAGCAATCTCTGAATACATAAATGATAAATTATCAAAACAAAAACAATCTTTAGTTAATAGAGCCAAATCTTTAGTATCTCAATGGATCAAATCTCAACCAGAAATTAATTCATTATTATCATCTAGTCCCGATTCCTTGGCCGGTTATTTTGGTATTCCTCCATCTCAAGTACAACCAGCAATAGATTCTATTATTTCTGCTATAGAAAAATCAGTATCTGTTAATTTTATACCATATAGTAGAGACTTACAAAACGGCGGATTAGAGGTTAATTTTCAACCAAATACCTTTGAAAACTTAATCATTTTACCAGAAGGTCATGTTAGATATTCTGATGGAGATTTACACTGGTTAAACTGGTTATTAAATGCCGGAGATACAATAATCATAGTAAATTATCAATACAATCCTGCTACTGGAATGGGACGATCTGGTTTAGGAACCATGATTCCTGGCGGCGTATTTAGAGTACCACCACAATTTTCTGGAACATCTGATAATAATTTCGTTACTAGAGCATTACTTGGAACTACTCAAGAAACTCAAATTATTAATCTTATAAAAGACATATTACTATGAAAAATCCATTAAATCTTAACGGTTTTGATAGCGTATTTGAAACTACGCTAAATAATGAACTACAAGATAATATAGTAGAATTTCTTGATTGGGGATTATTAGAAAAAGGAAATTATTTTAATGTTACAAAAGGCGAACTATCTCCCAATGGTAAAGATTATAGTTTGTTACGAATGAGTTCTAATCCTCACTTTCCATCTGGCAAAGCATGGGAAGGATTCAGACAAAATTGGGTGTGGCAAAGTGGAGTATCATATTCACCAGCACCATTAGTTGGTTCTAATCATGCCAAACCCGGAATATCTGGAGTATATGTAAATGATACTTTTTATTCATCATCGGTCACTGGCACATATGCTCACAAAGTTGACTATTTTAATGGCAGAATAATATTTGATAATCCTATTCCAACAGGCAGCAAAGTACAAGCTGAATATAGTTACAAATATATTAATGTTATTTATGCCAATGCATTACCCTGGATTAGAGAAGTACAATATCGCACATTAGATATTTCTAGTAATTTTTCTCTTAATAATAAAGGTGAATTTAATTTACCATCAGAAAGTAGAGTACAATTACCAGCTATAGCAGTAGAAGTAGTACCAAAAAGAACTATGTCTGGATATCAACTTGGCGGTGGTCAATTCATATACACTGATGTGTTATTTCATTGTTTAGCTGAAGATGAAATTACTAGAAATAAATTAGTAGATATTGTATCTATGCAAAACGACAAAACAATATTACTTTTTGATAGTAATGCCCTGGCAGCTAGCGGAAAGTTTCCATTAGATTATACTGGAGTACCAGTTAGTGGAGCTTTACGATACCCAGATATAGTAACGCAATATACTTTTGATAAAGCATTTTTAAAGAATTCTACCGTACAGGGCATGGAACTGATTAATAGCAATTTTTACGCTGGTATAGTACGACTCACGGTAGAGACAATTAGCACAAAAATATGATTTCTGTGTATATTTTATAGAACACACCGCTCATACTTAGGAGACAATATTATGGCAAATTTAAGAACATTTTATGCCTGTCAAGCTGTTGGTATTGGTGCTAGAGAGCCAGACGCCACTGGTAATTATCCCACCATTACCAGACCAGTAAAGTACATGCACGGCATTCAATCAGTAGGTATTAATTCTACTTTTGACGTTGAAAACGTATTCGAATTAGGCCAACTTGAAATATATGATTCAGTACTAAATATTCCACAGGTAGAAATTACTATTGAAAAAGCTTTAGATGGATATGTTACTCCATATAGTTATATTTCAAGCGGACAAGCTTTAGCTACTGCTAGTAAGTTTAGAGCAGATGCACATTTTGTGGTTTATGCTGATACTGGTAATGCTGCAAATGGTGGTGGCTTATTTAATATCTTATGCACAGGCATGTATGTTAATAATGTCACATATACTTTTCCAGTAGAAGGTAATTGCACAGAAAGTATTACTCTAGTTGGTAATATCAAAAAATTAGGCACTGCAAGCATGGCTGGTGTTCCAGCTAGCGTATCAAACGGTTCCGATCCAGCAGATGATGGCCCACCAGATACTGCTAATTATGCTACTGGAAGCGGTAGAATGGTTCGTAGACAAGATGTGACCGTTACTGCTCCTGGTTCTGCAAAGGCTCAAAGCGTAACATTAACTCTTAATCTTGGTCGTGAAGACGTTTTTGAATTTGGTCAGCGTATTCCATATGCCAAGATTGCTACCTATCCTATCGAAGTCACTGCTGAAATTCAGTCTCTATTAACAGAAAATAATGATGATGATGCAGAATTTGATGATTCTACAGTATTCTTACCAGTTAGAGATCAATCCATTACTGTAACTGCTGGTAATGTTACAGTTAATCTTGGTAGTGGCTGTTACTTATCAGCTATTAATCAGACGGGTGGAGATGCTACTGGAGGTAATGCTACAATTTCAAGAAGCTTTACTACATATAACTTCTTCACCGTTACAGATAGTAATTATATTACTTGATTCTTATTAAGTTAATTTTTTAGGACCAACAAGGAAACATTAAGATTCTCGCCATGAGGTTTGTATGAATCATCATGAGCGAGAATCTTTTATTTATAGGATACGATCTGGTAAAGTTAAGATAGAAAATGATATTTATATCATTCCACCAACAATAGATCAAATATCAGATTCATATGCTATCTATCATGAAACGTATGATCAGTGTGTTCAAGACGGGATCATGACAGAAGATGATATGATAGTATGGATGAAAGAAAATTTAATTTGGACCAAATATAATGAAAACATGGTTGAAAAACACAAGAAAGAAATAGAGGAATTAAAAGTAGAAATATTTAAATCTAGAGATAATCCAAAAAAATGTAACAGTATCAGACCTCGCATCAGACATAGTGAGCAACTATTAAATAATCATTTAGTATTAAAAAATTCTGAATATAGTAATACATGCGAAGGAATATCATCACTAGCACGATTAAATTGGTTAATTTCACAAACTACTTATAATGGATCTGAAAAATATTATTTTGATAAAACTCCATTACATAGGATTATTTCTGTATGGGAACAATCATTTTTATCAGACACTAACATAAGAGAATTAGCCCGCAATGAACCGTGGCGATCTTTGTGGATTATACATAAAAATATTACTCTATCATTATTTCTTAATAAATCAGATCAAGAATTGACCGCTAATCAAAAAAATTTAATCATATGGTCACAAATATATGATAATGCTCATGAATCATTAGAATGTCCAGATGATTCTGTTTTTAATGATGACGATATGTTTGATGGATGGATGATAGTGCAACATAAGAATGCTGAAAAACAAAAACTAGAAAGTAAGAGAAATAGTGCTACAAGTAATAGTAAAATTAAAAATTCTAATGAAGTATTAATAATGGCACATGATGCAGAACATGCTAAAAATATTTATGAATACAATAGTCCAGAAGCAAAAAATCTAATACAAAGTAGAGTAGATGCTATTAATACTAAAGGGACATTGCTATATCAAGAATTACCAGACGTAAAACAAGACTTGTATTTACAGCAAGTTAATAAGAAAAATAGATAAAGGAAATTTACATGTTAGAAAACTATAATAGAATTAGGGATAGAAAATATAAAGCAGAATCTAAGGATAGGTTGTCTAAAATATTAAAGAAAAAAATAGAAACTACTATGATCGGGGCTTTGAGTAGTATAGAAGAACACTTGGGATTTTTATGGAATAATGAGAATAATAAACCATTAACTAAAGACCAAGAATTCATGAAAAACTTATACAATAAAATTAGATCAGAAATTCTAGATAGAGGTAATAATCAAGCTAGAAATATTGATGCTGAACTATCTCAATACGAAGTTGAGTGGATGAGATATTCATTACATCTACCGGTAATTCCATCACCAAAAAAGGAGATTTAATATGTCAAGTAGAGGAACGGAAAAAACAGTAGAAGTTACTGTTAAAGAAAACGGACAGGATAAGGTTGTAAAAATTGTAGTAAAAAAACCAAACAATGCTACTATTTCTCAAGCACAAAGAGTACGAGCCAAGGCTTGGACAGATTGTGTTAGAGACGGTATTATGACTAAAAAAGAACTACAAAAGTTCATGGAAAGTAATGGCACATGGGATGATGAAAAAGATACAAAACAAAAACACATTATAGAAGAAATTGCTAGATTAGAAAAAGAACTATATGTAGTTGGTAAGGGGGGTAAGCTTAAAACATCAGAAGGCAAAAATATCGCCGTCGAAATGAGACGCAAAAGAGCAGAGTTGCGTGATCATATTGGCGAAAAAATGAGTCTAGAGCAAAATACTGCTGAATCATTAGCAGACAATGCTCAGTTTGACTTTTTAGTATCTAGTTGCACATTTTATGAAAATGGTCAAAAGGTGTATTCTGATGTAGAAGATTATAATTCAAAATCAGATGGAGAAATAGCCTTTGCCGCTGCCTCTAATCTAGCCCAAATTATGTATGCTATAGACAAGGATTTTGAAGCCAATCTACCAGAAAATAAATTCCTTAAGATGTTTAAGTTTGTCAATGATGAACTTTCACTAGTAAATGAAAGCGGTGAGACGGTAGACACTGAAGGCCGTAGAATAGATAAATTTGGTTACTATATTAATAACGAAGGTAAGCGTGTAGATAAAGATGGTAATCTACTTGATGACAATGGAAATTACATACCATCAATTACATATCTAGACGAAAAGGGTAAGAAAGTATCAGTTAATGAGACAAATTCTGATTCAGAAGCCAAGTAACCTTTTTATGTAGGGTATTAAATGTCTAAGTTTGTACTTACTGCACAATTACAGCTTCAAGCACCAAATAATGTTGGACAAGTTGTTCAACAGATACAAAATCAATTAAGTGGTGTTAAAGTTAATGTTAAAGTACAGGGTAAT
>Ga0129333_10000679_pt1 | contig 29162 bp, 36 predicted proteins | sample CPB6_08_DNA_FD_94474 | JGI IMG/M metagenome (GOLD analysis project Ga0129333, IMG submission 94474) | Freshwater to marine salinity gradient microbial communities from Chesapeake Bay, USA - CPBay_Sum_0.6_0.8_DNA | ecosystem: Environmental > Aquatic > Marine > Coastal | place: USA: Chesapeake... | reverse complement strand
ATAGTGGGCCCAGCAGGACTTGAACCTGCGACCAACGGATTATGAGTCCGGCGCTCTAACCAGCTGAGCTATAGGCCCAAATGTGACACATGCACAGGAGTGTTCGTGCATGTTTTCACAAATACAGAGATACTATTCAATATATGATTACATTAATTATTATCTCATCAATTACAATAGGCCTTGTTAAAATGGCCGAAAAATCAATTAAAGATTATGACTATGGGCACATTAGTATTGAAGAATTCAAACACACCCATAAGGACTCATACTTCTTTAAGTAGATCAACAGTTACGCCTATCTGGTCTGGGGGCAGATAGATTGGTAACGCGTTTAATGGGGACTGTTAGCTCCCAGATGTTCTAGCGATGATTCTCTCTGGAATCAATTATCGCTTGGAACTGCGACCCTAAGTATAAAAGAGCCGAAGCTGATACGAGCAGTAGGGTGTTCGTTACTTTCAGTATCGTCTTCAATCCGTTCAATAACGGCAGCTTCTGCATATTCTTCAATAATAGACATTATAATTTTCCTGCGCCTGGAATGTACATTTTAATCTTGGCTGATGTAAACATTACAGAAGGTTGATCTTCCTTGTCATATTCGCAACCAATAGATAACAGTTCATCTACTTCTTCTTGTAGTAGTTTAACTGCTTCAGCATCGTTTTGAAATTCACCTGGAATATCAGCATGAATTTCTACGTTAATTTTAACTTTCATACGATGCGAACATTCTTAGCTTCAGGACCTTTATTTCCTTGTCCGATCTCAAATTCAACCTGTTGACCAGCTTGAAGAGAACGACGTCCAGTTCCTTCAATGTTAGAGAAATGAACAAAAATGTCATCACGGTTTTCAACTGAAATGAAACCGAATCCTTTTTCGTCATTGAAGAATTTTACTGTACCTGTATTCACTTTATTTCCTTAATCTTAATTTAATTATTTATATAGCATTAATAGGTTCTGAAGGAGTTGCTTCTTCGTTCATAAGTAAATATAAACGAATATCCAACAAAAGATCTGTCATCTCCGCAGATGAAACCAACTGCTGACCAGAGATATCTTTGATAGCTTGATCAACAAGGGTGATTGCTTTAGACTTTTGCATTATGCTTCTCCTCCACGCTTTTTATAGATAGTAAGAGCTTGTTCTAGAGTAGAGCAGTAGTCTCCGTTGTTAGCACTGAAGCCTTCAGGTCGAGCAATAACATCCCAAACTACGTAAGGGTGAAGCTCGGCTTGTTTATGACAAACAGTAATCCAACGAGCATATGAATCACCAGGGATTCTGTCTGCAATCTTAGTAGAAACAATAACCATACGGTTAGTTGTACCTACAATGTCTCCAATACGGAGTTCATTATCAAGATTTAAATCATTGACCATCTTTATTACCAATCGTAAAAGAAGTTACTTCGTCTGCAAGAGTGTTAAAATTATAGTTAAACACATCTGTCCATTTGTCAATAAGAGTATTTTCAGCTAACTGAAGTTCATCTTCTGGAGAAAGATCTGTATCAAGTTCGATCATTTCTGAAACATAAGTATTTCCAATAATCGCTGTAACATTATATATTGTCATAGTACGCCCTCCGGGGTTCGAACCCGGGACCAACAGATTAAAAGTCTGCTGCTCTACCAGCTGAGCTAAAGGCGCTTATTGAAATCTATTCAGATCCGTGAGAATGCCTTGTTGCCTTGCGTGCAGAATCAAGTAATTCTTTAATTTCTTTTTCTTCTTCACGAAGACCAATAAGGGTAAGTGCGCCCCATAGTGCACCAATAGCTGTAATTACATATATTAACATTATAAGTAAATCTGGTCATTCTTTTCGTGTTGTGATTGTAATTTAGATTTAGGAACTCTACGAGGATCTAATTGTTGAGCAACGTGTTTAAAACCCTTGCGCTTTTTAATTTTATATCCAGCCGTGTGAAGATCCTTGACAATTTGCTCAGGAATACCCTGCCAAATAGTTATACCAGAACGAGTTAAACTATGTGCAATAACATCAAGTTTTGGTTTAGAATGAAGAATAGTCATATCAAACGCCCTTAAATAATGGAACTACATTAGGAGTAACTTCTTGGGGGTTTGCTTGCGGATTATATAACATAACCTTAGCATTAGCTATATCATAGCCCTTAAACATAGGATGATCTTTGTATGGAGATTCAATATCTTCATTATAATCTGCACGATGAATGTAGAGAATTTTTCCATCTGGAAGAAGGAAATCTATTCTATATCCATCTTCAGCCATAAAGGCTTCAAGAGCATCGTTTAATGATGGGTATTCTTGAGTAACTCCATCGTTTGACCGAGTAGCAAAAAGAATATTTTGAAATATGTTAGTCATTATAAATACTTCCATTTATCAATTCCAGGAATAAGACCTAAGGTAGATCCATTTTCCCAATTTACAAAAACAGTACCAATGTCATCAACAAAGTTAATAATACCTTTGGTACCTGGAGTTAAAGCAGTAAATTCATCTGTACAGAGAATTAGTTGAACTTTTTTTCCAATAAGAGTTTTGCCGTATTCGGCATAAAGAGGATTCGTTTTCATAGCACCCAGGGTAGGGTTCGAACCTACGACCCAGTGATTAACAGTCACTTGCTCTGCCAGCTGAGCTACCTGGGTTAGATTTTATAATCTAGTTTTTCTATCTTTGAGTTTTGAAGAAGCAGGATAAAATGAAGAAGTATTAATTGGAGTACTAGTAAAGTCTTTTGAATTTAAAGTTCTACCTATCCTGTTCTCTAAACAAGATATACATAACATTCCGTCATTTTTTTTTAATCCAGTTTGAGACCACACATGATCATGAACCATATAGTATTCATATGCTTCTAATGTATTGATCTGGCAATCTAAACAAAAATCATTAATATGAGGTTCGTACATAAATCACCAAGTAACAGCAAATATAAACATAGTTGTTAAAAGAATAAACAAAGTTAAAAGTTCATATCTGTACTGCATGTATTTACGTCCTATCATTATACCTTTGCGATATAACTGCTGGGTTTGTTTGTCAAACCAGTTAGCACCTGGTAAAGATTGAAAATGATGATCTTGAATTTGATGGTAATGCTTAACAGCATAATCAAATCCACGAAAAACAGCTTTAATTTTTGTCATCTTGAAAAGATCCAGGAAATAGTAAATGCTAGTGTTCCAGTAATTGATAAAAAGATAAAAAGCTTTTTAGTAGTCATATTTAGTTATTGAGATAAGACTGCATATCGGACATATATTCAGGACAGATATGCTTAACGGCACCGTAAACAATTGAAGCATAAAGCTGAAGATCAGACTGAGTATTTGAACCATTTGCTAAATAGCTAGTAATCCAGGCAATAGTCTTACCTTGATATAAGGCATTGCAAATGATGTCGCCATATTCAATAAGTTCTGATTTAGACATGCTGTTAGCCTGACCTGAGTTGTTATAAACATGGTCAAGGTAAGCGTCATACTTATTCACTGGAGGTGCGGTAATTGGAGGATTGGTTACAATAGGAGCTGCTGTAGTAGCAGGAGATGAACTGCTGCTTGCAGAAGCAATAAGAACAATTACCAAAATCGCAATTGCTGCAGCAAGAAATGCGATAGCAAAGTTCTTCTTGTTAATTGTAAGAGTATCCTTCTTCTCTGGTTGAGGAGCAGGAGGTGGGTCTAGTAGTATATCATTCATGGTATTTCCTTATTATTTAATATTGTTGTGAGTACCCGAGGCCGGACTCGAACCGGCACGCCCAGTTAAGGGCAAAGGATTTTAAGTCCTCGGCGTCTGCCTATTCCGCCACTCGGGCATTTTGTCAATTCTCAATAGGAGAATATAGTTCAGAATAATCTTCTGAGCTACCACCATTATACAGGATGGCAAGAAGATCTTCATACCAATTGAGAAGAGAATCAATCTGAGATTGACTATAGTTCTTGTTAGCGAACAACAACTCATGGTCTTCAGCCTTCAGAAGACTGGAAACAAATGCGATAATATCCTGAGTCATCTGAAGATTGTTGATGTCTGTGTCATTAGCGCCAATTGAAACTAAAATGGACATTTTATCTTCCTTTCGTATTTATACTATAATTAATGTCTATGTCTTTGTTTGAATAATTAATTTTTTCAAACAGTCTATACATAGATTTCTATCAAATTTGATAGATCTGTTTACTGTAATAGAAGTATCTCCACATTCAGAACACTTCTTGTTCTTGTCTTTATAGGTATAAGATGGCTTAATTTCGCGTGAAGGCATAATCGTGACTCACTATAAAAGCCATTACTTGATCTATAAAGTATGGAAGAACTGAAGCGTCAATAACATGTGGCATTTCATCTAAAGATGAATACACAAGTATATCTCCTCTAACTATATTTAAAGGAGAATAATTTTGTGTATACAGTCTTTTAAGATAAGTAGCACAAACATTCTCTGGATATTTGTGAGCTACAGAATTATCATAATGATAATAATTAGATAATCCATCAAAAGTTGAAATGGTTACAGAATCGTTAGCAAAAACAAAAGCTTTTGCATCTAGAATTTCGTCTGAGATTATCTGAGGATAATCATCAACTGGTACAAATAAACCTCTCACGTTAACCTATCTTTAACATTATCAAAGAACTTGATGCGCTCTTTGTGCCATCTTTAAGATTAGCATACATAATGCAAGAATTGAAAAGTGGAATAGAATTTACCAAGTAAACATTAGAACTGGTATATATATTCAAAGGAACTTTAAATATAGAACCATCAGAACATTCTAATACATAGTCAATAACGATATTCTTGTTAACAAGAGAATCGTTGTACATGACATAAAAGAAATTAGAAGTTACAGAGTTTGTTCTAATTTTGGTAAGGTTTGGCTTGAAAGCAGGCATTGGCGGATTAGTAGGAATGACCAATGGTAGAGTAGTGGTAACAACTGGAACAGTAGTAACTGGTACAGTTGTAGGTGGTGGGTCAAGAGGAGTTTCTAATAAAGTAGAAACATTAATTGCTGGAATCTTTAAAGAAGAATATGGATCAAAAGACAGTGGCGAGGAAGCAACTAGTCTTTGAATCATCTTTTCTATAGTATGATCTGGATATGCCTGTCTGTAAAGAGCAAGTATTCCAGCCACATGAGGAGAAGCCATGGATGTTCCTGAAGCAGCTCTGGTATCAGAACCATAAGCTGCAGAAACAATCTGCAATCCAGGAGCTACAAATGTTGTAGTAGAAGATAAATTAGAGAAAGCAGTAACATAATTGTTTAAATTAGTTGCTCCAACGGATATTACTTTAGATATACAAGCAGGATTACTCATTCCAAGAGAATAAGAATTACCTGCTGCAATTACCACTGGAATGCGCTTAGAATAAAGTGCATGTATAGCGGTAGTTGTTTTAGGAGATATTGAATCGCAATATCCTTGATATACTCTTGAGGTACCAAGACTCATATTAACAGAAGCTATGTTGTACTTTGAAGCAAGAGTTAATACCCAGTTAAGGGCATTGACGATAGATATTTCATCAGAAGATTGATCTCTGTCAAAGACGTTAACTGCGATTATCTTTGCTGCAGGAGCAACTCCGATTGTCCCAGCAGCAATAGCAGAAACATGGGAACCATGCCAATCAACAGGAGCAGCTGCTCCAGTTCCCGTCTGCTTATTGGTGCGATTGGGACAAGAGTTAGATACAGTAAAACAAGCTTCTAGAGCAACCTTACCAGATAGCATGGGATGAGTAGAATTAATTCCACTGTCAATAATGACTACATAAGTACCAGCACCTGTGTAAGAAGATTTATGCATAACAGGAGCGCCTGTTATGGGAACAGAGTTTTGTAATACCTTACGATATACTACTCTGTTTTTTCTCTTCTCTAGTTTAGTTACTTTATATGTTCTCTTATATTTTTGATTAGCTTTTGCTTCAACTGTTGAAGATGATGAGCTAAAATATACAAAGCTAAACGAAAACGCAAATAGTAAAACATATGCTATCAATCGCTTTTTTGATAAGAGGAACATTTATTACATCCATGATATTAATTGGGTATAAAAAGAAGAAGAATTATTTTTATTTATAGTGTATACAACTCGAGAAATTTTAGCAGTGATTATATGCTCCATGCACCAAGCGCATGGTTTTGCTAAAGCTACATCTCCAGATTTGGAAAGTCTAGCTATATACAAAGTTGCACCCTTGGTATCTGAAGCAGATCTCAAAGCTCTAATTTCTGCATGAGTTGACCACCTATTAGGTGGAGTGTATGGAGATCTTTTGTTGTAGTTAGTGTCAATGGAAAGAACTCTTCCAGACTTAACAACAATAGCTCCCATACGAAACTTATACTCAGAGTCTAAAGCTGCTTTAGCAGCACTAGATAGAAAAGATCTATCGGTATTAGATACATCTTCATCTACATGAGTATAAGCTGTATAGGGAAATTTTATAAACCTAGTAGGGTCTGCAGTGTAAATGCTCATCGCTTTTAAGGTGTTATGAGAAAATTAAAAGATTCTCTTGTTTGATACAATTTTATTTTCTAGCCATTTAGGTCTAGGATTATTTTCATAATAGCTAGAGATAATTTGGCTAGCCATACCCTTGGTTAAATCAGAAGTTAGAGGAATACCAATACGCTTTAGTAGCTTTTGTTGTTTGTCAGTTGGAGCATCTGCTCTCCAAGTAGCAGATGCATCCAACAATGACATTGAAGTAGGTCTATTGTTTTGGACCCACTTATCTGTGCGAGCAAAAGCTTCGCGCATGGTTTCTGTCACGCCAAGAAGTTTTGTTTCTTTTGTATGGTTATTTGTAAGTACAACATTCCAACGACCAAGTGTATCACATTTGATACTCATAGACTCGTCATTATTGAGACCAAGTCTGTAATGATCCTCACCAATTTCAGCCCAAACAAGTTTGGAGTACTGTTGAATAAATTCATTGGGAGGTGGCGGCATAAACAAATTAATTCTTGTATATGCTAGCTCTATATCATCTGGATTAAGAACTCGAACAGCTTCACCTGGACAGTAGTTTTCTAGTTCTTCAAACTTCTTTGCTACGTCTGTTAAAGACTGTCCTTGCAAATCGAATTCTGGTGGCAGACCCAAAAGAGTAGGAAGGCCAATAGGCTTTCGACCCTTTGTGGTGTCTGCAATATCGATAATCTTGCAAGATGTTTTGCTTTCGTGTAAGCGAGTGCCTCTGCCTACAATCTGAGTATACAACAGTGTAGATCGAGTTGGTTTAGCTAAGATAATAGCTTGAACTGATGGTTCATCAAAGCCTTCGGTGAGAACACCTACGTTAACTATTACTTTAGTCGAACCCGAAGAAAAAGTCTGGAAGATCTTTTCTCTTTCTTCTCTCGGAGTTGATCCTACGATTACGGCAGTTTCTACCGACGCTTGTCGAAAGGATAGGGCCAAGTTTTCGGCGTGTCTGACGCCGGATGCGAATACAAGGGCTTTTTCATCCATTGCCAAATTAAGATAGGCAGCGACAATACTAGCGTTACGCTCAGGATTATCCACGGCATCTTCGAGTTTAGCTTGCGCATAATCTCCATTTACAATCTCCACTTCAGATAAGTCGGTGTTGGTTTTAACTCGGTATCCGACAAGTGGACAAAGCCATTTGTCTTCTATCAGATCTTGAATACTTTTATAGTATACAATCTCTTCAAATACATCTACAAGTCTTGTAGAATCTGATCTTTGTGGCGTAGCCGTAACGCCAAGAATAAAATTAGAATCGAAGTAATCAATAATTCTTCGATAGCTAGGAGCAGCAGCATGATGAGCCTCATCAATAACAATAGATTTAAAATAGTCTTGTGGATAGGCCATAATACGGGGGGTATTATTACGCCCTAAGGTAGCGACAGAAGCCACTACTACATCGCAGTGTCCTGCCTTTCTTTCTGCCTGTTCTATCTCTACAGATAGTTCTGGATTAGAAGCCATAATTTTATTTCTGGCTTGATCCAATAACTCTGCTCTGTGAGCTAGCACAAGCATTGGTAAAGAATCTTTTTTAATTAAAGGTAGGTGAGAAAATATTACAGTTTTTCCTGCGCCCGTAGGCAATACAACAAGTTGCCTTTTAACGCCCTTATCAGCATAACTGATAATAGCATCAAGGGCTTCTTGTTGATATGGACGCAGGGAAAAAGTCATAGATATATTATACCTTACATTTAATAATAAGAATAGTCAGGATCACCATAATATGGTTCATCCTGCATAAACTTTTGGACTCGCTGTTCAACATGATCTTCATGCTTAACAAGCTTAGTCTTGATTGCTGATTCCGCCTCCCAAAGAATCACATATTCTTTTTCTAAAGTTATCATGTGTCTTTGTTTCTACTATTTTAGTAATTTAATTTATATTATTTATTTTCGTCAATGAATGACGCAAATTCAAATCCCTTGTCATCAAAATAATCTTTTAGTTTAGAGAAAGAAAAGAATGACTTTCTCATGTGGGTATGTAGATACAACATCTCGAAAATTTCAAGAGTTGCATGTAAATGCCCACTTGTGTCATATGCTTTCTCAAGCTTATCTAATGTAAAGGTATTTGCTTTGTCTTCAATCCATTCAAGTTTATTGGATGAATTGAACTCGTACGGCATTGACATGACCGTACAAGAATCTTCACAAGCCATGTAAATTTCCAATACGTCAAATGACTCGCCGTCAATATCTTTCTTGACGTCGATTGCAAATAGCATGGACTGAGATTCGGTTGCAGAAAATGCAAAAAGCATTTCTGAAATAGCTGTGTAAAAGTCGCCGGCATCTACGATGGGACGAGTAGTAATAACAAACGATCTTGTTTCTGGATCTTTAAAGAAAACAGCAAAAGGCTTATATGAATCCCTTTGGTCTTCTACAGCAGAAACGAAAGAGTGTTTGATTGCTTGAATTTCTACATCAATATCTTGAATATGATTAGAAAGGTGATCAGTAATTTCAATCATAAAATCCTTACTTGGACATTTCATTCACTGCGCTGAATGTAGCGTAGGTGTGAAGAACCAGTAATCCGGAAGCAACTGTAAATGCAATGAGACTGGTTGTAGTAAGAAGAAGGAAAACTGCAACGACAGAGTCTGCTGCCCAATAAGCTACAAGAGTAGCAGATTTAGTTTCCTTCTTAGAAAAAAAGTTCTTTGTTTTTCCTGCAAGCTTACCAGTATTGTAAGAAATTTTCTGATAGTACTTCTTTTTAGAACTAACGTCTTCAAAAAGCTGAGGATACATTTCGTATAACATATCGTACATCTGTGGACTATTCTTAGAAAGATAGTCTAATGAAGAGTCAATTGAAAGTGATGATAGCATAAATACCAACTTTGGGTTATAAGATAAAAACTAGTCTTGTTGGGGGACAGGATTTTCCCATCCCCCAACTTTGACTGGTCTAGGTGGTCACACTCTATTGGAAGTAGTGTGAATAACTGAAGAGTACCTTGCGTGATACTTCTGGTACTCAAGAAGATCAGAGAAGGTTTTAACTTCTCCATTCTCAGGAGAATAAGTCCACGATGTGGATTGAACCTGAGAAATCTTGAGAGTTCCGTCTTCACGTCGATCAACAACGACACGCTTAGCCAAACCATAGTGCTGAAGTGCACGTTCAAGGTATGGATAAACGAGTCTGTTCATAACGATTTGATCGGAAATTTTGCCACCAGAAGTAGTGACCTTGAGTGAGGCAGAATAGAGAGCCAACACAAAATCATATTGATCCTGAGGACGATCAAACTTTTCAATAGTTTGAATGATCTTGTGGTAGAGTGTCTCCCAAGAATCACGCTGAACTGCATTCTTGTTCTGAATAAACTGAGAAGAGTTCGCATTGTAAATATCCATGCGGAACTTCCGAAGATGCGGAAGAGCATGGAAGTACAAACGAGCTCCCAGTTTATGAACAGTATCAACAGGACGAGCGTTTTCTTGTGCCCACTTGGTCACACGAGTACGGTATGCTTGAAAGTAACGATGGCAAAGATCGTACATCTGTGTAATCTTGCCATCATAAAGTTCGACATACTCTTCTTCTTTGAGTGAGTTCTGGAAGTTACGAGATTGCCAAAAGGCACGGTCAACAGGTCGACCGGAATCTATAACTTCACGAACAAGGATCTTGGCTTCTGCGTCAATAGCAGCACGGTCGGCAGGGTCTACTGTCTGAGTGCAGCCGTCGATAGCATCCTCCAAAGAGCAAAGCTGAACTTTGCGATGATTTGGAAATACGGATGCATGCAACATAACTGCATTGACATAACGACCAACATTGCCACCGTTCATTGCTGCTTGAAGATCAGCCATGACCTGGTCTTGATCATAAGTCGGAGAGACGTGAGCAGTTGAAGGGAAGTTTGTAGATGGAAGACCAGAATAAGAAACGCTTCCATTAGCAATAGCTACGGAAAGGCGCATAGGCCATCCCTTACCATTGACTTTAGGAAACTTTACTTCGGTTCCATCTGACTTGATCCAAGTGGGGGACCACTGGTCTTCAACATACTTAAAGACAGAATACTCGCCTTTGCCATTTGGTGAACGAATGGCAATGACTACTTTCTCTCCGTTAAGTTCTCCTCCTTCAACCTCTCGATAAAAGAGTTTGAAGAAGTCGTCTGCGTCATGACCGCCATGAGATTCATACATCTCAAGCCAGTCAATATCGTCCACTACGTGAACTCCGATTTCGTCAATACGCTTGATTGTACCAGGACTGACATTAATGTCATAGCCTGCCATCTTTGCAATTGACTGAGAAATGATCTGCTCGTAGACAGAACAGGGAATAGGAATACGCTTCTGAAGTGGCATTGCATGGGAGATTGCCATATTCTCAAATAGCCACGGAGAATCCGTGATTGAGAGTCCGGCTGATACCCAGCGAAAAGCCACATAACTGAGGCGTGCTTGAACTTCCTTATCTTCAATGTCTTCAGAGTCGCGCCAAAGACGAGTATAGATGCTCTTCCAGTTCTGCAGCAACTTACCGTTTACTGCATCTTGGAACATCTTTTCATACTCTTCCTTGAGCCACATTTCCATATCAGACTTTCGGAACAACTTGGGAAAATTGATGACAGTCTGATCGTCGGTGATAACACGCGACTTGGGACCTTGTGGCTCGGCAAGAAGGCGATAACCTTTAGTGTAGGTTACTTCCTTCTTAATATTGGCACGAGAAGTAATGACATCAACTCCAATTGGAAGATTGGAACTGACGATCATATTGCCCTTAATCATACCGAGACGGCAGATAATACGGGCATTGAAGACCTTGGAATTAGCAAGGAACTTCTGGAGATGACGACGAATATTTGGGTCGTAGTAATACTCTTCGGTATCGTTTGTGTTGTAGGGTTCATAGACAGGAAGATTTTCAATCCCCTGTCGCATGATACGATCCGACACCACAAAGCAACCGTCGAGCAAACGATCCAAAGAATCTTGGTCATTGTACTCAGGTGCATCTTGGTCAAACAAATACTTAGTGTATTCATTTGAATCTACAATCTTAATATTAAGATTATCATAATGAGCATTAATCAAGGTAGGGCGATGAAAAGACTTGATGCGCTTTGCTGCTTTTCCGCCACCTTTTGCCTCATAGCCAAGGCTATTAAGGTTGCTCATCCATCCAGTTGTAGGACCGTCGAGCAATGTGATGACAAGTTTGTTCTTGTCAACAATTGCATATTCAACGGCTGGATGATTGATGATGCGACGAGCTTGTTCGAATTCAGCATCGCTGTCAGGAATTGGCAGAGCAGCGACACGGAATTCAGAGAAATTAGAGGAATCAAGAGCTTGGCGAAGAACGCCAATATCGTAGAAACCAAACTGGTAGTTATTAACCGAACGGAGAGGACCCTTCGGCATGGACTTAAGCCGAACAGCAGGCTTGTAAGTACGGTTGGACTTTGACATTGTTATTTACCTCCTAAAGTAAATTTATTATGAGAGAAGATACTCTCTTCCCTTTCCTTGTATAAAATTAAACTGGTAGCTTAATTTAGATTGTGGCAGGGCGTGTTGCCCTACGCTTGTTTAACTTTTGGTTGAGCCATCGCAAGCCCCAAATGGGGAAAGTGATAATGCGGATGATCTTATAGATCAATTTAAAGAAGTCGCCAACAGCAGTTGCCCACTTCTTCTTGTTATGGGCGAGCATATTTCCACCGTGACGCTGAGCCATAGGGCTATCATAATTCCAGTAAAGGAATTGATAACCAGGCACAGAAAGCACAGTTGAAATAACGCCAGCACCCATGGCAATAAGGCCAGCAGCACCAAATGCGATGCCTACCAGGAATGAAAGAAACAATGAGTTCAACAAGTTGAACAGAGGACTTTTAGCAGAAAGTCGACGCCAAGCTGGAATCTTGGCAGCGATCATCAACTCCAACAAAGTTGAAGTTACGGCAAGAATCAACATCATAGATAAAAGCATTTAATTGTCCTTTGTATAAATATAATTAATCTCTTAGTTCTGAATGAACTTAATGGATCATTCTTAAGCTATGATACATATGGGGATAGATGATTCATTTGTTTTCAATGTGACAAATTGCAGTTGTTGATTCATTTCGTCATCATGATACTAATACCTTGCGTGATTCATTTACCAGATCTGGTACATGTTGTACTGCGTGATTCATTCGAGCATGAGGGTAAAAGTTACAGCGTTTGATTCATTCTTGATCGATGACACTAATTTGCATTGTTGATTCATTCATGAAATCTGTTATAACTCGTTTATTTTGATTCATTTAACTCTTTTGATACTAGTTCAGCATGATAATTCATTCGAAGGGAATGTTAGAATTGGACGGCGTGATTCATTTGAGAACCTTGTTACAAATTGAGATCGATGATTCATTTTAGATGCTTGATACTAATCAAGGAATTTGATTCATTCGTCGTACATGGTACTGGTGAATGGTATGATTTAAGCTTATAGTGGGGGGCTTACGCCCCCCACAGAATTAAGCAAATGGATTATTAGGAATTGCAATCTCGTGTACATGATCGCCATGAGCAATAATGTACGGACGAGGTGCAGGCTCTCCATGGTGTGCTTGGAAAGCAACAGCATGGTAATGAGAGAGGAAGATCTTTACTGCAAAGCGTCGAGCCTGTGCATCAATCTGTGCGTCGGACAATATGCCCGACTCAAGCTTGGCACGAGTCTGATTTGCTTTGAAATTCTTCTTCTCAAGAATTGACTTAGCGAAGTCAGCGTAATCGCCGGCTTCGTTCTTAGCAATTCTACGAGCCTTGTCTTGCTTGTAAAGCTGGCCATAGAAGCATTCTTCTTTGCCAGAGAACTTCATAAAGCTCTGGCCAATCTTCCAACACAGAGTCTTGAGCTCTGCATTGAAAGGACGCTTCTGACCCTTTTCCCATGTCTGGGTGGGGTCAAGTCCAGCATAACGCCAAACACTACCTGCGGTAGGAGCTTTGGTGATGTCAATGTGTGCAGAAAGTCCTGCAGCAAGAACGGGCCCAATGCCATACTGGCTAAGAGCCCATTCACCTGCTACAGTAGACTGCGCAAAGTATTCCAAAGGATACTTAAGTGACTTCTCCATAAGCTGAAGATTGTAGGACAAGAATTCTACAAGCTCTGAAGGTGAACCTTGTGCTTGAAGCTCACGAGCTTGTGCAGAAAATGCCATGCGATTTTCTTGAATTGTGTAGTACGCATCAACTAGCTTACGAGTGGAGTTTTGATCCATCTCTGCAGCAAGTGAGCGTACATCTCGGTTGAACCGAGTATAGAGTGGAAAGTCAAAGTTTTCCACATTGATAGGACTAGTGTCGGTTGTAGTTGTGGTAGTAGTCATATGATACTCCTTATATTGTATAAATAAACAAAGATTCTTATCTTTGTATGATAGTTAAAATGGTTCAGGCATACTTTGAAGCATGCCGGGTGTTAGTTGATCGTATGAAACTATAGTGAGACCACCATAGTTTTCATCCAATACTTGTTTACAGTTTTCTAAAGATCCAGAATAAAAGACAAAATTATCTGCAATGTCTACGACATGATAGATAATTGGCGAGTCAAATTCCTCGCCAAACATTTTCTCTGATATCCATTCTGGATCATTGTGTTTAGTGGTCATTTAGTTTTATTCCTCTTCGTCTTGTTCTTCGTATATACGCTTCTCCCAAGTTAGATCGGGAGTAGCAATATATGTAGTAGATTGATTGTATGGGCCAGATTTATCTGTTCTGTCCCATGTCCAGGCGTATGGACAACAAGGCTTGACGAGTGTTCCGTTTTCAACGTGGCTAAGTTCGCCACCTGAGAAACACCATCCGCCTGTAATGTTGCCGTGGCCACCATGGACTTCAGCAAATTTTGCAAAGCCAGGAAGGGCATTAAACAAAATAACAGAACAATCATGGCACAAGTGTGCAAGATTGTTAGTTTCCCTAAAGGGAAAATTGTCAGTAAAGCCACCATAGTGGCCAAGGAGATTTACGTCGATGGAGATACCATCGTCAATGTAATTTCCTTGCTGTTGAGTAGTAGGACTGGGAGTACCACAATTGGTACAGTTAATTAGTGGATATTTATCTACTAATTGAGCTGAATGGTTAAGCATTCGAGTATTCCTTAATCGGGTTGTGAGTCTTCGTTGATTGCATATTTGTATGCATAAGAATCTGACATGAAACAGGATGAACAAATCCATTGTTCCCAGTCGGGATCAAGAAGTTTCTTGCAGACAGAACAAATAAACATTTGGTCTTTCTGTTCATCTTCTTCGTGGATGGATTCGTCAAATCCTCTTTCGTCGTCAGGAATGTAGTCTTCTTCTTCGTTAAGCATAATTGGGTTTTTCTTTGTATGAAATTAAAAAGAGGTATTAGAAAAGGGGAGAAGCAATTGCCCCTCCCCTTTCCTTGAATGATCAATGAGTATGCTTACCGCTCAGTTGGTAAGCATTACCCACAGATCAATCATCTTAGTCTTGTCATTGAACTGCGATGCAGTTGCAATATGAAGGTTATCCTTCGAAGCGCGTGCAGTGAGCGAAGCTCTGATAGATGCAAGTTGCTTCTTGTTGGTCACTGGAATGTTAACGTGAGCCCACTCATTACGGTTTGACAACAAGTTGTTGTAAATCTCGGTAATGACTGGATTGCGACGCCGGCCCTTACCAGAATTTACTGGTGGTTCACCTTTGATGAACGTCAGCAATTTGGTAGGTTCTGCGATAGCAAACTTACGTGGATTCTTCGTGACCTGAGTCTCGATGCTCTCGATGATAGCCATGGGATATTCCTCCTGATATGGCAAGATGGATATTGTCAGTTTTTTTTATGAACTTTGTGATTTGACATTCCAGTTACGTAGTCTTCCACTAGAGAAGTGTAAGATCCAACTGGCGAACATTGCATTAACTGCAGGTTTAAATAAATCTTCAGGAGTATAACCTAAAGTTTCTCGAAGAGTTTTAAACCATGAAGAGTTAATCTGCAATAAGCCAGAATCGTAACTACCATTGGAATTCAAAGTCCACACTATTTGGCCATTTTCCCACTTGGCATTGACGGCACCAGGATTACATCTGGATTCACGCCAAGCAATGTAGGAAAAGACCTTTGTGGGCAAAGCATATTTCTTAAATGTTTCCTCAAATTGAGGACAATAGAACTGCTTTCCCTTAGGTAAATAGGTGGAATACTTCACAGAGGTAGGCTTCAAGTACTTGTTGTTCTTGATGCATCCCCAGCCATAGAATCCAACTGGATCCCTATAGAAGGGTTTGTTGGCTTCTTTATCGGCTAAAGTTCTGAAATCGTTTTTGGTCTGATAGCCAAAAACAGATATTCGGTTAGCTACGGTTATTTGTTCAAAGACAGTTGCTTCGGCTGGATGTTTAGCAAAGTCTAAACCTCCATAGCCTTCCCAAGTGCTTTGAGCAATTCCTAGTCCACCACCCCAGTTGCCTCTATCTTTCCAGTTGCCACCAGTTTCGCACTGAGCAACTTTTTGCCAGTACTTAATAGTTGGTGCCATCTTGAAATTAACTTTATTCCACTTAGCAGTGGCCAAGTTAGGCAAGGATAGGGTGGTACTTCGGGGCTCCGATTGAGATTCGGAGACACCTCCCGTGAGAGCTGAAGCTTCAGCTACGGTAGGGTTAACCAGGGATATAAGCGATAACATCGCTAGTAGTAATATTCGTAGATTGCGCATTGGTGTCGCTCCTTTCGATTGGGTCTGCAGATCTGTTTAACGAGATCTGCTTTAGCATCGCGCAGGTTGCGAAACCGAAGATCGGGCACAAACGAGATGCCCGGTCGACACTTAGCAGTGGTGCCTTCTCCGACTTCACAGTATAACTGTTACGTGGGGATTCTCCCCCTGCCCGGGTTGTCTTGCGGGCATGGTATATATTCTAGCACATCGTGGAGTGGTTACACGTATGTTCAGTTAAATTCCTCCTGTTTGGGACTGGTATGCTCCTTTAAAAGAATCTCGATTCTACTAAGAGTAGAATTTAATTCGTTCATCTTTTGAAGCAGCAAGAGGAGAGCTTTAAGCATGTTCTCGGAAGTAACATCCATAACATAGATCTCCTTTGCCAGTCAAAACGGAACGGGACTACGCTTTTAAATAGAGCATAGTCCCGGTCTGCTAATCACAGTTTTAAACCGTGACTATAAATAGTACTGTAGTTTTTAAATTAAACTACAATTTGTGGAGGATTTTCAGTTGATATCGCCAGCGATTTGGGTTGAAGCAGAGCTGGAAAGTACACGGTACTGGCCAGCAGAAAGCTTCTCAAAACGCTGAGGATTGTTCTTGATGAATGAGTAGGTTGTTGGTGCAGTGCACTGTACTGCTTCAGTGATCTGAGCAGGAGTGATGACTTGACCTATTCTTTCGTTAATGTAGGCCTCGATGAGTCCTGCATACTTTGGTGTCTTGGACATGGCTAATGTACCTTTCGCTTGAACAGAATATCTGTTGTTTGGTCTTTTTATGGTATATAAAGGTATATAAATATTAGCCTGTATATACGCTATAATATCTTAATAAGTTAATATAACTTTATAAACAGTTACAAACATATAGATATTATAGCATATACACGGTCAAAGGTATATAAAATTAGAGGGTTAACAAGTTAGTCTTGATAATTTTCTTCTAAGTCAATATTGTGAGATCCAGCATAATTATAAAATCCGTCTTTGAGCATCGTCATTCCTGAACAAATTCCGATAAGAGCGTCATAATAATTTTGGATCATTGTGTGATTGTTAAAGTTAAGATATGTGGCAGCATCATGAACCTTTTGAAAGGCTTTAGATGCTGATTCTAGAGTGTCAAGAAACTGTGCATAAGTTTCCATTTGATCTAGTTCTAGGTTGTATTGGGGGTTTATATTTGTCATAGATTAGTAAGCCGATTTAGTGGGTTTAAATTTTGGATCTGAATGATACACTGTCTGTGTACCAAACGAGTTATATCGTTCGATGACTGTATAGTCGTCTGTTGTTTTGATTAGACCAATATAGTTGAATTTACCATCGGATGGATCTACGATCCATGTAATACGAGTGGTCTTACCTAGTTTTGCGGCACGTTGAATTTCCTGAGTGCCATAAGTTGATTTGTTTAAATTTTGAGTGATGTAGGCGATGTTCTTTCCGGATTTTCCGGGAACCACAACTCGGCTAAAGCCTTTATGTTCTGGTTTATATACATCATACCATACACCAAAATATTGAACCTTGTCATCCATATCCCAAAGGGAATGGTGGAGAGCAAGCAGTTCAGATAAAACATATGAAGATATCATATTTCTACTTTCTGGTAGCTTTATAAAAAAAAGTTTAGAATAAACTTGGAGTGTATAGTTGTGATACACATGAGATCCCTAGGGGCTGATTGCGTTAGTAGGAGGTACGAAAACCTAGCGCAAATCAATCGTTGAAAGGGGGGAAGTGCGATGAGAAAGAGAACTTACTCTCCCCCAGGGACCTCATCTATATCACAGATGGATATTCCAGGTTTTTGTATGAACCGCGGGCACATCAATCTTGTTCTTCAATTTGTAAAAGAATGTCTTTAATGTAATCTAAACGGACAAGTGCCTTGTCTCGTTCTTCTGGGATTACAGCATTCCGAGCAACTTGAGCTTGACGCATAGCGTACAATGAACATGCGGCATAGAGAGTATCTGATTGTTCCGACCCGCCGGCTAAAAACAAGTTTATATGAGACATCTTATATATATAGACTTTCTTAATAAGAGAGAGATAGAGGGGAGTATAGAGAGTGTGTGACGGGTATGCTTATGTGGATAAGGATACTTTGTGTGTAGAACATATGCATATGTATATATGTTTTATATGGGTCCCCACTTAAAAAAGTACCTTAAAGCATTATAACTTAACAAATAAGGTTATAGTCACTTGGTTCTCTGTATGTATTCCTTCTATGATCTATGTATTCTCTATATATAGGGGATATATATAAAGCTTATTGTTTGATGCCGGGGATTTGGATTTAAAGTTAAGTTTTAAATATAAAATTAAAATCTTATTATGGTATTAGTTTACGCCGGCGAATGACAAAGCGTCCCTCACTCAACCAACCACCAAGTTGAGTGGAGACGCTTGTCGCCGTCAATAGACCATTATACTTTTAAATCTACTCCATACATCCGCTTGAAGTCTCTTCGCATCGGATGGAGTGCGGATTCTGTTCCATGAGTTGTGTACATGGGGCCTTCGATACTGGGAGGGGGTAGTATCTTATAGACCCCTGATTTTGCACGTTCAACTTGGAACCCTAACCGCTCTAGTTCGGCCATAACACATTTCATAGCCTTAGATTGATGCTGGCGTGGCATCTGGATATTCTCCTTTGTAAGTATCTGATCTATTACCAGTTGGAAACTAGTATATCAGTACACATAGGAGTTTGCAACCCAGACAAGCACCTTTTTAGTTCGGCGGTCTGGGGACTATTTTAAAAAATAATCATTTAAAAAATGCTCTTCGAACTTCGGTGGTCTGGGGCCTATCAAAGAAAAAATATAAGTAACCTAGTAAGTAAGAAGCTATATAGCATACTTACCTACTAGGCTACCTATAAGTCTAATCGCGTTCCCAGGAAGCGAAATATTGGGTATCACCGATCCAGAAGGCACCAGTGCCGTCAGCTTTGTTGAGCCACTCATCCAGGCATGCGTGAAGGAACTTACGGTATTCAACCGTGATGGGACCATCGGTATGCTTGCAGATGTCAGAGTGGACACTGGTGTTTTCGGGAAAGTAAATGATTTCTCCGCAGAAGTTCATTGTGCGTGTTCCTTTATGGTGAATGGAGTTGAGAATACTTTCTCAAAGGTAGTGATTGCTTGTTCACAGATGTTGGATTCATCATTCCAAGAGTCATGGATGATGTCTGTGCATGTAAGAAGCATCTTTTGCCAGTTGTCAAATCGTTCTTCGCCGGCGTCAGAATGGTCAAAGAACATCTTACCTTCGGTAGACTTACGGAGAATGTTAGTGATAGATACGATGACTTCGTTAAGTGGTGCTTTGCTCATAGTGTTTCTTTCTTTGTATGAATATTTTTTAGATGTTTATATATGTTTATAGAGATCTTAGTAGGGCACACCACAGTGTCGTTTAAGACGCGTTAGCCACGCAGTCCCCTACTTTATATACTGATAGAACATTCATTGTGGGTATATTAGCCACTCAATATTACGCCTGTCTTCTATCAATCTGGACACGTCGCTTGAACTACAGCCAAATTGGCTCGGACACGTGCAGCCCGCAGACTTTCCCTATGGTTATCCGCCTCACGGATAGAATAAGAACAGTGAGGCTATTCTTATTCAACGAAAGTTAGCATGTTTCAGGTTCCTGTAGACTCGTAAATTAAACTAGATGTCTACCTTTTTCCGATTCTTGCCATAGGTACTCGGTGGGATGGCAAGACTCGAACTTGCTATTGTTTCGTACAGATGAGGTTGACAGACCATGCACCAGTTAATATTATAATTAATTGTGAATTTTCTGTTTTGAACCAATATTCCATATACATCCCTATGGGTGATAGACTCGGTTAGAGTGATCTTGGTCTATCAGCAAGAAGGTTTCATCCGCTAACCGTGCGGACTGGTAACTATTATATTGATAAACTTTCTTTAGGTTACCGTTGTTTATCTCAACTTCTACTGCCCGTAGAGGTGTGGGGAAGATATGACAGCCTTCTACTGCCTCGTTCATTTTACCAGGGCTTACGAGCATCCCTGTAACCTAATTGAATAGGTGGGGGTGGGCAGTTTTGCTACGTACCCAGGTAGGAACCTCAGAAGGGAAGTTCGTCCTCGTCAGCCTCAATGCTAGGAGCAGGGCTGGAAGTGGTGGTTGATGCAGACTCGGCACGGGCAGAGTTCTTCCACAGGTCAACGGCAACAGTCTGTCCGTTGATAACCATGGAGAAGCGACCGCATGGAGCATTGACAGCAGCATATTGATCCTTAGGAACGAGGTTACCACCTTCGTCTACCTGGATGATCTGCTGAGCACCTGCCCAGTTGGTTGTCCACTGACGGCTCATGTCACCAAGAACCTTGATGCGGTCTTCTGCCTTCTTGATCTTTGCCTGCGACCAGTTGGTCTGAGCAACAAGTTCAGCCTTGAGTACTGCTGCTTCCTTACGGAGGCGAACAATACGCTGGAACTGATCAACAGATGCATCAACGAGGTTCAGGAAGCCCTGATTGGTGCGGGACTGCTCGCGATTGACAGTGCCAATCTCAAATGAGGTAACAGGAACGCCAGTCTCATGGGCATAGGCAGCGATGATGTTGCCACGCTTTTCCATTGAGTCAAGAACGTCAACTGCACCAGCATCCTTGAATGCGGCAAAGGCATTGGCGATACCAGCCTCAGAAGCACCAAACTGCTGCCAGAGCAAAGGCATGCCGTCTGCAAACTTGAGACCAATACGGGAAGCCGTGTCCAAGAATGCCTGCTCGTCAACTGGCTTCTGGGCAGAAGCGTTTACGAACGAACGAAGCAACTCGGGCAGAGTCATCGTCTCACCGTCAATAACAACCTCAACATCCATCTTGACAGGCTTGAAAATACCAGTCACGATCTTGTAGGTGTCACCAGTGTACGGAGACTTCTGCTCAATGACGCTCATACGGGAGAGGGTTGCTTCGTGCAAAGTAGCATATGCTGGCACCTTGATGCCATTGATGCTACCGTTGAAAGCAATCCGACGACCAGCGTGGAGTGTCGTGGTACGGCCCGTGGTCTCAAAGACTTCGGGATTGTCTGCAATGGTGGCAAAGAGGTCGCCACCAAGGTTGAATTTACTAAGCAAATCGCTCATAGTATAAATATTCCTTTTGTGTGTGTTTCTTACAGTGTGTTGTTTGTGTTGTGAATAGGAGAATCTTCAGAAACAGATTCATCTCCCATTCCTTTGTTGGAACCGCTGGTTTCACGGAAGCCGTCCATGAACTCTTCCTTCAAAGACTTACTAACTTCAGTAGTCTTCTTAGGCAGAGCCTTGGTGTTAGCAACAAGTTTGCCAGTCAGTTTTCCAATTGTTTTTGAACTTGTGATGTTCTTCATATTTTTATTTTCCTTCAGATTGTGTTATCTGTCGTAGAATGGTCCGAGTAAAGCGTCCAGTAGGTCGAGCAGCCAGTCAAACATTTTTGCGTTTTCCTCCTTTCATTCTTCCCCTTTCCTTGAAGGAACCTTGAATGTGGAGTAGCGAGATGTAAGAAACGACTGCTACGACCAACCAGACTGCAAGTGTGATCACACGGCTCGCTTATATGAGCCAGAGTTATCCTGATCGTACAGGCGTGTGGGCTGTGGATATTCCTTTTTACCGGTGAACCGCACCCACCCACGCACCAACCCTACGTTTAGAAGGATGGATTGCAGGAATAGGACGGTTGCCATACCAGTAAAGTACCAGTACCACATCATTTGATTACCATATGATCTGGATAGTTGGTAACAAACCACGTAACCATAGAACCGTATTCACGAAGACGCTTGCTGTGTTCCCAGTTGTAACCCTTGCAGGCTTCAAAGTACTGGGTGCCATCGTAAAGTTCAAGGGTAGGGTTGCTAACCATGGTGTGGTCAATGATCATGAGAGCATTGGAGTCCATGCTGACGCGAATGTAGGCCTGACCGCCATTATGGTGGTACAGACGGTCTTCGTTTGCAGCAATGTCAATGAGCTCAAGATGTTGGATATAGGTAAGTTTGTTCATGTTACTTGCTCCTTGCAAGAATTTTGGTGCGTGCTGCATCGCCGGCGTAAAGACCGATGACAAAGCACACTGTGGTGAATATTACTGTGAGATGCTTACGCATGTGTGTTTTCCTTTTCCTTGTAGTGATTGTAGATGTCGTTGAACTCGTCACTTGGTGTGTACGGATTCTTTCTCTTCTTTTCGTCTGTTTCACCGAGGGCCCAGCATGTGAATGCGATTCCCAGCAAGAAACCTGCGTTGATAAGACGGAGTGATTTAAATATTGATTTCAAGGTATTACTTTCTTTGTTTAGAAGTTATGTTCCTACTAGTATTTTTAGAATTGGGGCAGAAGCCGGCGAACCGACCTCCACCCCAATCCTTCACTAGGAGGGACACGCGATTGGCGAGCAGTTTAGCGACGTGCTCTAGGTCAAGGTGCTACCAACGTTCGCGGACGAAATCTGAGACTACTTGCGTAATCCGTTCTTTGAAGAATGGATCAAGCATTGAGCCACGGATTTCTTCAGCGATTGCTGGACGCATAACACACAGTTCGTTAAAGAAGATTTGGCCGAGGCGCAAATCACCCTTAACTGGCTGTGTGCTATGCAGTTCGTGAATATGATTGAGAAACTGGTCGAAGTTCATTCAGTTACATCCTGAGCGAACATGCGATTCCAGCATTCGGGATGAATGCCAGTCATGATGAGTTCACGCTCATCACCAGTGAGATTGGGCCAGATTTCCTGAATCAGACCGTCACCGTTGTACCAGCGCATGAAAGCTGTAAAATCAAGAATGATTTCGTTGGACTCCCCGCAATGGTAACAAGTGTTGGTATGTGTGCAAGTATCTGTGCTGTTATTTGAAAAGTTGAAAGTGTGCATGTGAATATGGGGCCTCCAATCCCCATTCCTTCGTTGGGAGGTCAAGACTTTATTTCCGTGGGTTGTCAAGGTTGTACTACTTTGAAGTCTTAGTCCTACTAGTATTTTTTTTGTTGTTTGTACTTGGACTCGTCCACCGACTTGTTGCGGACGGCGAAGCCCGAGTGAAGAAGTGGCCCCGAAGGGGTCGCTGATGAGCGAGAGGAAAAAACAGAGTGGTGAATGACCCGAGTCTCCGAAGAGACCCGAGTCACCACCGACTGAGTTGTTGTGGGGCTACTTGGAGCCCGACGCACCACCGTTGTCGCGCCACTGGATGTACTCGTCTTCGGTAACGAGCACACCGTCAATGACACGGCGGAACTGGCGGTTGGCCCTGTTGATGGCAGACTTTGCGTCTTCCAGAGCCTTTGCGTTGATTGGGTTGTCCCCAATCCGATGGGTGAGAGGCTTGCGCTTCCCGTTCATGATGTACCTCCTAGGCACAGTGTGGCGTTTGTTGGGAGCCACTACCCCATTCCTTCGTTGGCCAAAGCCAGCAAAGGGAGAACTTGATTCAGTAAAGTCACCGCAGTAAACATGCCTGCTTACTACGGTGAACCTTACCTAGACACTGGGATTTGAACCCCTTCAAGATGGCTTGGAGACCATCGCCCGCGTGACACGGACTCTCAACACTCAGACAGTAGCGACCTGCCACTCTAGTTGAGATGTTTATAGTTCCCCTGTGAAGAATTGAACTTCACATACCAACTTGTCCATAAAGGGCGTCGGGTATCTAGCCAAGAGGGGAGATGAGCAGTTTTATGACTTGCTCAGGTCGGCCAGTCAGAACGACAGGATGTTGTCGTCGGACTCTTCCGTGATTGCGACTTCGCGGGAGGACAGGTCTGCGAGCAGTGCCTGTGCCTTAGCGAGAGAAGCAGGGTCCACGGGAATGGACTCAGCCCGTGCGGACTCAACCATCGAATCCAACACCTCAGCGAGGGTGGACTTGACGAAGAGCGAACCGCCCTTGGAACGCTGAATGTTCTCCACATCCACGATGACCTCATACGACACCTTCTTGGCGAAAGCCTCGCGGAGAATCTGGACGAGGATGACAAGCGCATCCTTGGATTCAAGGTTCACGAAGACATTGTCCGTGATGAACCCGTTGGAGTCCTTGGGCTTGACCCACACGGAGTCCTTGGCCTTGCTGGTGTTGAGCCAGCCTTCCAGTGTTGCCATGATGTACCTCCTAGATACTTGTTACTCGGCAACGAGTTGAGGAGACCATCTCCCCATTCCTTTGGCAGGTGACTTGTGGCGCACCTACCTGTAGCCATCCCACGAGACGCAACCCGCGAAGCGAGATGTGACCCGTGAAGAACTTTAGAATGTGCAAGCGAAGTGCCCCAGAGGGCACGGAGCGCATCAGACTTGACGCAGGGGGCGAAGCCGAGGCTTTGGGAAGCCGAGGCGAAGCCTGCGAGCCCGAAGGGCGAGCTACTGTTGTCAGAGCCTGTTTCGGTTGTCTAGTAGTTGTCGCTTGGCTTGGGGGGCGTTTAGAATAACTCGATTAGGAGTTCTTCTTGCGGTACCAGACCATGGCACGGAAGAGGAAGTCGGTCATGAGGGTGTCGCTGTTGGGGGTAACAGTGTAGAGCCACTTGTCGTGGTTGGCACCCTTACGGTCGACCTTGAGCAGGTAGGAAGCACGTGCCATGCGCAGGATGTGCATGTTGGTTGCCTCTTCGCCATTCTTCTCCTCGAATGCCATGGTGCGAGCCATGATGTCGGTTGCTGCCATGTCGAGGATCTTGGTGCGGGTCTCCTTGTTGGAACCGTTGGGGATCCAGAAAGTCCGGCCAATCTCGGTGACAAGCTTACGGAAGTGCATTTCCTGCTTCTTGCTCTCAAAGACATCCTTGATCTCTTCGATTTCAACGATGCTCTTCTTCAAGAACTCGAAGATCTCCTCAAATGCCAGATTGATCATCTTTTCACGAGGAACCATGAAGTCCTTGACAATCGGAGACTTGTCAGCAGGGACGTGGTTCGTGAAGTTCTTGACCTTCAGTGCACGAGCAGTGCTGTACATGTTGCGGCTGTACCACCAGTAGGCATCCATTGCCTGACCACAAAGCAAGCTTCTAACCTGAGAGGTAGACCAGTCGGCAAGGGTCTTGAGGTCTTCAACGTCACCCTTGCACTGCTGGATGGCGTCAATCATGTCCTCGTTAGCACAAGGCAGGGTCGCAAACGGTGCGTTGTTGATTGCATACTGCAGCATCTTGGTCTTGACCTGGTTGCCAACACCACCGCTGTTGTACATGGACACCTTGGCGTTGTACTTGGCAGATGCCCAGTCCCAGACCTCAGGCTTCGGACGGTTGGATCCGTTGACCTTGGAGGGCAGTGTGCCGCAGCTGCTGGTCTTGTTGAACTTGATCAGATCCTTGGCATTGATGGTCGGCAGATCTACCTTGTCAACGAACACCGGACCAAAGTCATCGATGTCAACGATGGCGTATTCAGCCCAGTCGTTGGGGGTACGAATGAGCATGGCGACCAGACGCGCAGAGCCATCAAGGTCGATGAACTTGCGGACGTGAACCATGACCTCGTCATCCAGGTCAGCACCACCCAGCTTACCGCAGACTTCAGCCCACAGCTTACCAGGCATGGTGAAAGTCTGGGTCTCCTCGTGGTAGCCACAGGTCTCATCGGTCATGTCGATGTCATAACCAGCAAGGTAGACCATCTCCTTGGTCATGACGTAGGCACGGTATGCCCAGGGCATGTAGACGAAGGACTTCTTCTCACGAGCAGGAGCAGTCCAGTTGGGACGACCGTTCCTGGTGTCGCTGAGGAACATCTTCTTGATGCTGGTTGCACGCATGTACATCAGGGTCTGGGAGACGCCAAGCGGCAGCTCCAGATCGTTCAGAGTTGCGTACATCTTGTTGAGACCAGTGTTGTAGCTGGACTTGAGCTGGTTGAACTTCTCAACTTCAGTGGTAGCACGCTCGTTGCGCAGCATCTTGGTCCACTCGATGTCTTCGCCCATGAAGATGCGGTTCTTCATGTCATCCAGCACCGTCTGGAAAGCTTCCAAGAGTTCGTTGTGCTCAAAGATGCCCTTGATGCCCCAGAACTGAGCAAGAGTCTGGTCATTGGTTTTCACCATGCCAGGGCCGTGGTGAGGCTCAAGAGTGATGATTTCCCAGGTGCCATCAGTGCCCAACTCCTTCTTGAAGTTGTCCACAGAGGTGATGATGTCATAGCTGACACTGCCATCGCTCAGACCCAGATCCACCAGGCGAGCATTGATGTTTGCACGCTTGCCTGTCAGAACGTTGCCCTTGATCTCACCACTAGTGCCCTTGATCTTGGTGAGAACACGGATGGTGTGGTTGGTGATCTCCAGCTCGTCCATCTGCTTGAGCATCTTTGCCTTGGCAGAACGGGACATGTTCTTGTTGTTCTTGTACACATCCTTGGCCTTCTCAACAGCCATGATGCTGATGCCATCTGCAGTCTTTTCTGCGTTGAACTCGTTCTCAAGATGAGGGAATGCCTTGAGGATGTCCTTGTGGCTAAGAACCAAGATACGAAGGAACTTGTCTCCGGCCTTGTTGATCATGTAGCCACGTGCAGCACGAACCACTTCGGTAAGACGCTTGGTCATCTTCTCAGAGTTCTTGACCACAAGGCCAAACTCAGACATATCGCTCCAGCCCTTGTTGCCGTGATCCTTGACTCGGATGATGGTCTCCGAATCAAAGTCGGCCCAACCAAAGATGGAGTCGACAGGAGCATTGGCCTTGTCGGTGTGAACGACCTGAAGTGCACGGTTCGGATCCAGCGGATTGATGTAGGACTGGATGTTCACAGCAAACGACGTAGAACCGAAGATGTGATCCAGAAGTGCGTAGTGGTATCCGCCACGGTCGACTTCTTCCAGGACAACTGCGTGATCCTTCTTGAGCCAGTACTGCGGGTCATTAGTGATGATGCGACCAACGCACGGTGCGCCATTGAGTAGGTAATCGATCAGGTATTCCTTGATCATGTTGGTTCCCTCCTTAGGGGTCTTGTTCGTTGCTTCAGGGGACTTGTCCACCTTGGCAAACTTCTGTGTTTCAACAGGTTCCATCACCTCTTCGATGACTTCGTTGTTGATTGGGGTTGTGTCCATGATTTCCTCCTCATGGATTGGGACGATGACTTCAGTGCCACCGTCGTTGTTGTTGTTCGGCGTCGGATCAACCGGAGTGTTGCCACCACCGTTGGGATCGTCATTTCCGTCGTCCTTGGGCATGTTGCAGTGTGCTTCAGCTGCAGGACCACGCAAGTTGCCCTCAAGTCCGTAGAAGGCAAGAGCTGCTGGGTGAGCAGAAACGATTTCGCTGTTCCAGGACTCAAGGTAGAGGCCGTCAAGGCTCCGCACGCGTGACAGGCACACGTAGCACTGACCATCAGCGAAGATGGCCTGTGCAGAGATGATTGCAGAATCCAAGGTCATTCCCTGGCTCTTGTGGATGGTGATAGCCCATGCAGTCTTGAGCGGAATCTGAAGCCTGTACTCAAATTCAGGATTGCCTTCGTGGAACTTCTTAGGACCGATCCACTTAAGACCAACGCGATTGAAGTTGACGAGAATCTCGCCAAGCTGTTCATCGATCTTTTCGATAATGCCAGTGTCGCCGTTGACAACTCCTTCATGGTTCAACAGACAGATGACCTGTGCACCAACCTTGAGCTTGAGAACCTTCTGAGCAAGAGTCTTGTTCTCCTTGTCCCAGTAAGCCTTGTCTTCCACCCAGCTCTTTGAAGCAGGATCGTACTTGTTGGGGTTGCGGTCCTGTGCATGGAAGGTGTACTCAGGCTCCTTGATAGAAGCCATTTCACGCTGGTTGATGCTGTCTGCTTCAGCATTGGTGGGAACCAGGTTGATGACACCCTTTGCAGGCTTGGGCCTGTTGACAGCAAAGTCAACGACTTCCTGCATCGGAGATGTCCAGATGCCCTGACGAACGTTGTTGAGGAATCCAGAGAAGTAGGAATCCTGCTGACGAACAACCTGCTTGAGCTGATGAGTCACGATTCCAGCGTTCTTCCATGTCTGCGTCATGAAGACGAAGTTGACCTGGTTCTGATTCCGCTTGTCTACCGGCTCAATCTGCAGGAAGTCTCCGACAAAGACGAACCGCTTGCCACCAAACGGCTTGGTTCCATCGAAGATGCGACGGAAAGCCTCATCAAGCTTGACAAAGTCATCCTTGTGCATCATCGAGATTTCGTCAATCACGATGAGATCAACAGAACGCATGCCCCTCAGCCAACGCTGATTGCTCATGATGCCAACGAGTTCGTCAACACTCTTGTTCGGGAACATGCGAAGAGCAGAGTGGTACGTCTTGCCATTGATATGTGTTGCTGCGATACCAGTGGTAGCAGTCACAACAACCTGCATGCCCTTTTCCTGCATGGCATTGATTGCCTGGTTAAGGACAAAGGACTTGCCAGTGCCAGCATTTCCCGTGAGCAGGATGTTGCCCGTTCCGTTGACAATTGCGTCAAACGCATGGCTCTGTTCTGCATTGAGAACTGTGCCATCAGGCAGGGTTACGCCAGACATGACGTTGGGGTTGATGTTTGCAGTGACCATTTTGGTCTCCTCCTTCTTCTCCGTCGGCTTGACCTCAGGAGTCTTGATTTCGGGCATGGTTGCCAGGCCCTTGCGGTTGAGCCACAGACGAGCGGTCAGCTCATCAATGACACCGTCTTCCTTCTTCGGATAGACGGGCTTGCCTTCGATGACGGCAAACCAGCTAGAACCTGTTTCCTTCAGGTACTCGTTGTCGGACCGCTTGAGCTCAACGCTGAGCCCGATGTCCGTTGTCCACTTGTCCACCGAGATGGGCTTCTTGCTCACCTTGGT
>Ga0129333_10000678_pt1 | contig 29169 bp, 27 predicted proteins | sample CPB6_08_DNA_FD_94474 | JGI IMG/M metagenome (GOLD analysis project Ga0129333, IMG submission 94474) | Freshwater to marine salinity gradient microbial communities from Chesapeake Bay, USA - CPBay_Sum_0.6_0.8_DNA | ecosystem: Environmental > Aquatic > Marine > Coastal | place: USA: Chesapeake... | reverse complement strand
CTGGAAAATTAATTTCCACCTGGAACATATTAGGCTTAACGCCTTGACCAACCTTTGAAATGAATTCGCTAATTTTGCTTGGTAATGCCATTTGTTTTTACCTCTTTAGTGTTATGTGTTTTTTAAAAAATTATCGTCCGACAACTTCACTAAATGAAACACCAGTCTTCGTTGCGGTGAAGGTAATGGTGACAAAGTTAATGGAGCGTGTTGGTTTGATATAAATTTCAGCAACAAACTCATTTCTATCAATCACATCTGGGGTATTGTTTGATTCATCACATACAACTAAAAAGTCAGTAACACCTCTTTTTGATTGAATTTCATTCAAGTATGAATTTAAAGCAGCCGAGAAAGATGATCTAGTTGTTTCATCGTTTTGTTCAAATAGAACTTGCTTTGCAAGTCCTTCTGCTCTCTTTTCAATGTTGAGGAATAGACGACGAACGTTAATTCTATCAAACGCCGAAGGAGAAGCAAGAGCAGTTTTATCTCCAAACAATGTTACTCCAGAGCCAGGGAAAGAAACAATTGGATTGATTCTATTTTGATATAAAGCATCTCTATCTGCTTTATTTGGATTATAAGCTAATTTAATAGCATTTCTTAGTGATCCTCTATTTACACCAGCAGGTGAATACCAATCATCTAGAGTAGCTGAAGTTGATACACAAAGACCAGCAACATCACCATTGCATGGTAGATAACGATACTTGTCATTGAAACGATCATAATAGTACTTGTATCCGCTATCAAAAACAGCATATGATGTTGAAGTTAAGCCACGGAAAAATGCAATAGTATTATCTCTTTGCTGAGTAGTTGTTAGAGCCCCAGTAGAACCAACTTGATTTCCTTTATGAGGAGATACAAAAGCAATACAATCTTTTCTTGAAGTCGCAATTTGAATAACTTTATTCGCTTTTGCTAAAGTATCAGATTCTGTTGATAGTGATGCTCCCATCAATACAAAGTCAATTGCAGTTTCTTCTGTATCTAAGAACATATCATATGCAGATCCAATTTCTGCAGTTGTATAAGCGTAATCATCTGTTCCACCAGAAAGGGTAGATTCCGAAATGCCACATAGTGCAAAAAGTGCTCCAGATGATAAAGTTGTTGATGCTACTCCCCAAGTAGATCCAGCTCCAGCAGTAGATGGATTAACCGTAGCAGTTGGAGCAATTCCAGAATAAATGTAGGAAGATGACAAATTAATTACATCTTTGTAATAAGATGATGCTCCTTCGGATGATTTTGCATCCGATAGTTTAGAAACATATGCAAATCTTTCTACGATAGTATTTGCAGTTCCTGTAATTTCTCCTGTAGTATCAATAACTGCTACGTGCAATTCATCATATTTAATTCCTTTTGCTTGAGCAAAAGCAGAAGTTCCTGGTCTAGGACCAATTTCTGAAAGTGCAATGCCAGTAGTTCCGACAGAAGAATTCAAATACCAATCTTCAACCGCAGTAACTGCAATGTCAGTTGCTCCATTTTCAAATGTCGATGTTGTAGAAATTAAATAAGTTGGATCATCTAAAATAACTGCTAATTTTTTCGTGGTATCGTTATAGGAATAAACTTCAGCTGTTTTTGCAGTTGGAGTTCCATTTATTGAAATATTAAATGTAACATTGGAACCTGCTACTGGTACAGATGAAGGAGTTGAAGCCAATGTTACTGTTTGATCAGCTCCTCTATCAACTACAACAACCTTAGCCTGATTTGCCCATGTTCCAGCAGAACGAGCAACGAAGGTTTCTCCAGATCCTGTTCCAGCATCCCATGCAGCTTTGTTTTGAACCAAAACAGCACTTCCATCTGAAGTAGCATTAACAACACCAGTAGATGCACGAACAATTGCTAATCTTCCACCATAGTTTAAAAATTCAGATGCAACGAACCAATCATCTGCATTCGAATCTGTTGGTTTTCCAAAAATACTAACAAATTCTTGTTGAGTATTTACGTTAACTATTTGTCCTATCGGACCTGTTTTAAAAGTAGAAGCAAAAGCTGCTGTAATTTGACGAGCACCAGTAACAACAACATTACTTAGGTCACGCTCTTTTAAAACAATTCCAGGCGAGACTTGACTTGCCATGTTTTTCTCCTCTTTAGATATCCATGTAATCTAAAATTATTTATTATTTTGACTTCTTTGAGTGGGGAAATCTAGCGTGAACATCACCAATCTGGGTATACAAAATCTATACTATCCTTTCTCTGTCTCGATTCTTTAACTCTTTTAATTGTACATTCTTTGCATTCATAAGAATACGCAGATGCAATAGTTCCTCTATCTTTTCTTGTTACATAAAAATCATCCATTAAACTTTTTACTTTTCCACAAGCTCTACACTCCCTTTCTTTAAATATAAGATGCTCTAAAGTAAAAAGTTTATCAGTATCCATCATCTATAATCCCACATATAAGAAACATCTTCTTGTGTATCTCCATACCAAACTGCTCCATCCGAAGCAAAACCTTCATCACCTTCAAGACCTGTTGTAATAAACCCAAATGGTGCCATATCTTGTTCAATCTGATTCTTTTGATCTTCGTAGATTCTTTGGCGAACATCATTGTCCGTCATTTCCTTAAAGTAATCTTGAACTGCCATCCAGGAGAAGATTACTAGACACATAACAAGGTCATCATGAAATCCGTCATCAGCTTCAAAGGATTGCTTTTTTTGAATAAATGTGGTAAGCTCATTAATGATATCGTAATCTCTAAACAACAACTTATCATCTTCAATAATTTGTTTTAAGTTAGCACAACCAACCTTCTTAACTGTAATACTCATCTTTACACCAAGTTGAGTTTTGTTTCCAGAGAATCCTTGTCCAACAATCTGTCCAGCACGACCACGCATTGAACACATGAGAACATTTGGATACTCAAGGTCATAGTTAAGAATCGATGCTACTTGATCACCAACATCATTAACTTCACAAAGAACATATGCGTTATTGTATGCTCTGGCAACGTCATTAATTACGTTAGGGAAAAGCATCGGTTTAATTTCATTATTACGATACTTTGCAACTATTTTATATGGAACAGTTGTGATATCAAAAACAATGAAAGCAGAATAATCACCACCAATCCCTCTGCTAACGTCAGCAGTAATAATGTATTCTGATTTTTCATCTGGCTTCTCGTAAACATCCAATCCTTTATTTGAACTGATTGGAGTATCAAATACAAGTGATCTAAGTTTTGATGCTGAGATAAGTGTGTCAACAGATCCCAAAAATTCACATTCAAATTCCTGAGTAAACTGACGTTCAGAAGTATTCTTAATTGTTTCTTCTTTCCACTTCTGATCTCTACCTGGAACTTCTGACCAGTGAACCTCGGTCCAAATATAATTATTTCTTTTATTCTGTGCATCCACCCACAACTTATAGAAGTGGTTCATACCATAAGGCGTGGAAATGATAATAACTTTGGTTCTTTGACCAGATGAAATAGTAGGATATACAGATGAGAAAAAGTCATCAGCAATATGATTTGGAACGAAAGCAAATTCGTCCAAGAAGATAATGTTGAATGACATTCCTCGAACAGCAGATGCTGATGTTGATGCTGCCATGATCTTGGAACCATTCTCCAGTTCCATAGAACCTTTGTTCCACGCAATCACACCTTGCTGCAACCACTTAGGAAGATTCTCATATGCTGTCTGCAATCTTCCTAGTAGATCTCTAGCAGTTGAAGCTTTGTTTGCTAGAATACCAATGTTAGAACTATCATTAAACAAAGCATAGTGAAGCAGATAGGAAACCACAACGGTTGATTTCCCTGTCTGTCTTGGTAGCTTAGCAATATTAAATCGATTGTTATGAAATTTTTGAACTAACTCCTTTTGGAATTCATACATTCTAAAAGGAATCAAACCTTCATCAACAGAAACAATCTTTACATAATTGACTGCAAAGTATACAGGATCTTCTTTGCATTTGATATATTCTTGAATTTCTTCTTTAGTCCAATCATGGGCAACATTCGCTTTTTTTAATAACGGGTTGCCCAAATAAATCTGATCACTACTCATTCAATGTCCTCTTCAAATCTTTATCAATAGCATCCATATTATTTAATCTATTTTCCCAACCTTTTCCATCAGTAGTTCCTTTGCATGGGTTGATGCATGAATCATCTCCAAACTTGTCACACACAAGAGAAGCTAACTCGGTTTCATTACCTTTCTTATTTGTTCCTGTCCAGTAATGCTGACCATCGATCCAAGTTGCTTTGCACTTGGGACAAGTTCTAGTTTCCATAGTTTAAAAAATGAACAGTATACTATTTATTATACACTGTTCATTCTGTTACAATAGTTACTTAAGTTATGTAAAATTAACTTAGTAAATCTCCCTCCATTGAAGAGTAGCAGCAGCACTAGCAGTGCTATTGCCAGTAGAAATAATTGTTCTTATCGATACAACAAATATTTCTGAATCAGTTGAATCAAAATTTTGAACAATAGTATTTTTCTTTGCCGATGTAAGTTCGCCAGAATTAACTGGGGATAATGAGTTTTGTGAATTTCCTGCCACAACAATACCAGAAGCAAAGATATCTAAATTAGATCCAACAGCAAATGATGTAGCATTTCTACAATACTCAACACCGCTACTATCATCAACAGAAGTCCATACAAGACCTCCAACATCTGTTGTTGCTAACGAAGATGCTCCAGGAACTTTGATTAACTCATAATAAACATCATTAGTAGAAACATACATGCTAATATTATTTGGTCTTACGGTAATTCTATTTGGATAACCTTGGAAAGTATTTTTTAAACGAATTGCTAAAAGAGGTAATCTTGTTCCAGCAGTCGTAGATGTAGTTCTAGCAGAACCAGAGTTTGTTGTCCAGTCAATACCACTTTCAATATATCCACCTTCAGACATTACAGTGGCACAAACTTGCTTCATCGAACCACCTGATGTGGTACCAGTATTTTTAATCTCACATCTTACAGGTAGATTGGGAGTTGAAATATAAACTTCGTCAAGTACATTTGAGTGGTAATATTCGTGTGCCAAAACAATTTGTCCATTGTGAACAAATCCACAACGAACTCTACCAACTCCAAGCCACTGGAAATCCATATAAATCAGTTGAGTTTTTGAAGTATTGATATTAAATTTGGAAGGACCAGTTCCATCACAGGGATCAATATTCCATTCTGATTGTGGAACTCTTCTTTTATAATCTCCTACATTCGCTTCATTAACACTACCACTAACATAGGAACGAATCACAAAGTTTAGTGTGCCATTATCTGTGCCGTTAGCAGTAGGACCGCCAACTTGCTCAAAGTAAATACCATCTCTGTCATCAAAGTATCCAGTTCTTTTGGTTACATTCTGCTGGGCATAACCAAAAGTAATGGAACTAAAAATCAGTTGGGATTTACCTGGCTGATAATGATGGTAGAATTTTGATTGGTGAACGGCACGAGAAGCAGGGTTTGAAGATGTTGCTAACGTTCCCATTGCTTGATTTGCTGGGAACGTAACAGTGCCACCATTCTCTAACTTATCTAAAAAGTTTGGATCGACAGCGTAGATGTGCTTGTAATCACCGAGAGTGAATAAACTAGAAGTCCTTGATCTACCAAAAGCATCTGAAGCGGTAGAACCAGTACCAGCAGTAAGATTGCCGAAGTTGTCGGCAAGCATAACTACTTCAAAATTTGTTTTTTCCTGTGGTAGAAAATCTTCGTAATGCTTACTATACTGTGCCATTTTTAGGGAACCGCTGGGTAATTAGTTGTCTTCACGTATGTTGATGTAATTTTTGCTCCAGTAAAATCATCACTCCATGTTGCTAACCATGGCCATTGGACATTATCATATGAAGTAGCAAAAGTTCTTCCAGCCGTATCGTTGACATACGCCCAATAAGCACCATTCCACCTCACTTGCTCATCCCCATAACTATAAGTTTCTTTTCCGTATGGAGAATATCCAAGTGGAGCCATTTTTCTCCAACTTTGGCCACCAACAAATCCAGAATTTGGATCTCCTGGAGTATTGTATAATGGACCATCCATCAATACCCATGCTGTAGCATCAGGTTCTGCTGCATTTGCTGGGTCATCTTCTCCAATAGCTGGACAATCGCTAATTGGTTGATTGTTAATATCGTGACGTTGATATGTTGCTGGAGTTCTAACAGTATTATCAGCATTTCTTGCCTGAAATACTCCAGGAGTTCTTACTGTATTATCAGAATTTCTAGCAACATAATCTCCATTCCAATCTTCATAAGTAATTTCTGACCACCCTTCACAGCCATCAAATACTGTTATGGTATTTGATGTCGGTTGAGTAGCAACTGGATTACAATCTGTATCGTGTCTAACGTAAGACATTTTTTATTTTTATTTATCTTCTGGCAATGCCTTGCCCATTTCTTTAATCATCTTTTGAAGATCTGCAGTTGAACCAACAAACATAGTGTTGTTAACTGTGGTTGGACCTTTACCTTTAATAGGAGCGTCAAGATCCTTCATCTTCTTCTGGAGATCAATAAGTTTGTCGGTCATGTCTGAGACCTGCTTCATGGCGTTCACAGCGACTTCAAAGGCTCTCGGGTGTCCTGACTCCTGAGCGACCTCTAAGGCACCTTGTACGGCCTCCTGGCCCTTCTCTATGAGGTCATAGAGCTGTCCTCTGGTATATTCATAATCCTTTTCTGGATCTTCCTTCTTACGAGGATCCTCTTTCTTTTGTTCAACTACTGCAATTTCTTCAGAAGTGATGTCAATATCAAAAACTTGTTCCATACTCTTTTCAAATTCATTCATTGGTTACTATAAAAATTCTACAAATTCATTAAATCCAAAATCATCATCTGGCATTATCAATGCATCATCTAATTGATTTATTACATTATCATTATTTTTATCTTCTAATGCTTTTGGTGAGTAAGTAAAAGAAGCATTTCTCTTACTTTCATTATAATCACCAAGTGTTTCGTATATGATTGCTTTTCTAATAATACTTGCTTGATTAAATGGACCATAGATATAACTTTTTGCAGAAAAATTTAACGTCCATATAATACTTCTTCTTTGCATGAAACTATCTTCCCAATCATCTTCATAATTAATATCATTTAAAATTATAGAAACATCTCTCTTTTCATCCATTTCAGGAATAAAATTTATAGTGACATTAAAATTTGGTTGGAAATATGGTAAAATTTGTTCGATAATTTGTAAAGCATCATCTTGAGATTTTGAAATTAATCCTAATTCAAAATCTATATTGTATGGTACTGGTACGTATTGAACTCTTACTTCGTTTCCTTCATCATTTACTATATTTTTATATTTTTGAACTGGACTAACTTTTCTAGCAGAATCATAAGAAATATTAGTCATCTCAAAATATAGTCTTGGTAAGACAAGAGATATTCTTCTACTATCTAACTGTTGTTCTTCTGTTAATTTATATAGAAATTTTTGCTTAGGACCATAAGTAATTGGCACCCTTTCTACATTGATAATATCTCCAGTAGTTGGATCCTTTTTGTTAATTTGTATATTATTAAACAAAGTTCCAAAAGAAACTACAGTTTTTCGTATTGCTTCGTTATAAAAATGTGGTCCTAACATTAAAAGCTCCCTGGAATATTTCCATATTCGCCAAATGGATTTTCTTCATTAAAAATAAGAAAATCATCTGCATTATCTTCTATATATTTATTTTGATCAGTCAATGAATTAGTATCATCAAATGTACTATACGTATCTACTATCCACTGTGCTCCCGAAGTTTGTCCAGAAATACCTTCGTTTTCTCCAAATAATCCAGTTCTATCAATTACTTTTAATGTTCTAGTGTTGACATTCCATTCGCTAACAACAGCTTCGACACCACTTATTTGAGCAGTAACTCTTTCCCCAACTAAAAAGTCTAAAGATCCTCCTGCATACAAGTTTAAAATCATTTCTTGAGCCAGCATTTCTTCAATTTCATCAATTTCTCTTATACCAGTATCAATATTATCATCTCCAAGTTCATAAATTTCTGCTGTTATAGTGTAAAAAAATATTTCTCCTAATTGATAAAATGGAGTTCTTCTGTCTACAAATTTAATTTCATATAAAGATTTTGTTATTGGTAAATATATCAAATCTCCTTCATTAGGTCTTCCTTGAGCGTTTAGATTTAACTTGCTCTGTTCCTGTTCCCACCTATATCGAGAAACAATAAATGTTACTTCATCTGTAATTTTTAATCCAAATTTACTAATAAATTCAGAATTTGCATCAAAACCTTGCACATTTTGCAATAGCATTTCTATGATTATACTTTCTGTATACTCACTAAAAATTACATCGTTTAACGCTTGTTCTTGTAATATTTTTCTAGGAAGATAATACACATCACTTCCAAATAATTTTATTTGTTCATCTGCTAAAGATTGTATTAATCTTTGTTCTGATTTATTTCCACCATAACGTTGTGGAAAATAATGACTGGTTGGCATTTTATCCTACTACATCTAATGGTGGTAATGAATAATCTGTAAGCATTTTTGATTCTAGTTCTGCAACTTCAGCAGTTCCTTGCATTAATAATTCTTCTCCATTCATACTAATGCCACCTGGAAGTTGTATATTTTTATACTTAGTTAAATTTTGCCCCCATTGTTTTTTTATTAATGCAGTCAAATATTTTTTTACAAAGGTATCATTATAAATTTGATTAAATTCTTCTGGATTTAAAGCTCTGTAACATTCAATTAAAATATAGTTTCCTTCCGTTAATCTACTTGAATCAATGTCAATAAACAATCTATCTTGTCTCTTGTTGAATCTATACTCTACTAAAGCACCAGTATTAACAACCATATCCAAGGTTTCGAAATACTGACGAATCATATAATAATTTGTCATATCAAAATTTCCAAAAGCAAAACCAGATGAAAACGAAAATACGTCCATCAAAAAATATTGATTACTTAAACCAAACAAATCATTACGAACCCAATTGGATGAAACCCCAAACACTTTTGATATACCAATAACATGATCGGGAACTTCAATAAAGTTTCTTCTATTTTCCCAAGTAGCACCATATGGATTAGTAGTACTATTTTCTTCATTTGATGAAGTGAATCTTTCTACATCATCAGCAGTAACTTGATGCTTTAAATACATCCTTTCTATACCATCATAATGATGTTCTTGGAAAAATTGAATAGTATCATCTACCAAATCATCTAATTGATCTTCATCAATATTAATTTCTAAAATAGGAAATCCTAATTTACGTAAACAATAATTTTTTAATTCTAATCTTGATGATGGTTTTGCCACTAGTTACTCCCAGAAAAACATTTTACTCTATATGTTTTATTTCATTAAAAATATTTATAATACGGTATTGTAAATATTTTTTAACTATGAATAGGAATGTTAAATTTTTTATATATAGTAATAATTTAAATATTGAAGAATATTATTATATGAATAACTTTTTGAAAAAAGGGTGGTATTATATTCCCGATATAATTACAAAAGAAGAAGCAATACAAATTAAATATAAAAATTTAAGTGGGGCACTAAAAGATCTTGGAGGATTAAAAACCCACTTCGATCCAGAAAGAGGTAATGTATTAACCTGCTACGCACCACCAGCCTGTGCTTTTGTTATGAAAAGAATTCAACCAACACTAGAAAATTTAGTTGGCGAAGAACTTATACCTTCATATTGGTTTTCCACAACATATCACAATAAAGGGTGGATGAATTGTCATACTGATAGGCCATCATGTGAAGTATCAGTCACGATGAATATTTGTGGTGATACTGCATGGCCTATTAAATTAAAAGATTTGGAAGGAAATAAACAATCAGTGATAACTCCAATTGGATGTGGTCTTGCTTATCTTGGAATGGAAGTTCCTCACTGGAGAAGTCCTTTAAGAACTCATAAAAATGATAGATTTATGCAATTATTTTTGCACTTTGTAAGAAAAAATGGTCCTTGTTCTGAATATGCTTATGATAAAAATCAAAAATGTTTTGACCTATTAAATTATTAATAAACTTCTACACCATATTTGTCTGAAAGTTCTTTATCAATCTCATCTTTAGTTTTAAATCCTTTAACTCTCATCCAAGTTACTAGAGTATATCTATTTCCAGAGATTACTGGTTCTACCATATGCGTAAACCATCTCGATGATGGAAAACAAACCAGAAGTCCTGGCTCTGGTTTGATTTTAATTCTTAAATCTGGAAAAGAAAAATACCCACCCTCAAAATCATCGTTTAAAAAAAGAACAGTTGATAAATCTCTGTCTATTGTTTTCTTCCATACTTGTGTTCCATCAGGATTTGTCCACAAACCTTCTGCATCATTATGGGGTTTATAGTGTCCACCTGGACTATAACAGAGTAATTGTGGATCTTCGCTATCTCTTACTTCAAATCCATAAAAAGGATTTATAACATTTGTTACAATATTTTCAAGTAAATCTTTTACTTGAGAAAAGACTGGAATTAAATCGGCACATTCCACATCTCTAATATTCTTATCTATTTTTGATTCTCTCTGCCTTGTCTCATCACTTTTTTCTGCATCAAAAACTGACATTCTTTCTTTATGGGATTGTCTCATATAATCAGTTAAAAACTTCAAACCTTCTGGTGTTACAACTTTAGGCTGAATTAAAACATTAGCAAGAATATCATTCATAATAGAATATTGTATATATTTTTATTTAGTTTGAGTTTGAAACTCCTGCCACAGCAGATCTTGCAGTAGGTAAAACTCCTGGTATATTATTTACATTTTCTGTTGCAAACTCAAGCCTAGAAGTTACAGCAGTAAAAGATGCTCCATCATATCCACCAGCAAAATACCCATAAAAACTACTGGTGTTTGCTGCAATACCATTTTTTGATTGGGGGAAATTTTTCCCAGGATTACTTATAGTTTCACTAGAAAAATCAAGTCTGGTGACAGTATTAATTCTACTTACTCCTGTGAATCCATAACCAAAATATCCATAAGAATTATTTGAAATTCCTCCAGCAAAAGAATTATTTGAAGGTAAATTTTTTCCAGGAAGACTTATAGTTTCATTGGAAAAATCAATTCTTCTTACAGTACTAACATGTGGAAAATTTCCTCCAGTCCAATATCCATATAAATGATTTGAAGTTGAAGTAGTATAAGCTATAGTTGATGGTAAATTATTTTGTAAATTATTTGATGTCTCGTTTGAAAAATCAATTCTTCTAATTGATGATTGATATATATTAGGGGATACATATCCACCGCCAAAATAACCATAATTATTGCTAGAAAATGATGCAGCACCAGTAAAAATTTGTGGTAAATTATTTGTTGGTTGATTTATTGTTTGATTAGAAAAATCAAGTCGGAAAACTAAATTAGAAGCACCTCCTCCAGCGTATCCATAAGAATTGCTTGCAACCATACTTAAAGTACTTCTTCCTGTAGGTAAATTATTTCCTGGTAAATTAAAACTTTCTGTAGTGAAATCAATTCTATCAATTGTGGAAGTTGATGTTGGATTTGATCCACCAACAAAATATCCATAAGTCTTGAATCCATTTACTCTATAGATTGATGAGCCACCAGAAAGTGCAAATAATCTTTCAACATCATTTATTAATTTAGAACTTAAAGCTGTTACAGTTTCTGTTGAAAAATTGAGTCTTGATATTGAACTTGATCTGTATGGAGCTGCTGCAGAAACAAATCCTCCAGCAAAATATCCATTTTGATTACTTGACGAAGCACTTTCTAATGTTAATGAGGGCAGACTACCTCCAGGAACAGTTATTAACTCATTAGAAAAATCAAGTTTAGCATATGTGGTCCATCCTCCCCCACCAAAATATCCATATGCTAAACTAGAAACTCCCCGTGCGTTCCATCGTACAGCAGGGAAATTATTTGCTGGATTATTTATAGTTTCATTGGAAAAATCAAGCCTTGATATTGTAGTTAATCCTCCACCTCCAAAGTAAGAATATGAGTAATTTTTAACTACTCCTGGATTGTATCTTGTTGTTGGTAAATTATTTCCTGGATTACTTATAGTTTCGCTAGAAAAATCAATTCTTGTGATTGTATTAATCGCAATTGATGGAGGAAATGTTTCTCCTCCACCAAAATATCCATAACTACTAGTTGAAGCCCCAGAAGAAATTGCAGCTCTATTATTTGAAAAATTTTTTCCAGGAAGACTTATAGTTTCACTAGAAAAATCAAGTCGCATAATAGTGCAAAAATATGTTGCTCCTGGATTAAACCCACCTGCAAAATATCCATAAGAACTATTTTCTACTGTTCCACATAATTGTGCAGCTCCAGGCATATTTTTTCCTGGCTGACTTGTTGTTTCTGTTAAAAAATCAAGACGACTTATATTAGATATACCAGCATTTGGTGTTGTTCCTCCAGCATAATAACCGTAAGTAGCACCTTCTGGCCAACTATCAAACTTTCTATTCTCTACATTTGTGACTTGTTTTTCATAAACAGAACTTAATCCAAAAACATCTCCAACAAACTGGGGCATTTTGTTTCTACTCTACTTTTAAATCTGGATTGAATAATGATTGGGGAATTTGCTTTTGCTCTTGTTCTTCAAGACCACGGAGAAGTTGTTGGCCCACTCCTGTAATTTCTTCAATACCAGCAGCAACTGATTGTTGAAGACTATTCAAGAAGTCCATAGGATTACTAGGATCCCCAAAACTACCTTTAGTACGATTTATATCATCAGTTAATACTGTAGGAGCACTTGCTCGTCGCATGGAACGAATATTACCAGCATTTACACCAGTTCTTGCAGAAAGTAAATCATCTAACGATTGATTAGCAAGCCTACGCTCCCAGTAATTTGGTTGGTCTTCATTATATTGTTCTCTAGAAACCAATTTTCCATCATTTAATTGAATCAACCGATTGATTAGTTTATCAAAGCACTCAAGTTCTTCTACTGCTGCCTTAAATCCACGATTTAATCCCTCAAGCATACGATGAAAATGAAACTCATCAATATCATACCAAGCAAGTTCTTCACCTCCTTCACGGGTTTTCCACCAAATTGGTTGAGTCTTATCTTTCCCATCCCACTTATAATGAAACTCTCTTGCTGCTCTTTTTGCTTCAATAACTTGTTGTAAAAGACCTTCTGCTACACTTCTACGGTTAATGAGTGCTGCTTTAAATGCTGATGGAATTGTAAAATTATCATGAATAATAAACTTTTCAATCTGGAAATCTGAACGACCTTGGGCTAATTCTGTTTCACTTTCTTCCCAACGAGTTGCCTCTTGAAGAACTTTAATCATAAATTCATTACTATCATCTAAGACTTCCTTAGATGTCGCCAATGCAATTGCTTCATAATTGTTAGACATACTTATTTAATTTATTCAATAATGTTATTTTTATTTATGATGAGAACCGTTGTGTAACCGCAAGAGACAATCTTCTATCAGCAATTTCTTTACCCCATTTTTTACAAAAATGCAAATATAATTGTTCTGTTCTCGAATCTTTTTCTTCTTTAGTCTCATTATCCAAAGTTCTATGGGAAAAATGAAGTAAGTAAGAGTTAGCATTGAACTTCGTTTCAATGCCAAGTTGTTCTGCTCTTAAACTATAATCAATATCTTCTCCCCCACCTTTCCCAAATTCTTCATCAAATAATCCAATCTTCGAACTAACTTCATGAGGAATATAAAAACAATAGAATGCTTTAATTAAATTTGGTGCTAGATTTTGTGGATGTGATATAATTTGTGAAGCAATTTGATTGAGTGATTCTTCTTTACCAATAAATTCTTCAAGTTCCATTTCACTTTTTATCCAATTACCATATAAATGTTGATTACATAATGGAATTGAAATTGAGTTTAAATCACCTAAATTTTGATTCCAGTTTTTTGTGAAAGCAATATCATTATTTAATCCAACAAAATCAACACCATCTATAATTGCTTGCTTAAGAATGAAATTCATATTCTCTGCAAAAGATTTTGAAGATGCGTTTGAGATTACTGTAATATTCTCATAGTTTTTGGTAAATGATTTGTCATTATCAATCAAGAAAAACTTATCTTGTTTTTCAAAAATACTATTTCTGAAAAATGTATCTAATGCAAGATGCGTATATTTTTCCGAACACTTCATGTGTACCATACAATAATATTTTGGTCGTTCTTCTTTTAAAAAATTTTGTATCAATTTTTCCCAAATAACTGCAATTTTTTTCCAATCATAAGTATCTTTTGAAACTTGTGAAAGTTCTTTTGTTGCAGCATAAAATGTTTGTGGTTCTTTATCAAAAAACTCAAAACATCTTGATAGTTCTTGTGAGAATTCATCCACAAACTTTGAAGATGTTTCCCAACCAACTGGAGTATTCTTTCCATCCATGGGAATATATTTACCACGATTGAATGAAATTTCTTTCAGTGCTCCTATATCACTTGTGATTGGATAGCAACCACATACCATTGCTTCTGCCATAGATACACAAAAAGTTTCTTCCCAGACGTTAGGATGAACGAAGAATGCTGCATCCTGAATATGAGGAAGAAGTTGTTCTCGATCAATACATGGAGAATATTCTACTCCAGGAAGAGACTTAAGTTCTTCAATTGCTTCTAAATGTTCTGGTATTTTAAAATGCTGTTCATATTGTTCACCATAAAGATTATGAGAAGAAAATACTTTTAATTTTGCATCTGGATGATTTTTAATAACTTGTTTCCAAATTTTTGGAAGCGGTGTGATACCTTTATGTGGTCCAGAAAAATAAATTGCTGTTTTTGATTTTGGTGTTTTGGGACAAAAAATATCTGCAACACCATTTGGAATGACTACAATCTTATCTGCTGGTGCTCGGTTATATTTAATATATTGTTCTGCTTCCCAGTTTGATACACAGACAATTAAATCAATCTGTGATACAAGTTCTGGAAGTCTTAAAAGTTGTGGTTGGTCACAATTATCATGTGCCCACAGTATTTTATATTGCTTATTTGATTGTGCTAAAATTTCTATACTTCTTGAAACTTCAATATTATTTGGAAATGAATAATATTGATTTAGATAATAAAAAGAACTTTCAGTTGCTCCAGATTTCATATCAAAATGATGTAAGTGTTTTTATTTAGTTTAAATTTTAAAGACTTAATAATCCAAAAATAGAATACGTTTGAGTTCTTTTTTTCCAGAACTCCATATTACTATATTTGCGGATTACATAATCACTTAAGAATTTTGAATTGTCACGATGTATTTTTTCTACTTTATGCCTTACTATATGCATATTTTCTAACTTATAAACTTCATCATTTTCATCAAACTTTGGTTTTATATTTTCAAAAGTATGTGTAAATCTTGGAAGTTCTAAAAAATCATAAATTTTATTCAATTCTTGTTGCGGGTTATTTACTAAATCATCATACTCAACTAACAACAAATACTTATTGTTACCTTTACGAAATGCTTCCGAAAGTGCATGATATGACATTCCAATAATACCTTGGGGAGACATTAAGTAATCAGTACGATTATCATTAGTGATTTCTATACCATTTTTGATTAGTGCCTCATCAATGAATGATGTTTTCTTAGAATGGTAAATAAGATTTAGAAATGAAGATATGATATCTTGAATATCTCTTACTGGACAAATAATCTTTGGTTGTGATGTAATGTAATCTTGAATATGTTCTATTTGATTAACCCAACCTCTTGATTTGTCAATAATAATATTTTGTGAAGTATTGAAGTAATAATTTTCTGGAATAGAAGACAGAACCTTGTGAGCACATTCTTGTTTAGGGTGTGCTTTATATTGTTCTGAATTATATAAAAGATATTCTTCGGTATAATGTATTGTATCCAAAAGTGGAGAATTAGTAGATGCGTGTATTTCTGGATTTTGATTGAGTAGTGCTGTTAATAGAGTCGAACCTGATCTTGGAAGACCAGACATAAAGTGAAATTTTTTCATAATTTAATTTGAATTTGATACTGCTGCGGCCCAAAGTCTTGTACTTGGTAAACTACCAGTAGTCATATTAGTTACGGTTTCGCTAGAAAAATCTATTCTAGCAAATGAAGAATAAGCAGTAACTGGAGAATTTCCAGTATTACCACCAATAAAATAACCATTTTGATTATTAGACAAATTTCCACTATGATATAATCTTATTGTGGGAAGATTTTTTCCTGGTTGACTTATAGTGTCATTTGAAAAATCAAGTCTTGAAACTGTACTAACTACTGGATTTCTACCACCAGAAAAATAGCCATAAAAATTAGTTTGAACAGATCCACAATCTGTGGCTGCATATGCTAAATTATTTCCAGGATTACTTATAGTTTCATTAGAAAAATCAAGTCTTGTAATTTTACAACTAAAATTTGGATCTACTCCACCCCCAAAATAACCATAAGAATTACTAGCAATCGCTGCATGGGAACCTCTTCTTTCTATTAATGTTTTTCCAGGATTACTTACAATTTCATTTGAAAAATCGAGTCTTGATATTGTATTTTGAATATAAAAAGGTGCTCCAGCATAACCTCCACCAAAATATCCATAAGAATTACTTGAGAATGCTGCGAATCTATATTGTTGTGTTGGTAGATTCTTTCCAGGTAAACTTACATTTTCAGTAGAAAAATCAAGTCTTATAACAACACTTTGTGTTATAGGGGAATAACCACCACAAAAATATCCGTAATGAACACTTGCTGTTGCTGCTTGTGCATTATATGCGGTTGGTAAATTTTTTCCAGGATTACTTGCAGTTTCATTAGAAAAATCAAGTCTTGTAATTGTACTAGAACTTCCAGGAACAGGACCCAAGGCTCCGCCACCAACATATCCAGCTCCATAAGTTTTAACTTGTTTAGAAACTGATGCTCCACCAGAAAAACCATACAACCCATTATTATTAGAAGGATAATTTCTTCCTGGTGATGCTGTAAGTTCTGTCGAAAAATCAAGTCTACTTACATTAGATACATAACTAAATGGTGGAGATATAAATCCTGCGGTAAAATAACCATAAGAACTATTATTAACTGTTTCAGAATTTGCTCTAAGTGTCGATAATGCAGCAGGAATAGTACTTATAGTTTCTGATGAAAAATTTAATTTAGTGATAGAATTGTATGATGTTGCTGGAGGACTTGTATATCCACCCCCAAAATAACCATTTTCTTTACTAGCAGTTCCAGGACAAGAATCTTTAGGACTTGGAAAATTTTTTCCAGGATTACTTACAGTTTCATTCGAAAAATCAATCCTTGCAATTGTACTAAATGAACGCCCAAGAGAAAAATATCCATAAAAATCACTAAATACTGAAGTAGTAGTAGAAGCTACAGGTAGATTATTCCCTGGTTCACTTACTATTTCATTGGAAAAATCCAATCTTGTAATTTTACTAGTGGTGCCAGGAGTAAATCCTCCAGCAAAATATGCATAATAATTAGTTGAAACACCAGAAAAAATTCTTGAACCAAATGGTGCATTATTTGTTGAAGCACTTATATTTTCTGTAGAAAAATCTAATCTTTCAATGTTACTAACTCCACCACTTCCAGGAGATCCAGAATAAAAATAACCATAAAGACTACTATATGCAGATGCACCTCTTGATTTTGCTGCAGATAAATTTTTTCCAGGAAAACTAAAATTTTCGTTACTAAAATCATATCTCACAATAGAATTAGTTACTCCAGGAGGACCTACATATCCTCCTCCATAATATCCATAAGAAGCAGTTTCTGGCCAACTTGCAAAGTTGTTGTCAGTTATATTCTTAACCTGTTTTAGATAAATTTTGCGTAATCCAAAGACTCCAAATGCCATTTAGTTATCCTTCTTGAAAAACATGAGACCCTACATGGGCAAGTCTAATATTAGTATTTAACCAAGCAGAGTATCCAACATTTTTTGCCCTTTCAAAAAACGAAAAATCTTCTGGTAGATAATTCATATCTTTCTTAAGTTCTAGAAAATAATGATATGAATTATTATATTCTTTTTCTGTTGGTGGATAATTACTATTGTTTGATGGTGGATAATACTTTAATTCTTCACCATAACTTGTTACAATATCTTCAAATACTTTTCTTTTAATCATTGCAAAACCAAACCCAACATTTTCAATTTTTATTAATTCATTTTCAGAAATTTCTGGTTTTGATATGTTATAATTATATCTCAATGGAATACTCTTCATTGGATATGCTCCACAAACAATATCTTTATCATGCTTCAAAAGATTAAAAACATCTTCCGAAGTAAAACCAATATCAGAATCAATAAAAAAAATTCTTTCGTATTCAGTATTATTCATAAAAAAATTGGCCATCTTAGAACGCCCTTGAGTAATCAAACTTTCGTTTGCTATTGTAAGTAAACCATGATCTATACCCGCAGTTCTTAGTTCTTTTCCAAGATTAAATAATCCTTTAGCAGTTTTATCACTTACGATTCCACCGTAACAAGGCAAAGCAATTAGCAAAGACATAAAATATCAATTCGTCTATACTATATATTTACCAGATAAAGTGACTGATAAAACACTTGCAGATGATGCCGCAGCAACTATGGAATCACTTGCAGATAGATACGCAGGTTTTTGTAATATTTCAACCACACTATTTTTCGGAATCGTAAGATTATAAGCTAAATATCCTAATCTTACTCCTGTCGCTAAAGATCCTCGATAAATTGAAATAGAAACATCAATGTCAATATTTAAACTATAATTGCAAAGTCTAATAGATTGAAGCATTGCTGGATTTGTAGATGCCTGAAATATTTCAGTTCCTGCTGCAGTGCTTACGACTTTACCTGTACCAATATAATTAGTATCAGTTTTTTCTGAGTATATGATCCATGCGTCTAAACCACCATCAATACCTGTTGCTGTTGAACTAGTATTTGAAAGTGCCTGAAATCTTAATGTATCTGATGGATTTGCAATAATTGGTTGCTCTAAGAATTGTAATGCACCTTGATATGGAATAATAACTCTTTGAGCTAAAGGAACATTTGAGCCACCATTAAAATCATGCCTAGCTACAAAATACAATTCATTCGAGAATATATTTACAATGTGAATAGATTCTATAATATATTCTTTTCCTGCAGTTGATGGAAATGTATATGAAATTCCTGGACCCTGTAAAATATCATTCGTTGTGGTTTGATTTGTGCCGATACCAGAAGTTACTGGAACATAAATTGATCCTGTAATACCAGTATCAAATGTTCCAGAGCCTCCTCCTCCGCCACCGCCACCAGAAAAGGCAACTCCATTTTGATATAAAGATCCAGAAAAATTTATATCTCCAGCTACATCTAATGTATACCCAGGAGTATATGTTTTAATACCAACTCTATCGTTAATATCATCTACTATAAGGGTTCCTTCAGAATCTCCATCAAAACCAAAATTTGTGTTAAATTTTAATTTAGTTGCCATTTATTTTATACTATAGTTTGTCTAATTAATTTTATAGTAACATTATTAGTTGCTGCATCAGAAACTTGTGCAGTTAGCGAAACTGTAGTTCCATCACTTGAAGCATCAAAAGTAATCCAAGAAGCATTATTTGATTGATTTGTTATTGTTCCATACTCAGTCATATAAACTGTAGTTCCATCTTCGAATAATAGAATTTCTGTTGTTTCACGCTTTCCTGTAGTATTTTGTATCGCCTGTATTAAATATTTTGCAGTTGTATATCCAGAAACAGTGAAAGTATCAATCGCTGTTGCAGTATTCGCATTAAGAGCTGATGGACTTTTTGCTACAATATTTCCAATTTCTGTTGTGTTACTTCCATTATTTAACTTTATCTCACCAACTCCAATTGTATTTGAAGTTAAATTACCAGCAGTAGTTACTGTTGATAGAGTTTGCGTTGTTGTAGAAATTGTTATAGTGTTGGCATCTGTTTGGGATACACTAGTTAATCCACTACCAACAAAAGTTACATCATCAGTTCCTGAACCAGATCCACCAGCACTTAAACGTAAATTAGCACCACCAGCTGTACTTTCTGCAGAAATTGCGTAAGTTGTATCTGTATTAGCAACACTAGAGATTGTAATAGTATCATTGGCAACTGTAACAGAAGTACCCCCAGAACCAACAAAAGTTACATCATCAGTTCCTGAACCAGATCCGCCAGCTGTCAAGCGAAGCTTTACTCCACTATCATTTACAGCAGATATACTGTACGTTGTGTTTGTATCTGTTACGCCACCACCATTAATTGTGATGGTATTGGCATCAGTCCTCGAAACTACAATTCCATTTGCTCCAACAAAAGTTACATCATCAGTTCCTGAACCAGATCCACCAGCAGTTAAAGTTAATTTTGCTGCGTCTGTGGTTAAAGAAGTTTCTGCAGAAATAGCATAGGTTGTGTCAGTATTTGTTGCTGCGATTGTAATATTTGATGTACCACCAGTAGTAATGGTTACATTGCTACCAGCTTGGAATGTTATGTCATCATTTACACTATCACTACCTGCTAATCTTAATTTTATTCCACCATCAGATACTACTTCTTGAGTGTATGTGGTATTAGTATCTGTGCTGGAAAATGTGATAGTACTTGCATCACTTCTTGTAACTGTAGTTGCTCCAGAACCAACAAAAATTACATCATCTGTGCCAGAACTAGAATCAGTTAATCTTAGTCTTGCTACATTACTTACAACTTCTGCGGAAATGCTATAAGTTGTGTTTGTATCAGTTCCAGTTATAGTAATGGTACTATCATCAGTTCTTGATACAGATACTGATCCAGCTCCAGCAAAAGTTATATCATCTGATGTTGCATCGGAACCAGATAATCTTAATTTTATTCCAGATGAATCTACTACTGACGTATTGTAGGTAGTATTTGTATCTGCTGTTGGTATATTATAATAAGTTGTACCATCATTAGTAAATTGCCATTTATCACTACTTTCATTCCATTTTATTGCTGTGTCAGTTCCAGTAGATCCTCTAGAAACATAGATAAATGCATCGGAAGAAGAAGCTCCTGTACTTACTGTATCTACTTCTACTGCAAAATTTATCCCATCAGTTCCTGAATCCACATCAGCTGCAGATACTTGTAAACTATCTGTAGTTAAATACCCATAACCACCAAATTGCAATGTTACTGAAGTAACTACACCAGATGAATTAACTGTTATATCTGCTGTAGCTCCAGTACCTGTACCACCAGTTAAAGGAACATTTTTATAAGAACCTTGTGTATAACCACTACCTCCAGTTATAGTTCCAAAAGCAGTAATTTGTCCTACCGCATTACCAGAGTTTAAGGTAATTTTATTATCTCTTAATAGAGTATTTGTTGCATTTATGCTGGTTAATGATCCAGTAACATTTAAATTTTTAACTTCAGCATTTTCAACAGAAAGATTCCTTTCAGAATCTATAATTACTTCTCCACCTATTGAAATGCCATATTTAATGTCTAGTGGTCTTGTTGTTGCCATTTATTTTTTCTCCTATACTTTAAAAGAAGTCCTTGTTAAAATTATTTTAGAATTAGAAACTGATGGGGTAAATTTCAACCGAACATTACCTTCACTTATATCAGCGTCAAAAAAAGAAACAGGAGAATTGCCAACATTTAAAGAACCATATTCTGTTAATGTAACCTCAGTACCATTATGTAAAATTAAGATTTCTCCAAAATAATGATTGTTCGTATTCGATTGTGTAACTTGTATCAAATATTTTGCAGATCTAAAAAGAGATAATGAAAAATAATCTATGATTGCTTCATTATATGTATTTAGTATAGATGATGTCGAAACTAGATAAAAATTTGTTCCTGTAACATCAACATATTCTGGATTATTAATTGTAATGGTAGCAGTATTTTCAGATATTGTTGAAGATACTCCAGTACCAGTAAAATTTAATGTAGATGCATTACCTACAGAAGTTCCATTTTGGAAAATTGCAATTTTAGTTAATGCATTTACTTCATCTGCTGTAAGGTTTAATTTAATGATAGATTCATTTTGTCCATCACTTTTTTTCAAAAACGCTGTTCCATCATGCGTGTTTATTCCAAGTTCTCCCAACACCAAATCTGAAGTGGATGGAATTCTTCCTGGTACACTAGTAGTTCTTAACTTGATTATAGGTGTTGCAGACATAGGATTTCAACGAAATGATTAAATATTTTCTTCAGACTCAGGTAATTTTGATTTGGAATTAGATTTAGATTCTTTCTTTTCTGATAAAGAAATTAAATTATTTTGTAATTCTTCTATTTTGGAATTGCAAGTTAATAATTTGGCTTCCAATAATAAATTTTGGTTAGTTAAATTATTAATCTTTTTTTGATACAATCCAAATAAAATATTATAATCTAATTCTATATCTATATTAGTTTCTTGCATAACATATTTTAATTATAAATTTTAGAAAATTCCGCCATCAATTATGATATTTTGTAGATATCTTCCAGCTGGACTGTCTGTATACAAACTACCCAATGCTTTATATTGAATTACAGGTTCTGCAACTCCACTTGAAGTATCGGCATAGTCATTAATATATAATTCTCCTAATTCTACAACTGCATAATTATTTAAATTTCCAGCTCCAGTAGGAGCAGATACTGATACTTGTCCACTTGATTCTGATACTATTCTTCCGAATACAAATCTTCCAGTACTCTCATCCCAAAAAACACTAGATTTTCTTGCTTGAGTATCATAGTAATGAAATACTAATCCTAAATCAGTGTTATTATCTGAAGTAGGAACAGCCCCATCTACTTTACCAAGCTCAATAAGATTATCTTCTACTTCTAAAGTAGTTGTTTGAACAAAGGTTGTACTACCTTTTATCTGTAAATTTCCATTTACAGTTAAATCATTTTTAACTGTTGTTGTTCCAGTTGTAGCACCAATATTTACAGAAGTTGATGCTCCACCAATATTAACAGTTGTTGCAGTAGAGTTGAAAATAGATGCTGTAGTTTGATTGGTTGTAATATCACCACCATTTACAGCCAAATCTTCTACAATAATAACGCTATCATTTATATTTACATCAGTTGTAGTTTGGGAAATTCTAGAATTTACAAATTGCGAATTTCCTGTATTCCAAATTAATAAGTAATCATCTGTAAATGCACTAGCATTTTTTAATCCTGTTTTAATCTTTTTATTTGTGGCATCAATATCAAAATCTATACCATCAGAAGAAATAAATTTTACAGTTGATGAAGATGTAGTAGAAAAAGATCCTGTTTCTGAATAACTATCTCCTACAGCAGTTGAATCTAAAACTTCAAAGCTAGGGGCTCCTCCAGTACCACTTCCGCCAGATACCCAAGATAAATTACCTGAAGTATCTGACGATAGAACGTCCCCTGAAGTTGATGGATATGATGATGGAAAAGTATAAACAATATCAGATGCTAATTCTGCTGGCGATGCTAATGTTACAGAATTTCCACCCCCACCTATTTTTTCTACTAATTTAACTCCACTTCCAGCATTACTAGTTTCTTTTCTCCAATATCTAGCAGAACCAATAATTTTGTTACCAGATGTTGTTGCATCCGAACCAATATAAAAATTATATTCATCCGTTGTAAAAGCTGGTTCTCCCAAGGATAATCCAGGGATATTGGCTTGGGAACCTCTTTTTACTCTTAGAGTAGATGTTGCCATTTTTAATGCGGTTATTTTTAATTAAAACTATTTATATTAAAATGTACCAGCATCTAAATCAATTGATTCTAAAAATTCTATTGGCAGTCCAGGACTAATTGTTTCCGATTCTGAAGCAGCTGTTATTAGAATATTGTCTGGATTTACAAATTTATACTTTCCAGTTACACCATCATAAACTAATACGTAATTTTTTGTTGTATTATTTGAGGTTTTATCTAATATAGAAGTATCTACATTGATTAAATCTTCTAATATCATTGCTGGTTTCTCCTCCAATGGAATTCTTATTGTTTGTTGTGGTTGATATGGCGTTAAAACTGCTGATGCATCATAAAATGGAGTTTTTATAACATCATTTGTATAATTTGGTATTGCAATATAATTACTCATAATGTTACTCCAGGAACAACTTCAGCAACTCCTTCTACAACTCTTTTTTTTATTCCACCAGGAGAAACCAATACAACATCATATACATACCTTCCTGCTCTTATTACTTTTGTTTCTTCTGCAGTTAATTTTATTCTTACAATTCCGAATATTTGATTTACAAATATTGGATTTAAATTAATATAAGATTCTGTAAAATACGAATGTTTCATTCTAGCTTGAACAGAATAGCCAGATATATTTACTGCAGCCTGTGAATTGGGATCAAATACATTGTAACTGGTTTCAAAATCAGTACCTTGTTCTATTGTAATGTTAGCTACAAAAGCAGACATATTTATACTTCCCTTTTCAAGTATTTATTTAAAAAGGGAAGTTAAAAATATCAATCCTCTTTATCTTCGCAGGGTGCTCCTTCAAATGTAGGTTGAGGAGATTCCAGCAACATTAAAGTTTCTAAACCACCAATAAGCTTAAATTTGTATTCCTTTAGATTTTCAAGTTCTTTTTCAAGATTTTTTATCTTAATTTCAACTTCTCCAAGTTGCTTTTCGAAGTTTTCTTTTACAGATGCAGTATTTTCCATATGCAGTAATTTAAAAAAATAAATAGTACTCACATCAAAGATGCTTACTACTATTTATTATCAATTAAAATTTTCAATAAAGATTTAATTTCTTGAAGTTCTGATTTTAAAACATCAACTTCAACTTTTACTTGATGAAAATTTTCTTGAAAAGTATTTTTTTCAAGAATGGGTTGGTTATTTATTATAGCACCAGATTTTGGATCTCTGTATAAATTTTCATGCCCAACAACTTTAAGCATATCAGTATGATGCAACAATTCTTATATCTTGTACTTTTGGTACATAACAAGGATCCGATGATTTTAAAAGTATTTTTACAGCAAATGAATCAAATTCATTTAAATTTTTTGCAGTAAAGGTGTATTCTTTATATAGATCTTGTGATTCAAATAATCCAGAAATTGAATTTGATTGTGTAGGATACACATTAGTATCTGGATTGCCAGTTTCATTAAAATAATCCCATGTTGTATTTTCAAAACTAGTTTGCATTGAGGACTCTTTTGTTTTATATAATAATTTAATATTGTTTACATCTTTTGTAGAACATAATAATTTTACTGTTATAGAAGTACCTGGATTATTTAATGATACTTCTTTAGTCACATACTTACAAATAGATGAAGAATTATTTGCATTAAGTTCATCGATGTAATCAACTCCAGGAGAGAATGTCATTTCTGATATTTGTACATACTTACCTTCATTTGATTTAATGACATCTCCAACTCTAAAAATATCTTGTTGTTGATTTGTTGAAGTTCTTGTATAAGAACTTCCAGAAGTAATAGGAGAATTATAATTTCCATTAATAGGATAATATGAGTTTTCAACTACTAATTCTTTATCTTTAGAGTCCCACTGTAATATATTACCGTTTACAATATTTGAATAATTTATATTTGTATTTTGTGGATAGTATGCAATTAAATCTGCCCCTTCACTAAAACTATAGTCCTCTTCAGTAATTTGAGATACTATAGAAGAAAATCCATTTATGTTAGCACCATCAGAAGAAATTAAATTCAAAGATTCTCCTTGAACAAAATTATTTGCTGATATTAAATTGACTAAAATTTGATTATTTGATACAAGTTCAACCACTTTTGCTGATGCATTTGAAGTAATACCATTAATAGTTTGGCCTTCACCTATCAAATCTTGACCTGATGTAATACCAAGATTAAGTTTGTATAAAGATGTAAATTTAAGAATTTGATTTCTTTTTCCGTATCTATTCTCAAAGCCAGTAGAATTTTCTACTCTATTGTTAATTGCTTTTACAGAGGCAGATCTCAAATCAACTAATGGGGATAAGTAAGAAACATTTGAAGATAATATAAACTTATAATTTAATGAATTATTAATGTTATTAGATATTTCATTTATTCTAGAACATACTACTTTTTGATTTGTAAAATAATGCTCTTGATTAAGGAAAGTTTTTTCGTAATCTGATTGTGTGTAAGAAACAAAAATGTTACTTGCCGAATCTACTGGAACAATATTAGTTGTTTTTACGTATGTTTGTATTTCTGTATTTTCAAATTGAAGATAATTTACATGAGCATATAATTTTTCATACTTTCTATTGAATGATGCAAATACATTTGCTCCTCCGCCCAAATCATTCGAACCAGCTTTGGAACTTGATACAATATTATATGAATCTAAACCAGAATTTGAAATCTTGAATAAATTATTATTTAAAATAGTTGATGATATGCCACCAACATCCTCACAGTTTTTGAAAAATACGTAAGATTTTCCAAGGTCTTCAAATCCATGATCTCTATGATTTACTTTAACAATATAATTATTATTTTTAAACAAATCTGATGTAGCATTAGATCTAGATCTTACACTAGTTTCAAAAGCATTTGCTGATAATTTTTCAAATTTATTATATTCATTTTGTAAATATAACTCTGCTGGTCTTGAAATATCAAACTCTGCACGATATAGATTAAATTTAATATCTTCTAATAAATCTTCTGTCCAATTATCAATGTTTTGGGACCTATAAACAGAACCTAAAGAAGGTTGAGAATTTACAGTTGTTTTAGAAATTATTTCTTCTTCGCCTAATCTAGAAGCCCACAATTCATAATTATTAGAATCAGTTTCTATAGCTAGACAATATTCAGTATTATTTTGTAAATAAACTGGATAGTCAAAGTTAAAATGGGTTGGTATTGAAGCCAAAGAAGTTTGATCATCATTATCAGAAGATATTCCCATAATAACTGCTGGGCTATCAAATTCAATGATTGAATCTATTTCTGCTCCACTAGATCCAGATCCGATACCTCTAATTATTACTGATGGAGCTTCTGTGTAACCACTTCCACCAAATATTAATTCAACATCATAAATCTTTGAATCGGAAACTTTTACATCAGCTGTTGCTGTACTTCCTCCAGGAAGTTGTGGACTTTCTATAGTTATTAAAGCACTTTCGTAATTAACTCCAGTTTTATTTAATTTTAAATCTACAACTCTACCAGAATTTTTTGCAATATTTAGATTGATTAAAGGTTTGTTGTTAGATACTTTATATTCTTCGATAGAAGCAACTTCTAAAATTTCATTTTCTTTAAATGATTTCCCGTTGTGGTTATTTAAAACTAATGTGTATACTTGATTTCTTGATAACTGGAATGATGTTGAATTTTCATCTCCAATTAACAAATTATTTTTATCATATACCTTTAAAATTGGTCCTGATGCATTTGTGGTTTTACCTTTTACTAGTTCTCCTTTTTTCACTAAGATAGAATCAGAATCACTAGTAATTCCGCTAACATAAACTTTTAAATATGTTTCTGGATATAAAGTTTTCTCAGAACCAGGAACAATATATTTTCCTGGTTTCCCTTTATCTACATTGGTTAAGTATGTTTTTAAAGGAATAGTTGAATCTTTTTTGTTGAAAAATAAATCCAATCCAGTAACAAATAATCCACCATTATAATTCTCAATTTTAAATGTTTGGATTAGAGGATTTGGTTTTGATTCTTGTGATGTTGATTGGTTTACTAACTGTACTCCTTCATTAGCTTTAAAGTATGATGGAGAAGTTGAAACGATAGAAGAAGGATTTTCTGGAATACTTCCTGTTGAATAGAATTTAGTTTCAGCAAAAGTAATAGAAGAGAATCTTTCTTCATAAGCAGATGCAGAAGTAAATACTATGGTTTTTTCTCCAGAAGTGAAATTAATTTTTTCTGCAGAAGTATCATAGAGTACTTGTGTGACATCACCAGTCCAAGAAGATCCTTCTAATGGTGGATAACCAGCAGGAATTAAAATAATTCCACTCAAACTTCCTTTATAGTCAGTTATTAAATCAGAATTAAAAACTGTCAATGAATTTCCAGCAATTCCTGTAAATTTTGAATCTGGAACAACCCATCTATTAATATTTCTTCCTTCAATAAAGACATTAATTTTTGTATTTGCTTTTAATCTTTCTAGTTTAAATTTAACTGGAATAGATCTACAGAAAAATGTTATATCAGATGAAACAGATAAAGAATTTTGTGTCTTCGAAGAAATTCCTTTTGCTATTTCATTATTTTGTGGATTAACATTAGAAGAACTAGAAATTTTAGCTACTGAAATTTCAGAATTTATTTTTTCATTATTTGAAATAGCTAAAGAATTTATACCAAGTAAGTCACTAGATGTTCCTATCCAATTAACAATAAAAGAATTATAATAACTAGCTAACGATTCTTTTGCATCTAATTTTGATAAAAATACTATATAATGATCTGTATTTGTATTTAAAATTAAAGGTGCAATAGTATCATCATACCATTGATCCACCGATGGGGTGATATGGCAATCACCTGCATATTGTAGAACAACAAATGGATTTGGGTTTATTTTCTTTGTTGCGTTATTATTTCCTAAAAGAGAAATTGATTTGAATGGTAGTGTAATTACATTATTCGAATTTTTATAACCATTTATAAATCTTTGATCATCTCTAGTGTTAATTTCTTTTAAAGAAAAATTACTTTCTTTTGATTCTGGTCTTAGTACAGATTGTTGTGTATCAATAGAACATTTATAATCAACTGATTTTACATTTCCTATACCATGAGATTCAAAATTATCAACAATAAAACCAGATTTAAATCTATCAAATCCAATATCATCTTTTATTTGCATATTTAGAGCTTGTTGCTCCAAAATACTTAAAGTTGTATAATACTCTAGTCTTTCTATACGCTTTTCTAATTTGCCAATATCTTTCATCGTATAGCGTTTATTATCTACTGGCAATATTCTAACATCCTTACTATTACTAGTGAATGCTGGAATATGCAAATAGCATAAAGTTATCGCATCATTAATATCTTCTGGTTTTGATGGATTCAGG
>Ga0129333_10000677_pt1 | contig 29178 bp, 25 predicted proteins | sample CPB6_08_DNA_FD_94474 | JGI IMG/M metagenome (GOLD analysis project Ga0129333, IMG submission 94474) | Freshwater to marine salinity gradient microbial communities from Chesapeake Bay, USA - CPBay_Sum_0.6_0.8_DNA | ecosystem: Environmental > Aquatic > Marine > Coastal | place: USA: Chesapeake... | reverse complement strand
TTCCAAGATGAGCACTCCCATGCGGTCAACGCAGTAAGGCCCGTGACAAGACCATCACGTTGATAGGCCGGAGGTGGAAGAGTGGTAACACTCGTAGCCGACCGGTACTAATCGGCCGAGGGCTTGGTTGAACTAGCTCGTGCTTGCTCTGGAGTTGTCAGGGATTCAGTCCCGACGACGCAAGATTTCCGGTGGCCATAGCGGCGGAGATACACCCGTTCCCATTCCGAACACGGCAGTTAAGCCCGCCAGCGCCGATGGTACTTGGAGGTAGACCTCCTGGGAGAGTAGGTCGCTGCCGGAATTAGTCGAAGCAGAACCCCGATCGCCGATGGCGGTCGGGGTTCTTGCTTTTCCGCGTATCGCCCTCGCGAGGACATCGAGTCCCGATGGGACACGGCGGGTACCCATGAAACGAAAGGGGCCGTGGCCGGAGGATTCGGTCGGTCAGCCGGTGTAACTGGCAACGACGTCGGGGTGCCGGCACACCTCGTCCGGACGTCCCTCGGCGATCACGCGACCTAGGTTCATCGCCACCAACCGGTCGCACACCCGATTGAGCACCGGAAGGTCGTGCTCGATGATCACGATGCCGATACCCGTGCGGTCGCGCCACGCCCGCACGCTGTCGGCGAAGTCGTCACGCTCGACACTGGACAAACCGGCGGTGGGTTCGTCGAGCAACACCAGGCTCGGCCGGGCGGCGAACGCGCACGTCATCTCGAGCACGCGTCGAAGACCGGTGGGAAGGCTTCCCACGGCGACGTCACGCTGTTCGAGGATTCCGAACTCGCCGAGCAGTTGCCGTGCCCGCGCGATGTCGTGGCTGCCACGTCCACGGCCGAGGGCGACGAGAACCGTCTCCTCCACACTGAGGCTGGGGAAGAGTTGAGCCGACTGGAACGTCCGCCCGAGGCCGCGGCGCGCTCTCGTCGTCGGTCCGAGGCGGGACACGTCGGATCCGAGGAAGCGCACCGACCCGGTGCCCGGTCTCGTGAACCCCGAGATGATCTCGAAAAGAGTGGTCTTGCCGGCGCCGTTGGGTCCGATGAGACCCACGATCTCACCGGCGTCCACGTGCATGTCGACGCTGTCGACCGCCGTGACCGCACCGAAGTTGCGGCTCACCCCGACGACCTCGAGCAGCCTTCCCGCCGGTCGCTCGGCGATCCGTGCCTCGTCGTCGAGATGGACGTGGTGTTCCACTTCTCGCAACGACGACGGATCGGCTCCGGGGCGAAGTCGACGACGGATCGTGTCGGCGAGACCGGCCACGCCTCGCGGTTCCTTGGTGATGAGGATGAGCCAGATCCCGGCGATGCCGGCCAATGCCTCGGCGGGAGGCTGGAAAAAGAGAGGGAGTCCGACGAGGTACAACGCGCCGACGAGGGGGCCGAGCAGCGAGCCGATGCCTCCGATCACCGCGACGGTGACGGCATCGATCGAGAGTGACACCGGAAAGTTGGCCGAGGACAAAGAGGTGTAGGCGTGGGCGTAGATGGCTCCTCCGACTCCGGCCACGGCTCCACCGACGACCGCGAGTTGGATCTTCACCCAGGTGGCGGACACCGCGAGAGCGCGCGCCGCGTCCTCGTTGTCGCGCACCGCCACCACCTGGCGGGCGAAGGCCGACTGGCGCAGGAATCGAACGACCACGAGCACCAGGGCGAGCGCGACGAGCGCGACCCAGTAGTAGCCGCGCCCGGAAGCCAAGGCCGTGTCGCCGAGGGATCCGGCCGGACGCGATGGTGTGGCTCGCGATCCGAGCAACCAGCCACGATCGAGCAGATACGCCGACGTCACGAGTGAGAACGAGAGAGTGGCGACGGCGAGTTGGGGTCCGCGAACCCGCAACGCGGGTAGGGCGACGAGTGCGGACACCGCTCCGGCGATGACCGCTCCGCAGACGACCGCGAGTGCGAACGGAATCCCGTCACCGGCGGCCCGCACGGAGATCGCCCCGGCCAGTCCGCCGAGAGCGAACTGGGCCAGTGTGAGTTGACCCCCGAGCCCGGTGACGAGAGTGACCGAGATTCCGACGATCGCCACGGCGATCACGATGGTGGCGTTCACCGCCTCCGATGCCGAGGCGTAGAGCGGCACGGTGCCGGCGACCACGAAGGCGACCACGGCGAGTCCGATGGACCACGGTGTGAGTCGGCGACGTTCGGGGGCGCCGACCTCGGTCCAGGCCTCGGGGGCCCGACGTCCGCGCTGTCGTTCGGCGGCGAGCGCTATCGCCACCGCGGCGAGGATGATGATCTCGATCCAGCCCTTGGCTCCCGGACTGGTGGCCAGAACCTGTTCGACGACACCGATCACGAGCGCGACCGCAACCGCGACGCCGAAGCTGGCGAACCTGGCGATGGCGGCCGCCGCCAGGCCGCGTAGCAAGAGTTCCGGACCGAGACTCTCGGGGGTCACGACGCCCGCCGTGGGAAGGATGAACATCGCGGCCACGGCCGACACCCCGCCGGCGATGGCCCACGACCACACCATCATCGAACGGGGCGACACGCCACTCATGGACGCGGCATCCGCGTTCGCGGCGGCTCCCCGAATGGCCAGTCCGGTCTTCGACAACCAGAGGAAGATGCCGAGCGCCAAGAGGAGGATCGGCGAGATGATGCCTTGCGCGGCGTAGGGCTTGGTGATGAGCAACGATCCGATCTCACCGGTGGGCAGTCCGGCCGGCTGGGGGAACGCCTCACCACTCAGTCCGTCGGGGTTGAGAGCGAGCGAGAGCACGACGAAGAAGGTCGACAGACCGAGCATGGCCACCATGGGAATGACCTTGGGTGAGCGAGCGAGGGGCTTCACGACCACGACCTCGGTGGCCGCTCCGGCCCCGGCCGACAACAGGACACCGAATGCGAAAGCGATCCAGTAGGGAACTCCGTACTGCTGGATCGCGAGCGACATGAAAGCCGCACCGAGCAGACCGATCGAGCTGTGCGCGAAGTTGATCACACCCGACGAACGGAACACCAACACGAGGCCGGCCGCGAGCAGTGCGTATGTGCTCCCCGTGAACAGGCCGAGCGCGATCCCGCCGCTCGAAATGTCGAAGTCACCGATAGCCGCGGCGATCACGTTGTCACCCCGGAGTCGAGGACCGTGTCGATTCCTTCGAGGTGGATCTGGCGCATCAGATCGGGTCGGTCTCGCAAACGATCGGCGGGGAAGTCGGCGGTGAGGGCGCCCCGCTCGAGCACGAGTGCGCGGCTGGCGAGCGACATCGCGATCACCGTCGATTGTTCGACGATCACGAGCGCCGTCCCCTCTTCGTTGAGGGTGCGGATGGCCGGTCCGAGTTCGGCGATGGCCTGCGGGGAGAGTCCGAGCGTCAACTCGTCGACGAGAAGAAGTTGGGGTCGCAGGGTCAACGCACGTGAAAGCGCGAGCATCTGGCGCTCTCCGCCCGAGAGCGTCGACGCGTTCTGGCGCAGGCGTTCCTGCAGACGGGGAAACGCCTCGTACACGCGGCGTCGTGCGGCTCGCGCCTCGGCGGGCGGGAGGAGATGTCCGAAGAGTCGCAGGTTGTCGTCGACGGTGAGCGTTCGAGCGACGGCCGACTCCGGCGACACCAGCATGAGTCCGGCTCCCACCCGACCGGCGGCGTCGAGTCCGGCGAGGTCGACCCCGCCGAATTGGACACGGCCGCTCCAGGTCGGATGCAATCCGGCGATCGTGCGCAAGAGAGTGGTCTTCCCGGCTCCGTTCGGACCCAACAGGGCGACCACTTCGCCGCGAGCGACGGTGAGGTCGACACCGAACAGAACCTGGAGCGCGCCGTACCCGCTGTTGATGCGGTCGACGTCGAGCAGCGTCGAGGTGCCTCGACGGGCCGCGACCCGGGGAGTCGCTGCTGCTGTCACCGCGTCGTCGACGTCGTCGACCTTCATTCGACGCAACCGACGCACCGATTGATGAACGCAGAGCACCGCGGAGATCGAGATCCACCAGGTGTGGTGCCGCGGCTCGGCGATCGCCGCGGCGAGGAGTCCGACCGTGGCGGCCAGCACGACCACCCCGACCGTTCGTCCGATCGCCACCGAACGCCCGACCGGGTCGGGTTCGTTCGACACCGCGAGGGCCGCGTGCACCCAACCGATGGCGAGCGTCCCGATGGCGAGACCCCAACCGATCACCGCTCCGACGAGAGTGTGCGACATGGTTCCGACCAGAGCCGACAGGCCTCCGATGGCTGCGGCGACGTGGACGACCTGCACCTGACGCGTCGCCGAATCGCGTCGACGGGTGTCGAGCAGATGTCCGACGCCGGCTCCGACCGTGATCACCATCGCGGCCAGCCCGATGGTGAGTTGCGGGTAGCGCGGACCGACGTCGCTGTCGGACTGGATCTGTCCGGCCATGAGTGGCCACAGGCCGATCGCGAGAAAACCGTGCCACCGAAGGGGTCGACGCACGAACTCGGCCACGGAGACGCCCTGCAACTCGCGTCGAGCACGTCGAGGATCGACCGTGGCGACACTGGGAACGTGTTCGGGTTGCGACAGTCCGAGCATTCCGGCGGCCAGGCACACCGCCCCGGCCACCGCCGACGACACCGCCCAGTCGGCGTTCGGTGACCACACCGAGTTGGCGAAGCCGATCACGAGACCCGCGCCCATGAAGATCGAGCAACGCGCGACGCCGACGCCGAGGTCGCGGTCGCACCACGCGCGCTCGACCGAGACGACCGCCGAGAGGGCCACGGCCACGCAACCCGCGCAGCCCGCGATCACCGACACGACCACCCAGCCCGGGTCACCGATCTCGGCGAGTCCGATGAGCAGTGCACCAACCAGAGCACTCAGGATCCAACGCGACCGGGAAGCGGCGACGAGGTTCCCGACCGTCACGCCGACGACGAGCGCGCCGGCCAGCCACGGGAGAAGCACCCGCGGATCGACGTCGGAGTCGAATGCCACTCGTCCGATGCGGGTGAGCACGAGCGGGACGAACGCCGACGCCCCGGCGAGTGCCGCGAGATCCAGCCAGGGCGCGGGTCGCTTCATGAAGGGAACTCCGATGTCTCGTCGGTGAGGACGTAGCAACCGCAGGAGGGCTCCCACAGGGTGGCGCGGAAGCCGGCCACGCCGTCGAAGGCGCCGGCCTCGAATCCGGAGGCGTAGTTGGAGGCGCTTTGCCACTGCGCACCGAGTGCGGTGATCGCCGACGCCATCGCGTCGGCGGTGACCGCACGACCGACGAGTGCGGATCCGGCCTGCTGGAGAAGACGCACGGCGTCGCAGTAGATGAGGGCTTCGCGCGAGTTGGCTCGCTCGGCGAAGACGTGACCTCCGGCGGCGAGTGTGTCGATGCACCACTGCTCGGCGTCGTTGCCGGGGCGTGGGTACTCGGAGTCGGCGACGTCGAATGCGGCCTGGATCGAGATACCCACCGATCCCTCGAGCGACATGGGCATCTCGCGCTTCAGGAAGTCGGGATTGTCGAACGAGGTGATCGCGTAGCGCGGGAAGAACTCCTGCGGAATTGCCGTGGTGACGAGGAAGGCCAGCAGTCGCGAGCCGCCCACCACGATGACGCGGTCGATGCCGATGTTCTTCCACTCGAGCACGGCCTGGTCCTGCCCGGCCTGCAAGGTGGCGCCGGACGTGGAGTCGATCCACTGCACGTCGACCACCGGGACACCGAGACCTTCCAGAGTGGGCGCGAGGTCGACCTCGAACACCCGGCGGTTCTCGGGACTGTCGAGACCGATCACACCGAGTCGGGAGTCGGTGTCGAAGAAATCGTTGTCGTCGAGCGCCTTGGCGAGGCCGCGCAGGAGTTTCCCGTACTCGGGCAGGAGTGGCTGCCACAAGTACGGCGCGAACTCGTCGAGGGTCGCCTGGTCGACCGGGTAGAAGGTCTGGTCGACCATCATCGTCGAGCGCTCGGCGTAGCAGGGTCGAGCGTTCGACTGCACCTGTCCGTAGAGGACGACGGCGAACACCGGATCGTCCTCGGTGAAGGTGCGGCAGAGTTTTTCCTCGTTGTCGGGACTGTCGGTGAGTGCGTCGTACACGACGATCACCGGCTCCACCCGGCGTCCGGCGATGCCACCTTCGGAGTTGACGGCGGCGACCAGGGTCTCTATCTGCCCTTTCACGTCGCCGACGTCGGGTGACTCGAACTGGAGCAGCTTTTTCAGGTTGGTTTGGTCGACGATGATGAAGCCGATCTTGATCTCGGTGTCGGTGACTCCGGGTCCCGAGGGTTCGGTGCTCACGACCGGCTCACCCGCGGGAACCAGGGGCGCGGCGTCGTTCCGGGACTCGCTCAACTTCGGACCGCAGGCCGCGGTGACCGTCACGAGGGCAGCGGCCAACGGGGCGAGCATTCTCCTCACGACTTGACCTCCCAGGCCGCGACTCCGTCGTGGTCGGCGAATTCGTCGAGGTGCGACAGATCGTCGCTCGGCTCGCTGGCCAGCACCGAGCGAGCGAACGAGAGCAGGAGTCCGGCCATCAGGCACCGCACCTCTCCGTCGACGCGCATCGATTCGGGTGTCGGTGGCGCGTCGAGGAACCCTCGGGCACTGGTGCTGTCGCCGTTGTGGGCCATCACCATGTGGCTGGCGCGTTCGATCATCACCAGTCGAGACAGTCGATGTCGACACGCCTCGTGGAAGGTGCGCCGTACCGGGTCGTGATCGTCGGTGGGTTGGTAGCGGTCGGCGCTGGCGCGGATCACTCCGTCGTCGGTGCCGGCCATGAGCAGGGTGGGCACCTCGCTCGGCATCGGCAACACGGTGCCGTGGGGATGGCCGAGCATCACCGCCGGCATCGTGTGCGCCCCGTAGGTGGCCACTCCCCGCAGACCCGGAAGCCAGTCGGTCGAGGCGTTCTCGAGTGCCACGGTGCCTCCGGCCGAGTGGCCGACGAGCAGGATCCGGCCGGTGTCGACCAGGCCGGCCGCCGGGCCTTCCTTGGTCATGCGTTGCACCGCGGACACCAATGGTGCGAGTGCGGTGCCACTCGGTCGTCGTCCGTACGAATCGGGAGCCACGGCCGTGACGTCGAGGCCGGGCGACAGGGCCACGTTGCCCGGCATGAGTTCGTCGACGAAGTCGAACGTGACGGTGGCGATGCCGGCTCCGGCGAGAGCGACGGCGAGCCAGCGGTAGCCATCGGAACCCACGTTGATGCCGGGCAGAACGATCGCGACCGGCCAGGGAGCCAGTGAGGGGTCGGCCGGCAGGATGCCGGTGAGACGTTCGGAGTCGGCGCCCGTCCAGCGGGCCGGGTAGTGCAAGCGGAAGTGAATGGTGTCGTGGGGCGGGCGCGCCGAGTGCACCTTGGCCGCGCCGTGGAGGGCACGAACCATCGGCACCTCGACGGCGGAGTCGAAACGTGCGTCGGCGCCGTTCTGGTCGCTGGTCTCCTTGTCGTTTTCCTTGTCGACTTCCTTGTCGTTTTCCCGGCTCATACGGCAGAGACCCTTCGTCGGACGGACTCGATGCGGCGCCGACGGTTGCGTTCGCGCCGGACCAGGATCCAGATCACCACCGCGGTGATTCCCATGACCACGACCGAGACGACGGTGGTGGATCGATCACGCAACCAGGCGGTGACCGGATCGAGGACCTCCTCGGCCAGAAGGCCGGTGGCCCACAGCAGGAAACCGATGAACGGACCGATCCAGAGGTAGCGGTCGCGTCGACTGCTCGTTTCGCTCACGTTCCCCCCGTTCCGCGCGTCCTACTGGTAACTGCGATCCGGCATCGGGCCGACCGTTCGTGAACGCACCGGCTGGGGGAGCACCGGTGCCGTTGTGTGCGGCAAGTCAGGTCCCCAGTTCACGGCGTTGCCGTGCATCTCGATCGAGGCTTCGGTGGTGTACCAGTCGACGAGGTCACCGTCGCAACGCAACAGCCAGGTGCAGCCGGTTTCGGCGGCGGCCGTGAAGTCACCGTGGCGGATGAGAGCCGGACGGAAGAAGTAGGTGCCCGGCCACATCGAGCCGAAGTTGTACTCGAAGCCGCCCTCGAGGCAGTAGGCCTCCTCGTACACCGGATGGTGGGCGAGCGGGTGTTCTCGCCAGCCGGCCTTGGCCTTGATGAGCCGCGTGTAGAAGCCGGTCTCGGCGTCACGATGGAGCATCTTGATGAAGAGACCGGGAACCGGAGTGCCACCGAGGTCGAAGCGCATCGGACTGCCGATCTCGACCGGGAGCCACTCCTCTTCGGCGCTGTGCCGAACGACGAGGACCTGATCGGGGCGAACGCTCGGCTGGTCGCGGTCGGCGAGATCGAATCCCCAGTCGCCGTACTCGCGGAAAAAGAGAATCTCGGTCCCGGCGCGCACGGAAACGGGCGGGGTGAGCACGCCGGTCGGAGCCATCCAGTATCCGCCGGGCCCGAGGCGCTCGTCGCCGATCAACACCTCGCCTTCCAGAACGAACCACTCGGTTTCGGCGTGGTGCACACCGGCCGGCCGATGCCACGCCGAGTCGAAGCGAACCTTGGCCGAGAGCGAACCGTCCTCCTCGTCGTAGGCGAGGTTGCGCTGGCGAACCGCTCCCTCGGCGTGCAGGAACTCGCCCGGATGCCAGATGTAGTCGCGCTCATCGACGATCTCGACGTGCGGTCGCATGGGTCCCCTCCCTGCCCCGAAGCTGATGTCGGCCCCGCGCGGAACGACGTTCCGCTAGGACTGGAACGAACTGTAGCCCAGTCGGATGGACAACGCCGTGGTTGCCTCGACCAGGCGACGGGCGAAATCGTTCGTGAGGGGCGTGAAGCGTTCGAGCGGTCCGCAGATCGAGATCACACCCACCGGACCGCCGCCGGAACCGGTGTCGGCCATCACGGGAGCAGCGACCGAGGCCGCACCACTCTGGCGCTCGCCGAACGACGCCGCGTAGCCCACCCGTCGGATGCTCTCGAGCTCGGCACGCAACGAATCTCGATCGACGATGGTGCGTGGAGTGAGGGCATCGAGCGGCTGCGATTGGAGGTACTCGTCGATCTCGTTGGGCGGCAAGAAGGCCAGGAACGCCTTGGAAGATGCCCCGGCGTGCAACGGGAAGGTGCGCCCGAGCGAGACGGTCATGGCCACCTCGCGATCCGGGGTCACCTGGTCGACATAGGCCCGCTGCCAGCCATGACGCAAGGAGAGGGTGGCGGTTTCGTCGGTGGCATGCGAGAGTTGCACGAGCGTCTGATGAGCGAGAGTCCGCAAGTCGAGACGACTGCGATAGGCGGCCGCCAACTGCAGCACGCCGGGTCCGAGCGAGTAGCGACGGGACTCGGGATCGGCGATCACGACGTCACGGTCGCAGAGCGACGTGAGGATGCGGTGCACCACGGCTTTCGAGATTCCGAGGTCGTTGGCGATCTCGGTGATGCCGAGGGTCGACCCCTGACTGGTAGTGAAGAGCATGAGTACGTCGATGGCCCGTTCGACGCTCGTTGTGGAGCCTCGGGAACGAGCAGTGGAGGAGACGGTGCCCCGGTTCGCGGCCGGGCGCTTGGTGCTGGCGGTTCCCGTGCCGCTCCGCTTCTTGTCCATCGGCGCCCCCTTTCTGATAGAACGACCCTATCGGAATACTGTTCCACTCAGCGGAACGACCCGTGAAACGTCATCCGGAGGGGGATACGTGACGGTTTCTGGATCCGTCGTGAACGACGACGGCGACACGACGACGAGAGACCGCGGACCTCTCACTGGTCGACGCGTGATCGACGTCAGCACGGTGCTCGCCGGACCCCTGGCCGCCCAGACCCTCGGCGACTTCGGTGCCGATGTGGTGAAGGTGGAGCATCCGGTCGTTGGCGACTCGTTCCGGCACCACGGGGCCCACGTGGACGGGCACGGGCTCTGGTGGAAGATCGTGTCGCGCAACAAACGCTGTGTCGGTGTGAACCTCGGAACTCCCGACGGAGCCGAGGTGTTCCGAGCCCTCGTGGCCACCGCCGACGTGCTGATCGAGAACTTCCGTCCGGGAACACTCGAGCGGTGGGGTCTCTCCCCGGAGGCGCTCTGGACGACGAATCCCGGACTCGTGATCGTGCGCATCACCGGATTCGGCCAGTCGGGTCCGTACTCGTCGCGACCCGGATTCGGAACGCTGGCCGAGGCCATGTCGGGTTTCGCCGCGGTCACCGGTCAACCCGCCGGTCCACCGACGCTGCCCCCGATGGGACTGGCCGACACTCTGGCCGGGCTCACCGCGGTGTCGGGGGCGATGATGGCTCTCTACCATCGCGACGCCAATGGTGGACGAGGTCAGGTGGTCGACGTCTCCTTGCTCGAACCGATGATGGCCGCGGTGGGTCCGGCGCCCACCGACTTCGCTCTCACGGGGCGGGTACAACAGCGAGTGGGCAACCGCTCGGTGGCGAACGCACCGCGCAACACGTATCGAACGCGCGACGGTCGCTGGGTGGCCATCTCCACCTCGGCCACGCCGATCGCCCATCGGGTCGCGCGTCTGATCGGTCGTGGCGACTTCACCGAACACGAATGGTTCGCCACGGCGGCGGGGCGGGTGGCCCATGTCGACGAGCTCGACGCGGCGGTGGCCGAGTGGATCGCGGTGCGCGACCACTCCGAGGTCGTGGCCGCCTTCGAGGCCGCCGAAGCGGCGGTGGCCACCGTCTACGACGCCTCCGACCTCGTGGCCGACGAGCATGTTCGCGCCACCAACATGCTCGTGGAAGTGCCCGATCCCGATTTCGGCTCGATGCTCATGGGCAACGTTCTGTTCCGTCTCTCCGAGACACCGGGAACGATTCGGCACACCGGTCGGGCTCTCGGCGCCGACACCGATGCGGTGCTGTCCGAGATCGGAGTCGAACCTTCTCGCATCCGGGCGCTGCGCGACCAAGGGGTGGTGGCGTGAACGGGGTCCGGTCGCTGGTCGATCTGATCGGTGACGTCGAGGTGATCGACCTCGGTCGTCCGATGTTCCTCGGCATGCCGCAGTCACCGAATCACCCGGAGTTCCGCATCTCGATGCCGCGCCGACACGGCGACGTCACGCGGGCCGATGGGGGTTCGGCGGCCAATGATCTGCTCGTCACGGGTACCCACGTCGGCACCCACGTCGACGCACTCGGGCACGTTTCGCACTGCGGATCCGTGCACGAGGGTTTGGTCGCCGACGAGATCCAGCGGGGCGGACGACTGACACGCAAGGGCATCGACGAGGTGCCGCCGATGGTGACCCGCGGAGTGCTGGTCGACGTGGCAGGCCGACTCGGTGTCGAGTCCCTCGAGGGCGGTCACGAGATCACGGTCGACGAACTCGAGCGAACCGTGGAGTGGAGCGGAGTGCGTCCGGGACCCGGGGACGTGGTTCTGGTGCGATCCGGCTGGGGTCGCTGGTGGAGCGACGCCGTGGCGTACGTCGGACAGGCCTCCGGGGTGCCGGGCGTCGGAGAAGCCGGAGCGCTCTGGCTGGCCGCACTCGGAGTGCGGGCGGTGGGAGCCGACACCATCGCCTTCGAGTGTCTGCCGGCGGGTCGCGGGCACGCCCTCCTGCCGGCGCACCGTGTGCTTCTGGTGGAGAACGGCATCAACATCATCGAGACACTCGCCCTCGACGAACTGGCCGCCCGCCAATGCGGCGAGTTCGTCTTCGTGATGGCCCCGCTGCACCTCGTGGGGGCGACCGGTTCTCCGGTGCGCCCGCTGGCTCTGGTGCCGGGAGCCTCGTGGTCGGGAATCACGAACTTCGGGAAAGAGCACACCTCGTGACGGGAGGGTCCATGGAGGGATTGGTCGGAACACTCGGACGGTTCGCCGCCGAGTCGATGTGGGCGCACCTGCCCGACGACGTGCGGGCCGCGGTGCCGGGTCGGATCCTCGACATCCTGGGCATCTGCGTGCGCGCCACCGAGGAATCGTCGACCGAAGCCGTTCGTCGATTCGTGGTCGAGCAGGGAGGCATCGGGCGGTGCACGGGAATCGGCTTTGGCAAGGGTTTGCCCATCACCTCGGCCGCCTTCTACAACGGCGTGTTGGCGCACTCGCTCGACTACGACGACACCCACCTGCCGTCCATTCTTCACCCGTCGGCCTCGGTGGTGCCGGCCGTGCTGGCCGCCGCCGAGCACTACGGCAGCGATCCGGCACGGGTCACCGCGGCGGTGGCGGTGGGCCTCGAGTTGGTGGTGCGTCTCGGGATGGCCGGTTACGACGAGACCTCTCGTCAGTCGGAGTTCTTCGAGCACGGCTGGCACGCCACATCGATGTGCGGTGCGATCGGGTCCGCCGGAGCGGTGGCGGCCCTCGCGGGCGGTGACGAGCAGGTCTGCGCGCACGCCATGGCGATCGCTTGTTCGATGGCGTCGGGAGTCATCGAGGCGAATCGCACCGGAGGAACGGTGAAACGAATCCATTGCGGATGGGCCGCCCAGGCCGCCGTGAGTGCCGCGCAGATGGCACTGGCCGGACTCACCGGTGCACCCACCGCTCTCGAGGGGAGGTTCGGGTTCTACAACGCGACGATTCGCGACCGCTGGAACTCCGATCCGATCGTGGTCGGACTGGGAGACGAGTGGTGCGCGTCGAAGATCTTCTACAAGCCGTATCCGGCGAACCACTTCACGCACGCCGGCATCGATGCCGCCATTCAGTTGCGCGAAGCCGGCTTGCGTCCCGACGACGTGAGATCGGCTCGGCTCGGCGTGGCCTCGGCCACGGTGCGCACGATCGGCGAGCCGATCGAGACCAAGCGCAATCCACCCACGGGTTACGCGGCGCAGTTCTCGGGCCCGTACACGGTGGTCGCCGCACTGCTCGGCGGAGGTGGCCTGGGGCTCGGCCTCTCTGACTTCACCGACGAGTTGGCGACGGATCCCGTGAGGCGCGAACTGATGTCGCGGGTCACGGTGCACGGCGACGAACGGTGCGATCGCGTGTATCCCCACCAGTTCCCGGCGGTCCTGACGGTCGACACCGTGGACGGACGAACCCTCGAGTGCGCGGTCATGACGAACCGTGGTGGACCCGAGCGCCCGCTCTCGGAGGACGAACTGCGAGGAAAGTTCGAGGAGAACGTTCGTGGTCTCGTGAAGCCGGCCGATGCCGACGAGGTGATCCGGCAGATCGGCAAGGAGTGGCCCGACCATCACCGCATCATGAGATCTTTGCTCACCACGCAGACGATGTTCGGGGACGAACGGTGACGATCGATCCGGTGCTGTTGGCCGTGCTCAATGGTCGGCTCGAACAAATAGCCGACGAGATGGATGCCACGCTTTTCCGGTCGGCTTTCAACCCGATCATCGCCGAGGCTCACGATGCGTCGCACGGGATCTACCACGCGACGACGGGGGCGACATTGGTGCAGGGAACCTCGGGTCTGCCGGTGTTCGTGGGCTCGATGGCCGGGGCGGTGCGTCTCGCGATCGACACCATGGTGGCCGATTCGGTGCGTCGGGGTGGTGCGGCCGATGTCGACGGTGCCGCCGCCGTCGGAGCCGTGCGCGACGGTGACGTCTGGTGCTTCAACGATCCGTACGGCGGAGGAACGCATCTCAACGACATGAAGCTGGTGCGGCCCTTCTTCCGCGACGGGCGCGTGTGGTGTCATCTCGCGTCGGTGGCTCACTTCACCGATGTGGGCGGCAACGTGCCCGGCAACTACAACCCGGCGGCGCGCGACATCCAGCAGGAGGGTGTGCTCGTGCCGCCCATGTTGTTGCGGAGAGCCGGGGAACTCGACCACTCGGTGGTCGATCTCGTCCGTGCCATCTCGCGAACACCGATCAACGCGTACGGCGATCTGCAGGCGCAACTGAACGCGCTCGACCTCGGCGAGCGACGACTTTCGGCTCTGCTCGACGACTACGGCGACGAGACGGTGCGCGCCGCGCTCGACGAACTCACCCGCCGGGCCGCCACGCTGATGCGAGCGAGCATCGCCGAACTTCCCGACGGCACCTACCGTGCGGTCGACCATCTCGACAACGACGGTGGTTCGTCGGACCCGGTGGAGTTGCGACTCGAGATGACGGTGAGCGGTGATCGATTGGTGCTCGACTTCGCGGGCACCTCCGGTGCCGTCGGCGGACCGGTGAACATCTCGCGATCGACAGCGGTGGCCGCCTGTTACGTCGGCCTGAAACACGTTTTTCGCGACGTACCGGCCAACTTCGGTTGCTTGGAACCGGTGGAGATCAGGATTCCCGACGGCTCGCTGTTGGCCGCCGAACGGCCCCGACCGGTTGGCGGCTACACCGAGACGATCCTGCGGGTCATGGATCTCATCTTCCGGTGTCTCGCCGATGCCGACCCTGGTTGTTCGAACGGTTGCAGTTACGGCACCATCAACGCGCTGTCGATCGCCGGCAGTCGCCGGGACGGGTCGCGATGGGTGATGTTCACCTTCTACGGGGGAGGTCTCGGAGGTTCGCCGGTGTCGGACGGTTTGAATCACGGCAACGCGCCCCTCTCGACGGCCACGATTCCGCCGGTCGAGATCCTGGAGGCGCAGTATCCGGTGCTCTTCCGTTCGTGGGCCCTGCGTCCCGATTCCGGGGGGCCGGGTCGTCATCGAGGTGGTCTCGGGGCCGAGTATGAGATCGAGTTGCTGGACGACTCCGCCGAGGCCTTCGCCTTCGGTGACCGCGCCCACTTCGCTCCACGGGGCGTGGCCGGGGGAGGCGAGGCGGCGAACAACCGCGTGTCGTTCGTGGTGGGTGGCGACGAGATCGAGTCGCCCCTCGGAGCCAAGGCTCTCGGTGTGTCGATGTCGCGCGGCGATCGGGTGCGCATCTCGTCGCCCGGTGGCGGGGGCTACGGCGATCCGGCCGAGCGCGATCCGGCCGCGATCGAACGCGACGTGCGGCTCGGTTACGTGTCGGCCGAGGGGTCATGAACGATTCGATCCATTCGACGAGACTGGAAGCGTCCGACGGTTTGGTGATCGGCATCGACGTGGGAGGAACCTTCACCGATGTCTTCGCTCTCGACCAGGCGACCGGAGAGGTCCACGTGGGCAAGGTGCCGTCGACCCGAGGGGACGAGTCGCGCGGATTCATGGCCGGAATCGCATCGGTGGTCGACGGCCCGCTCGTCGATCTCGCGGCCATCGTGCACGGCACCACGGTCGGCACCAACGCCTTGCTCGAACGCAAGGGGGCCCGCACCGGGGTGATCACCACGTCCGGGTTCACCGACGTGCTCGAGATGCGGCGCCGGGATCGTCCCCGCACCTGGGGTCTGTGGGGAGATTTTCGTCCGGTGGTCGATCGTGATCTGCGCCTCGGCGTGGACGAACGAACGCTGGCCGACGGGACGATCGTCGTGCCCGCCGACGCCGCGATGGCCCGGCGGTCGGCCGAACGATTGCTCGCACTCGGGGCCGAGGCCGTGGCCGTGGTTCTCCTGCATTCCTACGCCGATGCGACCAACGAGCGAGTGGTGGCCGAGGCGGTTCGTTCGGTCTGGCCCAACGCGCACGTGTCGGTGAGCAGCGAGATACTGCCCGAGATCCGGGAGTTCGAACGCACCTCGACCGTCGTGCTGAACGCGTACCTGCAACCCGTCGTCGGCGACTATCTCGAGAAACTCGGACGAACCCTCGGCGAGAACGGTTTCGACGGACGATTCCTCGTCGTGCAGTCGAACGGTGGTGTCATGAGCGCCGACCATGCGCGTGCCGTCCCGATCCGCACCGCGCTGTCGGGCCCGGCCGCCGGTGTGATCGCCGCGCAGCGCATCGCCGGCGCCACCGGCCGACTCAACGTGCTCACCGGCGACATGGGTGGCACGAGTTTCGACGTCGCGGTGGTGGTGGACGGTCGCACGATCGAGTCGGCGCAAACCACCATCGACTTCGGGCTGGTGGTGCGCTCACCGATGATCGAGATGAGCACCATCGGTGCCGGTGGTGGGTCGATCGCGTGGGTCGACCGGGGCGGACTGCTACGGATCGGACCGGAGTCGGCCGGGGGAGTGCCGGGGCCGGCCTGTTACGGAAACGGCAATCTCCGCCCGACGGTGACCGACGCGAACGTGGTGCTCGGCCGCATCGATGCCGAACGGCCCATCGGCGGACGCGCGCGCCTCGACGTCGAGGCGGCTCGCCGGGCGATCGACGAGCACGTCGGTGGACCGCTCGGCCTGTCGGTCGAGAACGCTGCCGAGGCCATCGTGGCGGTGGCCGAGACGCGGATGGCGGGCGCGCTCCGGCTGGTGTCGATCGAGCGCGGCCACGACCCCACGCGCTTCTGGATGGTGCCCTTCGGTGGTGCCGGTGCGTTGCACGCCTGTTCCTTCGTTCGCAGTCTCTCGTTGGCCGGTGCTCTGGTGCCGCGTTTCCCCGGGGTGATCTCGGCGCTCGGTTGCGTGCTGGCCGATGTCCGGCACGACTCGGTGCAGAGTCTCCAGCAGGATCTCCATCGCATCGACATCGTCGATCTGCGCCGTCGCGTCGACGAGGCTTCGGCGTCTCTCCGGCGATTGCTGGAGGAGTCCGGCGTCGCGATGACGGCCGTCGAACGACGCATCGAACTCGACATGGCGTATCAGGGGCAGACCCACTCGGTGTCGGTGCCGATCCCGGTCGACTCGATCGACGAGATCGACGTCCCGTTGATCGCTCACGCTTTCGACGACGCCTACGTGACCGCGTTCGGCCGACCGCTCGTGGGTCCGGTCGTGCGGGTGCTCGGCCTCCGGGTGACGATGGTCGGTCGGCGACCTTCGTTCGATCCGGGACGGCTGGCGTCCATCGGAGCCTCCGGAGAATCATTCGTCGGACGTCGCGCGATCTGGTTCGCCGGGCGGTGGCACGAAGCCGATGTCTGGAATCGACTCGCGCTCGCTCCCGGTTTCGCGGTGAAGGGTCCGTGCGTGCTCGAGCAGCCGGACGCCACGACGTTCGTCGAACCCGGGTTCACGGCCACGGTCGACGACCAGGGAAATCTCGTCGTGGTGGTGGACTCGTGACCGCCGGTTTGCTCCTCGTCGATCTCCAGAACGACTTCTTGCATCCGGACGGCGCGTACCACCGCGGTGGAGCGGCGAACCCGAACGCCGAGGGATTGGTGACGAGGGTGGCCGAACTCGCCGCGACGGCCCGAGAGGCGCGGGTTCCGGTGGTGGCGACCCGCTTCACCCTCGTTCCGGGTCCCGACGGTGAGCCGATCGTGGCGGATCACCTGCGTCGGTTGCGACCCTTTCTTCGACGCGGTGATTTCGCCGAGGGAGCGTGGGGACATGCGGTGGTCGACGAGTTGTTGCCGGTCGACGGGTCGGTCGACAAGATCGTGTACTCAGCCTTCCGGCACACGCGACTCGAGTGGTTGTTGCGTTCGTTCGGAGTCGATCGTCTCGTGGTCGCGGGAATCGTCACCAACGGGGGCGTGGCATCCACGGTTCGCGACGCCCATTCGCGCGGTTTCGAAGTCGACGTCGTCGGCGACTGCTGCGCCGCGTTCGATCGGGCGGTGCACGAAGCGACCCTCACCAGTTTCACCGGTGTCGCCAACGTGATGAACGCTCGGGAGGCGATGGAGGTCGTGCGACGGGGTCGTTCGGCCGAACGGAAAGGTGGAGCGACATGACGAGATCGACCACGGGCAGTCGTCGAAATCTGGTGCGGGCGGCGTTGCAGATGCCGACGTTCCACGGTCTCGGCGTCCCCGACGAGGACCGCTTCGAGCACGTCGCCCGGACGGCGGGTTCGGCCGAGCGGGCCGGTTTCGACACCGTGTTCGTGATGGATCACCTGTACCAATTGACGTTTCTCGGCGGAGCCTCGCAGCCGATGCTCGAGGGCTACTCGTTGCTGTCGGCCCTCGCCGGGCGAACCGAGCGGGTGAATCTCGGAACTCTCGTGACCGGCGTGACGTACCGCAATCCGGCCCATCTCGGCAAGATCGTCACGACTCTCGACGTCGTGTCGCGGGGTCGAGCGATCTGCGGCATCGGCGCCGCGTGGTACGAGGAGGAGCACCGGGCCTTCGGCTGGGACTTCCCGCCGCTCGCTACTCGCTTCGAGATGCTGGACGAGGCCATCACGATCCTGAGCGGAATGTTCGGCGGCGGCCCGGTGGACTTCGTCGGGCGTCATTTCCGCGTCGAGAGTGTGCTGAACGTACCGGCGCCTCTGCGACGCCCCCCGGTTCTCGTGGGTGGTTCGGGTGAAAGGCGCACCATCCCGTTGGCGGCCGCCCGCGCCGACGCGGTGAACTTCAACTGCACCGTCGACGAGGTGCCGCGCAAGATGGAGGTCCTGCATCGTTCACTGGACGCCGTCGGACGTGGGCGGGACGACATCAACGTCACTCTGTTGGTGTCGTTGGTGACCGCCGAGTCGATCGAGGAGGTCGATGCCCTGTTGCGACGCATGGTTGCCGGTCGGGGCATGGATCCGGCGATGCTCGACGATGCGGCCTTTCGCGCCCAGTTGACCTCGAGGATGATCGTCGGAACCTGGGAAGAAGTGGCCGAGCGCATCGGGTCACTCGTCTCGGGACCGGCGGCGATCGACGGGTGCTCGTTCATGCTGCCCGCGCACGTCGCCGACGCGGAGGGCCCCGAAGCCGTCGCCGAAGCACTGCGCCGAGCCGGAGTGATCGCGCGGTGATGGGCGAACGGATCCCGGAGAGGGAGTATGGTGTCGACAGCGGAACGCTGTTCCGCAAACGGCCGTCCGGCGGGAGCTCTGCTCCCTCGGTGTCGGCGGACAGGGGAGGAACGTTGCGATGACCGAGACCACCAAGTCGATCGTCGACATCCACGACGAGGCCGGCCCGCTCGACGTGAGCCGCGAGTTCGAGGTGCTGAAAAGTGGTCTGGCCGAGATGTTCGGGCGCATCACCGAACGATTGCCGGTCGAGCCCGATCCCTCGACCGACCGCTTCGCCGAGTACGGGGTCGACAACGGTCCGCGCGGATCGTTGAACGCCTTCGTGGGTCCCGATGTCGACTGGATGATCCATTCCTGGATCGGCAATCCGTCGATCGGGTTCACCAACCTGCATCTCACCGTCTACCTCGGGCCGCACACCTACGTCCCGCATCTCGGCATCGCGGTCGGCACCATTCCCGACTACTGGTACTTCGTCGACTACGTGCCGCGCGTCGACCTGCTGGCTCGCCCCGACTATCTCGACCGCTACTACGAGCCCCAGAACGCCGAGTACATGGCTGTTCGCAACGATCCCGATTTCTCGCCGTTCGTGAGCCAGACCCTGTACGTGCGTCAGGCGGTGTCGAACACCGCCCTGTGCTGCGTGGTGAAGCGCACCGATGACGCGGTCTCGAAGATGCTCGAGATGGCGAGCCGACGGGTCGACGAGTGGATGCGGCACCTCGAGAACGGTGATCCGGTGCCGGGGGCCGATCGGGCCGCGCTGGCCGAACGCGACCTTCTCGTGCGACGCACGGTCGCCGATCGAGACCCGGCCAACGTCATCGGCGAGCGCTTCTTCGGCAAGGAGACGACCGACTCCCTGGTGCGCGCTCTGTGGGGTGGTGATCGGGCGCTACCGCGCCCCGACGGTTCGCGAGCCACCATCGGCTGAGATGCCACCGGACGAGGAATCGCGCGAAGGAAACGAAAGGAACACAACGAGATGATCAAGAACCAGTGGTACGCCGTCGAGTTCGGGCACGAAGTGGGAGACAAACCGAAGCAAGTGCGTCTCTTCGGGCAGGACCTCGTGCTCTACCGCGACTCGAAGGGTGACATCGTCTGCCACAGCGACATCTGCATCCATCGTGGAGCCTCGTTGGCCGGTGGCAAGGTCGTCGGAGACTGCGTGGAGTGTCCGTACCACGGTTGGCAGTTCGACAGTGACGGCTCGTGCGTGAAGATCCCGGCCAATCGCGCCGGAGTGCCCATTCCGAAGAAGGCTCGCGTCGACAACTATCCGTGCGTCGAGCGTTACGGATTCGTGTTCGTTTTCCTCGGCGATCTCGCCGAGCACGAGCGTCCGCCGATTCCCGAACTCCCGGTGATGGAGAACGCCCGCGAGGCCCGGGCCGCCGGCAATCGCGTCGTGCAGGGTGAGTTCCACTGGAAGGCCAACTACGAGCGGGTGATCGAGAACGGTGCCGATGCCTCGCATGCTCCGTTCGTGCACTCCACGAGTTTCGGTAACCCCAACAAGCCCGAGATCGAGGATTTCGAACTCGTGGAGCAGATGGTCGATGGTCAGGTCACCGGGGTGACCTACGTGGTGAACCTCGAACCCCCCGATCCCAAGGGCATCTGGAAATGGTTGCGGCGCGGCAAGGAACGTCCACCGGTCGCCACCGGCAACGGAGTCTTCTTTCCGAACGTGACGTTCCTGCAGGTGAACCTGCCGATCGGCGTGATGACGCTCTTCACCGCGGTGGTTCCGGTGGACGAGAACCATTCGATCTCCAAGTGGGTGATGCTGCGCACCTTCTTCACCCAACCATGGGCGATCACCTTGCTGCGGGCCGACAAGGATTCGTACAAGCGCACGATGAAGATCTTCTACGAGGATCAGCCGACGGTCGAGGGTCAGCGACCCGAACTCGTGCCGTTCGATCTCTCGGCCGAGTTGCAGGTGAAGAGCGACGCGGTGCAGTTGGCGTACCGACGTTGGCGGCAGGGCAACATCGATCGTGGCTGGTTGATCGACGAACACCTGGTGGGCCCGCGCCGCTACGAGGGCGCCAAGGTCGTGCCGTCCCCGGCTCGTCGCTCGAATCCCGATCTCGCCAACGCATGGGTTCTGAAGGAACTCGAGGCCCGCGAGGCGATCCGCGAGGCGAGGGAGTCCGAACGCGCGTGAGCGTCTCGGCCGATCTCTGCCTCTCGACGGTCGATCACATCGTCGCGACCCTCGGCCTCGTCGAGGAGTCCGGTGATGCGCCCGACGCCGTTCACGTGCTCCGGAGTCCGATGATTCCCGACGCGCCGGTCGGGAAGATGCGCGTGTTCGCCAGAGCCGGTGTGTGCGAATTGATGTACATCGGACTCACCGTGCCGCCCATCGGTCTGGACAGCCACATGTTGTTCGCCTTCAGCCCGGCCGAGTCGCCGGTGCCGCACTTCACCCTCGACTCGGTGGCGGGAGGTGGTCAGCCCGGCGAACGAGCCGAGTTCGCTTTCCACCTCGATCTCATTCCGCGTCTCGATCTCGGAGCGCACCTCGGGTACCTGCGTCACTGCTTCGAACCACTCACTGCGGTTCGGGCCGACGCCGCCACCATCGAGGGTCTCGCGCCGGCTCAACTGAGTCCCACGCAGTACGCGGTGATGTCGGCGTGGATGCTCGTGAATCGGGCCAACGAGGCCGCGTTCCGGGCCGTCGAACGGGCGGTGATCGCCTATCGCGACCACTGGCTCGGATTGGTGCGTGACGGGGTGCCGGACTCGGTGTTGGAGGGAGTCGATGCGACGGCGATCGCTGAGCGCGACCGGCGCAACCGGGCGATCGTGTTCGATCCGACCGTCGATCCGGTGTGGGGCCGGGTGGGTCAGTTGATCGGGGCCGAAAAGTCCGAGGTGCTCCGTCGACGACTCGCCGGGACGAGTTGACGGGACGCTTCGACGGCGAATCAGCCGGCACAGTGAACCTCGGCCAGCGAGCCGAGCATCGAGAGAGGGAAAGACGGATGAGCAGCGACTCGAGCAAGTGGCAGCAGCAGATCGAGGGTGAATGGTACGGCCGTCCGTCGGTGTGGGACGCCGATGGCAACCACACCGGCTGGATCAAGGTGTCGCGCTCGTCGCGCAAGGAGGGCGACAAGACGATCTACTACATGCACACCAAGTTCGACAACGATGGTCCCTTGCGCAATCGGATGGAGTTCGAGGAGTTCGCCTTCGAATTGATCGACACCGAGCGCGATCGCATCTACCTCGGACCCGACTTCATCGGTGCCGGCCACCCGTACGGGATGCTCGTCGACGCGCACTACTACTCGCCGGCCTGGCAGGCCGATCTGCGCACGATGGTGCACATCCTCGACGACGGCGAGACACAGGTGTACTCGTCGCTGTTGTTCGAGGGGCAGACGATCATCGGGGTGATGAACGGCGTCTACAAGGTGGCCTTCGACTACGAGACCAACCCCGAGACCCGTCGACGCATCGACGACTTCTGTGCCGCCGAGTCCCAAGCTGGTCGCCGACCGCACACCATTCCTGCCAAGGAGAGCGGAACATGGTCGGGAACCCTGCGCGCCTACGACCCCGACCAGCAACCGGCCGGCGAGGTGAACGTTTCGATTCGGCACGAACCAACGAGTCTCCTGCGGGCCCGTCAGACGGTGACGCTCTCGGGTCTCGTGCAGAAGCAGTACACCTTCGACCGCCATCACGACGGCAATCTGCACACCTACGACGGACCGGGCATGTACGGCAACGGTCGCGCGTACGGTCGCGCGTTGTACACCACCCAGCATCTCTTCGGTGAGGCCACCAAGATCCAGGGTCGCGAGTTCCTCTACGACGATCGATTGTCGATGTCGGCCAACTGGAAGTGGATCGAGGGCGACCGCATGAAGTGGCTGCTCTTCGGATCGTTGACCTGGGCCGCCGACTGACCGTGGCGCCGTTGCCGATCCGTCGCATCGTGATCGGCGTGCCCGACCCCGATCGGGCCCGTGAGTTCTGGGAACTGTTCGGATACCGGTCCGTGGGCGACTCACTGCGCTGCGAACGTGGCGCCGACATCGAGTTGCGACGCAGTGTCGCAGCGGGTCCGGTGCGGGTCGGCTGGGATCTCGGTCCCCGGGGTCTCGACCTGTACGTCTCCGACCTCGACGCGGCTCGACGACGTCTGGGCGAGGCGGGTCTCGACACCGGTCCGGTCGCCGACATCACGGTGGGTCCGGTTCGGATGCGGCAGTGCGCCACCCTCGGAACCGCGGGCGAACCGGTCGTGATGGTGGAGAGCTCTCATCGCCGGCCGTCACTCCTGGAAGACGATCCGTCACGCTGGTGCTCGGAGGTCTACAGCGTGGTGTGGTGCGTCGCGTCGCGCGACGCCGGCTCCGCCGAGTGGGCAGCCAGGGGAGCGACGCTCGGTCCACCGTTGGCTTTCTCGGATTCTTCGATGGGTCCCTACCTCTCGTTGCCGGTGGCCGACGCGACCCTCGAGATGGTCACCGTGACCGACGAAACCGGCTCCTCGACGAGGCTGGAGTTGTTGTCGTTCCCGGGTCGGGACCACCGGGAGGTTCGGTCGGATGCGGGAGTCGTGGAGATCGAGTTCGCCGACGGTTCCAGTTGGACGGCGTCGCCGTGATCGCCGTCGTGTCGCACGCGTGGCTGGTCGGCGATCGGTCGGACGAGTACGCGCGCGTCGTGGAGGAGTTCGAGTCGGTGCATCGGCGGATCGCGGGGTACCGCGGACGTCGTTTGTTGCTCGATCCCGTCGACCGTCGACACGTGACGAACATTCGTTTCTTCGACTCGGCCGATGACTACGACCTCCTGGTGGCCGAGCCCGACTACGGCGAGTGGATCGGTCGACTGAGCGCGCTCGTCGAGGCGCGCGATCCCCAGAAGGAGACCCTCGTCGTGCTCGTGTCGACGGACGTCGCGACGTGACCGGCCCACGGGTGGTGGAGGGGATCGGTGCGCGGATCGTCCTCGTGCCCGGCGCGTTTCGTGGAGCGTGGATGTGGGACTTCGTCGTTCCCGCGCTCGAGTCGGCCGGTCACCGACCGATCGCGCTCGACTTGCCCGGCCGACCGGGAGATCCGGTGCCACGACTCGCCGATTGGGTGACTGCGGTCGTCGACAGTTGCGACGAGTCGTGTGGTTCCACCGTGGTGGTGGGGCACTCGATGGGGGGAGTGGTGGCGCGCGCCGCCACCGGTGTCACCGACCGCATCGGCCGGGTGGTGCTGCTCGACGCGCCGATCGTCGGACACGGAGAGCGGGCCGTCGACGTGTCGGGTCCGATGCCCGCCTCGTTGCCTTCCGCCGAGACGTGGATCGACCCGCGCCCGGTGGGTCCCGAGCAGGGTTTCGAGGTGATCGCTCTCGCGAACTGGGTGAACGAACGACTGTTGCCGACACCCGTGGCCCCCTCGCTCGATCCGGTGACGGTGGACCCTTCGGTGCCGACGACTCTGGTGTTCTTCGATCGCACCCCGTCGTTCTTCCCCTCGTCTCTCGCGCGGGCATCGTGTGACCGCGAAGGGAGGGCCTACCGTTCGATCGACGCGCATCACGATGCACCGTTGCTCGATCCGGTCGCGGTGGCGACTCTGATCCTCGAATCGATCGGTTGAACCGATCGTCGCGGCAAGAGAGTTCCTCAGCCGAGCACGCGTCGGGCCGAACGCACCACGGCCTCGTCGATCATTCGTCCCCGGTCGTCGATGGAGACGCCGTGCCCGGACGCGACCGCGGCCTCGTGGATCTCGATGATCCGACGCGCGGCGGCCACCTCGTCGGGCGAGGGTCGAAAGACCCCGGCGATGGTGGCCACTTGATCGGGGTGAATGGCCGAGCGCCCGCCGAAGCCGGCCGCTCTCAAGAGGACGCTCGTGCGGCGCAACGACTCGAGGTCCTTCCAGTCGGTGGCAACCGGACCGACCGGCGGCTCCAGTTGGGCGGCACGGGAAGCGACGACCAACTGTGTGCGGATGGGCCACAGTGCATGGTCGGCGTGTTCGCCGAGACCGAGATCGGCGCGCAGGTCGGCTTCGCCGAGGGCGAGTCGTTCGACCGCTGGATGTCGGGACAGCGCGACGAGATCCATGACTCCGGTCGCCGACTCGACGAGGGCGGTGATCCGGCGACCGCCGAGCCGATGCTCGATGGCCCCGATGGTGGCCAGGTCGGCCTTGGGCACCACCACCATCACATCCGGTCGGGTCACGAGCAGATCGAGATCGTCGTTGGTTCCGATGCGCACGAGCAGGGTCGGGCCGACGTGTTCGCCGGACAAGTGACGCGAGAGATTCTCGCGAGCATCGTCCTTGGCCGACGCAGCGACCCCGTCCTCGAGATCGGCGATGACCGCATCGACCCCCGAGTCGACGGCTCGCGGCCAGAGGCGATCGAGTCGGTCGGCGGGCACGTAGAGGAACGTGCGGTTCACGTCCGCCAGTGTAAGGAACCGGATCGGAGTATGCTCGCGCAGCGGAATGCCGTTCCGCACAGAGGAACGGTGGAGTACGGGACTCGGGAGGGACGATGGCGCTCGCGGAGTGGTTGTTGGTCCTGCACGTGGTGGTGTTCGCGGTGTGGTTCGGTACCGACCTCGCCACGTTCACCTTGTCGCGCCGGGTGGTGAATCCCGAACAGTCGTCGCGCGCCGTGTTGGCCGCGGCGATGATGTCGGTCGAGATCTTCGCCCGGCTGTGTCTGCCTCTCGCGCTCGGGACGGGAGTCCTGGCCGCCGAAGAGCGTGGCTGGATCGACATCGGCTCGTGGGCCGTAGTGCTCGGGGTCGTCTGCGCGGCGTGGTCCGGTGCCGTGTGGTCGATCCATCGGGGGCACGACGTGATCGTGCAACCGGATCTGATCGTGCGTTCGTTGGTGGCGGTCGCGGCATGGGTGGTGGGGGTCGGCTCCCTGGTTGGCGACTCGTTTCTTCCGACGTCGTGGTTGGGCGTGAAGATGCTTTGTTTCGCGTTGATCGTGTCGTGCGGAATCGCCATTCGGTTCCAGTTGCGTCCCTTCGGGCGGGCTTTCGCCGAGATCGTCGCCACCGGATCGACTCCCGAGTTGGAGTCCGAGGTGTCACGGGCGATCCGTCGGGCCCAGCCTTTCGTGCTGCTGATCTGGGCGTCGTTGCTGGTCGCGGCGACGTTGGGTGTGGCCGGTCCGACCCTCTGAGCAACCGAGGTGCTTGCGCGGAACGCTGTTTCGTTTTACGCTTCGGGGGTCGCCGGTGAGGGGCCGTCGACATCGGAGGGGGAAACAACATGTCCGTTCGTACGACGGTGAAAAAGTTGGCTGTGATCGGGGCGCTGGGTGCGCTCGGGGTGTTCGGATTCGCCGGATCGGCCAGCGCTGATCACGCCGGTGAGACCGCGACCGCCGACAAGTCCGAGGGACTCGCCGACGGAGACACGATCACCATCACGGTGGCCAACATGAAGATGCCGGGCATGAACACCGCCCAGATCATGACGGCGAACACCTGGCCGGTGGTGGGTCCGGAGGCCTTCAATCTGGCCGAGTTCGGGGCGGCACCGACCGTCGAAATCAATCCCGACGGCACCGGAACCTTCGAGTACGCGGTGAGCATCGACCACGGAACCTTCAACTGCCTCGAGATCCAGTGTTACGTCGTCGTGTTCCAGGGCATGGGCTTCGATTCGTACACCGCGGGTCTGCCGATCTCGTTCGCGTCGGCCGAGTCGGCTCCGGTCACCGAGGCACCGGTCGCCACCGAGGCTCCGGTGGAGACCGAGGCACCGATGAGCACCGAGGCTCCGACCGAAATGGCCGTGACCGCGGAAGCGCCGACCGACGTGGCCGAGACCAAGGCCGCCGACGGCGATGAGGATGGTGGCGGTTCGGCCGGCCTCATCATCGGCATCGTGGTCGCGGTGGTCGTGCTGGGTGGCGCGGGCGCCGTGCTCGCCAAGCGCCGCGCGGCCTGACGAAACTCCGCTCGATCCACTCGAGTTCGGCGTGAGACGCAACGCATTCGCCGTCGTCGCCCCGGTGGCCGTGATGGTTTCCATCGCGGTGGCCGCGTGCGGCGGCGGCGGGACGTCACCGGACTCGTCGTCGGCCGAGGTTCCGGCCACCGACGTCGTGCCGGCCGCCACGAGCGGTGTCGAGACCGGTGGGGACACCACGATCGACACGGCGATCGACACGACTGCTCCGACAATGGTGGCTCCCGAACCGGATCTCGAGAATCCCGACGCGGTGCCACCGCCGCGCGACGCCGTGCATCTGATCGACACGCCCGGCTCCGACGTCGTTCTCGGCGTGGCGGCGCGTGACGATGGTCGGGTGTGGCTGTCCGGCCACACCGACGGTGCCTTCCTGCCCGAACTGGGTGGCACGTCGGCCGGACAGTTGGATGCGCTGCTCGTTCTGTACGACGCCCAAGCCGAGACGTCGTACCCCACCTTCGGTCAGTTCGGCACACCGGAAGCCGACGCGTTCCTCGGAGTCGCCACCACACCCGATGGTGGAGCCGTCGCCGTCGGCTACAGCAAGGGAGAGTTCGCCTCGGCCAACTACGGGATCAACGACATCATCGCGGTGAGCGTCGACGCCGAGGGTCGCGAACGTTGGCGCGTCCAACTGGGAGGTCCCGACTGGGATCGCGGCTATTCGGTGGTGGCCAATCCCGATGGATCGGTGTTCCTCGGCGGGTACACCTTTGGTGGAATGGCCGAGAACTTCGGGTCGACCGGAGCCGGTGGTCACGACGCCGTCGTCGCCAAGGTGTCGGCCGACGGCGTGGTCGAGTGGGTGCGCTCGATCGGCACCGACGACCTCGACTGGGGCCAGTCGATGGCTCCGGACGGCGAGGGTGGCGTCGTGATGGTGGGTTACACGCAGGGTTCGTGGACCGCCGACAACGCCGGCGCCCGCGACTACTTCGTCGTCCGGGTGTCCGCCGACGGAGAGACGGTGTGGACCCTCCAGGGTGGCACCGACGTCGACGATTGGCTGCAGGGGGTCACGGTGCGGGACGACGGTTCGATCGTCGGGGTCGGCTTCACCGCGGGCGCTCTCGGCTACGCATCCGGTGGCACCGACATTCTCCTTGTGCACGTTTCGGGCGACGGCGAGTTGCTCGGTGTCAAACAACTGGGAACCGCCGGCGACGACCGGGCGTTCGGGGTGCTGCAACACGAGTCCGGAGAACTGATCATCTCGGGCACGGTTTCGGGGGCTTGGAGCGTCGACAGTGGGTGGTCGGACGGGAAAAAGGACGTGTTCGTGGCCGGACTCGACGAGACCCTCGACCTGCGGTGGGTGAGTCAGTTCGGAAGTTACGACGGCGCCGACGACGACGGTTATGGGATCGCGATGGCCGGGCGTCTGCTGTGGTTCGTCGGGGTGACGGCCGGTGACATCGGTTTCTCGCCGGTTTCCGGGGCGACCGATGGTTGGGTCACCAGTTACCCGTGCTCGGGCGAGGCGACCTCCTGCGGGTTCCTGTCGCTCGGCGACTGAACGATTCAGCGGGTCGGGTCGGAGTCGACCAGCGACTCACACAGACGCCACGGACGACCATCGACGAGATCGGTGTTGCGGCTGATGCGCCGGTTCAGCGCCCGCGATGGGTGCACGAGTCCGATCGCCGACGACGGGTCGTCGACGATGTCGGGAAGGTTGATCGTGCCGTCGAACGGTCGCGTGCGTTCGGGGGCCCACAGCGTGAAATCGGGTGGTAGATCGACGATCATCGCGACCGGACCGGCCGCCACCAGATTCACGCGGTTCTCGGCGGCTCGTTCGGGCAGGCAGAGGTCGACGTCCCAGGGTTCGCCACCGGCGGCCCACGGCACAGCGATCACGTCGGCCGACGCCAGGGCGGCCAGGCGCGGCACCTCGGGGTAGAGGACGTCGTCACCGACGACGATCGCCACGCGTCCCCAGTCGCGGTCGATGGTGACGACCGCTTCGCCGAGATGCTCGACCCACCGATGTCGTCCGACGCGATGGATCTGGGGAGCGTGGGCCACCACGCCCGTGGCGTCGATGGCGATCCCGCAATGACTCGCACCATGGGGCCCCTCGTGCCGTCTGGTCGACACCACGAGACAATCGCGACCTCTCAGTTGGTGGGTGATCGCGGCGATGGCGTGGTCGTCCAGTGAGAGCTCGGGCAGCACGACGAGGCGCGCGCCCGATTCGATGAGGTGGGGCAGTTCGGCGATCGACCCCGCCGCCACCCGCACCTCGTCGGCGCGGGAGTGGAGGTCCTGGGCGGGCGTGGGCTCGGCGAGGGCTCGGTACACGCGCGGACGACGTCCGTTGCGCAGATCGGTGCCGTCGGGCCGTGGAAGGCCGACCAGCGACAGATCGGCGTCGGCCACCACCACTTCCTCCTCGTCGCGCCCGGCCTTGGCCACCACCGCACCGTCCGGGCGCACGATCTGGCTCTCACCGGCTCCGCGCAACATGAACTCGGGCACGCCCATGGCCGAGGAGAATTCGGCCAATCGGTCGGACGGAAGGAGCGGACCGATCTTGCAGCAGGCCACCAGCCAAGCGCGGTTCTCGGCCGCCCGCACCGGGATGTGGATCGATGCCTCGTCGAGGGCGAACGAGTTGAGCGAGTTGAGC